>Ga0126371_10004454_pt1 | contig 12351 bp, 8 predicted proteins | sample PanSoiMetaPlot_4_FD_110145 | JGI IMG/M metagenome (GOLD analysis project Ga0126371, IMG submission 110145) | Tropical forest soil microbial communities from Panama - MetaG Plot_4 | ecosystem: Environmental > Terrestrial > Soil > Tropical forest > Bulk soil | place: Panama | collected 2016-02-17
GCGCCGCCTGGCGGTTCGACCCGGACCATTTCAGTGACCGTGACCTGGAAGTTTCCGGCCCGACCAGCTGGTCGCCGAGCCCGAGCCGTCGCGTCCGCATCGCCGGCGCTGCAGATGACCTATGAGCTGACCGTGGTGCGACGAGCCGGCACCTGGGATGTCCAGTCACTCGGCGCCTCGGCGCCCACAGCGCAAGGACCGCCATGACGCTACGAGATCGCATGCGACCGCTCGCCCCCGATGGCCGCGCTCACTCACCCCCGGAGATTCGATGTCCGCTCACCTGCTAGCCAGCGCACCCGCGGTGGCCCTGAGCACGCAAGGCCTTGTGAACTATCTGCAGGGTCTCTTCGGGCCTCTGTTCCTGGGCATCGTCGGTATCGTTGCGATCTTCTTTCTCTTCACTCGCGAGATCATCCGCTTCGTGCAGTTCATCGTTCTGGCGGTCGCCATTGCCGTCGTTTTCTACACGCCCAGCATCGTGCAGACCATCGCGGCGGGCATCGCGAATGCCCTCGGAGTGCGCTGACACCGCGGTCGGCTCGCGGTCGGCCTGGAGCTAGCGGGCGGAAGGAGGCGACGCGTGGAGCTCCCGACGTATACGAACATCTGGAAGATCGAGAAGAGGCTCTACAAGCTCTACGACTTCCGGCTGCCCATGCCCCTTCCGATCGGTCAGGTTGCTGCCTTCCTCGCGATCGCAATCCCGTACATGCTCGCTCTCACCCTGGCGGGAATGCCATTCAGCCATACCTGGGTGTGGCTCTACGTGCTGCCGCCAGGCGTGGCGGCCTGGCTGGTGACACGTCCGGTGCTCGAGGGCAAGCGACTTCCCGAGCTCGTCGTGTCCCAGGTGCGCTACCTGACCGAGCCGCGCACGTGGTGTCGGCTCGAGCCGCTGGCTGAGGCCGACCACGTCGAGGTCGTGGCGCGAGTGTGGCGCGCGACGGCTCGGCCCGCGCGGAACACCACGGCCGATCCCGATGAGATGCCTACGGTGCAGGCACGCCCGGCAGCCACGCCGCGGCCGGTATGGCCGGACCGGCCGGCAGCCAGGCCGCAGGTCCCCGAGCCCGCCGTCAGCGCTCCTGGTCGCCTCCGGCCGCCCGCGCAGGCAGTCGCGACGATCGTTACCGGGGAGCCGGCCGTCGGGGTGGCAATGCCAGCGGACCAGGAGCGGGCCCCCGCGGCCGGATCCAGTTCAGCGCCCACAGCGATTGCGACGGACCTCGAGCAGATCAGCAACGCGGCTGCGGTGCCCTCTGGCGGAGACGACGCCGCCATAGCCGCGGCCGATGAGGCGGGGGCCGCTGGAGCCGTTGAGGATGCAGCCGCAGGGACGGACGAGATCGCGGCGGCGCCGTGCGGGGCGCATGATTCCGCTCCCATCGCACAGGCTGCCGGTGCAGGCAGCACGACGACGGTCAGGCCAGTGCTCCGGGTGCGCGACGATACCGGGGGCACGCGTCCGCTGCACGTCGTGGAGCGCGCGCTGCGAACCTCCCGGGCTGGCTGGCGTGATCGCGTTGTCGTGGTACCAGGGGGGCACCGGCCCGGCAGCCCGGACTACGCCCAGCGGGACCAGGCGAGGGCCCGGCTCCCACTGGCCGGTCCGGCCCGGATCGTCGTGCTTGGTACCACCGCGGGCGCTGGCCAGACCGTGACAACCCTGCTGACCGCTCAGCTACTGGCCATCCTGCGTGGCGAGGCTGTCGCGGTGGTCGATTTCGGTGGTCGGCCGGGCTCGCTGACCGAGCTGGCCCGTCAGGTGCCGCGGTGGCTGCCCCGGCATGCCAGCGGCCAGGCTGCCGGAGGCTGGGCGAAGCCGGGCCTGGAGCGAGGACTGCAGGTCGTGACGGCCGACCATAGCGGCCCCGGCCCGCGCGACGCAGACCGGCTGATCGACGCTGTGGTCGCCCGCTACCCGATAACCCTTGCCGATCCTGCGCCCCCAGATGTCCCGCGTGCAGTACAGGTTGCGGACCAGCTCGTCCTCGTCACCCCGGTCGGCGCCGGCTCGGCTGACTCCCTCGCCATGACGCTGGAGTGGCTGGAGGCTCACGGCCGCGGTCGGCTGGCAAAGACGTCGATCACGGTCCTCAATGGGGTGAGCGCGCCGACCACCGAGGACACCGACCGCGCGACCACGGTGGCCTCCGGCCGCTGCCGGGCCATCGTGCGGGTTCCCTGGGACAACAGCCTCGGCGCCAGCGGCCAACTCGGCGCCGCGACGGTGCAGGCGTACACTGCGCTGGCCGGCGTGCTGGTGACCGGGCTTGCGGATCCCGTACTGGCCGGGTCAGCCGGAGCCGGGAGCGCCAGCCAATGAGCGCGCGCACGCTTGGCCGCGCCCGGATGTCGGTGCGGTATCTCGACGACCGGATTGTTCTCACCGAGACGCACGCCTGGGCGTACTTCCGGCTGGCGACCGTGAGTTACGAGTTCACCACACCAGCGGACCGCGAAGCGCTCGCCATGAGCATCACGGTGGCGCTGGCTGCCATCCGCATGGCCGATGCCGAGGTGCACCTGCGCATCGCGAATCGGCCGTACCCGGCGGCCGAGTGGGCCACAAGCCTGGACGCCACCTCCGATGGCGGTGCCGGCTGGCTTCCCTACCTCGAGGAGATGTACCGGCAGGTCTGGGCGAAGGACTTCTGGGCCAAGGAGGTCTATCTCGGCGTCCGGCTTGGCCAGCGCGGCGTGCGCGCGCAGTTGTCCAGCGGCGGTGGCATGCTGGCCCACTTCACGAACTCGTACCGCGCGGCCGAGCAGGTGCTCGGCATGACCGACGAGGCGGTGCCAGCGGCCGAGATCGTCCGGTGGACCGAGCAAGCCGAGCGCATCGGCCGCGCGCTTGGGTCCAGTGCGCTGGCGGCGGCGCACGCAACGTGCGACGAGGTCGCCTGGCTGTTCAGGCACGCGCTGACCGGGATGAGCGGGCAGCCGCCGCCGTCGGCGTCCCGGCGCCGGAAGTGGGGTCCCGGTGAGATCGAGTCGCTGCTCGAGGGTCAGATTGACAACGGGCGGACAGTGCTGCGGCTGGCTCAGCTGGGCGGCGAATCGTGGGCCGCGTTCCTGTCGTTTGCCAGGTTCCCCGACGTCATGTACTTCCCGGAAGGGGAGCCCTGGCTGCACCACGCCGACGCGCTGCCATTTCCGGTTGAGCTGAGCCTGCGAATGCGGCTGATCGCGCCGGCCCGTGCCAGCAAGGATGTGAGCAGGCGTCTGGCGCACGCCAGGGACATGGACGCCCATATCAGGGAGGCCGGCGCCGACCTGCCGATCGCCCTAGCCGAGCAGATCGAGGCTGCGAGACTCCTCGAGCACGGCATAACCAAGGAGCGGCTGCCGTTCGTCTACGGGTGGCACCGGCTCATGGTGCATGCGCCGGACCGCGAGATGTGCATCCGCCGGGCTGAGGCCCTGATCGAGCACTACCGCGACATCGGTATCGACCTGGTCAACTCGACCGGCGATCAGTTCTCACTGCTCTGCGAGTCGCTGCCGGGGGATCGGGTGAGGCTTGCCTCCTACCTGCAGCGACAGCCGCTCTACACGGTCGCAGGAGGCATGCCGACGGCGACCGTCGACCTGGGTGACCGGCGCACCGAGGACGCGGGCTGGATCGGTCCCTACATCGGCGAGACAACGGGCCACGCGCGAGCCGTCGTCCACTTCGACCCACTGGTCGCGGCTGCGCGCAACAGGCCGACCGCGGTAGCGATTACCGGCGAGCCAGGCGGCGGCAAGACCACTCTCGCGCTGCTGCTCATTCTGCAGCTCGCGCTCCGGGGCGTCACCGTCGCGGTCATCGATCCCAAGGGCGACGCTGAGTCACTGGCGGGCTGGCTAGTCAGCCGCGGGCGCCAGGCCAGGGTCGTGCCGCTGGGCAGCGCTGCGCCGGGTCTGCTCGACCCGTTCTCGTTCGGCGACGATCTGGCCGAGCGGCGGACCATGGCGACCGAGACCTTGCGATTGCTGCTACCCAGGATGAGCGAGGAGCGCGAGAGCGCCATGATCCAGGCGGTGGCCGCGGTCGCGGCGGGCGAGCAGCCGAGCCTCGGCCAGGTCGTGAGCCACCTGGAGCAGGCTGACGATCCTGCCTCGGTCAATCTCGGCGCGCTGCTGCGATCCATGGCGGAGATGAGGCTGGCGCGGCTGTGCTTCGCTCCGTCGGGGGGCGAGCGCATCGACGCGGCTGGCTGGACGACGGTGTTCACTCTCGGCGGGCTGACGCTTCCGGACACCGGCATCGGCCGGGATGACTACTCCTACGAGCAGCGGTTGTCGGTAGCGCTGCTGTACCTGGTGTCGCAGTTCGCTCGCCGGCTGCTCAACGGCATGGAGCGGCGGCAGCCCAAGGCGATCTTCCTGGACGAGGCGTGGGCGATCACCTCGACCCCGCAGGGGGCCAAGCTCATCCCCGAAGTGTCCCGGATGGGCCGGTCGCGCAATACGGCGCTGATCATGGTTTCGCAGAACGCCGGTGACCTGCTCAGCGAGCAGGTCACGAACTGCATCTCCAGCGTGTTCGCGTTCCGCTCGTCCGAGCAGTCAGAGGTAGCCAACGTGCTATCGCTGCTGGGAATCGAGCAGTCTGCCGAGCACAAGGCTGCGCTGCGGGGGCTCGGCAATGGCGAGTGCATCTTCCGTGACCTCGACGGCCGCGCCGGCCGGATCGCCGTGGACCTGATCTCGGACGACCTGCGCCGATGCCTGGACACCAACCCGACCCGGGCGCATTCGGGGGAGGCGCTCGCGGGTCCGCTCGCTACTGAGCCGGATCAGCCCGGCGCCGGCTGACCTGCCAGCACGCAGGAAACGACCTCGCACTGGAGCCTCCCCGATGTCGAGAACCAGCCTCCCGCGCAGAGTTGGCGCGGTAGCGGCTGCGCTCGCGGCGGTGCTGCTGCTGCCGCATTCTGCGGGTTCCACTGGGCAGCCGGGCCAGCCGGCAGGGCCCGAGACCCGCGGTGCGATCCTGACGGCTGCGGTGACGCACCAGGGCCCCAGCGCAACTGGCGGGCTGTGCTCGGTGCCAGGGATCGGTGACATCGGCGGCCTGTTGGGTTTCTGCTCGCTCGGCAGTTCCGGCCTGGTCGGCGACATCAACAATGTCTGCCAGCCGTCGCTGCCGGAACCAGCGCCCGCGAACGCCGGCATCGACGCGATGGTCGCTCCGCCCCGTGGCGGAAAGCAGCCCGCGACGCTGTACGACGAGTACGGCGTGGCCGGGAACTACTGGGCGGCCACCAACCTGCAGTGCTCGGATATGACGTCACTGATCGGCAACAACGTTGCGGGCATGGTGTTCGACGCGGCGAAGTCGATTGACCGCGTCACCATCACGGTCTACCAGTCAGCGGCCGGCGAGGGCATCGTCAGCTGGCTGCAGCGCGTCACCGACACGTTGATCACGAGCCTCGGGCGAGCGATCTACTTTCCGTACTTGTCGATCGTGGTCATCTTCGCGGCAATCTGGCTGGCGTGGCAGGGACTGATCCGCAAGCGCGCGACTCGCACGATCGAGGGCACCGTGTGGATGATCGGCGCGTGCGCGGCCGCCATCTTCCTGATCGGCGCGCCAGCAGAGGTCACGGGCGCGGGCAAGGGCGTAACGGACGGGATCTCCCAGGCCCTCAACTCCGCGTTTGCCAAGCTGCCGAGCCCGGGCCCGAGCGGATGCGTGCCCGTGCAGAAACGCGACCCCGAGGTGCAGCCTTCCGTCTACAGCTACACGTCCGGCAGCACCGTCGTCGACCAGAATGCGGATGAGTTGTGGAGCGTACTCGTCTGCAAGCCGTGGCTCGTCGGCGAGTTCGGCACCTCCGTCTACGCGACCGGCAACGCCACCCCGACGGTCGTCAACACCTACGGGCGGTCACTGCTGTGGGCGCAGGCCATCGCGGCGGACGAGAAGGCGACGCCGGCTCTGATCCAGGCGAAGCAGTCGGCGTTCCAGGGCATCGCCGCGAGCCTCCAGGAGAAGGATCCGGCGATCTATCCGCTGTTCCAGGGCAAGGAGTGGACGAACCGGCTGGAAGTAGCGTTCGCAGCACTCTTCGCGGCGCTGGTCGCTGGCGTGCTGGTGCTGCTGATCTCTGTCACCCTCATCCTGCTCAAGCTGAGCTTCCTGCTGCTGCTGATCGTCGGCCCATTCTTCCTGCTCATCGGTGCGCATCCGGGATTCGGGCGGATCGTGGCGCTGCGCTGGGTCGAGATGCTCGTCGGCGTGCTGCTCAAGCAGGGCGCGGTGGCGCTAGTGCTGAGTGTCCTGCTGTATTGCTACGCGCTGATCATGGGGACAAGCGACGCAGTGCTGCCCTGGGCGCTCAAGATCCTGATGATCGCGCTGGTCACGGTCGCCGCGTTCATCTACCGCAAGCCATTCCAGCACCTGTTCTCTGCCGTTGGCTACGGAATGATCGGCTCGCCGGACCGGGCCGAGACCGATCTGTCCCGGGCGGCGGCTACCGCGCGCGCCAATACGATGACGGCCGCCACAGCCGTGCCTGCACTCGCCGCTTACCGTGCGGCACGCTGGGCCCGGCGCAATCCCGGTCAGGCTGCGCGAGTGGCCATGGCAGCCTCCGGAGGTGGCGCAGCGGCCGGCGCGGCAGCGGTCGCGGCCGGGCTGCAGGCTTCAGGATCTGCGGAGGTCGCGGGGGCTCAGCACGGGACTGGCGGGGCATCAGACGGCAGCGCGGCCGTGGACGGCAGCGCGGGCAGGGCGATACCGGCCCGGGTGCGTACCGCGGCGACAACGGTATCGCCACCTGCAGCTGAGCCGCCGCCGCTGAATCTGCCGTCCCGATCCGGCGTGCTCGGTTCTGCCGCAGGAACCGGGGGACGTGCCCTCGCGGGCGGATCCGGGGCGTTGAGAGCCGCAGGCGGCGCCGCGGCTGCCTTCCCTCCGTCGGCGCCCGGTGCATGGCCTGACGGTCGATCGGCCGGAGCCGCGGGGTCCTCGACAGTCCGGCAGCCGAGTGGCGCGCCGCCCCGCCAGGTGGCACGTCCGCCGGCGCCCCGCCAGGCCGGCCTGGGCAGTCGCCTGCGTGCCCCGCAGCCGTCGGCTTCAAGCCTGGGCCGCCGTCCGCAGGAAAATGTCAGCGCCGGCCAGCGTGCGGCGCTACGCCCGTCATCGTCGGTCGGACCGCAGCCCGATCGCGCGTCGTCCTCGGGCGGCCAGCCGGTTCCGTGGCAGGGCCAGTCAATGACCGGGCCGCTCGCGCGCAGGGCTGATCAGGCGGATCGGCCGGTGCCGTTCTGGCTGCGGCCGCTGCGCCGGCGGTAGTCAGCTCATGGACGCCAGCCCAGCTGCTCGGCGAGTGGCGTTCGCGGTCATCGTGTGCGCGTTTGCCGCGCTCGGCACCTACCTGCTGGTGCCGAGGTTCCATCACGCACGCACGCCAGAAGGGAAGCCTCCTGCGGCCAGCCCTCGCCTGACGCCGGTCCCGGCGCAGTCAGCAGTGCGTGCCGCGGGTCCGCCGAGCATCTACCAGTGGCTACCGTTCACGCAGGCGGGCCTCACCGCGGCAGCGGGGACAGCGGTCAGGTTCTGCGATGCGTACGGTACGTACTCCTACACAGAGGACGGCGCGGCCTACGTCGCACCGCTTCAGGCCGTCGCCTCCGCGCAGCTGGTCGGGCGGATCGAGGCTGCCTATGAGGCGCCCGGCCTAGCAGCGACGCGGCACGGCGAGAAGCAGGTCTCGGTCGGCACGGCCACGATCACCTCGATCCGTGCGTTCGGGCCCGGCAGTCTTACCTTCGTCGTGCTGGTAGTCGACCAGATAACGAGCGCCGGCGGCCGCAGTCAGCCGTCCACCACTTACGCGGTGACCGTCACCGGGTCCGGGACAACCTGGCAGGTGAGCGATGTCGAGCTGGCCTCGGCAGGTAACTCGTGATCGGCGGGGCTGCCCTCGGACGCCATCGCGCCATGGTGGCACTGGCGGGGGCAGCCGTTGTATTGACGGCCGTGCTGACCGGGCCGGTGGTGATGTTCGCCAGCGGTGGCCTGCTCGCAGTCAGCGGCACCTCTTGTACCGGTGCGAGTGGAGGCGGCGAGGCTCAGCCAGCTGCTAGTCAGTCGGCGCGTCACGCGATCCCGGCTGGCTACCTCGCGCTATTCCGTTCGATCGGTGCTCAATACGGGGTGCCGTGGGTCGTGCTGGCCGGCATCGGCAAGGTCGAGAGCGATGACGGCCAGAGCACGCTCCCGGGCGTGCACAGCGGCGCTAATGCCTTCGGGGCGGCCGGGCCGATGCAGATCGGCATCGGCGGAGCGGCGGGCAACCAGTGGGGCGGATCTCCGGTACACCCGGCGAGCGAGCGTGTGAACGGCGTCGCCACCGACGCCAACGGTGACGGGGTCGCAAGCGTCTACGAGCCGGCCGACGCGATCGCTGGTGCCGCCCGTTACCTGCTCGCACACGGCGTCCTGACCAACGTCGCGCAGGCGATCTTCGCCTACAACCACCTCGAGTCCTACGTGCAGTCAGTGCTGTCCGTAGCTGGCCTGTACGCCAGCGGCGGCTTCACGGTCAGCCAGGCCAACCCGGCCAGCGCGCCGCAGTGCCTGGTCGCGGCCGGCGAGACCGGGCTGGCTGACCAGGTTCCTTCCGCAGTGGCACGCGCCGCCGTCACCTACGCGGAGCAGCAACTCGGTAAGCCCTATCAATGGGGTGCCACCGGACCAGATGCTTTCGACTGCTCGGGGCTCGTCATGATGGCCTACCAGGCTGCGGGGATCTACATCCCGCGCACTTCTGAGCAGCAGTGGGCCCTGGGCCCGCGGATCACCGACCGCCACGTTCAGCCCGGCGACCTGGTCTTCTTCGCTGGCGCCGACGGCACGTCCGCCAAGCCTGGCCACGTAGGCCTGGTCATCGGCAAGGGACTCATGATCGAGGCGTACGCCACCGGCTTCCCGGTACGGATCGCGCCGTATGGTGATCGTGATCCCGTCGGCTTCACCCGGCCGTGGGCCGTCACCAGACCGGCTGTGGGTTCCCACTAGAGCTCGCCCGCACAACCTCCCGGATGCAGATCCGCCGGCTCTGCGGCGCTGGCACACGATCATCATGGCGGCATTGGGCGGGCGGGCCTAGCGCATAGCCGAGTCGCGGCTTTCGATGCCACGCAGATGAGCAATCATGCAGGCGTGGTGAACGTCTCCCGACGCCTCGGGCAGGCCACAGGCGGTGAGCCGTCATGAGTGCGCCCGCCAGTCCGGAGCGCCGGAGTGCCAGTCGTCGTTCTGCCATTCGAGCGGCACGCGGACCGAGCCCTGCTCGGTCCGGCTGGCCACCGTGATCTCCAGCTCGCGGGCCTGAGGGCTGACCGGCGGGTGCAGCCGCAGCGGGAACTCGGCCCCGGCTGTGCTGCCGACTATGGGGGACCGCTAGCTCCTACCTCGCGCCAGGGCTTCGTTCCCCGGCGGGGCGGCGGAGTGCCATGGCCTGGCCTGACGATGCCGTGTTCGTAGGCGTAGACGGCGATCTGCACCCGGTCCCGCAACCGGAGTTTGGCCAGGATGCGGGCGATGTGGCTTTTAATGGTGGCCTCGCTGAGGTAGAGCGTGGCGGCGATCTCGGCGTTGGACTGGCCCTGGGCCACCAGCCGCACGACGCCGAGTTCGCGTTCGCTGAGGCCTCCGGATGTAACTGCGGACTCCGTGCCGGGAGCTGGGCCGCGGCAGAAGTCCTCGATCAGCCGCCGGGTTATAGCGGGCGCGAGCAGGGTCTCGCCGGCCGGCGCCGAGCGCACCGCGCCTGCGAGTTGCTCGCGGCTGGCGTCCTTGAGCAGGAAGCCGCTCGCGCCTGCCCTCAGCGCGTGGTAGACGTATTCGTCCAGGTTGAAGGTGGTCAGCATCAGGATCCGCGCCCGGGACCCGGACTGGACAAGCCGCGCAGTTGCTTCGATGCCGTTCATGAGCGGCATGCGGACATCCATCAAGATCACGTCGGGGTCTAGGCGCCGTGCCTGGACCAGCGCCTGGCCGCCGTCGCAGGCCTCGCCGGCGACGGTGAAGTCCGGCTCGGATTCCAGCAGCATTCGCAGGCCCTCGCGCACGAGGTCCTGGTCGTCGACGATCAGGACGCTGATCACGATGGCTCGCCTAGCGGCAGGAGGTCGCCGAATGGCAGCCGGGCCTGGACGGCGAACCCGCCGTCGGGCCGCGGCCCGGCGCGCAGTTCACCGCCGAACACCGCAACCCGCTCGCGCATCCCGGCCAGCCCGTGCCCGCTGGCCGGGGCCTGGCTCGGCGGCACACCGGTTCCGTTGTCGGTGACGTCGATCGTGACAGCGTCCTGGACGCATCCGATCCGCACGTCGGCGCTGGCCGGGCCGGCGTGCTTGAGGACGTTGGTCAAGGCCTCCTGGACGATGCGGTAGACCGACACGTCCACGGCCGCGGGCAGCCCCGCCGGGTCGCCGTCGATTACCAGGCTTACCGGCAGCCCGCCCGCGCGGACGGTTCCGGCCAGCGTGTCCAGTTCGCTGATGCCCGGCTGCGGGGCGAGCTCGATATCCCCACCGGTGTCACGTAGAACGCCAAGAAGGCGGCGGGTGTCGGCCAGCGCGCGCCGTGCGCTGCTCTCGATCTTCTCCAGGGCCGGCCCGGCTGGCTTCCCTGATGCCCTGGCGCCGGACGCCTGGAGTACGACAACGCTGAGGTGGTGGGCAACGATGTCGTGCAGCTCCCGGGCGATCCGCGCCCGCTCGGCGGCTGCGGCATGCTCGGCCTTGAGTTGCAGCGCCACGTTGCGCGCGGCCATGTCAGCGGACTGCCTGCGGGCGCGGACGATCACGCCGGCCAGCCAGCACGCCAGCAGCGGGATTGAGAACACGCCCATGCTCGCCCCGCCCGCGTGCCGCGAGAAGACCAGCAGCACGCCCTCGGTGGCCAGGATCAGCGCCACGCTGATGGCTAGGCCGATTGCCGCGCGGCGCAGGCTGGCATAAGCGCCCAGCGCGTAGGCCCCGGCAAACAGCACGAGCCCGAACGCCAGGTTCTGCGGGGGTTGGCGGGTGACCAGGTCCAGCAGCGTCACGCCAGCCCACATCAATGTCCACATCAGCAGCGGCGCGCGGCGGCGCACCGCCAGCGCTACGCCCATCAGCAAAGGCAGCAACGCCAGCAGCCATGTCGGCCCCGCGACCGTGGCGCCGGACAGGCCATTCGGTCCCCACACGGCGAGGCCGGTCAGGCCTGCCGCCGCGGTCCCTATCCCGGCGTCGGTGATCGCGCCCGGGTCGCCGCCCGCCAAGCGCCGAACTGCTTGCATGCATCGAACGTATCGGCTGGCCAGGCAATATTCATCGGCCGCGAGGTGGCCTGGATTCATCCTCGCGGACGAACCGGTTCGTTCCTGCGGCCGCTGACTTGCGGTGGCGCCGCCAGATTTGGTGGAACCAGCGACCCAACTGACAGGAAGAAGCACATGACTACTGTTTCCGACACTGGCGGCAGCCCGCGCCTACGCGGTGCGGAGCCCGCCGCGGGCCAGGACGGCGACTGGGCCGTCGAGGTGCACGGGCTCACCAAGCGGTTTGGCACCCAGGCCGCTGTCGACGACGTGGACCTGCGCATCCCGCGGGGCTGCGCTTTCGGGTATCTCGGGCCGAACGGGGCCGGCAAGACCACGCTGATCCGCGTCCTGCTAGGCCTGACCAGAGCCGACAGCGGCACTATGAAGCTGCTCGGGATCGATGTTCCCGCCGCGCGCGGCCGCGCCCTGGCCAGGGTGGGCGCGATCGTGGACGAACCCCGGTTTCACAGCCACCTGACGGGTCGGGAGAACCTGAAGATGCTGGCCGCTGCAAGAGGAGGAGACGCGGCCAAGCAGATTCGCCCGGCGCTGGACCGGACCTCGCTGACCCAGCGGGCCGATGACAAGGTCTCTGCCTATTCACTGGGCATGCGCCAGCGTCTTGCGGTGGCGGCGTGCCTGCTGGCCGATCCGGAACTGCTGATCTTCGACGAGCCTATGAATGGCCTGGACCCGGCGGGCATGCATGAGATGCGGAACCTGATCCGCGGCCTCGTTGACGAGGGACGCACGGTCATGCTGTCCTCGCACCTGCTCGATGAGGTGGAACGCACCTGCGACGAGGTGGCCATCGTTGACCTTGGCAAGGTCATCCGCTCCGGACCCATCGGCGAGCTGATCGTCGGGGCTGGCGCCGTCGTCGAGGTGCAGTGTTCCGACCCGGCAACGGCGGCCAGCGTCCTCGGCCAGCCCCAGATCGCGTCCAGCGTCGACATCACCGATGGCGGGCTAACGGTCACGCTAGCCCCGGGGTTCGCGCAAGAGCAGGTAGCCGAGATTAGCCGCCGCC
>Ga0126371_10004455_pt1 | contig 12350 bp, 9 predicted proteins | sample PanSoiMetaPlot_4_FD_110145 | JGI IMG/M metagenome (GOLD analysis project Ga0126371, IMG submission 110145) | Tropical forest soil microbial communities from Panama - MetaG Plot_4 | ecosystem: Environmental > Terrestrial > Soil > Tropical forest > Bulk soil | place: Panama | collected 2016-02-17
AAGTTGGTCGACCATCGTGTTGATGGTGTTCTTAAGCTCGAGGATTTCTCCCCTGACCTGGACGGTAATCTTTCTTGACAAGTCGCCCTTAGCGACGGCCGTAGTCACTTCGGCGATATTACGGACTTGGGCAGTGAGATTGCCCGCCATGGAGTTTACGCTGTCCGTGAGGTCCTTCCAGGTCCCGGCTACACCGCGCACATCCGCCTGGCCTCCGAGGATGCCTTCCGTGCCGACTTCGCGCGCCACGCGAGTAACCTCGGAGGCGAACGCGTTCAGCTGATCTACCATCGTGTTAATGGTGTTTTTGAGCTCTAAAATCTCGCCGCGCACATCGACGGTGATTTTGCGGGAAAGGTCGCCGTTGGCGACGGCGGTAGTCACTTCCGCGATGTTTCGGACTTGAGCAGTCAGGTTGCCGGCCATGGAGTTTACGCTGTCGGTCAGATCCTTCCAGACACCGGCGACTCCCTTGACTTCTGCCTGGCCGCCTAGGGCTCCTTCCGTTCCAACTTCGCGCGCCACGCGCGTCACTTCGGAGGCAAACGAACCGAGCTGATCGACCATTGTGTTGATGGTGTTTTTTAGCTCCAGGATTTCGCCCTGCACATCGACCGTGATTTTACGCGACAGATCTCCGTTCGCGACCGCGGTTGTGACCTCGGCAATGTTGCGGACTTGCGCTGTCAAATTGCCGGCCATGAAATTGACGCTGTCGGTCAAGTCTTTCCAGACTCCGCCGACACCTTTCACCACGGCCTGCCCACCCAACTTGCCCTCGGTCCCGACTTCGCGCGCCACACGCGTCACTTCGGAGGCGAAAGAATTGAGCTGAGCCACCATGGTATTGACGACTCGCGCGGTGTGCAGGAACTCGCCCTTCAGGGGGCGCCCGTCTACTTCCAGGGCCATCGTTTGGGAGAGATCGCCCTTGGCAACCGAACCGATCACGCGAGCAACCTCTGTCGATGGCTGAACCAAGTCCCCAATCAAACCGTTGACCGAATCCAGGCACTCCGCCCAGCCTCCTGATGCCGATCCCAAGCTGGCGCGCTGGTTGATCTTGCCTTCTTTACCCACCGCACTGCTGATGCGCTCGAATTCCTGGGCCATGCGCTGGTTCAATTTGAAAATGTCGTTGAGGGTATCGGCAATTTTTCCAGCGATGCCGGTTTGGTCGACCGGCAAACGAACCGTAAAATCACCGTCTCTAAAGGCGGTGAGCGCATTCAATAAGGTTCGTGTATCGAGTGTGTCAGTTGCGGATTCAAGCTTCATTGGCTGATTCCTTGAGGCGGAAATTCGGAGTTGGATTCGACGACGCCAGGAGGTTCTTGAAAACCGCCCCGAGCTCGAGAAATTGCTCCAGGTTTGACGGTTTTCTTAGGTAAGATGCGGCCCCCAATTCACTCGCGACAATTCGGTCGCGCGGAGAGTCTGATGAGGTCAACACCACCACGGGCACATGGGCCAGTACAGACGAACCGCGGAGCTGCCGCAGGATCTCGATGCCGTCATGCAGAGGCAGGTTTAAGTCGAGGATGATCAGAGCCAGGTCCTCGTTCTCGACTGCCTCCGCTTTGCCAATCAGCTCCAAGACACGACGCCCATCGGGCGCCACGCAAATCGGGCAGTCTACTCCATGCTCTTTGAGAGCCTCGCGTATCAGGTAAACGTCGGCTGGGTTGTCTTCAGCCAGCAAGATTCTAAACATCCGTTCTTACCCCCTTGACTCTCTCCATTGGCCTCATTTTGCCCCTGTTGTCAATCAGTCAGAGGGCTGAGCCAAAATGCAATTTTTGCATCAGGTACGTGCAAAATCTTGATGGTGCTCCCCTCCCCATGGGCCTTAGCCCGCGCTCATCCTTCTCGTAAGACTGAACGGAAAACACGTTTAGTCTCCTCAGCCAACTCCGAAACTGTGCGCATGATTACGCGAGCTCACGCCCGTGTGCACGTGGCGGGCCCAAATTCTACACAGCAGATTCTAAGGTTAGTCTGTGAGAAATATTACACTCGCGAAGGCCCGCTGTGGCAACCGACCTGCCAGTGGCCGGGCAGCGAAGTTCTCGGGAGGCGTGTTGCGGGTTCTGATCATTGATGATAACCGGACGGACCGAGAGATTTACAAACGATCTCTGACCGTGCTTCCCGGGATCAGGCTTGAGTTCGCGGAGACAGACTCCGGAACGGAGGGGGTTGAGAAGGCGAAGCACTGGCAGCCGGACTGCGTCTTATTGGACTACCATCTTCCGGACATGGACGGTTTGGAGGTTCTGGCTCGTCTGACTCCGCCCGAACGACCTTTATTTCCGGTTGTCATGCTCACGGCTTATGGGGGGGAGGTGCTGGCAGTCCAGGCGATGAAAGCAGGGGCAACGGATTATCTCCCCAAGCAGCACGCCAGAACGGAATTGCTCTCTCGGGCGGTTAGTAACGCCGTAGAACGATTCCAAATGCAGCGCCAGATTGCAGACCAGCGCCTTGCGTTGGAACAGAGCGCTCGCCGCTATAAGGACCTGTTGGAAGCCATGCCACAGATGGTGTGGATGGCGGATACCGCAGGCTCCGTCGAGTACGCAAATCGCCGTTGGCTGGACTATACGGCCGCCGGTTTGGGCGGGCATCGATTGGACTGGAACCAGGTGGTCCATCCGGAAGATCGAGAAAGAACGTGGCGCAGTTGGACCCGCGCGGTCGAATCGGGAACCACCTTTGAAATCGAGCACCGGCTGCTGAAGGCATCTGACGGGGAGTTCCGGTGGCATTTGGTGAGGGCGGTTCCCGTGCGGCACGATGACAGCACGGTTCGTTGGTTTGGCACTTGTACCGAAATTGAAGATCAAAAGCGAGAACAGGAAGAGAAGTTGCAGAGGCAGAAACTGGAAAGTGTCGGCCGCCTCGCGGGTGGGATCGCGCACGATTTCAACAATCTCTTGGTATCGATTCTTGGCGGCGCTACGTTGGTAAGCGAGCACCTTCCTAGTGGCAATCCCGCCCAACCGATGCTCCGAGATGTCATCAGCGCTGGCGAACGCGCGGCGCACCTAACGCGTCAGCTCCTGGCATACGCCGGCAAGGCGAATCTGTTTGTGGAGCGCGTCGACCTTGCCCGGATTGTGAGCCAGATCTGTGACGGAATTCGTGCGACCATACCGCGAAAGACGAGCCTCGAAGTCCATAACGCACCAAGCCTGCCACCCATCGAGACAGACCTCGCGCAGATTCGACAAGTCGCCACCGATCTGATAGTGAATGCGAAAGAAGCGCTCGACCGGACTGGTGGCACGGTGACAGTGCGCACGGGAGTCGAGGATATCGGCCAGGATTCCTCCTGCAGCCGATTCGGATTGCCGGAAATTGGAACGGGGCTATACGTGGTGTTAGAGGTGCAGGACAACGGATGCGGTATGGACGAGGAAACCCAAAAGAAGATGTTCGACCCTTTTTTCTCGACGAAAGCGACTGGCCGCGGGTTGGGTTTGGCGAGTGTGCAAGGCTTCGTCCGCACCAATCGCGGCGGTATTCAGGTGGATAGCAGGCCGAGTGAAGGAACCCGGATCCGTGTCCTCCTGCCGGCAGCCGCAACGAGCGCTGCTCGGAGCGGTCATTGATGGAGCGAGTGATGGAAGGAGATAGCAGAAGGTTGCTCGTGGTTCCGGAACAGCGGCCCGAGGCCGATGCCATAGTTCCGGCGGCCATCGACGAGTGCCAGGTGCCGTTTACCACTGATTCTCTGCACGACTTGGCTAGTCCGATCAACCAAGTCGGAACGATGTCCGGCCTTTTTCTCGACAGGTACCGAAACCGGCTGGATGAGGATGCGGACGTGCTTTTGGGTCACATGGAAAGATCTACCCGCCATTTGCATAGGCTTATGGCCGGCCTCGCCCGCTATGTGCAGGCGGTCGGCCTGCCGGGCCCCCATCGTTCGTGTAACGGAGATGTGCTGCTGACCGCTGCCCTCGAATCGATTCAAGGACTGATCGATTCGCATGGTGCTCTCATTACGCACGACACCTTGCCGGAGTTGTACTGCCACCCAGGGCAGATCGTTACGGTATTCACGAGTCTCATCGAGAACTCAATCCAATTCCGGCGCGAGGACCCACCGGAAGTTCACGTGTCTGCTACCGCAAGAGAGAATATCTGGGTGCTTTCCGTTAGAGATAACGGTCTCGGGATCGCATCCAGATACCGGAAAAGAGTCTTTAACGTGTTTACGAGGGCGCACCAGGTGGAAAATCCCGGCGCGGGGGTCGGGCTGGCGATCGTCCGTCGGATCGTCGAGAATCACCAAGGCCAGGTCTGGATCGAGTCAGGAGTGGGAAGCGGCACGACGGTCTCCTTCACGCTACCTCAAGGAGAATGCCGCCGGGTTTGTGCCATAGCTTGATCGGTATCAATTGATCAGAGTGAACTGGAGCCGGTTGTTTTGGTGACGGATCTCAACGCTCGTGATGGTTCTGCTCTTCCAGTCCGCGCTGAAGACGAGGAAGTCTCAGGGCCAATGCCTAGAAAAAATCGGACTATAACAATTCTTCTGGTGGATGACCAGAAGCGGGACCGCGACGCCATGCGTCACACTCTGGAGGCAGCCGGCTATCAGGTTCTAGAGGCGGCTGACTACTCCGAAGCCATTCGTGTCCACGGACAGCGCCGGACGGAGATCCGCTTGCTTCTGACGGCAATCGCACTGCCTGGCAACAATGGGTATGAACTGGCCAAGACGGTCTTTCAGAACGATCCGAATCTCAAGGTTCTCTTTGTGTCGGGCCCGACCGGGGCAGAAGTCAGCCGGTTTTACAATATGCCGGTTGTAGGACCGCATCTGTTAGAGAAGCCCGTTCAATCCGAGGATTTGTTATACCGTGTCAATAACGCTACCCGATCGCGGAAACGCCGCTTGTATGCACAAGGGGCTCAGTAGCTGCACCGGGCCGGTTCCGCAAGATAACTCCGGGCCGGCTGCGACGATAGAATGGCCGGAGGTGACCCAGCGAACAGTGTTGGCGCGAATTCTGATTGTCGATGACGACGCCGTCCAGAGGTCCGACCTGGCAGAAGTAGTTACTTCTCTCGGTTTCGACGTCGCGACTGCCGCGGACGGGAGGGAGGCCCTGAACCTCTTGGAGTCTCTTTCGGTTAATGTGATCCTGACCGATCTGGTCATGCCCCGCAAAGACGGGATCGAACTCTTGAAAGAGCTTGCGGCGCGGGGCGATCGCACGCCGATCATTGTGCTGACGGGATTCGGTAGCATCGAACAGGCGATCTCGATCGTCCACGACTTGAAGGCCTTCTGGTTCTTGGAGAAGCCCGTAAATTCCGGCGTGTTGAACGCCTTGCTGGAGCGAGCCGTTCAACAGAGCAACCTCGTGGCGGAAGCGGAACTGTTAAACCGCCAGCTGAGCTATCAAGGCGTTCTAGGCGAACTCGTCGGCGAATCGCCAGCGATGCAGGAGGTCTTTTCGCTAATCCGGCAGGTCGCCCCCACAACCGCGTCGGTGTTCATCACGGGAGAAAGCGGAACCGGGAAGGAACTCGTGGCGCGCGCGATTCACCGGTTGAGTTCCCGAAGTAACGGCCCCTTCATTGCCGTGAATTGCGCTGCGTTGCCCGAGAGTCTGATCGAGAGCGAGTTGTTCGGCCATGAGAAAGGAGCTTTTACGGGCGCCGTGGAAAGGAGGGCCGGCTGCTTCGAACGAGCTCAAAATGGAACGCTGTTGCTCGACGAGATTGGCGAGATGCCCATCGCTACCCAGGCCAAGCTGCTCCGAGTGATCGAAGAATCGAGAGTACGGCGTCTCGGTGGCTCAGGAGAAATCCCAATCGCCGTCCGCGTGCTGGCCGCGACCAACCATTCGCCGGAGAAAGCGATCCAGAACAGGCTGCTTCGCGAGGACCTGTATTACAGGCTGAACGTCTTTCACATTTCCCTCCCGGCGCTTCGCGAGAAGAGACGAGACATACCGCCGATCGCGGCAACGCTAATTCGAGATCTCAACAAGAAGCATGGCTGCCGGGTGACCAATCTGAGCCCGGAAGTTCTCCGGCGATTTGAGGAATACTCATGGCCCGGTAATGTCCGCGAACTGCGGAACGTGGTTGAACGTGCCGTAATTCTGGCCGGAGAAGGGGAGGTCGAACTCCGGCACCTTCCCAGCGTTCTTGCCCCTCCGCCGGTGAAGGCTCAGGCTCCAATCGAAGGCTTGCTGCAGATTCGCGTCGGGGCGCCGATGGAAGAGGTCGAAGAAGCGTATATTCGCCTGGCTCTCCAGCACACCAACCAGAACCGCCGAAGGGCGGCGGAAATATTGGGTATCAGCCTTCACACCCTATATAACAAGCTCCGCCTGTACCGGGAGAGCGAAGGCGAAGACACTGCTAAAGACTAGTCACGCGCGGGGATGGTGAACAGAAACGTGGAGCCGGCCCCGACTTCGGATTCGGCCCACATGCGGCCTCCATGTCTTTCCACGATCTCCCGGCTGATAGTGAGACCGAGGCCCGGGGCGGCAATTCCTCCAGAGCGCAGGCGCTCAAAAGGATTGAAGATCCGCTCCAGGTACTCCGCTTCCACGCCAGGTCCGTTGTCTCGGATGGCAAAGCGCCACCACGTTGATTGCTTTTCGGCGGCGACTCTAACGCGCGGGATCGCGTCTCCACGGTGACGAACCGCATTGGTGAGCAGGTTTTCAAAGACTTGGGAGAGCCGGTCGGGATCACCATGGACACGGGGCAGATCGCCGCAAATCACCTCCGCTTGATGTTCGGCTAGTTCCTTTCCTAGTTTCGTCAGCGCCGCGCGAAGCAGGAGGTCCGCCGGTACTGACCGAAACGAACTCTCTTCGATGCGCAAGGCTACTGAATAATTGGAGAGGCCCTCCGCCAGCAACTCGAGTCTTCGGGTGCCTTCGACGATGAAATTCAAGTGAGTGCCAGAGGCTTCCGGGTGGGGCGTTCCGGAGTTCCTGAGAAGCAAGTCAGCGTGAGCCCGAATCGCGCGAAGAGGAGTCCTCAGATCATGGCACGCGCGCTGAAGGAACCCGCCTAGTTCTTGGCTCGAGGTCATGGGGGCGCGCGCTGGTCCCGCGGCCTGATTGCGATGCTCCGCCATAGTATGAGAATAAACAGAAACATAGATCCAAAGGCAACCAAGGTACAGGAGCGTGATTTTTGTTACGGAACTCGGACGTGTTCAACGCAAAACTTCCACTTGGCGATGCCGGGTAGAAATTACGCGAACCCCCTTCTCGTCTTGTCAACTTCTACTGAAGGCAATAGAAGTCACAATGGCAAGACTCGTGCTCGCTCTCTCGCCGCTTGTTGCGCGATTTGCCTGGTAACGGGCAATCGAGAGGCAAAGTTTACCCACAGGAGACGCGGACGCCTGATGGGAGGCCGTGCCGTAACTTGTATGCCGAAAACACTTTTGGTGAATCGACTGCTGCTGGCATCCGCCTTGCATTGAAATCGGATTACCTGAAGTGAAGGCGCCACGCGATTGTATGTCCATGGAGGGGGTGAATGCATCTGAGCCGCCGACTGCCGCTCGCCTTGCTGGCTGGAGTGGCCGGAGTGTCGCTCGTGTTCGCCACATTGCAGGCGTTGGGGGAGATGCACACACTCAGGGACGACGTCCAGAGACAAGCTCTGGTGCTGGCCGAGAGTCAGGAGAAATCAGCGCGACAGGTTCTCGAGTCGGGATCAACACGCGACCAGCAGGCATTCGTCGATCAATTCGCGAACCATGAACGCCTCGCCGGTATAGCGCTCTATGACCGTAAGGGACGGCTCGTCGCTGCGACATCCAGCATGGAGACAGACTCGACAACTCCACATGCGGTAACGACAGCGCTGTTGACCGGACGGGCGCGCGGTGAGTTCTACCGCGCTCCCTTCACGCCCATGCATATTCTGGCGCTGCCGATAGGCTCGGGGGGAATCCTCATCGGCGTGATCGGGGTTTTTTACAACGTAGGTTACACCGATGCGCCAGTTTGGCGCCATGCCCTCACCAGCGTCGTGCAGACTTTTTTGATTGTCGCCATTACTCTACTGATTGTTCGCTGGAGTTTGGGAAGCCCATTGCGCCGCATGACGCAGTGGCTGCGTGATCTTCGTATCGGGCATATATCTCCTGAAGGGGAGCTTCCCAAAGAGGAAATCTTTCAGCCCCTGGCTAGCGAGGTGACGCGACTCGCCAGCAGTCTCAACACGGCTCGCGCCGTGGCGCAAGAGGAGGCGCGGTTGCGAGACGCCGCACAGTCGATCTGGACGGCGGAAAGGCTGCGGATTTCGTTGCAGAGTAAATTACAGGGAAGCCGGTTATTCGCCGTCTCCAACCGCGAGCCTTACGAACACAGCTACCAGGGAACGGCTACAACGTGGAGCGTGCCGCCGAGCGGCCTGGTGACCGCCCTCGAGCCGGTGCTTCGAGCATGCGATGGAATATGGATCGCGCAGGGCACAGGCGCGGCAGACCACGAGACCGCCGATGCGCTCGGCCGCCTGCGCGTACCTCCGGACCATCCACAATATACCTTGCGCCGGGTGTGGCTCGACAAGGACGAGCAGGAGGGTTTCTATTTCGGATTTGCAAACGAAGGGCTCTGGCCTCTCTGTCACATCGCGCATACGCGGCCGGTCTTCCGCGCGCGAGACTGGGAGCAGTATCACTCCGCAAACCGGAGATTCGCCGACGCCCTGCTGGAAGAAATGAGCGACGACCAGTCTCCGCTCGTTTTGGCGCAGGACTACCATTTCGCGCTGCTGCCCCGAATGATCAAGGAGAAGCGGCCCGATGCGCGAGTGGCGATTTTCTGGCATATTCCCTGGCCGAATCCAGAGGCTTTCGGAATCTGTCCGTGGCAGCGCGAACTGCTCGATGGGATGCTGGGAGCCGACCTGATCGGATTTCACATCCAAGCACACTGCAACAACTTTCTGGAAACCGTCGACCGCGCTCTCGAGTCTCGTATCGATTGGGGACACTTCACGGTTAACCGGCAAGACCACATGACCGCGGTGAGACCATTCCCGATCAGCGTGGCTTTCGGCGGCGAACGGAGCCCGTCCGTGGAGTCTCTACAACCGAGCCGCGCCGCCTTGCTCGAAGAGTTAGGCATTAAAGTGCCCTGCGTGGGGCTCGGCGTCGATAGAATCGACTATACGAAAGGGATTCCGGAGCGATTTCGCGGAATCGAGCGGCTTCTCGAACGACATCCGTCATACCGGGGAAGTCTCGTGTTCATTCAGATCGGCGCGCCCAGCCGAACCCACATCAAGCGATATCAAGACTTGATGACCGAAGTCGAACAAGAAGCGGAGCGGATCAACCGGCGTTTCCGAAGCGGCTCCTGGAAACCCATCCTGCTTCTCTGCCGCCACCATAGTCACCGGGAAATCCAGCGCTTCTATCGCGCAGCCGACTTCTGCCTCGTGACCTCATTGCATGATGGCATGAATTTGGTTGCTAAAGAGTACATCGCGGCGCGTGACGATGAACGAGGTGCACTGATCTTAAGCCGCTTTACCGGAGCGTGTCACGAACTCGCCGACGCTTTAGCCGTGAACCCCTACGACACAGACGAGCTGGCGGAAGCCATCCACACCGCGTTAACCATGCCTACAGAAGAGCGGCGTGAGCGTATGCGCCGCATGCGCGCCATGATCCGGGAACACAATGTCTATAGATGGGCGGGTGACCTGATCTCGGAACTCGCAAAGGTCCGCCTGGAAACCGCAGCGGCTGGCATGCCGGAGGAGCCGGTGGCAGAAATAGACCGGTACACCGCTGTGTCGCGAATTAACCGGGCGGCAGGTTGAGGTTCTTAATGTGTCAGCCTCTCACGAATGCATTCCCGTCCATCGAGGAGCGTCTCAAGTTGGCCTCCCGGATCTCCCTGTTTTTGGATTTCGACGGTACCCTTTCCTGGCTAGCTCCCGATCCCGACGAAGCGCGCCTGGAAGAGCGGACTCGAGAAACGCTGCTCCGGATTGTCCAGCACAATCGGATTGCAGCAACCGTGATCAGCGGCCGGGCCATCGAGGATCTTTACACGAGAATTCGGCTGGAAGGCCTTACCTATGCCGGGAACCATGGCCTCGAGATCTTTGGTCCGCTATTCTGCTTCGTCGAACCGAGTGCGGTGACCCACCGGGAAAGTCTCGGGCGCCTTGCCGAGGATCTTGCTCAAGAGCTGGCATCCATCCGCGGCATCTTGGTCGAGTTTAAGGGCTACACGGCGAGCATTCATTACCGCCGGGCATCCGAGGCAGACGTCCCTAGAGTGGAACAGGTGGTTCGCTCCGCGGTAGAACCGGCGCGCGCCTGGTGCCGGGTCAAGCCGGGGAACAAGGTGTTCGATATCGTGCCTCGGACCAGCTGGCACAAGGGCATGGCCGTTCAGCTTATCAATCGCAGTCTGGCCGCTGACGGCGGGATACTTTCGCTCTATTTTGGCGACGACTGCACGGACGAGGACGCATTCCGTCTATTACCCGACGCGATTACGGTGAAGGTGGGTGACGCGGTGAGCACGTCCGCCCGATACCAACTTCCGGATCCCGACGCGGTCAGCGGTTTCCTCGAATGGTTGGCCGGGACCATGTGAGCCGATCGATGGAGTACTCCAATCGTCGGTCCCGCTTCTTTCAATAGGCCCCGGCCCAATTGTCACTGTGTCGGGAGGGCCGGCGGGTTGGATCTTGCACCCTGGCTGATGGCGCTGGGCGCCGACTGCTCGGATTGGGATGGCTGCTCCGCGTGTTTGTGGCTCTCGGCTATACTTCGTGCGTCCTCTGCAGTCTGAGTCGCCTCGCGGGCCGCTTGCACCACCAGCTTCGTGTTCGCCTTTGTCTGCTGCAGGCGCTGCGCTTCGTTCAGGGCTTTTACGGCGTTGGCGAACGCGCCTGGCGCAAGACGATCGGCTTCCGCGGCTCGAGCGATGCTGACGGCATTTTGCGCTTGGTAAAGCTCGAGCAACGCCTCGTATTGGTCCATCGAGACCTTACGTCTGCCGGTCGCAGCGGACTGAGAACTTGCGTCGATCTGAAGAGTGTATGGCGGACGTGTGAGCAGGCCCTCTTTCGCACGTACTGGCTCGATCTTGCCCGCTGTGTCCGGCCGAATCTTGTTCTCCAGCGTGACGACGCTGCTGGGCTGACGCACGGATGCATATGGCTCCGCCGTCACGATCAATCCAAACGCCTGTAAGTCTGTTGTCGCTCGCAGCCGGGCCCGGTCTGAAGCATCGGTAATGATTTCCCCGAGGTTGTGTGCGGCGCCCTCCGGGCTGATTGCCCACAAAACATAGGTGAGATATCCAGCCCCGAAGCGGGAGGGCGCTGTGAGGTTCTCGAATTTGGCATCAATTTCAGCCCTGCCCTGACGCGATTCGACGATCGCCTGTCCCTTCGCAGGGGGCAACAGCACAGTCCCCCGGAAGTCGATCTTCGTGGGCGCGGAACGATACTGGTAGTTGACGGCGTCCACGCCTCGTTCAACTACCGTGACGCTGTATATCGGTACCACGTCCTTGGGCGCTGACTCCTGTCCATGTAGGACCAGTACGAGTTGAGCAGTAACAGTCCCAGCGATTATCCATGCCTTAGTCATGTGTCCTCCGAGATGTCGGTTTTATTACTTGCACGTTGTGTTCCGGTCGTTATCGCGGTGTTATTGCTGCCTGACCATTCCTCCGCTTAAAGAAAAGTTTGCACACTTGCCCGCCATGCGGATCCGGTTTCGGTGAGGTGTAGTACGGCTGCCATCGGACAGCCGCGCGTGAAATTACAATGGCGGGATTTTTGCTTGTCTGCGGCGAAGGAAAGGCCGCTATCGACTTGAGGCGTCCCGCGTGAACGTCAACCGACTTCTGTTGCTTAGCAGTTTGCTGTGCCCGCTGTTCGCGGCGCAAGAGCCACCCGCACCGGCTCGGCTGAGGATCGTGGTCCTCGAAGGGGAAGGCGCCATTAACAACATTTCCGAGCACCGGGCCAAAGAGCCGGTTGCACAGGTCTTGGACGACAATAGCATGCCGGTCAGAGGTGCCTCCGTCACCTTTCTGCTTCCGGAAACCGGCCCAAGCGGCGAATTCGGTGGTGGTGTGAGGGTCCTCACTACGTTTGTCGATGAAAAAGGCCAGGCGGTCGGCCGGGGCTTGGCTCCCAACCAGAGCGCCGGCCCGTTTCAGATTCGGGCTGTGGCCTCATTCGAGGGTCTAACCGCGAGCGCCGTCATCAATCAAACCAATGCTCCGCGTACCAGCCCGTCGAAAGGAGGCATATCAAAGAAATTCTGGTTGATAGCCGTCGCCGGAGGCGCCGCAGCAACCGGTGTGGCC
>Ga0126371_10004456_pt1 | contig 12350 bp, 13 predicted proteins | sample PanSoiMetaPlot_4_FD_110145 | JGI IMG/M metagenome (GOLD analysis project Ga0126371, IMG submission 110145) | Tropical forest soil microbial communities from Panama - MetaG Plot_4 | ecosystem: Environmental > Terrestrial > Soil > Tropical forest > Bulk soil | place: Panama | collected 2016-02-17
ATTGAAGTTGCCGAGATCGACGTAGAGATACTCGACCTTCGCGGTCCAGTGGCCGACGATGGCGGCCTCGATGCCGCCGCCGATGGTCCAGCCGGCATTGGTGGTGCTGCCGCCGGTGAAGCCGGGCAGCGAGGCCTTGATGTCGCCAAGCGCGAGACCGCCGGTCAGATACGGCATGAAGCGATCGGCCGCGTAGCCGACCCGGCCGCGCACGGTGGCAAGCCAGCTGTCCTTGGTGGTGCAGCCGACCGCACAGACGCCGACCGCGGTGCCGGTGCCGCTGATATTGGCCCAATCGATGTCGCCTTCGACGCCAAGCACCACCTGGTTCATTTGATAATTGTAGCCGACGGTGCCGCCGACCAGGCCGCCCGACGGGTTGAAGCTGCCGCTCGTCGTCCATTGCGAGGTGCCCCAGGCACCGCCGCCGTTGATGCCGACATAGAAGCCGCTCCAGTTGTAGAAGGGGACAACCTCCGGCGCCTTGTAGTAGGGCGCCGGCGGCGCCCGCCCCAGGTCGGCGGCCGCCGCCGTGCCGGCCCAGGCCACGAGCGCGGCGAACGCAAGAACTAGCCTTTTCATCGGGAAGACCTCCTCAATCGCGAGTGGCGGATAGTATTCGCCATTGCTGCGAGGTCTAGTGCTGAAAAGACACACGGCTATTCTAATTATTGTCAGTTTTGTGGCGTGATTAGACTATGGCATGACAAAATTATAGCTAATTAAGACTTAAGAGAGCCAAAATATTGGTGAACTAAATACTAATTTTTGGCATGACGCTCGGGCGGACGCCGAGGCGCCAGCGTGCCGTCAGAATCGATAGTTCACGCCCATGCGCAGCAGATCGGCGGCGAGGCCGTTGCTGGTTCCAGTGAGCGAAAAGTTCCGGCCGGAGAGGTCGAGATACAGCCATTCGGCCTTGGCCGACCAGCGCGGCGTCAAACCGACTTCGATGCCCAGACCGGCGGTCCAGCCCACGCTGACATGCGACTCGCTGAGGGTGAACGAGTTGGCGCGCAGTTCGCCGTAGGCCAGGCCGGCGGTGCCGTAGAGCAGCACGTTGTTGAGCGAGTAGCCGGCGCGACCGCGCACCGTTCCGAACCACGGATTGGAAAACTGGAACGGCGACAGTGTGTCGTCGGCGCTGGAGAGTTGGATGTCGGTTTCGCCGCCGAAGACGAAGGCGCCGCGCTGCCAGTTATAGCCGGCTTCGATCCCGCCCGCGATTCCGGCCGGACGGGTCGGATTGTTGCTGACCGCGCCCCATTCGTAGCCCAGCGTGGCGCCGAGGTAAGGACCCGCCCAGCTATAGGCGGTCAGCGGCTCGCGCGCGGTATAAAATGGCCCGCCCGGCAGGTCGGCGGCGGCTGCCAAGCCGCTCGTCGACAGGGCCAAAGCCGCGGCCAATACAGCTCTCCGCATAACGCCTCCGCAGGAATGGTTTTGGGCAGGCCGCGCAAGATGAAGCAAAGCAGAAGCCGCACGATTGCGCCGCGCCGCCGGTTCGCACCAAGAATTTATCGGGACAGCCCAGTTAAACGTTGCTGAACGCTGCAGTCGTTCCGCGGCGTAGTGTTAAGAAACGCTTGCCGTGCCAAGATCGCGCGCAGTTTGAGCTTAAGGCCGGGCCCTCGCCGCGCCCGGCGCCAACGCCTATTTTGATGCCAGCACGATCAGGCCGATGAGCGTCCCGAAGAAAACCACCGATGCGGACATCGAGCCGGCGGATGCCGCCGAGCCGGGCGCCGCAGCCGAAGAAGAAGACGCGGAGCAATCGCTTCCCGAAGTCGATCCGGTCGATGCGGAACCGCTGACGGCGGAGGCGGCGCAAGGCTCGCTCGCGGAAGGCCGTTCCGCCATCGTCCAGTACGCCAAGCTCGCGCCGTCGCGGCCCGGCGTCTACCGCATGCTCGATGGGCGCGGCGACGTGCTCTACGTCGGCAAGGCCAAGAACATCAAAAAGCGCGTGACCGCGTATGCGCGGCCAACCGGCCTCGACACCCGGATCGAGCGCATGATCGCCGCCACGCGTACGCTGGAATTCGTCGTCACCCGCACCGAGACCGAAGCGCTGCTGCTCGAGGCCAACCTGATCAAGCGGCTGCGGCCGCGCTTCAACGTGGTGCTGCGCGACGACAAATCGTTTCCCTACATTCTGATCACCACCGACCATTGGGCGCCGCAGATTCTCAAGCACCGCGGCGCGCACACGCGGACCGGCCACTATTACGGGCCTTTTGCCTCGGTATGGGCGGTCAACCGCACCATCAATGCGCTGCAGCGCGCGTTCTTGCTGCGCTCATGCAGCGATCCGTTCTTCGAAAGCCGCACCCGGCCGTGTCTGCTCTACCAGATCAAACGCTGCTCAGGCCCGTGCACCAAGGAGATCGATTATCCGGGATACGCGGCGTTGGTGCGCGAGGCCAATGCGTTCCTGTCGGGCCGCAGCAAGGCGGTGCAGGACGAGCTTGCCGGCGAGATGGAAAAAGCCTCCACCGCGCTCGATTTCGAGCGCGCCGCCGTTTACCGCGACCGCCTCGCGGCGTTGTCGGCCGTTCAGTCGCATCAGGGGGTCAATCCGCGCGGCGTCGAGGAGGCCGACGTGTTTGCCGTGCACCAGCAGGGTGGCTTCTCCTGCGTCGAAGTGTTTTTCTTCCGCACCGGCCAGAACTGGGGCAACCGCGCCTATTTTCCCAAGGCCGACCGGTCGCACGGACCGGGCGAGGTGCTGTCGGCATTTCTTGCGCAATTTTACGACGACCGGCCTCCGCCGCGGCTCATCCTGATCTCGCATGCCATCGAGGATCGCGCGCTGCTTGCCGAGGCCTTGTGCACCAAGAGCGGCCGCAAGATCGAGATCCTGCTGCCGCAGCGCGGCGAGAAGAAGGATCTGGTCGAGCACGCGCTCGCCAATGCGCGCGAGGCGCTCGGCCGCAAGCTCGCCGAGACCTCGTCGCAGCAGAAGCTGCTGGCCCAGCTCGCGACGACGTTCGCGCTGCCGCGCGTGCCGCGCCGCATCGAAGTGTTCGATAACAGTCACATTCAGGGCAGCAACGCGGTCGGTGCCATGATCGTCGCCGGCCCGGAAGGCTTTCGCAAAAGCCAGTACCGCAAGTTCAACATCCGCTCGGCCGAGCTTTCGCCAGGCGACGACTTCGCCATGATGCGCGAGGTTTTAGGCCGCCGCTTCAAGCGTTTGCTGGCCGAAGTGCCGCGGCCCGAGCCGGCCGGGTCAGGCGGCGATGGAGACGCCATCGCGGTGGAACCCGACGAATCCCCATGGCCGGACCTGGTGCTGATCGACGGCGGTCAGGGCCAGCTCACTGCTGCTCGCGAAACGCTGGCGGCGCTAGGCGCCGACGTGCCGCTGGTTGCGATCGCCAAGGGTCCGGACCGCGACGCCGGTCGCGAGACGTTCTTCGTCCCCGGGCGCGACTCGTTTAAACTGCCGCCGCGCGATCCGGTGCTGTATTTCGTCGAGCGGCTGCGCGACGAGGCGCACCGCTTCGCGATCGGCTCGCACCGCGCCCGGCGCAAGCGCGATTTGCGCGAGGGCGGCCTGCAGGAGATCGCCGGCATCGGCCCGAGCCGCAAGCGGGCGCTGTTGCATCACTTCGGCACGCTCAAGGCCATCGAGCGCGCCGCCGTGGCCGACCTGATGCAGGTCGACGGCATCAGCGCCGAGACGGCGCGGCGAATTTACGCGTTTTTCCACGGCGGGGCCGTGTAAGTAGAGGAAATCGCGGCACAGCCCTGTTGGTTGCCAAGCGGCAGCGCTATCTTACGGCCATGAATTCGACCACGACGACGACTTCGGGGCATTTGCGCGTCCACCCGCTGGCGCTGCCCAACATGCTGACGTATGGGCGCATCGTCGCCGTGCCGGTCGTGGTCGGTTGCATGTTCTACCAGAACATTCTGCACGGCGGGCTGTGGCTGCGCTGGGTCGCCCTCGCGGTGTTCATCGCCGCCGGCATTTCGGATTTCCTCGACGGCTATTTCGCCCGCATCTGGGCGCAGCAATCCTCGCTCGGCCGCATGCTCGACCCGATCGCCGACAAGCTGTTGGTGGCGTCGTGCCTGTTGATGCTCGCGGCCGAGAGCACGATCCACGGCTGGGCGCTGTTCGCCGCGGTGGTCATCCTGTGCCGTGAAATTCTGGTCTCCGGGCTGCGCGAGTATCTTGCCGAGCTGCGCGTCAGCGTGCCGGTGACGCGGCTCGCCAAATGGAAGACCACCCTGCAGCTGGTCGCCATCGGCTTTCTGATTGCCGGCGAGGCCGGCGACGCCATCGTGCCGGTCTTCACCAAAATCGGCATCACGCTGCTGTGGCTTTCGGCGCTGCTGACCCTTTACACCGGCTGGGACTATTTGCAGGCGGGGCTGCGCCATCTCACCGACGACAGCGTGTGACGACCGGCTCCATGGAGCAAAGCAAAAAAATCAAGCTGCGTTACTTCGCCTGGGTGCGCGAACGTATCGGCAAGGCCGAAGAGGAGATCGCGCCGCCGGCCGATATTGCGACCGTTGCCGAGCTGATGGCCTGGCTGGCCGGGCAGGGCGAGCAATATGCCTACGCTTTCGAGAATCCGAAAGTGATCCGCGCCGCGATCGACCGCAATCACGTGCGCGGCGAGGCGCGCATCGAAGGCGCCGGCGAAATCGCATTCTTTCCGCCGATGACCGGAGGGTAGGTCGGTGTCCGGTTTCTGCCGCGCCCCGCCTACGCTCGCACGGCGAGCTACGGCGGGTTTGGAGTCCGGCGAAGCGCACGGCGCGAAGGCGGACGGCGGCAACCGATGACCACCATCATCCGCCTGCAGCGCGAGCCGATCGCGATCGCCGCCGAGGTGGAAAAGCTCGTCGGCGCGCGCAAGGATATCGGCGCGGTTGTGACCTTTACCGGAATTTGCCGCGCCGACGAGAACGGCGCGCCGATTGCCGCGCTTGCACTCGAGCATTATCCCGGCATGGCGGAAGCCGAGATCGCGCGCCATGTCGAGGAGGCGCATGCGCGCTGGCCGCTCATGGGCGCGCTGGTCATCCACCGTTACGGCCGCATCGTGCCGGGCGAGGACATCGTGCTGGTGGCGACTGCCTCAAGTCATCGGCAAGCGGCGTTCGCGGCGGCCGAATTTCTCATGGACTATCTGAAGACTCGCGCGCCGTTCTGGAAGCAGGTCGAAGCGGCAGGCAGCAGCGTTTGGGTGGAGGCGAAATCCGCCGACGATGCCGCAGCCGAGCGTTGGTCGGCTCCGCTGCCGCGGCGCGACGCCGCAAAGTGAGGCGCTGCCCGCTGATACGCCGCGCGTTACTGTTGATTGGCGCGCGCGCGGATGTAGGCCCAGAGATCGTCGAGCTGCGGCGGTGCCAGCACGCCCTGCCATGACGGCATGGCATTCTTGCCGTGCAGCACCGAATTGACGAAGCGCGCGTGCTCGTCGGCTTTGAGCCGCCGCAAATCGAAGGCGATGCCGGAATTGTTCTGCAGATCGTCGCCGTGGCAGTTCGCACAGTATTTGTTGTACAGCCGCTCGCCGCGGGCGGCGGCTTCGTCCTCTGCGGCAGCGCGCGAAATGGCCAGCGGCAGGACGCAAGCCAGGCCGACGACTGCACACATCATGCGCCGCAAAAACGGCAGGCCGCCCGCAAGGGGCGGCCTGCGCTTGCCATCCGCGTCGGTCATTCGTCGAGCAGCTTGAACGTCCACAGCGTTCCGCCCGGCGGCACGTGTTTGATGTTCGGATCGGGTGTGCGCAGAACATAGACGCCGCCGGTGCCGCTGGTGACGGTGACGTATTGCTTGCCGTCATGCTCCCAGGTCACCGGCTGGCCGATGATCCCGGACGGTGTCTGGAACTGCCAGACGATCTTGCCGGTATCGCTGTCGACGGCGATGAATTCGCCGGTCAGCTCGCCGGTGAAGACCAGTCCGCCGGCGGTCACCAGCGTGCCGGCCCAATTCGGGCTCTTGAACGGAATCGACCATTTCGACTTGCCGGTCAGCGGATCGATCGCCCGCAAATGCCCGCGCATGCCGTCGGCGTCGAAGATCGGCGTGATCTTCACCGCGCGGTGTGACTCGCCGGGTTTGAGATTTTTGATCTCCTCGACCGGATCCGGCTTGTACTTCATGCCGTAGTCGGTGGTGTTGACGTAAGCCGTCGCGGTCCGCGGATCGAACGACGATGGATACCAGTTGGTGCCACCGCTGATGTGCGGCCAAGTTTCGATTTCCTCCGTATAGGCAATCGCCTTTTTGGTGGTTTCGGTCCATTCCGGCCGGCCGGTTTCCTTGTCGAGGCCGCTCGCCCACGTCACCTTGATGTACGGATTGCCGGCGATCAGCTGGCCGGTCTTGCGGTCGAGCACGTAATAGAAGCCGTTGCGGGCGGCCTGCAGCAGCACCTTGGCGGGTTTGCCGTCGATCGTCAGGTCGGCGAGGATGATCGAGGTGATGTTGTCGTGATCGAACGGATCATTCGGCGACATCTGGAAATGCCAGACCACCTCGCCGGTCTTCGGCCGAATGGCCAGGATCGAGTTGGTGTAGAGATCGTCGCCGCGGCGCAACAGCGCGTTCCATGGCGCCGGATTGCCGATGCCCCAATAGACGAGATCGAGCTCCGGATCGAACGAGCCGGTGGTCCATGAGCTGCCGCCGCTGGCATTGGCGGCATGATCCGGCCAGGTGTCAGCGCCGGGCTCGCCGGGCCGCGGCACGGTGTAGCGCCGCCACAGCCGCTTGCCGTCGTTCGGATCGTAACCTTCGACGTAGCCGCGGCTGCCGTATTCGGCGCCGGCCATGCCGGTGATCAGCACGCCGTCGGCGATCAGCGGTGCGCCGGTCATGGCGATGCCGTCCTTGGCTTCGCCCGATTTGACGCTCCAGATCTCCTTGCCGGTCTTCATGTCCAGCGCAATGACGCGGGCGTCGAGCGTGGTGCGGAACACCTTGCCCTCGTAGATCGCGGCGCCGCGGTTGACGATGCCGCAGCAGACCACGCGCGTCGTGTCGGGCGGATACTCGACCGGCGTATTCCAGATTTCCTTGCCGGTGAGCGCATCGACGGCAACCGTCTTGTTCTGGCTGGTGATGTAGATGACGCCGTTATAAATGAGCGGTTGGGACTCCTCGCCGGTATTGTTGTTCATGCTGTACGACCAGGCTGGCACCAGCCGCTTCACCGTCTGGCGATTGATCTGGGTCAGCGGCGAGAAACGCTGCTGGCTGTAGCTCATCCCGTAGGTGAGCACGTTCTGCGGCGTGCGCTCGGCGTTGAGCAACTCGTTGGCGGTCTGGCCAAAAGCGGCCACGGGACATGCCGCAAGCAGAAGCGCGGCGTAGACAACGCTCTTCATGGGGTCCTCCCGAATTTAAGCCGGTCGCTTCTTGTTTGCGCTTGGATGCGGCGCGGCGTGATCGCTTCGGCGCGGGACCATAATAGCGCGCTTTGTGCGCGGTGCGAATGCTCAAGTTGTGCGACGCAGCTATGCCGCGCTCACGATCTCGGCCGTGTCGCGCGCGGTTCGTGGAATTGCGCCGTCATGAAATCGACGAAGGCGCGCACCTTCGGCGTCAGATGCCGGGTCGGCGGATACACCAGCCAGATCGGCGTCGGTTCCGGCTTGAACTTGTCCAACACCGCTATGAGCTTGCCGCGGGCAATCTCGCTGTCGAGATAATATTGATGCAGTTGGGCGAGGCCGTAGCCGGCGCACGCCGCCTCGCATAGCGCGCCGCCATCGCTGAAGCTCATGGTGCCACGCGGCGTGAGCGCGGTCTCGGCCCCATCAACGACAAAACGCCAGTCGCGGATCAGGCGACTGTCGCGATAGGTGAACGCCAAGCAATTGTGGTTCGCCAAATCTTCCGGCGTTTTCGGCTTGCCATGCTTGGCGAAGTAGTCCGGCGTGCCGGCGACCCGAAATTGCGCCTCGGTCAGGCGTCGCGCGATCAGGCTGGAATCCTGCAACACGCCGAGACGCGCGCAAACATCGATGCCTTCATCGATCAAATCGACGTAGCGATCGGTAAAGCTCAGGCTGAGCCGGATACCAGGGTACCTCGCCGCGAATAAACCGAGCAGCGGCACGAGTTTGAGCCGGCCGAATGCGACTGACATATCGACGCGCAAATTGCCCGATGGGGTCAGTCGCGCTTCGCGCAGCACGTGCTCGGCCTCTTCGATCTCGGCCAAGGCCTGGCGGCAACGCTCAAAAAAAGCCGCGCCGTCTTCGGTCAGGTTGACGCGACGCGTGGTGCGGGCCAGGAGCCGCGTGCCGGTCGCCTCCTCGAGCCGTTTGATGGCGTTGCTGACGCCGGATTGGGTAATGCCGAGATCGGCGGCGGCGCGCACGAAACTCTTGCGCTCGGCCACCTTCACGAAAATCGCCAGCGTGCGCAGGTCGGGCATGGTCTATATATCACTTACCGTGAAGAAATAGATTACCACAAGCCGGATTAATCTCAAGCCGCCGCGGCGCTACATCCGCGCCATGCGCAACGCCCGCCCACAAGCCCGGTTCTCGATCGGCTTTCAACCGCCGGTCCCGTTCGGACCCGGTCCCGGCTGGTACGAGGCCACCTGGTACGCCCGGCAGACGGCGCTCACGAAGCGACCGCGATCGTTGATCGACGTCATCGTCGCGGTCGTCACGAGCGCCATGCGCCTGCCGGCCGAGATCAAGCGCCTGGCGGCGCGCTGTCCAGACAAGGGAGACTAGCAATGAATTCCATACCGACCGTGCTGCCGTCGCCGCGGACCATGGTTCGCCGGCGTCCCGATGAGGACATCGCCACGTTCTACGTGATCGAGCTTTTCATCCTGGTGGCGTTCCTCGACGCGCTGCTCATCGCGTTCGCAGCGCCAGTCATCTCAGACATCGCGTCGCTCTACGCCACGGCGACTTGAAGGCCGGGAGGCAAAACCACGGCCATAGTCGGAGGAGTGATTAAAATGACTCTTGCTCAACACGTCGGTCATGACCGTGAGCAGGCGGCGCCGTCGTACCGGCTGCTCGCAGACGTCACCGCCTTGTTGCAGAAATGGCGATCACGAGCGCGCGGTCGCCGCGACCTGGCGGCGTTGTCGGATCGCTGTCTTCGCGACATCGGCCTGAGCCGTTCCGATGCGCTGCGTGAAATCCGAAAACCATTCTGGCGCGCTTAAGCGACGGCGGGTCGCTAAACGGCACGGCCCTTACATCGACATGCCCATGTGCGATCCGCCCGGCTCGACCTTTGCGGCCGTGCCGGCGCCGCCGGGCGCGGCGTCCGGAATTTTGGCGAACAGATGCACCATGCCGTGCTCGTTGAACTCGACGTGCAGGCGGAAGCCGCCGTTGGCATCGGCGCCGCGATATTCCCAGGTCTCGTCGTCCTGGCCGTCCATGGCCTCGCCGCAATCGTTGAACTGAACGACGCGCCACGGTTCGCCGAGCAGGGCCGTAACGTCTGCTCTGCTCGATTGACCGGGCACGATTTTGCCAAGCGCGCCGATTTGTTGTTGCGTCAGGGTGCCGGCGGGGGAGGGCGTGGGGCTTGCGGCGTGCGCGGCGATGGGCGCGAGCGAGCAGAGCGCCGCAAACGTCGCGACCGCCAACGGCTTGAGGCGCATGCTTTGCCTCCTTCGCTTCACTTCGCCTGCGGCGTCACCGCCTTGAGCGCGTCTCCGGTCAGCGAAAGGATTGTCACTCCGGAGCCGGAGCGGTCGGCGGCGTAGATATAACCGCGGTCGTCAAACTCTACATAGTCGTTCATCGCGGCGTTGTGACAGACCGCGTTGCCGTTGAGCCGCGCGCACGATGCGACGGTATTCTTGTTCGGCGCCTGAATGTAATAGGCGATCGGCCGCGGATTGCGCGGGTCGCGGATGTCCCAGACGCGCGCCCCTGCATTGAACCACGACACGCCGACGATCTTGCCGTAATAGGGCGGATAGATTGCCTCGGCGACCGCATGGGCGCCGAAGCGCGCGCCCTTGTCGCAGAAATCGCCGGGCGATTGCGGCACGTTGAGCGTCGACAGCGGCCATGGCGCGGCTTCGTCGGTGATGTCGAGAATCCAGGCGTTGTGCTCGGCCTGGCCGAGGCAATTGTTGGCGGTGGCTTCCGACACGACGATGAGCAGATCCTTTTTCTGCGGCTTGCCGTCGGAAAAATGCGCCTGCTCGGCCGGCAGCGGCACGCCGAGTATCGGCATCGAGCTGTGGCCGCCGTTCTCTGCGTTCATGGCGATGACGCCAAGCTGTGGATAGAGGAGCTCGGCCTGGGTCGGCCGCGTCGCGCAATTGGGCGAGGCGGTCGGCGAGGTGCAGCCGGCCAGCAGCTTTTGGCGGTCGAGAATCTGAATGACGCCGTCTTTGCCGACGCCATAAGGCAGATAGAGGCGGTTGACCGTCGCGCCCATGGAGATCGGGCCGTGAACGCCGGCCGGCGGATTTTTGTTGCCTTCGTAGCAATTCGGCCCGGGCGCCGCCGTGCAGCTTTTCGCATTGGCGACGTCGGCGTCGGGCTGTTGGCCGACCAGGCCGAAATCGCGGATGTAAACGGGCTTTGCCGGATCGCTTAAATCATAGATTTTCAGATGCTGGCCGGGGCCGCTCTGATGCCAGCCGTCAGCTTTGCTTCCGGCTACGAGGTAAGCAATGCCGGTGTCGCATTCCCACCAGCTTTTGTGCGTGTTGGAGAGCCCGCTGACGATGGTGACGATGAATTTCGGCGCTGCCGGATCGGTGACGTCCCAGACCTGATGCGCTTCGTCCGGTCCGGCATTGCCGTAGGCGCGCAGCAAGTACCATTTGCCCTTCTCGCCGTGCGGCAAGACGCTGCCGCTGCAGACGCGCACCATCTGCGCGCCGGCATTGCCGACGGTGCCCGGCGGCCCCGGAATGTGAAACAGGAATTTGGGCTGATGCACGTCGGTCACGTCGATGATCGAGGTGCCGTTGGGCTCGACCTGGCCGGTCAGCGGATTGAGCAGGTTGCCGGCGAGATTGCCGAGATAGAGAATTTCGCGGCCGTCCTGATTGACGACGAGCGGCTGGTAGATCGGCCGGCCCTGATTGTCGTCAAAGCCTTCGACTTTCATGTTCCAGGCCGACTCGCGATCCCAGGCATTGGGCGGCGGCGGCGCGCGCAGGTCCTGGCCAAAGGCGCCGGATGCGTCCTCGGTGTTGTCGATCGCCGGGATGTTCCGGCCGTCAGGCGGATAGGCTTGCGCCAAGCCGCGGGCCGCGGGCGCAAGGCACGCGAGCGTAAGGACCGCGCCAAAGACGGCAACACGCATCGATCGGATTCTCAGCATTGTGCGAGGGCCCTTACGCGGAATCGGTTTTTTCGAATGCCTCGTCGAGCAGAAAAATGTCGGTCAGCAGCGCGCGGATGTGGATCGAGGCGTTGAGGTTGTCGATGATCTGTGAGCCGATCGAGCGCTGCGCCAGCACAAAACGGATGGCGGCGCGGGCGTTGCCAACATCGCGCTTGAGCACGGCCAGCATGTCGGCGGTGGCTTGCGCCGCTGGGCCGGCAGGCGCGCCCATTTGCTCCGGCGTCGCGGCCGCCAACACGTCGAGCGCGGCATCGGCGCGGCGCAGTGCGTCGCGCACGCCGAGCGGATCGTCGGCTTCGGCTTGGCGGCCTTGCGCCGCGTAGGCCAGCGTCAGCTCGTAGGTCGACTCGATGACGTCGATCGCCGCGGCGACGGTTTGCGGCTTGTCGGGTTCAGGCGATGCCATGTGGCAGTCCTCGTGGTGCGGCAGGAGGGGGACGTCGCGCGGTTTTAGGCCTTCCAGCGCGCCGGATCGTGATGCTGTGAGTATTCGCTGCTGCTGATCCAGCCGCGCACCATGGCGCGCAACATGTACCAGGAGTCCGGCGTGAGCGCGAAATACAGGTGCACGATGACGATGGCGACGATGGCCATCGCCGCGAAGCCGTGGATGACGTAAATCACGCCCCAGGTGTCGGCCGAGAACCAATACGGATTGCGCCGCCAGAACGGCGTGTCGATCTTGAGCAGCATCAAAAGCCCGGTGCCGATCACCGCCAGCACGACGACGGCGACGCCGAGGTGATAAAGTTTTTGGGCGGCATCGTATTTGCCCGGCAGCAGCGCGGGCTGGCGCGAGCCGAACAGGCGCGCGACGCCGCGCCACATGTCCCGCAGATCGGCGCGCCCGATCCACATGTTGCGCCAGTCCTGGAAGACCAGTGCGCGCACGATGTGGATCAGCACCAAAGCGGCCAGTGCCACGCCGGTGATCCAGTGAATGTCGAGCCATTGGAATTTGATGCCGAGGATCGGCAGGAACGCCGTCGCCATCAGCACGAAGACGCAGAGCGCCATG
>Ga0126371_10004459_pt1 | contig 12344 bp, 11 predicted proteins | sample PanSoiMetaPlot_4_FD_110145 | JGI IMG/M metagenome (GOLD analysis project Ga0126371, IMG submission 110145) | Tropical forest soil microbial communities from Panama - MetaG Plot_4 | ecosystem: Environmental > Terrestrial > Soil > Tropical forest > Bulk soil | place: Panama | collected 2016-02-17
AAGGCGATGCACGACGTGATCGCCAACGGCACGCCGCGCATGCCGGGCTTCAAGTACCACTTCAAGCCGGAGCAGATCGACGCGATCGTCGCCTATCTGCAGACCGTATCGGCCAATGCCACAACGCCGTCTGCGCCGGCACGCACGCGCAGCGGCGCAGACGCGGACTAGAGAATTTCACGAGGAGGAGACCATGCGGTTCATCCTGTCGGCATCCGTTGCGCTTCTTGCGCTCGCAACCGCGCCCGCCGTCGCGGCGGACGCGATCTTGTCCGGCGCCATCACGTCGGGGTCGGGCGAGAAGATGGGCGGCGTCACGGTCTCGGCCAAGGCCGAGGGCGCGACCATCACCACCACCGTGTTCACCGACGCGGACGGCCATTACTACTTCCCGCCGATGGCGCCCGGGAAATATCGCGTCTGGGCGCAGGCGCTGTCGTTCGAGACCGCCAAGGGCGAGGTCGATCTTTCCGGCAACAAGGCGCAGGACTTCGCGCTCAAGTCGATGGCGGACTATTTCCGCCAACTGCCCGGCGACCTCGTGATCGCCGCGCTGCCCGAGGACACCGACCACGACAAGAAGATGAAGCGCATCGTGCGCTCGGTGTGCACCGGCTGCCATACGCCGAGCTACATCCTGCAGCACCGCTTCGACGAGGCCGGCTGGAACGCGATCCTCGACCTGATGAAGCACGTCAACGTGTACGGCATCTATCAGGGCGACCAGCACAAGGCGACTGGCGTCATCGACTACAATCAGAAGGATCTTGCCGCCTATCTCGCCAAGGCGCGCGGGCCGGGCGAGAGCAGCATGAAGGTGACGTTGCGGCCGCGGCCGAGCGGCGAGAATGCGCGCGTCGTCTTCCGCGAGTACGACGTGCCGATCGATCGCGACGCGAACATGACGGCCGAGGACATCGGCAACAACGGCAGCGACTGGTCGCTCGGCACGCCGTCGACGCTGATCCCGGGCTACGGCGTGCACGACGCCTGGCTCGACCTCACCGGCAACATCTGGTTCACCTGCAACGTGCCGAACAATTACGTGACGGTCGCCAAGATCGATAGCAAGACCGGCGTGGTGACGCCGTTCAAGGTCAATGCCGCGAGCGGATTGGCTGCGGGAGCGCACGGTCTCACCCGCGACCCGAATGGCATCCTGTGGTTCAACGTCAATCCGGGCAAGGGCGGGCTCGGCCGGCTCGACCCGAAGACCGAGAAGATCGAGGTGTTCATCCCACCGCAGGGCATGTCGCCGACCGGCGGGGCCACCACGGTCGACTTCGACGGCAAGGGCTACATCTGGTCGACGTCACCCGTCGGCGCACTGCGCTTCGATCCGAGGACGGAGAAGTTCACCGAGTTCAAGTCGGTGACCTACAAGACCCCGAACGGCACGGGCGTTAGCTACGGGCTCGCCGCCGACAAGGAGGGCCGCGGCTACTGGGCCGAGATGACGCTCGACATCATCGGCCGCGGCGATCCCGACACCGGGCAGGCGAGCGAGATCAGGCTGCCGCCGATCAAGGCCGAGCTCGACCGCGCGAGCCCCGCCGACAAGGCGTTCTACGCCGAGTACGCGCCGGCCGATTTCAACTCGCCGTTCCCGTGGAGCCAGGGCCCGCGCCGCATGGGCGTCGACAAGAACGGCGACGTGCTGTGGGTCGGCGCCTCGTGGGGCGGCTCGCTCGCGCGCATCGACACGAAGACGCAGGAGCTGAGCTTCGTGCCGCTGCCGGGCTTCCAGCAGCCCTATCACGTGACCGTCGATTCGCGGCACCGCGCCTGGACCAACGCGTGGATGACCGACCAGGTGCTGCGCTACGACCCGGCGAGCAAGACGTGGACCACGTTCGACCTGCCGACGCGCGGCGGCGAGGTGCGCTACGTGTCGCTGCTCGAGCAGAACGGCCAGATGCAGGTGGTGCTGCCCTATTTCCGCGCCCGCAAGGTGGCCGTGATGAGCTTCCGCAGCGAGGCGGACCTGGCGGCGTTGAAGGCGCAGGCGGGGAGGTGAGGCAGTGTCTCGTAGCCCGGATGGAGCGTAGCGACATCCGGGGCCTGCATCCGCGGAGACGCTTGCCCCGCATTTCGCTTCGCTCAATGCGGGCTACGGGACCCCGCTGCCTTGCCGTTCTTGCCGCGCTACTTGTCGGCGGCCCGGCCGTCGCCCAGGGCGGCTACCCGGTTCGCACGATCAAGTTCATCGTGCCGTTCCCGGGCGGCGGCATCAACGACGTGCTGGCGCGCATCATCGGCGACAAGCTGCAGGCCCGTTGGGGCCAGCCGGTCGTGGTCGAGAACCGCACCGGCGCCGGCGGCAATATCGGCGCCGAGGTCGCGGCGCAGGCCGAGCCCGACGGCTACACCATCCTGGTCGCGCCGCCCGGGCCGCTCGCGATCAATCGCAGCCTGTACAAGCGCCTGTCCTACGACTCGACCGCCTTCGTTCCCATCACGTTGATCGGCTCGGTGCCGAACCTCGTCATCGTGCGCAAGGACCTTCCCGTCAACTCGGTCAGGGAGCTGATCGACTACATCAAGCGCAACGACGGCAAGGTGAACTTCGGCAGCCAGGGCAGCGGCGCCACCCCGCATCTCACCGCCGAGATGTTCATGAACATGACCGGCACCCGCATGACGCACGTGCCCTACCGCGGCGAGACGCTGGTGCTCAACGACATGCTCGGCGGCCATGTGGATCTCTTCTTCGGCAACATCTCGGCCGCGCTCGCGCTCTACCGCGCCGGCAAGGTCAAGGTGCTGGCGGTCACCGACAAGGCGCGCGCCGCGCCGATCCCCGAGGTGCCGACCACGGCGGAAGCCGGCCTGCCGGGCCTGGTCTCGATCGGCTGGTTCGCCATGGCGGGGCCGCCCAGGATGAAGCCGGAGCTCGCCGACCTGATCTCGCGGGCGGCCAACGACGTGCTCAAGATGGAGGACGTGCAGGCGAAATTCCGCGCCGTCGGCGTCGAGCCGATCGGCGGCGCGCCTGCCGCGATGGCGGCCTTCGTCAAGGAGGAGAGCGCGCGCTGGGGCGACGTGATCCGGAAGAACAATATCGTGCTGGATTAGCTGTTCGCGTCATTGCGAGCGACCCGCCTTCGCTCGCTGCGCGAGCTGCGGAACCGGTTTGAGTCCGCCGAAGCGCCGAGCGCGTAGGCGGAAGCGAAGCAATCTCCATCCGCTTGCGCATGACTCGCGGCGGAGATTGCTTCGTCGGCCTTTCGGCCTCCTCGCAATGACGCTGAACTATTTCGCCACGCGCCGCACGAAGCTGCCGTCGTAATAGGCCGACGGCGGCTGCGGCTCGCCCTTGAGGTCGCCGGAGGCGATCAGCGCGTCGCGCACGCGCAGCACGGCGGCGTCGGTGATCGCGCCGTCCTCGACGAAGGCCTTGATCCGCATGCACATGTCCCAGGTCTTGAGCGCGTCGTCGACGCTCGACTTCGAGGCGTGCGCCAGCATCTCGGATACCTCGACCTTGTGCGCCGGATCGGACAGGTAGCGCACCGCCCGGTTGTGGGCGCGGATGAAGGCGGCGAGCGGCCTCTCGTTGGTGCGCGCCCAGGCCTCGTTGACGTGCCAGATCATCATCGGGAACTCGCCGAGATAGGGTGCGACCGGACCGAGGTCGGTGAAGCCGTCCTGCACGGCCTGAAAACTCTGCGGCGTCGACAGCACGGTCGCATCGATCGCGCCGGCCGCGAGCGCCGCGAGCCGCGCCGTGGTCGAGCCCGAGAACATCAGGTCGACGTCATTCACGGGATCGAGGCCGAAGTGCCTCGCGACCGCGCCCCACCACAGGTTGGTGATGTCGCCCGGACCGCCGGTCATGATCCGCTTGCCGCGCAGGTCGCCGACCGTCTTGATGTTCTTCGCCGCGATCAAGCTGTGCGTGCCGACCGCGAGGCTGTTGAGAAAGATCTTCACCTTGGCGCCGGCGCCGATGCCGCGGATGGTGTCGACCATGGACGAGCTGCCGATCTCGGCGCTGCCGGCCGCGACCTGCTGCAGCGAGCGCGTGCTCGCGCCGGCGGAGATCATGTCGACCTTCACGCCCTCCGCGACGAAGAATCCCTTCTGCTCGGCGACGATCGCCGGCCAGATCGACACGCTCACTCCGATGATGATGGCCGAGACGGTGGGCGGCGCAGGCTCGGCGCGGACCGGGGCGAGGGCCGTCAGCCCAGCCAGCGCCACGGCTCCGGCGAGGCGAGGTGAACGGCATATGGCCGTGCGGGTCGGGTGCTTCATCGCGTCGCTCCTGAGGGAATCAGCACCATGCGGGTGAGCGTAGATTGCGCCAGTCCATCAAGCAAATTCGGTGCCAGGGGCATGGCACCGCGGGGCGGCCTTGAACGGCGTGCGCGTCCGGACTAGTTACCTTGCGCAATCTCAATGGGGTGCCCGGCTGGTGCGCCGGGCTGAGAGGCGTGCCGCCAACCCATCGAACCTGATCCGGATCATGCCGGCGGAGGGAGCTTGAGATGCATGCGCCGCGCGATCTACCCCTGATGGCAGCCGACATCCTGGCGCGCATCCGCGCGCGGCGGCCGCGAGTGCACTGCATCACCAACTCGGTCGCGCAGAACTTCACCGCCAACATGCTGCTGGCGGCCGGCGCGGTCCCGTCGATGACCACCGACCCGGCCGAGATCCGCGAGTTCGTCGCCTCCGCCGACGCGCTCCTGGTCAACCTCGGCACGCTCGATGCCGTGCGGCAGGCGGCGATCAAGGCAGCGCTCGAGGAGGCGCAGGGTCGCATGCCGTGGGTGCTCGATCCGGTGTTCGTCGACCGCGCGTTGTCGCGGGCGAGGTTCGCGCTCGAGCTGACGGCGCGACGCCCGAACGTGTTGCGGCTCAACGACGCCGAGTTCGCGGCGCTCGCGGTGGCGCAGCCGACGCCGGACGCGCTCGGGCGCCATGCGCGCGATCACGCCACCGTGGTGGGCCTCACCGGCGACCCGGACATCGTGACGGACGGGGCCCGCACGGTGTCGATCCGCAATGGTGATCCGCTGATGGCAAGAGTGACCGCGATGGGCTGCGCCGCCTCGGCGCTGGTCGCCGCCTGCCTCGCGGTTGAGGCCGATGCGTGGCGCGCGACCGCGGCCGGGCTGATCCTGATCGGGGTCGCGGGCGAGCTCGCCGCCGCCCGCGCGCACGGGCCGGGAACGCTCGCGGTCGGCATTCTCGATACGCTGCACGCATTGGACCAGCGGGCGATCGTCCAGCACGCGAGGGTGGAGCAATGACGTTCGTCGATCCGGAACAGAAGCTCACGGTCGATCTGCGGCTCTATGCGATCGTCGATCCGGAAACGGCGGGCGGCCATGCGCTGCCCGATCTCGCGCGCAAGGTCGCGGCCGGCGGCGCGACCCTGCTGCAGCTGCGCGACAAGACGCACGATACACGCGAGATGATCGCGCTCGCGCGCGCCATCAAGGCGGCGCTGCCGCCCGACGTGCCGCTCATCGTCAACGACAACGTCGAGGCGGCACGCGAGGCGGGCGCCGACGGCGTGCATCTCGGCCAGGAGGACATGAGCGTCGCCCAGGCGCGCGACATCCTCGGGCCGGTGCCGTTCATCGGGCTGTCGATCAAGACGGTGGAGCAGGCGCGCGCCGCGCCGCTCGGCATCCTCGACTATGTCGGCATCGGCGGGGTGTACGGCACGACCTCGAAGCAGAACAGCAATCGGCCGATCGGGCCCGAGGGGCTCGGGCGCATCGTGCGGGTGTTTCGCGAGCGGATCGGCAATTTCCCCACCTGCGGCATCGCGGGGATCAATGCGACGAACGCCGAGGCGGTGATCGCGGCGGGCGCCGACGGCGTCTCGGTGATCTCGGCGCTGTCGCTCGCGCCGGATCCGACCGAGGCCGCGCGCGAGCTGCGTCGGATCGTGGATGCGGCGCTCGCAAAGCATGCGCCGACGCCGCCCGCCGTGGGCGCGGCGGGCCATGCAGGAGGGAACGTGTGAGCGGAATCGCAGCATCTTCTCCCTCTCCCCGCAAGAGCGGGGAGAGGGAGACAGGCAGTGGTTGTTTCCCATGACCCCCATCGCGCTCACCATTGCCGGCTCCGACTCGAGCGCCGGGGCCGGCATCCAGGCCGACCTCAAGACGTTTGCGGCGCTCGGCGTCTACGGCGCGAGCGTGATCACGGCGCTCACTGCGCAGAACACGCGAGCGGTGAGCGCGATACACGTCGTGCCGGCCGATTTCGTCACGGCGCAGATCGATTCGGTGTTTTCCGACCTCGCGGTCGGCGCCGTGAAGATCGGCATGCTGGCACGGACAGACATCATCGAGGCGGTGGCGGCCGGGCTCGACCGCTGGAAGGCCAAGAACGTGGTGCTTGATCCCGTGATGGTCGCGACCTCGGGCGACCGGCTGCTCGCGCCCGACGCGATCGAGGCGCTCAAGCGCGAGCTGCTGCCGCGCGCGCGCGTGGTGACGCCCAATCTGCCGGAGGCCGCGGCGCTGCTCGGCGAGAGCATTGCCGCCGATCCGCGCGCGATGGAGGGACAGGCGGAGCGCATCCTCGCGCTCGGCGCCAAAGCCGTGCTGATCAAGGGCGGCCACGGTGAGGGCGCCGAGAGCGCGGACCTGCTGATCGACGCATCATCGTCGATGGTCTTTGCCGCGAAGCGCATTGCGACGCGCAACACCCACGGGACCGGCTGCACGCTGTCCTCGGCGATCGCCGCCGGTCTCGCCAAGGGCCATGACCTGATGGACGCGACGCGCGGCGCCAAGTCCTATGTCACCGACGCGATCGCAGCCGCCGACGGGCTCGCCGTCGGGCACGGCCACGGTCCGCTGCATCATTTCCACGCCACCTGGGTCTAAGCGGGAGCCACCCATGCCGACCTCCGATCGCAGACACCTGTTGCGCACCGCGGGCGCCGCGCTCGCCGGCACAGTTGCGGCGCCGGCGGTGGTGCGGGCGCAGACCCGGCGCTGGCGCATGGTGACGTCGTGGCCGAAGCGGCTGCCCGGACCCGGCATGTCGGCCGAACGGGTGGCCGAGCGCATCTCGACGCTCTCGGGCGGCCGACTCCAGGTCACAGTGCATGCGGCGGGCGAACTGGTGCCGGCGCTCGAGGTGCTCGACGCGGTCGGCGGCACGGTCGCCGAGATGGGCCACACGGCGGCGTTCTACTGGCAGGGCAAGCAGCCGGCGGCGGCCTACTACACCACGGTGCCGTTCGGCCTCACCCCGATGGAGCATGTCGCCTGGGTCGATGCCGGCGGCGGCCAGGCGCTGTGGGACGAGCTCTACGCGCCGTTCGGGGTCAAGCCGTTCATGGGCGGCAACACCGGCGTGTGCATGGGCGGCTGGTTCCGCCGCGAGCCGAAGGGACTCGACGATCTCAAGGGGCTGAAGATCCGCTCGCTCGGGCTCGGCGGCGAGGTCTATCGCCGGCTCGGCGCGACGCCGCAGACGACGCCGCCCGGCGAGATCCTCACCAGCCTGCAGTCGGGCGTGCTCGACGCCGCCGAATTCGTCGGTCCCGGCACCGACATCGCGCTCGGGCTCTACCGGGTCGCGCCGAACTATCTTGGCCCGGGCTTCAACAAGCCGAACGGCACCGGCGAATGCATCGTCAACCTCAAGGCCTGGGAGGCGCTCGACGGCGAGATGAAGGCGATCATCGCGCACGCCTGCGCGACGGAGGCCTCGTTCGCGCTCTCCGAGATGGACCGCCTCAATGCCGAGGCCCTCGCGGCGCTGACCGGGCGCTACAACGTGAAGCTCCAGACGTTCTCGTCCGACATCGTCGCCGCCGCGCGCAAGCAGGCGGCCGACGTCATGGGCGAGCTCTCGACCAAAAGCGACATCGCGCGGCGGATCGGCGAGAGCTACGCCGGCTTCCGCGGCCGCACCGCGGCGTGGTCGCGGGTGTCGCTCAAGGCGGTGCTGGAGGCGCGCGACGGGTGAGGGCGACGATAGAGCGTGATGACTTTTGTTCGAATCGTCATCACACTCTACGCTATTGTTTGAGCACGTTCAGCGCGCCGCCTTCGGCAGCGGGTAGTCGTTGCTCTCCAACAGCTTCTTCAGTGCTTCCGGAAACGTCTGCTGGCGCACCTTGTCCTTCGGGCACTGGTCGAGCTCCTGGCCCGTGGTGCATTCCTCCAGCGACCAGTCCGAATTGCGGTCGTAGGAGGCGAGCATCCGCTTCCACGCATCGTCCACCTCGCCGACCAGGCTCTTGGCCGCGACCCAACCGCCGAGAAAGCCGTTGGAGTGCCAGAGATTCGGATCCTTCTTCGCGTCCGCTTCCATATCCTGCAGCTTGCGGCGCAGGAAGGCGCGGTACTTCGGCTCGGTGGTGACGTCGTCGAGGTCGCTGCCGCTGAGCTTGGTGATCCGCGTCGGCGCGTACGAGCCGGCGTAGGAGTCGAAGGCGTAGAGGAAGGAATTGTCGATGCTGACCAGCTCCTTGGCGCCGTCATTGTCGATGTCGACGAATCGGTAGCCCTCGCCGTCGAGCTGGCCGGCATCGAGCACGCGCCATTCGCCTGATCCCAGGACGGTCGCGATCCGGGTGATGGTGCAGCAATGGGCGCCGAACGTGAAGGCGGTCATCACGACCTGCGGCTGCGATGTGGCGGGATCGAGCCGCATCACCTCGGCAGTTGCGTTGGGCTCCTCGGCCTCGGCCTCCTCGATGCGGAACGAGAACACGTCCCGGTCGCGATAGCGGCCGGTGAACACCGGCACGCGCGAGTTCGCATCGGACCCGCGCTCGCCGGCGACCGTCACGGTGAGGTCGCCGTAATGCAGCGTGACCGCACGCTTGCCGTCGTACTTGATGCCCGGCAGGTTGCGCTCGGCAGCACGGTTGGTGCCGGCGGCTGCGTGCGGCGCGTCCTTGGCCCACAGGGCGGCGCTTCCGACGTCGACGCACGCCGTGAGCGTGCAGGCAATCAAGGCGGCCAGGGTCTTCATCTGATCGTGGCTCTCCGCGGCAATATTCCTTTTGAGCAGACGTAAATGGCGCAAAAACGTCAATGGCCGGGATTGCGCCCGGCCATCGCGTGGCAGATCGATCAGCAGCGGCTATTTGGACTTCACGATCTTCTGCGTTTGGTCGCCGAGGCCCGGGATGCTCAGCTTCACCACGTCGCCGGCCTCGAGGAACTTCGGCTCCGGCTTCATGCCGAGCGCGACGCCGGGCGGCGTGCCGGTGATGATGACGTCGCCGGGCTCGAGCACCATGAACTGCGAGCAGTACCAGACGAGGTGCACGCAGTCGAAGATCATCGTTTTGGTCGAGCCGTTCTGCCGCGTCTCGCCGTTGACGGTGAGATGCATCGGCAGGCTCTGCGGGTCCTTGATCTCGTCCTTGGTGACGAGCCAGGGGCCGAGCGGGCCGAACGTCTCGCAGCCCTTGCCCTTGGTCCACTGGCCGGCCCGCTCGATCTGAAAAACGCGCTCGGATACGTCGTTGGCGAGGCAATAGCCGGCGACCGCGTTCATCGCCTTCTCCTTGGCGAGATAGCGGGCGCGGGAGCCGATCACGATGCCGAGCTCGATCTCGTAGTCGAGCTTGGCCGCGTCCCGCGGGATGATCGTGGCGTCGTTCGGTCCGCAGATGCAGGACGGCGCCTTGTTGAAGATGATCGGCTCCTTCGGAATCGGCATGCCGGTCTCGGCCGCGTGGTCCGAGTAGTTCAGCCCGATGGCGATGAAGTTGCCGACATGGCCGACGCAGGCGCCGATGCGCGGTTTGCCCTTGACGACCGGCAGCTTGCCGGCGGCTGCCGCCTTCTTGATCTTGGCGAGGCCCCCGGGCGAGAGCGCGTCGCCGGCGAGATCGGGCACGACCTTGGAGAGATCGCGGATGCGCCCCTCAGCGTCCAGGATTCCAGGTTTTTCGCGGCCGGGCGGGCCGAAGCGCAACAGCTTCATGACGATCTCCTCAATGGGTTCGGTCTGGTTGGCCCAAACGGGCGGCCGGATCATGCGTCGGACGCCGACGCCGGACAAGCGGGGGTCAGAACGCCCCCGGGAAGGTGCCGCCGTCGATCAGCAGGTTCTGGCCGGTGATGTAGCCGGCCTGTGCCGAGCACAGGAACGCGCAGGCGGCGCCGAACTCGTCGGGCGTGCCGAAGCGTTTCGCCGGAATCGAGGCGGCGCGCGCCGCGACGGCCTGGTCGACCAGCACGCCCTGCTTCTTGGCATTCGCCTCGATGTTGGAGCGCAGCCGGTCGGTGTCGAAGGCGCCGGGCAGCAGAAAATTGATGGTGACGTTCGATCCCGCGACCGATCGGGCGACGCCGGCCATGAACGCGGTCAGCCCGGCGCGCGCGCCGGAGGAGAGATCGAGCCCGACCAGCGGCATCTTCACCGAGCCCGACGTGATATTGACGATGCGGCCGAACTTCCGCTTCACCATCGGGTCGATGACCTTCTGGGTGAGCTCGACGGCCACCACCATGTTGGCGATGACGCCGTCGATCATCTTCTGCCGGTCGAGCTCGCGGAAATCGCGAAACGGCGGCCCGGCATTGTTGTTGACCAGGATGTCGGGCTCCGGGCAGGCGGCGAACAGCGCCGTCTGGCCGTCGGGTGTGGCGACGTCGGCCGCGACCGCGGTGATCTTCGCACTGGTCGCCTTGCGCATGTCGGCGGCGGCCGCCTCGAGCCGCTCGCGGTTGAGCCCGTTGAGCACCACCTCGCATCCGGCTTCGGCGAGCCTTTGTGCGCAAGCGCGGCCGAGCCCGCGGCTCGAAGCGCAGACGATGGCCTTGCGGCCGGCGATGCCGAGATCCATGGGCAGGCTCCTCGCGCCGCCCGAGATGGTCGTGTGGAGGGGTTTGTGGGCGGGCCCGTTCCTTTGGCCGCGCCGATTGCCTCTGTCAACGGGCGTCGTTGAGCGCCGGCTCGGCGTCGTCGTCGATGCTCATGGCGTTGCCGCGCCAGACGAAGTCGGTGCCGACCAGGCCGTCGACCCACAGCCAGGGCAACAGCAGGTCGCGCAAGGCGGCGACCAGCGGCGACAGCGCCGACAGATGCCAGCCGGCCGCCCAGGCGAGCGCCGTCTCGGCGCCGTACCAGAGCGCGAGAAATGCGCCGACACTTTCTCCAATCGGCCAGCCGGCCGCCATTGCGACGAACGCCAGCGCCAACGTGGGAAGCAGCGCGCCGGACAAAGCCTCGGGCAGGAAAAGGTGGAGGAACGAGGCGCGGCGCAGGCGTGCCCAGCGGGTCTGCCGGCGCCACACTTCGCGCAGGCCGCGGTGGCCGAGCGGCTGGGCGAACGGCGCGTCGACCAGATGCACGGCGAGCCCGAGCGTGCGTACCACCTTGGTCGACGCCGCGTCCTCGGCGAGCTCGGCGCCGAGCGCGCGGATGCCGCCGGCGGCCTCGAGATCGGCGCGCCGCCACAGCATGGTCTTGCCCTGGGCGAAGCCGTGGCCGAGTGCGTCGGCGCAATACTGCCAGCGCGCCTGGTAGGTGTTGAGGAAGGCGCATTCGAGCTCGGCCCAGATGGTGCCCGGATGCGAGCCGATCGGCGGCGCGCAGACGAGCCCGCAGCCCGATTGCCATGCGGCGAGCAGGCGCTGGAGGTAGTCCGGCGGCATCAGCACGTTCGAGTCGGCGATTACGATCCAGTCGTGCGCGGCCGCGTCCCAGCCCTTGACGCAGTTGTTGAGCTTCGGATTGGCGCTCACCCGATCGTCGCCGACCAGCAGCCGCGCGCGGATGTGCGGATGCGCCGCCATGAGAGCGCGCACGATCGGCACCACGGGATCGCGCGCTTGCGCGACGCAGAAGATGATCTCGTAGCCGGGATAGTCGAGGGTGAACGATGAGGCGAGCGTCTCCTCGACGAAGTTGTCGACGCCGCACACCGGCCGCACGATGGTGACGGAGGGCGCGCCGGCCGGCGGGGGGAGCGCGCCGTTCGGCGGCCGGCATCGCAGAACCGCGACGATCACGCTGGCGAGGTGGAGGAGGAGCGCAAGCCCGCAGAACGCGGCCGCAGCCGAAAGGAGAATCGTCATTTCCAGCAAGGGTATCGAGTCGCAATGACAGCGCGATGACGCGGGCGTTAACCATCGCTCAATCGATGACGATAGTACCGTCCCCGTGTCATCGAACCGCAATACGATTCAGGCACTAGTGCCGCGAACCTGAGGTTCGCACGATTTCTCGGCGGGTACTGTTGCGAACTTCGGGTTCAAGAGCGGCACTAGAATCCTGGAGTTGCCAGTGTCCTTTCAATTCCGAAGTTCGCTCAGAGGGCGCTGCGAATGCTTGCGAACTTCGGAATTGGGACACTGGCGCCGCATGATCGGAAACGAGACTGCCACGTCGTGACGGAA
>Ga0126371_10004460_pt1 | contig 12344 bp, 11 predicted proteins | sample PanSoiMetaPlot_4_FD_110145 | JGI IMG/M metagenome (GOLD analysis project Ga0126371, IMG submission 110145) | Tropical forest soil microbial communities from Panama - MetaG Plot_4 | ecosystem: Environmental > Terrestrial > Soil > Tropical forest > Bulk soil | place: Panama | collected 2016-02-17
AGATTTCATTAGTTCCCTCAGGCGTGCCATCGCATGCAGATCGCCGTCAGGAGCGCTTTCCGTAACGCCGTATCGCCCGACAAGTCCAACATGCTCTACTGTGGAGCAATTAATGACCAAGTCGTAGCGCCCCGAACACAGCGGAAGTTTCATTAGGTCACCGCTGATGAAGGAAAGATGGGGATGGGTGTAGGGTCGCGGTATGGATTGTAAGTCCACACTCGTCACGTGGAAGCCCCGCTGCACGGCAATAAGTCCGAGGTGACTTCCACCTGAGCCAAAATCTAAAGTTTCGCCAGGACCTGAAGGCATATGAGCCGCAACCCACGACCACTCGATATCGCGATCGCCTTCCAGGTTTGAGGATTGCTGGGAGCCGTCCCTTAAGTACTGCTTGACGCCGCGAATGAGATGCCGGGGCGAGCGAAGAAGATGCGCGACTGTAGTTGTCTTTCCATAGGCAAACAAACGTCGGAGGACAGAGCCTATCTCTGGCGGATTCAAGCTAGCTGCTCTCAGCGCGTAGGGCAAAATCACTCGCCAGTATCGACCGTCTTGCCAAGCATAATCCATCCCCCTTAGATAGGCATTGCCCAACACCCGCCGCCGCTTCGACCGGAGATTATTCGGGACCTCGGGCAAGGTAAAAAATTTTTTGGTCAGCTTTACACACGCCTCAGCGGTGACATCTCCGCGCTCGGACATATAACCAGGACAGGCCCGCGCGTGAGCAAGCAAGTATGGGATATGCTGGATCTGACCCGCCAAGCCAATGCGAAGCCATAATTCATGATCCTTTTTGGAAATGAAGCTAACGTCCAGCCAGCCGACCTTTTCGATTATTTTCCGCCGCATGAAAGCTGCCGGCTGGGGAATACAATGATCACAGTGCTCAACTGCGTAGGCTAAGTTCCACTCCCGCAGGTACGACAGCCCCGTCAAACGACCCTCGCCATCGATGGCGCCGCAATCGCCATAGACGACATCTACCTCCGGATGTTGATTGAAGTAGTCCACCGCCACGTTGACCGCGTTTGGCGCCGCCCAGACATCATCGGCGTTGAGCCAAGCGAGGATCTCGCCTGAGCTCATCCTGAATCCCTTATTGATGGCATCAGCGTGTCCGTTGTCCCGCTCCGATATAAACTTTATGCGGCTTTCGTATTGTTGGAGAATTTCATGACTGCCGTCGGTGGAGCCACCGTCCACTACGATACACTCGATGTTGGGATACTCCTGTTGAACCACGCTTTCGATGGTCGGCGCGAGGAAGTGAGCCCGATTCAGGCAGGGTATAACAACCGATACCAGCGGTGTTGCGGTCATCGCGCGTTACTTTTCCTATACGACAAGCTCTGGTAAATTTTCCGCGGCCAGCCCCCAATCTGCACCATTGATTGCCGGTCCGAGCTTGCCATTGCGAATTTTCTCCAGGTCGCTCTTCCATTTCTCAGAGGAAACCACAGGCCGAGATTTTTGCGCTTCACGTGAATGATCCCAGTGGAATATTATGCAGGGCGGTAGAAACAGGGCCTGTTGCAGACCCAACGCCTTTAGCTGATGACAGCCGTAGCTGTCTACATGAGTAAATGTATCCGTGAATTCCGGAAATCCTCGAATCTCGCACCAGCTATCGGCGGATGCCAGGAGGAAGTCTCCGCAAGCGTTGGTATGAATTCCACCGTACACACCATTGTCGTCATCTAATGAAACCGCTGAATCCTCGCCACAACTTCCAAATCCATGATAGGAACCCGGCCATGTGTCGAAAAGAAGGCCACACCATTTTCGGCGCCATCCCATAACGACGGCTGGACGACCGTTCCTGCCTTCACGGACATTCACCCGTATTATGTTTCGTTTCGCATAAACCAGAACCTCTTGGGCGCTAAGCCCTCGCGGCACCGGTCCCCGAAAGTCGAATCGATCAATTCTATAGAAACGGTCCTGCGAGAGGCTTTTAGTAGATAGAGCGGCAATCAACTCTTCACTAAACAAGACATCTGGATTGGTGGTGAGAATATAGCTGCCCTTGCCCCTTCTGATGCCGACATTTTTCGCGAAGGAATCGAACATCGGCAGCTTATCGGAATTTGGCATTCGGGCGTGTATGACTGCGGGTACTTCGATAATGCGAACTGCAATCGAGTTCTTGTACCGGGGCCATGCGAGAGCTTCTCTCAGCCTGACCTTGTCTGTGGGGGGATTCCACTCCACGACGATGAGTTCCGCCTGCAAGGAATACCGGTTGGCTAACGAGCTCAATACATCGAGAAACCCTTGCGTCCGCTCGAGAAAATTTCCCCCGTAGTTGTCGTTTCGAGCCGCGATGACGATGCTGAGATACGGCTTCATCTGGAATAAACTTTCTCTATATCAGCGGCCCACGCTTTACCTAGTTCGTAAACTTCAGACGGGAGATAATCCCACCGGCGCATGTGCTCGTACAAACGGCGAAGCTTACACAGCACACCTCCAACGCCTAGATTTGCCGAACGCAAGTCGGCGCAAAACCTGGCACTGAATTCCATTCCGAAAAGTTCATCCTTGAGATTTTTCCATAGGCTCTGGGGATTTCGCTGTTGCCAAACAAGGGGCGTGCCAAAATGGACACGATAATCGGTCTCAGCCATCACACGTTGGGCTATATAGGAAGCCCAGATGTCGTCGTATCGGCCTACCCCGACCAAGACCATCATCAACGGAGCCAACTCAGCGATGTAAGCCGTGTTCTGCGAATTGAAAGGACTCAAGCAGGTCTGATCTACGATTAATCCAGGCTGTAGCACCTTCGATACCTGATAAACCGTCGGGCGAAGAGTGATCCGTTCCATGGCATCGACATCGGGATCTCCCAACCAGAGACCTGCCGCAACTCCTACTCGAATCTCCGATACTGGCCTAAGACTCACCTTGAGATCTTCGTTCCTGAATTCGTAAGGAAATCCTCGGTGATAGACTTGTGGAACTAAAAACTCCCCGACATTGATCCAACCGCGTTCCGAACTCGCCATCACGCCGTAGTACGGAGTGGAAAGAATGTTTCTAAATCCTTCGAAATAGTTTGACTCCAGAGGAATGTTGTCATCATCCACTGAGACGATGATATCTGCTCCCCAGCGCAAGGCTTCTAGCAATGCGATGTTGCGGCGCATGATCTTATTCCATCCGATGACCGCCGAGGATTTATAGCCGAGCTTTTCCTGATCTGCGTCGCTGTAATACGTTGCGTTGCCCAAAGACTCGATGAAGGATCGCGCTGCCACATGAGGAGTCTGTCGATCTCCAGCGACAAACATAGCTACTCCCGAATCAAGCCGACGATAATGCTCTAGGACCGTCGGTACGTAGATCGTCGTCGTAATCAGGGCAATCCGCATTTTCTAAAACCTTCACTCAACGGATTCGAAGGCGCGCTTTTTTGCTTTAACGGTATTTTTCTGGGACGCGGCTGCACACCAAGTTGATTCGGAGAAATCTCCTTTGATTAAGCGTCAAGAGTTTGACATCCACCAACGACCGCTTTTTGTCCTAAGCCGCCGTTCTTTAGGAAAGTGCATGTCTTAGTGCAGCGGATCATGCCAGCTAACTTCCGGCCTCCTGAACGCTTTATTTTGACTTTCGGGGAAGAAACGCAATTTCAGGGCCACCTACATGAGCATAGCCGTGAATAGACCGCGCGCAGGATTTTCACGAAGGCATGTGGCATGCATCATTCCAACAGAAACATAGTTGGCTTATTATACGATCAGAATGGCGGACACGGCTCTAGTCATCCCCACCTTCAACCGCCGCAGGACTTTGCTTCTGGCGCTTTCAAAACTCTTTGATTTTCTCCCTGCGGATCATCAGGTGATTGTCGTAGACTCGGGATCTACCGACGGAACACAAGAGATTGTAAAGCGGGATTTCCCGCAGGTGCATCTGCTTCAAGGCGACTCGTCGATGTGGTGGGCTGCTGCGACAAATCTCGGCGTGCGAAAAGCCCAAGCGCTCGGATGCAAACAAATGATTACTTATAACGACGACAATGTCGCCACCGCTCCCCTGTTTGCCAAATTAGCGCTTGCGCAAGAAATTTCTCCTCGAAGTGTCATTGGAGCTGTCTGTTGTTACTTGGATAGGCCTAGCACGATCTTTTTTGCTGGAAGAATGCGCGCCAAGGGAACCGATCGCTGGTACTATCTCGATCACGATAGTTCCCTATCTGTCCTCCACAAGGGGCTGCGTCAGGTCGATATGTTACACGGCATGTGCACGCTTTTTCCCATGGCCGTGTTTCACCAAGTGGGGCTGTTCGACGAGCGAGCTTTTCCCCAAGTTTTCGCTGACGACGATCTTTTGATGAGAGCGAAGCGCGCCGGTTTCTCACTTCAAGTCGCATTGGAAGCGGTGGTGCTGAACGACCGAACGAAAACCGGCGACAATCCCTATGATCATCGCCTGGGACCCGGTAGGATTTTTCAACTCCTGGTCTCGCGCAAGTCGACTTTCCAAATCGCCGCGCGCACCCGATTCCTTTGGCGCTACCGCAGAAATTTTTACTTCTTTTGTAAAACTTGGTGGTTTGACTACCTGCGGCTAGTCACGATCGTCATCACGCGCTGGCTGCTTCCATTCAAAGCTTTTCACTGGCTCGGCATTCAGTGGGGCCAACGGCTCCAGCGCAGATGAAAATCCTCGTCCTCACCAAGCGCCAGTATATGGGCAAAGATCTGCTCGACGATCGCTTCGGCAGATTTCGCGAGCTGCCATTGGGCCTTGCGCAACGCGGTCACGAAGTCACAGGTATCGCTTGCAGCTACCGCCGCCGCGAAGAGGGCGTCACCTTTGACTCCGACCCCTCACACAACGGAAGGGTGACCTGGCACTCGATAAACGCTGTCAATGGATTGACGCCGCGATTAGGAAGATTTGTCGGTCGCGCTCTTAGGATCGCGGCTGATTTCCAACCCGATCTGATCTGGTCTTGCTCGGATGCCTACCATGTAATTTTTGGCGCCTGGCTGGCCAAACGAATTCAAACAAAATGCGTTGTTGATCTCTACGATAACTTTGAAGCGTTTCGTGCCAGCCAAGTTCCGGGGGTCATCCGACTATTCAAGCGCGCCGTGAGCGTGGCGGATGGGGTTACGATTTTCTGCCGCAGGTTAGCAGATTATGTCACGCGAACCTATCACCCAAGTGGATCATCCGCGGTCATCGAAAACGGCGTGCGCAAGGATCTATTTTACTCTCGAAACCGTGATGCCTGCCGGCAGCAACTCGGCTTGCCAAAAAACGCCAAAATCATAGGGACAGCAGGGGCCCTGCACGGTAGCCGTGGAATCGAAACGCTTTTTCGCGCCTTCGAGCGGTTGGCCGTTGAATACGACGATCTTCGTCTGGTGCTCGCCGGCCCGCGCAAAAGAGGCTTAGCGATACAGCAAAGCCCCAGAATTCACGATTTCAATATAATACCGCACGAAGAAGTTCCTACCTTCATCGGGGCCCTCGATGTGGCCGTCGTTTGCTACCGCCAATCGGCCCAAGGAGAATTTAGTTTCCCGCAAAAAGCCTACGAGATTATGGCTTGCGGCGTGCCTTTCGTCGCCGCTGCTGTCGGAACCATGAACGAGTTGTTGGCAAAGTATCCCGCCTGTCTTTACGAACCCGAGAATCCGAAGAGCCTAGCTGAATCCATCCTCCGACAACTGAAAGAAAGAGTTATTGTTGACGGGGAGGTTCCCTCATGGGCTGACTCTGCTCAGCGCCTGGAGAATTTTTTTGCAGAAGTCATCGGCAGCGATGCAAATCGTTTTAAAACAGAACCCGGAATCGAGACGGCGCACTAACGCAAGATTCCCGGCGGTGCATCGAAAACTGCTTCGTAACGCGCGCCAATTTTACTCCAAGCGAATTGTTCCCTGACTCGCCGCCGTCCGAATTCACCCATTGCCAAACTTTTTTCGCGGTTCTGCAAAAGCGAGACGATGGCCCGGGCCAAACCGCAATAGTCATCCGGCTCGACCAAAATCCCGCTCTTGCCATTCTCCACCGCGTCGGGAATGCCTCCCACTCGGGTGGCTACTGATGGTTTCCCCGCAGCCGCGGCCTCCAACAAGGTGATGCCGAAACCCTCGACATCATCGATGGTAGCTAATGCCGGTAAAACGACAACATCGGACGCGTGATAGAGTTTCCAGAGATCATCATCGCTCGAGGCACCCAGCAGGAGGACATGGCGTTGTAGCTTCAGCTCGCCAATCAGTGATTTGATTTGACCAAGCACATCACCACGATGAGTCAGGGACTCGTGCGGATTATCTCCGACGACCAAAAAACGGGCGTTGGGGATTTCCTGGATGATCTTCACGAAGGATTTTTCGATAAATTCTTTCACTCCTTTTCGCTTGGCCAAACGGCCGACAAAAAGGATCTTTGGTCCCTCTGCCAATCCCAATGTATTTTTGCTCAGCTCGATATCGGGTGAAGAGCTGAGGGCGTCGGGATCGATCCCCGGCGGAATAACGGAGATTAAATCCGCGGGAACATTACGTTTGACGGCTAAGGAGGCGGTGTAAGCGCTATTGGCGACGATCCCGTCACAGTGCTTGAGCCAGCGCACGCATAGGAGCTGGTAAAGCCAATTGGGAAACACCAGATCAAGGCCATGGGCTTGCACGATAGCCTTGCGACGAAACAAGCGAGCGAGAATCAGCACCAGCGGCGTGACCACCACGCTTCCGCCGAAGATCAATCGTATATCTCGGTTCCGCTTCAGTAGCTTCATCCCGCGCCAGAGCGCGTAGAAGGCAAAGGGAATCAGCCCCGACCATGATGCGCGATGGATGCCCTCTTCTTGGCCGCCTTGATTCGGAGCATTGGCGGTAATCACAAATACAGAATGTTTTTGTTTGAGAACGCGAACGAGATCACCCATCAGGCATTCGATGCCGCCCCGGCGTGGCGGATAGTTCCAGGTGATGATAAGAATCCCCGTGCGCACGCGGACTACTTCTTCAACGTGCAATGATGATACACTTGGTACTGCCACGAAAGAGGCCAAAATGGCAGCATGCATGCTTGCGCGGCACGAAGCGGCCAACCGAACCAAGGACCGCGAAAAATCCATGACGCGGAAAGGACATGCAAATCCCTCCATCGCCATTTGACGGACAGCCCAAGGGATTCGAACAGATTCTGCCAACCTCGCAAGGAAAGAGCTTCTTCGTGCACCGCGACCTGCTGAGTTCCCGAATATAACCCCAGGCGCCGCGGAAGAAAATCGGCGTTGGGTACAAGGAGCAAAAACGTCGCATCCAGTTTAGCAACTCGAATCATTTCTCGGAGCGCAGCATCTGGATTCAAAAAATGCTCCAAGGCGCCAAGGCAAGAGACAAAATCAAACTGCGCATTGTCAAACGGAAGTTGCTCCGCGATACCGCAGTGAAGAACCGCATGGGGCAGAGAACGCCGGCAAACTTCGATGGCGGCTTGGGAGATATCGATTCCAGCTGGTTCAGCTCCGAACTCCGCTGCGGCTCTCAACCAGCCACCGGTGCCACAGGCGATATCCAGCAGTTTCTTCTCCTGCCACGGGCGATACCGCTTCGCCAATCGACGATAGTGAAGCGAAACTTTTGATTCCGCGTTGACGTCTTTATAATAAACATGCTCGTAGAAGTCGCGCACCGCGGTGTGTTCAAGAGCTTGGTGTTTTTTCATCCCCGTTTTTACGCTCAAGTCGTCAATCAATGCCCCGCTTGTACGTAACCTCGCGGGTTAACGAAACTACTCTCAGTCGTCTGCTTCTGACAGCCACGGTGACCCCGATTGCAGCCGCTCCATGCGCAGCAGCGCGATTTGTTCTGAGATCAAACCCAGCATGAATATGATGACCGCTGTCGTGAACATGAAAACCGACATATTGGTGAAGCGATGCTGGGTGACATAGGTGTAGATGTAATTGGTCAATCCGCCTAGAAAACAAACAACGCTCACGGGCAGGAAAATGCGAAACGGAGCGAACAAAGTTGCGATTTTGGTGATGATGAGCAAGAAACGAAAGCCGTCGGACACCAGGCTGATTTTGCTCTGTCCACTGCGATAGAGCGATTGTATCGGGACATATTTAACCGTAAGCCCCGACCGCAAAAAAGCCAAAGTCAACGTCGTCGGATACGAAAAGGTATTGGGCAATAGATCGATAAAGCGCAATGCCTCCGCCCGCGGGAGCGCCCGAAAGCCCGAGGTAAGATCTTTCACATTGAATTGGGTGACATAGGAAGCGAGCCAATTGTAGATCATATTCGCCGCATAGCGGTGGAATCTGAGCTTGGATCCCTTGGCTCGGGCGCCGACCACCATATGGTAATCCCTGGTCTCCGCTAAAAGCTTGGGAATATCTTGGGGCTGATGCTGGCCGTCGCCATCCATCAAGACTATAGTTCTCCCTCGCGCCACCCGGATACCGCTCTTGACCGCCGCGCCATTGCCGATATTGTAAGGATGCCGAATCACATTGGCGCCCGCTTTTAACGCCACATCGGAACTGCCGTCGGTGGAACCATCATCGACCACGATAATCTCGCAGCCTGGAAGGTCCAGCATCGTAATTTTCTTTATGACCGCTTCGAGACTCTCGGCCTCGTTAAAGGCGGGGATGACAATGGAAACCTGACAGCCATCAGGCGTGAAAGTCATACAGCGCGTAGCCGCGGTCTCTGAAGTGTAGCTGAAGGTGTTGGGAAACAAAGGTGTTCCAGAGAGTTCCTTGGCTCGCGTTGAGGTTATGACGCAGAAATCGTGCCAGGAGATCCTCGCGGATCATGAGATGCGTGATGCCCTTGGCTTTCAGCGCGTTGGCGATTTGGCCAGGTTCTTTCGCGGTTTGAATCGCGCTTAAAAGCAATCCCGGGAGTTCTCCGCCGTCGTGAAAATAGTCGCGGTCACAATAATATGCCCTCCGTCCCACAAAGAGAAGATAAATTTTCCCCGTAGGAGGAAGGCTTCGGTTGATGTATTCGAAAACCGCGTAATCGGGTAAGGCACGTTCCAGGTAGGCGTCGCGACTTTCCTGCCCTGTCAAATACCCGAACGGCGCGGCGTCGGAAATTTGGCGCCAGAGGTAGAGAGCGTGCAAACCCGCAAAAAAAATCAGGCAGGCAAAAAGATAGGCCGGTTGCTTGATGCTTAGATAGATATTGAAGACTGCGTATGCGAATAGTACGACCAGTGGCGGCACAATGGGAAGAATGTATCTGATGCGCAGATCGGCGAGAAATAACGCGTAGAGGAAATAGAGCAGCGCGAAACTCAGCAGAAGCTTTTTCTCTTCAATCCATTTGCCCTTGAACGCAAAGGGCAGCAGCAAGATAAGAATAGGACTTAACACGCCATCGAAATATCTTGGGTCATCGTCCCGCCCGAAGAAAAATACCCGTAACGGAAGCGCCGCGATCTCCCACCAACTCTCTCCGTAAAGCAACTCCCGCCTAGCAAAGATTCCGATGTTTACAAATGTTCCTGGGCTACCGCCTCCTCCTCCGCCTGTGGCCGGAAATACATTGCCTAGTAAGGGAAAAAAAGGATTGCTGGTCTGCCACCAATTCTTGGCCAACCACGGCAGAAACGGCAGCGCTGCCGCGACGCCGAAAAAGGTTAGCGCAAGAATACTTTTTGCACCTCGTAACGGATCGCGAGCTAGCATGAACACAAGTAGGAACGATGACAAAAGCAACGCCACCAAGCCGTTCGGTTTGGTGCTGGCGGTAAATCCGGCGGATGCAGCCGCCAGAACCAGCCAACTCAACGAATCCTTTTCCTCGCGCCAGCGCAGAAGGCAAAAAAGCGCTGCCGTAGCGTAGAACGTGGTGCCGAGATCGACGTAGGCGAGGTGATTTAAGCGCAGCACCGCCGGCACTGAAATGAAAAAGAAAAATCCGAGGAGACCGTATACGGTGTTCATGCGCCGTGACAGATAGGCGTAAAGAGACAAACCCGTGAGAAAACCGAAAAGGCCATGAATCAGTTTGGGCACGGAATCGTAGCCCCAATAGAGCCAGGGCGTGTAGAGCATGTCGAGCAGCATCGGATAATACGAATAAGGCGCGATGGGAAATTCGACGATACGGCCTGCCTTGACATAAAGGCGGGGAATAGCGAGGTGATGCGTTAGCTCGTCCCGCGCCGTGGGTGGAACCATAGAGAGCAGGACCTCAGATATCAGAATCAGAAAGATCGCCAGCCAGATGAGACGGCCAAGCCAATTCGTTTCCCGGAAGCTCTGGTAGAATTCGTAGAGGAAGAAAAAAGCCGCTCCGGCTAAAGCCGCAGCGACAGTAACACTGATGGGTAAGCCGCCAACGTGTCCTGCCAAGCCGGCGAAGAAATAAAGAGTAGCCACGACGCCGAGCGAAATTCCGGCGATGGAGATGCGAAACAGCAGGACGGAAAAGCGCTCCTCCATCAGTCCTACCGGTCGCCCAAGCCAAGGAGCTCAGGAAACAAGCTTATAAATGCAGAAGGAGCTGGGATTACCCAGCTCCTTTTTCTATGATGGCGACCACAGAGCTAAAATTCACGGTGTCCCCTACCATGGCTTTAATCTCTTTCAGCACTCCGTCATCCGGAGACTCGATTTCCACCTTCACCTTATCGGTCTCGACTTCGAGCAAAGCGTCGCCCTTCTTTACTTCTGCTCCCGGCATCTTTAGCTAGCGCACGATGGTCACCTGATCGCTATCATCGCTCGACCCGAGACGAGGAATAATGACTTCCTTGGTCATCCGACAAACCTACAGCGATGTCGCTTCAAAGCTATCGGCAAGAGACTTGAGCTTCAGCGTTTGGCGCATGTTTTCCATGAACCCATGCACGTTTTTATAGGTCGCCGGAATGTCGTACTTGACCGTAGTGTAGAGGTAATGCAGCTGGGAAAAAATCGCGATGTCGGCGATGGTCATACGCTCGAAAATGAATTTCTTCCCGGTATAGATCAGATCCAACGTCTTGAAATGGACGGCCCATTCTTCCTCCGCCTTTTTGCGCGCGTCCGGAGTCTCGGCCCTGCGCATCGCGTGATTAGCGTGGATCAGAACTTCGTCGGACCAATCCTCCAGCGCCAGACACAGCCCCTTGGCGGCCTCTCCCCCAGGGTAAATACTCGGTCCTCCATGCTTTTCTTCCAGCAAAGCAGAAATGATGGTCGAGTCGATGACGCACTGACCATTATAATCCATGGACGGGACCTTTCTTTGTCCCGTGTATTCGATGAGCGATTTGCGGTCGTCTTTGCGCACGTCCACGATCTCATAGGGCACTTTCTTCAGCGCGAAAACGACTCTCGCCTTCTCGCAAAACATCGAGGTTTGAGATTGAAAAAGCCTGATGGCCATGATTTGTTTTTCCTCCCAATTAGTGTAGTCTACAGAGTATAATCATTAGACCAATTTCGCCGTAAAATAAAGTTGATGCCATAAGATTCTAGAGTCTTTCGCTTCCCTTGCAACAAATTTCGAATGTCGTCTGGCGCTCTCGGACCGCTGTGATTTGGGCCAGTTTGCTGCAGCGCTTGTTGACCTACGCACTATTCGTGAGTATTCTTTTCACAGTTAATGCAGGAGCGAACATGGCAAAATATCTGCAATGCAGTGAGTGCGGCAAGCTGGCCTTTTACTACGACGACTACGTCGGCACGGAAAAACCCTTTTACAAACGCTATATGCGTTATCCCGAGGGAGAAACGAAGCACGAACCGCCACGCTGTTTTAGTTGCGGCGCAGTGCCGCGACTGATTCACGAATTTATCAAGGAAGAAAAACCAGCCGCCGCCAAGCACTAACTTCCGCGCGATTCCAGGAACACCCCGCCTAGTCGGTTTGCATAACATAGGCTTTTCCCGCAGCAAGCTCTCTAATCTTTGGCACCAAAGAGAGCACATAGATAACCAAAGCCAGTATATAGAGCTTGTTCAATCCTCCAATGTTGCTGGCATATTCCAGAGCGCCGCCAAAAACGACGCCTAACAAGTTGGAGCCAAAAACGTGGCTGAGATTCTCTTCCTCTTTTAAGGATGTCGAAAAGATCAGCGAAGCAAATCCTACCGGAATTGGCGAGGCTAAAAGAGGGACGGCCCTTTGATCCTTTAAGAAAGTCTCAGGGTCTCATTCTGCGGCGGCGCAAATAGAAAAAGATTGCCGCGTAGACAATGGCTATGCAGCAATAGTTCGCCGCAAGAAATGCTGGTGTGGCCCAGGATACACCATTGACAAAGGGAGTTGGAAACGGCCAGAGGAAAGGCGTGGGAAAATAGCGGGTCGTGTGGGTTGGGATATCGCAGACGATATGGAGTGCCCACGCGA
>Ga0126371_10004462_pt1 | contig 12339 bp, 11 predicted proteins | sample PanSoiMetaPlot_4_FD_110145 | JGI IMG/M metagenome (GOLD analysis project Ga0126371, IMG submission 110145) | Tropical forest soil microbial communities from Panama - MetaG Plot_4 | ecosystem: Environmental > Terrestrial > Soil > Tropical forest > Bulk soil | place: Panama | collected 2016-02-17
CTTGCTTACGGCATCGATGCGCTCGACCGAGCGGAACAATTCGCGCCAATCGCCATAGCGGGTCTGGTAGGTCGCCAGTTGGGTGGCGAGTCCCTCGTTATCGGCGAGGCCACGGATCAGGTTGGCTTTGCTGCGGGTCTTGATCATCTTCAGTTCGTCGTCGCTGATATCTTCTTTCTTCAGACGTTCGATCTCCGCGTGGATGGCATCGGCCATTTCCTCCGGCTTGTGTCCGGGCAGCGGCACAGCTAGAAAGGCGAACAGGTGGGAATACTTGATACCGGGATATCCAGTGATGCCCTCGGAGTAGGACGCGATCTTCTTGTCCCGCACCAGCGCGCGGTAGAGGCGCGAGGTGCGCCCTTCCGACATTAGATCGCTGATGGCGTCGAATACCGCGTCATCTTTGCTGCGGTAATCGGGGCGATGGTAGCCCTCAATATAGATCGGCTGGGACGGATCTTTCAGCACTACCCGGCGTTCGGAATTTTGCGGAGGCTCCTGGGTGGTAGCCTCGTCGGGGTGCGGGTGTTGCGGCAGCCGAGCAAAATACTTCTCCAAAATTGGTAGGGCCTCGGACGACTTTACGTCCCCGGCGACGGCAACCACCATGTTGGAAGGAACGTAATAGGTATCGAAGAAGCTTTGCGCGTCGGTGGCGGAGAAGTGATTCAGATCTGAAATCCATCCGATGGTCGGGCGATGGTAAGGATGCGCCGAGAAAGCGGCCTCGGTGAACTGCTCCAGCAGACGGCCGAAAGGATTGCTGTCCGTGCGCATGCGCCGCTCTTCGATCACGACGTTGCGCTCCTTGTAGAATTCTCGCATGACCGGGTGCATGAAGCGCTCTGATTCGAGATACGCCCACAGTTCGAGCCGGTTTTCCGGAAAAGAATAGTGATAGGCCGTTTCGTCGTAGTTGGTGAAGGCGTTCATGTCTTCACCGCCGTTCTGCTCCACGATTTTTCCAAACTCGTTGGGAACGACGTATTGGTTCGCGTCTGTAGCCGCGTCCTGCCAGGATTTCTCAAGGTCCTTCAGCTTGGTTGGGTCCTGGCCGACTCGCTTGTCTCGTTCCTTGATGTAAGCGGCATAGGCGGTTTCAACTTTCTCCAGCGCTGCTTTTTCAGCGGGATAATTCGTGGTCCCGATTTTGTCAGTGCCTTTGAACGCCATATGTTCGAACATGTGCGCCAGGCCGGTAGCGCGCATGGGGTCCTGGGCCGAGCCGGCATCAACCAACGTGAAAAACGAGAAGACGGGAGCTTCGGGGCGTTCGCAGACGATCAAGGTCAGGCCATTTGCCAGTTGCTTGACGGTTACGCGTTTCTCGAAGGAAGCGACATCCTGCGACAGGGCGAGCGCGGCAAGAAGCAGGATCGAAAAAGCGCATTTAAGGATGGGGTGTTTCATCGGACCTCCCACGGGCATGCCGATCTTGTGCAAAAGGCTATAGTTTGGACGGGCCAAGAGGGCAGAAGTTTGAAAGTACGTGGGCGGGAGGGCTGTTGTCAAACGGGGTGATGGGGAGTAATGGCTCCCGTTGCTTCAGCACAGTGCCATCCCGAAGCCCCGCGCTCTTACCTGCGGTCAAGGGGTATTGCTGGGAATGTACAGCGGGGCGATTCCGCGGAAGATCCTTCGCTCCGCCCTGAAAGACGCGCTCCGATCAGGATGGCCCTGGTGCACACACTCCTGTGAAGGGCTGGGTTCAAGCGTAAGATCATCGCTGTATTTTGCCTCTAGAGAAAGATGAGGCAGAATGACAGGGCGGAGATCACGTGACTGATTCGACGATAGAAATCCAGGGCCATAACCTGAAGCTTTCCAACCTGGAAAAGGTTCTGTACCCAGCCACCGGGTTTACGAAGAAGGATGTCATCGATTATTACGCACGAATCGCGCCCGCCATCCTTCCCCATTTGGCCGGACGCGCGCTGACGCGCAAGCGGTATCCGGATGGGGTGGATGGTGAGCCCTTCTTCGAGAAAAACGCACCGATGCACAAGCCCGATTGGGTGAAGGTGGCGCCGATCTGGAGCGGAGCTAGCCGCCGTACAGTCAATTACATTCTGGCTAACGACATGGCCACGCTCATCTGGCTGGCGAATCTGGCGGCGCTTGAATTGCATCCCTCACTCGCGTTGGCTAAAGACATCGAATGCCCCACCATGATGGTGTTCGATCTCGATCCCGGGCCACCGGCGAACATTGTGCAGTGCTGCCAGGTGGCGATGCGGCTGCGCGAGATCTTCGAGCACCTTGGGCTTGAGAGTTTTGCCAAGACTTCGGGATCGAAAGGGATGCAGCTGTATGTACCGCTGAACACTCCGACGACATACGACAAGACCAAACTCTTCTCCCACGCTCTGGCGCAATTGCTCGAGCAGGAGCATCCGGAGCTGGTCGTATCGGATATGAAGAAAAATCTGCGTACCGGCAAAGTATTCGTGGACTGGAGTCAGAACGACGAGCACAAGACAACGATTGCGGTGTATTCCTTGCGGGCACGGGAGCATCCAACGGTTTCTACCCCGGTGACGTGGGATGAGGTAGAGCGTGCGCTCAAGAAAAAAAACGCGGGGTTGCTGGTCTTCGAGGCGTCGCAAGCCATCGCGCGATTTGAGAAACAGGGCGATCTCTTTGAACCGGCCCTCGCATTAAAGCAGAAGTTGCCGGATGTAAAGGCGGCTGCGGGCGCCAGTGAGCCGCAACCCATCGAGATTGCTGCCCCGGCTGACGGAAATCATCCCTCGGGCAAACCTGTTCGGAAGAAGTCATCCAAGACGTCCCGCGAATCGAAAAAGCGCGCCAAGGTATAATCCCGTTCTGTTCACCCGCCGCTAAAGGCGCGCTATGGCACAACTCTTCGCAGGAACTTCCGGCTGGGCCTATCCGAGTTGGAAGCCTGACTTTTATCCCGAGAAGCTGGCGCAGAAAAAATTCCTCTCTCACTACACGACCAAGCTGAATACAGTCGAGGTGAACTTCACCTTCCGTCAACTCGTGAAGGAATCGACAATTCAGAATTGGCTGGCGCAATCCCCCGCGCACTTTCGTTTTGGAGTAAAGGCGCATCAAGTGATCACGCACATCAAGCGGTTGAAGGGAACCGACGAGTTCGTTTCCCGCTTTCTGGCTACGATTGAACCTCTTGCCGCCGCCGGCAAACTGGGACCGGTGCTGTTTCAGCTTCCGCCCAATCTCAAGGCAGATCCCGCTCTTCTCAAGGAGTTTCTCGCCACGCTTCCACGGACAGTTCCTGCGGCCTTCGAGTTTCGGCATGAGTCGTGGTTCACCGACACGACGTGGGAACTGCTGAAATCAGCAAATGCAGGTTTGTGCGTGGCCGAAACGGAGACTAGAACGACACCGGACGTTGTGACCGGTAGTTTTGCATACTACCGTTTCCGCAAGCCCACCTACACCGGTGAGGAGCGCCGTGAGATGGTCGACCGTATTGGTCAGCATACAGCCGAAGGGCGTAATGTGTTTGCTTACTTCAAACATGAGGAGACCCCACAGGGCGCGCTGTATGCAGTGGAAGTCTTGCGGGACGTGAATGGAGTGGGATCTTGATTTTCCGCGCAACGGTCGTGGCGTTGCACCGGCATTGGAGTGGAGTAGGTGCTCGTTGGCCACAGGCAGATTCTACGATGAGCTTTTCTCCGAACGCGCCGATCAGAGTGACCAAGGCCCTGCGCTGAACCGTATACTCCTTCGTCAGAGCCTAAATCGGGCCTGGAGCACAGTGGATGGGCAACAAGGGTAATTTGGGAGCCCAAACTTGTCTGCGCGAGCGGAGAACTCTCGGCGAGATCAAGGCAGATGGGTTTGAACAAGATGTCTGTATCAACGATCGGCACCAGGCGTTCTCCGCGGAAATTCATCGTCTCGCGCTGTTAGGTGTGGGTGGTGTCGGGTACGTTGCGTCGCGAGCCTTGGCCGCTGGTTCTTCCGGTGAATCGGCACCGCGGATGGGGGGTGCAGCCAAAGGCCTCCCTCTCATTGCTGCGGCCAGTTTCGGGCTCTCCGCCGCCTCGGCGTTGTGCCTGCGGTACCTGGCTTTCGATTCTGTTGCGTTTCAGCTACGGATCGTCCGATTACGAAATTCGAGGAACTGCCGACGACGCGACCGAGGCAGAGAGGGAGGAGTCTCGCCGAAACCGCCGTTTGAAGGTCATGAGGCCGATGCTGGTGTTTTCGTCAGGAACTCCGGGTCTGGGTGCCGGCGTGTTCATTGCATTTCTGTTCGTCGTGCTCGCGCCCTAACGCCGCTTCATGTAGCTGACTTCTGAACGCAGAAGAGATCGTAGGATGCCAAGATGATGGGTGGTTTTAGAGGGGAGCCAGCGTGGTAACGATCCGGGCGCAGCGATCGCCTCGGCCTTTCTTGGCTTTCTCTGCGGTAGGCTTGATGCGGTGGAAGTCCAGCGTGGGAATCCTGATTTCCCGTGCAAGAGCGCCGAGGATCGCAGCTGTGCTGCTTTTGTTGACGCATGCGAGCTGGGGTCAAGACGGAAAACTGCGGACTGTGCATGTTTTTGTCGCACTGGCTGACAACGATCATCAAGGAATTGCGCCTGTGGCCCGAATATTGGGTAATGGAGAAGATCCTGCACACAATCTCTATTGGGGATCAGCTTATGGCGTGAAGACGTTTTTCTCACACTCAACCGGGTGGAAACGGCTGGGATGTTTTTCAAAGCCCAAAGCAGCGATTCTCGAGCGCTGCATCTTCGCTTACAACATGGCGGGGGTTTATCTCATCGCGGACGCTTATCGCGGAATCGAGATCAGGCAGGCAATCCTGGACTTTCTCGATTCGGCTGCGGGCGGCGGCGCGGAGACGATTCCGGCGACTTCGAGCAATACCGGGCCAGTACTGAACCTGCCGATTCATGGCGGCGCGGCTTTGCTCGCCTACATTGGTCATGACGGCCTGATGGATTTTCAGCTTCGTGAATTTCCGCGGCAACGAGATGGAATCCAGCGGGATTCCATTGTGCTGGCTTGCGCCAGTAAACAGTTCTTCGGGGAGGCTATTCGCACGGGAGGCTCGTATCCGATTGTGTGGACCAGAGGGCTGATGGCTCCCGAAGCCTATACCCTGAAAGCCGCGCTCGACGGCTGGATCGCAGGTGAGAACCGGGAGCAGATCCGCGGTCGGGCGGCGGATGCCTATGACAAGTATCAAAAATGCGGAGTGGGGGCGGCTCGGCGATTGTTTGCGACTGGGTGGTGAGCATTTTTCGAATGCTCATGTGCTACCGGCAAGAGACATAGCAAGCTACGGATCGGGCTTGGCACTGTTCACGATGTCCGATAACGGGCATACTGAAACTTCTTGCTGTATGGCTTCCGACGCCAATTGCCGCGTCCTCTCTGGATTTCTCGACTATCTGCAGATCGAGAAAGGTCTGGCGAAGCTTTCGATTGCGGCCTACAACACGGACGTTGGTCAGTTTGCCGATTTTTTGCAAAAACGAAAGCGCCTGTTGCTGACGGCTCGCCGCGATGATGTTCGCGAGTTTATCCAGCAGCTCTTTTCCCATGGAGTGGACGGACGCAGCGTGGGACGGAAGCTGTCGGCTTTGCGGCACCTTTATCGATATCTGCTGCTGGATAAGAAGATCGAGCATGATCCCACGTTGAACATCGAATCGCCGCGGCAGTGGAAGGTGCTGCCAAAGTCGCTGGCGAAAGATGAAATCGAGGTGACACTCGCAGCGCCGCTTTTATCCGCTAAGCAGAAAGGGGATTCACCGGCCCTGGCATCCCGTGATCGCGCCATGCTGGAACTGCTCTATGCGGGAGCGCTGCGGGTTTCTGAGTTGGTCACGGCGAAGCTGGAAGATCTGAAACTGGAATCCGGATACATGCTGGTTCGCGGTAAGGGCGACAAGGAACGGATTGTGCCGCTGGGCAAGCCCGCACAGGATACACTGGCGGAATACCTGTCGCAGGCACGACCAAACCTGCTGCGAAAAGCCAAGGGCGGTGAAAGCAAAATTGGAAGCTCCCCGTTTTTGTTTATCGCAACTGGCGGGCGGAGGTTGACTCGACAGCGCGTATGGCAACTAGTCGGGCAAGCTTCAGCAGCTTCGGGACGACACGCCTCGCCCCACATGCTACGGCACTCCTGCGCCACGCATATGGTGGAAAATGGGGCCGACCTGCGAACCGTGCAGACGATTCTAGGGCATGCCGATATCTCTACCACGCAGGTTTATACGCATCTGGCCCTCGATCGGCTGCGGAGTGTGTATCAGAAGCATCATCCGAGAGCGAAGCCCAGGTAGGCGATTGCAGATTGAAGATTTCGTGTGGTCCACACTGGCGGATTGTCAGCTTCGACTGTCATTGCGAGCAACGCGAGGTCCCTACCCTCGGCGTTGCATCTTGGTTGTAGGGATGCTTCGACTCCGAACGAGTTCGCTTCACGATCTCGTTCTCCGCTCAGCATGACAAGAACGTACGTAGTCACCGGCTGAACATGACGCAAAGAACCAAAATCGACAAATCCGTCGCTGATTTTCTCCGCCACCTGCGCGAGAAGAACGCCTCGCCGCATACGATCAAGGCCTACACTGGCGACCTTACCAACTTTTGCGCATATTCCGGCGCGCGTGACTGGAAGCAGATCGACCACATTGCAATCCGCGGATTCCTTTCCCAACTGTACGAAAAGGGGTTAAGCAAGACATCGGTGGCTCGTTCTCTGGCTGCATTGCGATCGCTCTATCGTTGGCTCGCACTGGAGGGCGTGGTCGATCAGAATCCCGCGAAGCTGGTCGCTACGCCGAAGTTGCCGAAGAAGTTACCAAGAGTTCCGACCATCGAAGAGATGAATTCTGTCCTCGATGGAAAGATGCCTGAGACGGCAGCATTTCCCGAACGCGACCGTCTGATGCTGGAACTGCTCTATGGATGCGGGATTCGCAACTCGGAACTGACGGGCATCAACCTTGACGATATCCGTTTGAGTGCCGAGGCGATCCTGATCCGCGGCAAAGGAAAGAAAGAGCGATACGTTCCTTTCGGGGACTCGGTGAAAATCGCGCTGGCGGCTTATCTTCCTGCGCGGCAAACGCTACTGGCAGAGGTCCGCAAGAATTCCACCGCGCTGCTGATTAATCAGCGCGGAGGGCGACTCACCACACGCAGCGTGGGGCGCATTATCAAGAAAATCGCCGTCTCGAAAGGCCTTCCGCCGGATGTTCATCCTCACACTCTGCGCCATGCTTTCGGCACACACATGCTGGAGGAAGGCGCCGACCTGCGGGCGATCCAGGAATTGCTTGGCCACGAGCGACTGGCGACGACGCAGCGCTACACGCAGCTTTCTATGAAGCATGTGTTGCGGGTTTACGATCAGACGCATCCGCGCGCAAAGTAGACAGGTTCCCATGTCTTGCAAAATCGGCGAGACCCCTTCGACTGCCGCTCGGGGCAGGCAATGGGGAAACTCGAAGGAAGAAGATGACTTCGGCACTGCGCAGGGAGTGGTGTCGTGCGCCGAAAGCCGGTATGACTCTCTGACCATGCTCTTGGCTATCAGGGATTTTTTCGAAGACCTTCCCACATCGTCATCACCTGCGTTTTCAACTCGGCAGTCAGTTTCTCGTACGCTTCTTCCGATGCTTCTGATTCAGCCGGCGGCAGGATTGGATTTCCAAACTTGATCTTTACCGGCTTGAATCCTTGGAATGGCTTGTGGCGCGGCCATACTTCGTAGAAGCCGTCAATCGCTACGGGCACAATCGGAACTTGCAGGTGAATCGAGAGAATCGCCGCGCCCTTCTTGAAGATTCGCGGTGCGCCGTCGATGGAACGCTCGCCCTCTGGGTAGAGGATGAGCGAAAGTCCATGCCGCAGTCCGAAAGCTCCCGCGCGCATGGCGGGAACCAGATTTGCATCGGGGTCAACCACGACGGTCTTGAGAGTGCGGGCCAGCCTGCGCATCAATCCCTTTCCAAAAATCTCGCTGGTGCCGACGGCGAACAACTGGTAAAACTGCTCGGCGGGGATCACGCTCGCCAGAATGAGCGGGTCAAGATAACTCTGATGATTCGAACAGATGATGCAAGGACCGTTCTTGGGAAGCTTTTCGACGCCGCTTACTTTCAGATCGAAGCGGTCCAAGGATATTACTTGCGTCAAGCGGGAAATGAGATACCAAAAGGAGTCGTTCAGGCGACTCGGATGCGCGAGGGCAAGGACCTCAGGGTCGTCAGGATCTTCCGCCAGGATGGCCTTCCACCCCGCAAAGGTGACGCGAGTTCCCGGTTTTCCAGCCCCGCTTGCCGCACTTTGCAGGACCGCATCGATCAAGTCTTTGATGGTATAAATTTCTGCGAGTTGGGACTCTTCGACGTCGCCGCCCAGTTCTTCTTCCAGTCGGCTCAGTAATTCGACCCGCTGCATCGAGTCCAGCCCGAGATCAAGTTCCAGGTTGTGCGTGGGGCGGAGGTTTTTGGGAGCGGAATGCGATGCGTCACGCAAAAGTTTGAGCGCACGCTGCACATCGGGCTGCTCGAGCCACGAAGCTTCCTCGGGACTGAGAGGCTTTTCTGCCGGAAGTTCAGCGTCCTGCGAGAGCTTTTTCGCCTGATTCGCCTCGACGCGCTTCTGAACTTCGAACCTTTTGATTTTGCGCGTGCTGGTGCGCGGCAGATCGTCCTGCCAGATTTCATAGCTGATGACGCGCTTTGTAGTCGCGATCTGGGAGGAAAGTCCTTCGATGTCGTAGCGGATCACTTCTTTGGCATTCACGATCTTGCGTTTTTTGAGTTCATCGAAGTTGGGCACGATCACCGCGTGCAGCCGGTCGCGTTCCTCGCCGGGCTTGCCTTCGAGTCCCATCACGGCGATTTCCTTGATGAACGCTGACTTCATGTAGTGGGCTTCGATCTCCTCGGGATAAACGTTCTTGCCATTGCTGAGAACGATGACTTCTTTCTTGCGTCCGGTAAGGAACAGATTTCCCTTCGAATCGAAATAGCCAAGATCGCCGGTCAGGAACCATCCATCTTTCATCACGGCTGCGGTTGCATCAGTCCGATTCCAATAGCCCTTCATGACCATGGGCCCGCGGACCGCCAGTTCGCCGACGGCTGGGCCGCCTTCTTCTTGCGGTTGAGGATCGACGATCTTTCCCTCGACGCCTCTCATAGCCTTGCCGCACGATCCGATGACGATGTCGTTGGGTGCATTCACATAGATAGCGGCGGTGGTTTCGGTGAGCCCGAGGGCCTGCATCACGTCGATTCCCAGATCGTAGAAATCTTTCTGGATGGCTGGATCGAAGCGCGAGCCTCCGGTCGCGAAATAGCGCATCTTGGGACCCATCGTGTGATGGACTTTTCGGAACAATATGGGTCCAGCATTGATGCCGACCTTACGCAGCGTACGATTGAGGGCGACCATTGCTCCGAAGATCTTCTGAGTAATCGGTCCCCGCTTTTTAATTTCCTGAAAAATTCGCTCGTGAATCAGGTAGTAGAACTGTGGCACGACGGCAAAGGCCGTGATATTTCGTTCCTGTAGTGCCTTGAGCAGTTCGGTAGTGTTGAGAGTTTCGAGATAGACGACGCGCGAGCCCTTGACCAGCGGCAGGAGCAAGTTCGCCATGAGTGCCAGAACATGGAAGAGTGGGAGGACTCCAAGCAAGGCATCGTTGGGCCCGATGTTCACCCAGTTGAAGACTGCGTCCACCTCGCCGAGGAAGCTGCCGTGCGTGAGCATTACGCCTTTGGGATCGGCGGTGGTTCCTGAGGTGTAGAGCAGGGAAGCAACGTCTTCCGTCTTCACCACAACAGGTTTGAACGAGCCCGGGCTGGATTTGAAGATGTCTGGCAAATTGGCCAGAAAACGATCCTGCTTGACCTGATCGTTGATGCGGTCCGGGTCGGTCAGGATCAATCCGATTTTGAGTTCCTTTGCCGCTGGCCGGGTCACAGGAACATGCTTTACATCCACGAACACGGAAGTCGTGCCACTGTCTTTCAGCAGCTTCAGAACCTGGTCGTCATGCAGTGCCGTGTCCAGGGGGACTGCTACGCAACCAGCGGTGATGATGCCCAGGTAAGCGGCGACCCAGCGAGGATGATTGTCGGCGAGAATCGCCAGCCGGGAACCTGGTGCGATTTTGTGGTCGGTAATCCAGCGGCCGACCGATTCGGCCCAGCTGTGAAGCTCTCCGTAAGTGCAACTTTCGAGGTGATCATGGCGTTGGAGTTCGAGAGCGACGTTGTTGGGCCGGCGCTGCGCGCACTCCAGAAAACGGTCATAGAACGTGGGCATGGGTCGTGGGGAATCTTACAGGAAAAGCCTTTCCGCGATCAGTAACTCAGGGGGTGTTTGCCGTCTTTGACTTTTCGGCGTCCGTTATAGCCTTTCTGAATTCCTCAACTGCCTTGATCTCTGGCGCGCGTAGGCAATCCTTTGCGGTGTAATGCCACAGCGCGGAAGAGCCAAACGCATTCGCGACGCTTCCCCGGTAGACCGAGAAGGAGTCCGGAGTCGGCCCAACCTCGTTTGTGATATGCGGCCCGCGGCCGTCCGTATCAGGTCTAGGTTCGCCGCCCAAAGGTGGGCCTTGGCTCCGTTGGCCAATTCGTATGTTGTCATCGAAAGGGCCACCTTTCATGGTAGGACTAACGGGCTTATCATTGCCAATTCGGAGCCCGACCACCAGATCTGACTGCTGCCCGTCGGGAACGACTCTGAATCTACCCCACTGAGTCAGGGCCCTTTCTACGTTCTGTCGAACTTGCTCGTTGGCTTTCGGATTATCCAGAGGTTCACCGGTGTCTGGTTCGATCGCGACGATGACAGTTTCTGCATGCAAAACATAGTCCGGAATGCGAGGCTTCTTCTGTTTGGGAAGAGCGGGGCAGGTGAGCAGAAGAATGAGCGCGAGCAGCGTAAAGAGGCGTTGGGTCATGATGGCGGTGATTATGGAGTCTTGGGGACTTTCGGTTTTTCTGCCTCGGTGATGGCTTTTCGGAACTCCTCAACTGCCGGTACTTGAGACCCCGTCGGGCGCAAGCAGTCTTTTCTGATGAAGCGCCAAACCGGCGGAGCGTCAAGTGGATCGGCGATGGTGCCTCGATATACGGCAAAGATATCGTCGCTGGGCCCTACTTCGTTGGAGATGCGGGGGCCCTGGTTCTGCGGGTACGGGCTAGGATCGCCCATGGTCGGCTGCCCCCGTTGCCCGCCAATGCGAATGCTGCTGTCGGTTGATTCTGCGATACCTGGGCGTTGATCGATGGGGCCGCCCTTAACGGTGGGACGCGCAGTTTGCCCGTTGCCAGTTCGGACGGTAATTACCAGATCGGACTCCTGACCGTCCATAACGAGTCGGAATCGTCCCCAGTCCATCAGAGCTTTTTCGACGTTCTCGCGGGCAGTTGCGTTCGCGCGCGGCTGATCGAGCGGTTCGCCCGCATCCTGGTCGATCACAACCCGCACCGTTTGCGCACGCAAGATATCCTCGGACAGTACAGATTTTTTCTTATCTTTATCTTTAGCGATTGCGAGGGTAACGAGCAGAAGGGGCAGAGCGAGTCGGACGAGGCGAGCAGTCATGGGGGCCTCCGGTATGCTACCAGCGATTATACGCGGGGAGGGTTCTAGGCCGACGCCTCCTGCATCTAATGTGCTAGGCTTCTAAAGACAGGATTCGGGCGTACCTGCCCTTCTGAAGGACTTCCGGTTGATCAACACATTACTTGGTAAGGTTTTCGGGACGAAGAACGAGCGCGTCATCAAGGCTCTGATGCCCAATGTGCGGGCGATTAACGCGCTTGAGCCGGAGATGCAGAAGCTCTCGGATGCCGATTTGCGCGCCAAGACCGACGAGTTCCGGAAGCGTATTCAGGACCGGCTTAGCCGGGTTGGAGGCAACAACGGGAATTCGCCTGCGGTACCCGAGATCGCGTCAGACGCGGAAGAGGAAAGTGATTTCGATGCCAGTAAGCGGGTGGAAAAAGAGCTATACGACGCGCTGCAGGAAGCGCTGAACGAAATCCTTCCCGAAGCTTTCGCCGTCGTGCGAGAAGCTGGCCGCCGCGTGCTGAATATGCGGCACTTCGACGTCCAGTTGATCGGCGGGATGGTGCTGCACGATGGCAAGATCTCTGAAATGAAGACGGGCGAGGGGAAAACGCTGGTCGCCACTCTTCCGGTGTATCTCAACGCCCTCAGCGGACGTGGCGTGCACGTTGTCACCGTCAATGATTACCTGGCCAAGCGCGACTCTGAGTGGATGGGCAAGCTGTATCGTTTCCTCGGATTGACGGTGGGAGTGATCGTCCACGATCTCGATGATGA
>Ga0126371_10004463_pt1 | contig 12337 bp, 9 predicted proteins | sample PanSoiMetaPlot_4_FD_110145 | JGI IMG/M metagenome (GOLD analysis project Ga0126371, IMG submission 110145) | Tropical forest soil microbial communities from Panama - MetaG Plot_4 | ecosystem: Environmental > Terrestrial > Soil > Tropical forest > Bulk soil | place: Panama | collected 2016-02-17
GGACCGGAGGACGGTAGACTTGCTCCTGTTCGGGTTCTTCTCCGCTCGGGGCGACTTCCACTGAGACGACGCCCGAAGGCCGCACTCGTCTTGCCGCTCCGCGCCGACGCTCCCGCGCGACGTAGAAGAGCGTCACACCCAGACGCATCATCAGCAGGATCGTCATCGCCAGGCACAGCCGCCCGAACCAGTCGTCGGTGCGCGCGTAAAACGTCGGCCCCGTGCCAATCGGCAGATCGGTGGTCAGGACCGTGTCTTCGCCCTTGACCGGCTGGCGAGCTGCGATTTCGCGGCCGCGCGAATCATTGGCCGATACCACGCCGCCGCCCGCTGCGCGCGCGAGCGAGAAGCCGGACTCAACGCCGCGCACCACCGCCATCCGCTGATGAATCAGCTCCGAGCCGGGCCAGTCCGACGCCGGCGCCATCACGATCCGCACGTCATGCGCGGCAAGCTCGCGTGCCGTTTCCGGAAAATCCAGATCCTGGGAGATCAGCACCGCGGTCCGTCCCCACGGCGCGTCGAAGATCGCGGTCTTCGATCCCGGCTTGTAATCCGATTCGAGATTGGGCACCGGATGATGCTTGGCGTAGGCGACCACTATCTTGCCGTCGGGCCCGAATACCGCCGCGATGTTTCGCTTCGGCGTGCGTCCGACCTGGTTGAGCCCGACCACCATCCACACGTGTGACATGCTCGCGATGCGCTGGAGGCCCTGAACGACGTCCCATTCGTAATTCGGGGCGACGCCGATGATTTTCTCCGGCATCACGACGACTTGAGCGCCACGCGCCGCGACATCGCGGACTATCTTTGCGTAGACCGCCATCACGTCCGCCGCGTCGGCCGGATCCGTCGACTCGGATTCGGGAGTCAGGCCTTTGCTCGCGACGATCGCGACGTGCAGCGCCGGAGTCTTGGGCGTCGCAATCAGGCGAATCCCGCCGATCACGATTGCCAGCACGAAGACGCCTAGCCCCATCAGCGCAGGATTGATCCAATCCATGTTCCATCGGCGGCGATACCACGCGACCGCAAGGCCCGCCGGCAACAGCGACATGATGAACATGACGCCGCACATCCCCATCCACGACGCCACCTGCAACAGCGGCAGGAAATCCACTTGAGTGTAAGCCGGACTGCCCCAGGTGCCGTGCGGAGACTGGCTCGCGAGTGCGAAATAGAAGGCGGTCTCGAAGGTGGGAAAGACCAGTGCGGCCAACCACCCCGACCATCGCCGCGTCGCTTCGGCGGCACATGCGACGAAGGTCGCGAACACGGCGGCGCCCGCAATATGAGATGCGAGCATCGTCATCAGCGGCACCGCAAAGCTCTCGCCGCCCCACGTCACCAGGTTGCCGAGGAGATACGCCAGGAAGGCCAGCTCCGCGCCCGTCTCGGTGGCGATTTCCGGAGCGACTGCGAGAATCGGCAATGGCGCCAGGAGCGCGCACGGGTACAGGCGCGGCTGAGCGGCGGCCAGCTCGTAGAGCAGCGCGGTGGCGGCGGCGGCCAGGACCGGAATCGGCAGGCCGGTGGCGGGATCGGTCAGGCCCGTCGACGGATTCCACGTACCGGCCGTACGAATGTCGCGATGCGACGTGTCGCCGAGCTGCTGATGGAACTTGGGATCAGACATGCTCAGAGTTGATTGCGCGGCGAGCGCGGAGGAGTCGCCGGCGTCGCGGGGTTGGCAATCACGCCTTCGTTGAGCGAACCGGACCTGAAACCCTTCAGATCGATCGCGACGAAGCGAAAACCGATCTTACTGAACTCGCGCTCAACCGTCTCTCGAATCGCCGGCTCGAACACGCGAGCGATCGCACTCTGCTCGAGCTCGAGCCGCGCAACGTCGCCGTGGTAGCGCACACGCGCGACGGCGAATCCCATCGAATGGAGCAGCTTCTCGCCGGCGGCGACTTTGGCGAGGCCCTCCGGCGTGATCTCGGTGCCGTACGGAAACCGCGACGACAGGCACGGCGACGCCGGACGGTCCCAGGTCGGCAACCCCATCGCGTGCGACAGCTCCCTAATATCGGCTTTGGTCATTTCGGCTTCGACCAGCGGATGGCGCACGCGCTTTTCAGTCGCGGCCTGCATGCCCGGACGGTAGTCGTGCAAGTCGTCGAGGTTGAGGCCGTCGACGATCTCGTCGAACCCGAGCTCCACGGCCTTTTGCTCGCAAACCGTGAACAGGTTGTGCTTGCACAGGTAGCATCGATTCACCGGATTCGCGGCATAGCCGGGAATCTCAAGCTCATTCGACTCGATGACGAGGTGGCGAGCGCCGATTTGATGCGCCATCGCGAGCGCGGAGTCGCGGTCTTCGTCGGGCATCGTAGGCGAAGTCGTAGTCAGCGCGAGGACACGGTCGCCAAGAGTGTCGTGCGCGACCTTAAGCACGAAGGTGGAATCAACGCCGCCGGAAAACGCGACGATCACGTTGCGCATCGGCGCGAGCGTCGCACGCATCCGGTCGAGCTTGGCGCTGAGAGTCGAATCCATCGCGATGCTTAGATTCCCTCCGCCTGGAAAAGATCCGTCGTCAGGTATCGCTCCCCGGTGTCACAGAAAACCGCGACCACGACTTTACCCTTGCCGAGCCGTCGCGCTATCTGCAGCGCGGCGCAGCAATGCGCCCCGCTTGAGATGCCGACCAGCAAGCCCTCTTCGCGAGCGAGGCGCCGCGAGAACAGGGTCGCGTCCTCGTCGCTCACGGCAATTACCTCATCATAAACCTTGGTGTCGAGGTTGCTCGGGATGAAGCCGGCGCCGATCCCCTGGATCTTGTGAAAGCCCGGCTCGCCGCCCTCCAGCACGGGTGAGTTCTTCGGCTCGACCGCGACGATCAGGACCTTGTTGTTCAGATGCTCACGCAGGTAATGGCCCGCGCCCGTGATCGTGCCGCCCGTGCCGACGCCGGAGACGAACGCGTCGATGCGCGGCAACTGCTGGACCAACTCCGGCCCGGTGCATCGATAGTGGATGTCGGGATTGGCGGAGTTGCTGAATTGCTGCGGCATGAAGTAGCGGGGATTCTCGCGGCAAAGTTCCTCGGCCTTGGCGATTGCGCCATGCATCCCGCGGGTGTCAGGCGTCTGCACCAGCTTTGCGCCGTATGCGACCAACAGCGAGCGGCGCTCCTCGCTCATCGTGTCAGGCATCGTGAGAATCAGGTTGTAGCCCTTCACCGCGGCGACGAGCGCCAGGCCGATGCCGGTGTTGCCCGACGTGGGCTCGACTATGGTGTCTCCGGGCTTGAGCCGCCCCGACTTCTCGGCCGCCTCGATCATCGCGAGGCAAATGCGGTCTTTGACGCTGCCGCCGGGATTGAAGTTCTCGAGCTTGGCCCAGATTTCGGCATCGTTCCTGCCCGGGATGCGATTGAGGCGAACGACGGGCGTGTTGCCGATAAGTTCAAGCGGTGATTGCGCGACGCTGACAGGCATGGCTGCGATTGTAGCCGGAAAGCATCGGTGCTTGGAATGCGATGTCGATCGGTCGGCGGCAGCGGGCATGGGTCGAGCGAGGAGGCGCTGAAGTTTGAGGAAGAAGTTGAGCCGATGGGGTCTCGGGAAGGGGCAGATTTGGTAGGAATCGGCCCAAATCAGGTGAAAGTAAAAAAAGCGAAACCGGGCGTTTCCTACTATTAGTAGTGTTCCGGCGGGGCGCTACCCACAACCGGTCGTTTCGTTCCGTCAAAATTAGTTTTTCCAGAGCAGGCAGGTCGGGCGGACGATGGCAAAGGTGAAGAGAGAGGGCCGGGCACGCTCGATGAGCGGTGGCCATAGTCGACAGTGTAGCAGGTTCAGGACGGGCGAATAAGGCAGAGCTGAGGGAAGGCGAGTCGGAGACCTTGCTCAATGCTGTGAGGCGGCCAGCCAGCGCTCTACGATTGCTCTCGCCAGCGTCGTGTGGCCGACGCCCCGGCGCTTCGCCAGCTTCTTGAGAGCATCGAGATCGTCCTTGTAAAGCCTCAAAGCGATTTGCTCGGTGCGCGCGGGTCGAATCTGAACGTCAAGGTCTTCGAGTTCGCCGGCGAATTCCTCGATGCTGTGGCGATTCCAGAATTTGCGCTCGGCGCGATCGGTCTTGAAACTCGGCAGCTTGCGTTTTCTGTTTATCATCGTAATCCTCCTTTGCCGCGCCGCCAGGCCCGATAACTGCGGACCTCGTCCGGCGCCGATACGCGCGCACTGACGCACAACCGCATCGATGGGTCATACCCGAAGCTATGACTGACTTCGTACGTGGGTCGCGTCACAAACGCTCCTTCCTCGCTGAGATAGCGCGGCTGCGCCGCACGCAAAACACAGGTCAAGAATTCTCCATGAGCCAACGGAGCCACTACGAACCATCGGGTCCCAGAGCCGCGTCCGCCACGCCGAACACGCGCCAAGCCATAGCGGCCGAAAACTGCGTCCGCGACGTCATCGGCGTCGATGTCGCGTTCGGCTAGATGTTCCAGGCTGGCGGCGGTAAACACCAGCGTCCAGCCCAACGTCTGCATACCATAATGGTATGCAGACAACTGGGAACGCAAGCTGCCTCGCTGATAGACTGGTACCGACGACGGCAAAAAACGCGGACCGCGCGATTGAGCGCGTGCCGAAACGGGACGGTTAGTGGACCAATGCGGACCTGACTGGAGCTATTGTTAGTCGGGACCGTCCAGGCAGGAAGTGTGATAGACCGCGTACTCTGAAGCTGTGAAATTTCCCATCGAACGGTCTACTCGGCCGCTGCAAATGGCGCAGAATTCCTCTGCCTTGACGAGACGCAGGAGCCGACGCTTTGCGAATGTCGGCGGCGGCCGCAATCGTCTGAACTCTGAAAGGATGTGCTGAACTTCAGAGATCAATTCAGTTGCGCGTTCTCGCTCCCCCGCAGGCAGCGCAAGGAACTCATCCACCAGCTTGTGCGCGTGATCGGCTAAATCAGCGAGAAACTCAGCATTGAAAGCGGGATCAACTGGCTTCGTTGCCATGGCCTGATCCTCCTACCCCCAGTTTTGCCGGAAACCCGACACTACCCCCAACGGGACCCGAATGTCCAACCGCTAGTTGCAAGCCGCAGATTCAAAATCGCCACGCAAGCCGTAAAATGCCGATGATGCCGAAGACCATCGCCAACCGTTCGATCAAGCGCGCGCTGGTCATCTTCCCCGGGGCGCTAGGAGATCTGATGTGCGTGATGCCGGCGATTGGGGCGATCGCGCGGAGGCATGGGGGCGCATCGATCGAGTTGATGGCGCGCGCCGAGCTGGCGCGGCTCGCGCCCGGAAGGACCGTCGTTGCGCGGGGGCATTCGATCGACGCACGCGAGGTCGCCGAGTTGTTCAGCGATGAGCAGTCCGAAGGCGCGCGGCGGCTATTCTCGCAGTTTGATCGAGTCTATTCGTTTTTCGCATCGGAGGATGCGCGCTTTCGTGCGCGACTCGTCGCGGCGACTGATGGGGAGGTGTCGTTTCATCCGTTTAGGCCGGACGGCGAGGGGCATGTATCGCAAGCATACCTGCGGTCGATCGGCGAGGCGGCTTCGCTCGAAGGCGGGCTGCTTGAGCCGACCGTCGACGACCTCGCGGCGGCGGAGCGCGTGCTCGCGCGTTCGGGGTGCGGCTCGAATCCGATCGTGGTGTTTCCGGGCAGCGGGAGTGCGGCGAAGAATTGGCCGGTGGAGAAATTCCTGGCGTTGGCGAACATGCTGGGGAAAGGATCCGGGATTCTACGGCCTGACGGCCTTCAGAATGACAAGAGCGCGGAAGCGCGCGAAGGCGGAGTCGCAGTCGAGACGATGCTGACGAAAGAAGCCGGGATTCTTCGGTCCGCAGACCCCGGTCTGAATGACAAAGGGGACGTTCAGAGGGACTTTGGTGCGGAGCGGAGCGAGAATGGAGCATCGGTTGCGGTTGTAGTTGGGCCGGCGGAGGCGGGAATCGAACCGATGTTTCGCGATGCCGGCGTAGCGGTCCTCAAAGACCTTGATTTGCCGACGGTCGCCGCCGTCGCCCGCGTCGCGCGCGCCTTTGTCGGCAACGATTCCGGCGTATCGCATCTGGCGGCGGCAACGGGCACCTCCGGCGTGGTCATCTTCGGGCCGACCGATCCTGCGCGATGGCGTCCGATCCCGCCGCGCCTTGGCCAGCGGATCGAGATTCTCAGGGGCGAGCCGATCGACCGGGTCGAGCCGCACGCGGTCGCCGCCGTTTTGTCGAAAATTTGTAGCGCAGCGGCAAACATAATAGACTGAAAAGCCGTGGTTCATCGGCGGACCTTCGCGACAGGAGGGCTATGAGCTTCTTCAAAACGACGCTGCTGCTGGGGGTGATGACGGGGGTGCTGATGGTATTCGGCGGGGTGGTCGCGGGCCGCCAGGGCGTCGTGATCTTCTTTGTCATCGCGGCGGTGATGAACTTCTTCAGCTACTGGTTCTCCGTTCGTCTTGTATTGCGCGCGTACGGCGCGCAGGAACTGGACGCAAGTTCCGCCCCCGAACTCTACTCGATCGTCAATGAGCTGGCGCATTCGGCGGGAATCCCGATGCCGCGCCTGTACTTGATCGACTCCGACACGCCCAACGCGTTTGCGACCGGCCGCAACGCGAATCATGCCGCGGTCGCGGTGACGCGCGGGATCATGCGAATCTGCAATCGCGAAGAGTTGAAGGGTGTGATCGGTCACGAACTGTCGCACGTGACCAACCACGACATCTTGACCAGCTCGATCGCGGCGACGCTGGCGGGCGCGATCATGATGATCGGTTCGATGATCCGATGGGGCGCGATTTTCGGGCTGGGCGATCGCGACGACCACGATCACGGCATCGCCGGGCTGCTGGTTGCCGGCATCCTCGCGCCGATCGCGGCGTCGCTGATTCAGCTGGCGATTTCGCGCACACGCGAGTACCAGGCCGACTCAAGCGGCGCGCGCCTGACGCACAATCCGCTGTATCTCGCCAGCGCGCTGCGCAAGCTCGAGGCGGCCAACGAGCGGATGCCGCTGGACGCGAGCCCCGCCACGGCTCATCTGTTTATCGTCAACCCGCTAAGCGCAGCGGGAATCGCGCGCCTGTTCTCGACCCATCCGCCGATCGAGGAGCGAATCCATCGGCTGGAGCAGATGGCGTCGGGGCAGATCGCGCAAGGGTGACGGTGCGCGCGATGGAAGAACAGGAAGACAAGCGCGGATTCAAGGTCCAGGATCGCCGCCGCTTCTCGGCCGAGGGCGAGGCCAAGGAAGGCGTGGATGCGCCGCAGAGCAGTGAGCCGATCGACGTCAAGGGGAAAGGCGCGGCGGCGGGAACGCAGACCGCGGCCGAGCAACCGGAGTCGAGAAGCAAATCGAGCGAGCCGCCGCCCGAGCTGACCTTCGCCGCGTTTCTGTGGAGCTTGTCGGAACAGGCGCTGGCGGCGTTGGGCGAGATAGCCGATCCGATCAGCGGCAAGGTGACGCACGACCTGACGCTGGCGCAGCAGATGATCGATATCATCATAATGTTGCGCGACAAGACGCGGGGGAATCTCGATCCGCACGAAGCGGCTCTGCTCAAAGAGATTCTTTCCAGTCTGCAAATGAAGTACGTTGAACTGGCGAGACAGCCGAATCGTTGAGCAGCTGTTTTCGTATTAATCACACATGATGCATACGTTGCTTCGACCCGCCGCAGTTGTTGGCGCCGCGATTTTGGGCGCGACACTGACATTCATCGCCACCTGTCCGATCGCATCGGCTGCCGATTCCGCATCGGGCGGCGCGCGCTTCTGGACCGAGTTACCCGACACGGTTCAGCCGGCGAAGGTCCAAACGATGCCCGATTTCGTCGAGCTCGCGGCGAAGCTCAGTCCGGCGGTGGTCAATATCTCGACCGATGAGTCCGACGAGCCGGCCGCAAGCATCGAATCTCCGCCCGAAAATTCGCCGCACGGCGGCCCGCATTCGCACGGCCCGCTCGAGGAATTCGGCACCCCGCCGGAGCAGCATTCCAAGGCGCTCGGCTCCGGCTTCATCATCACCAAGGACGGTTACATCCTGACCAACGAGCACGTGGTTGACGGTCCCGGCAAAGTCACGGTGACGACCCAGGACGGCCACAACTATACCGCCAAGGTCGTCGGGCACGACGAGAAGAGCGACATCGCGCTGCTCAAGATCGATGCGAAGCGCGAGCTGGCGGTAGCGCCGCTGGGCGACTCGGCCGACCTGAAGGTCGGGGAATGGGTGATGGCGATCGGCAATCCGTTCGGCTTCGATCACTCAGTGACGGCGGGAATCGTCAGCGCCAAGGGACGTTTCATTCCGGGCAATTACGAGGACTTCATCCAGACCGACGCATCGATCAACCCGGGCAACTCGGGCGGACCGCTCATCGATCTGCGCGGCAACGTGATCGGCGTCAACTGCGCGATCTACACGCATACGGGCTCGAGCATGGGCATCGGCTTCGCGGTGCCGATCGACCTGGTCAAGGAAGAGCTGCCGCAACTGAAGGCGTCGGGCAAGGTCGTGCGCGGATGGCTCGGCGTTTACATCCAGAAGGTGACGCCGGAGCTGGCCGAATCGCTGGGATTGGGGGATTCACGCGGCGCGCTGGTGGCCAAGGTGCTCGACAACGGCCCGGCCAAGGCGGCGGGAGTGAAGCGCGGCGATGTGATTGTCGCGTTCGATAATCAACCGGTGGACGACTCGCGCGAATTACCGCTGCTGGTTGGGCGCACCGAGCTTGGCCATAAGAGCATGCTCAAGGTGATCCGCGACAAGCAGACGATCGAACTGCCGGTGACGATCACGCAGTCGCGCGAGCCCGAGCTGGTCGCGGCTGAAGAAAAGTCCGAGAAGCCTGACCTCGGCGCTGCGTCGGCCTTTGGTCTGCACGTCAAGGACCTGAGTCCCGAGCTGGCCAAGGAACTTGGACTCGATCAGCCCGGCGGCGTCGTGATTTCGTCGGTTCAGCCGGGAAGCCGCGCTGACGAGGCGGGTCTGCGCGCGCGCGACGTGATCATCGAGGTCAATCGCAAGTCGGTGAAGGACGTGGACGCGTACCAGCAGGCGCTCAAGGCGAGCCCCAAGGGCAAACTTGTCCTGCTGTTGGTGAAGCGCGGCGACTCGACGGTCTACGTTCCCGTGAAGCCGGAGGCGTAAGCCGGGGACGTAGTCCAGATGTCCCCGAAACGACTGCTCAAGTTTGCGCTGATCGGCGTCGGCGCGCTGATCCTGTTCGCAGTGCCACCGGCGCTGTGGCTGTTTTTCAGCTACTACAATTCGCTCGAAAATGAAGTCGTGGCGCGCTTCTCGGGCAAGCGCTGGAATATTCCGTCGCGCATTTATTCGGACTCGCTCCTGATTTACCCGGGACAGGATCTCAAAGACCTCGGGTTTTTCGAGCGGCTCGCGCGCCTCAACTACCATCCGGTTGATCCGGGCCAGGTCAACACCCGCGGCGAGTACAACTACAATCGCAAGTCGGGCAAGCTGGAAATCTTCCTGCACAGCTTCTCATATCCCTACGAAAACTTTGGCGGTGAGCTGGTCGACCTCAACCTGCAGGGCGACACGATCAATTCGATGCAGGATGCCGTGTCGCACAAGCCGGTGTACTCGATCCAGCTGGAGCCCGAGCTGATCAGCGGGATATTCGAGGGCGAATGGGAGCAGCGCCGGCTGGTGCGGCTCAGCCAGATTCCTCCGACGATGATCAATGCGATCCTGGCCGCCGAGGACCATCGATTCTACGAGCATCACGGCATCGACCTCGTGCGCACGATCAAGGCCGCGTGGGTCGATTTCACCTCGGGACACGTGCGCCAGGGCGGCTCGACTCTGACTCAGCAGCTGATGAAGAACTTCTTCCTGACCAGCCAGCGCAGCTACCAGCGCAAGATCAAGGAAGCGATGATGGCGTATATCGCCGAGCGCGATTACACCAAGGACGAAATCCTCGAGAACTACATCAACGACATCTACCTGGGACAGCGCGGACAGGAAGGCATCTACGGCGTGTGGGAAGCGGCGGAGTACTACTTCTCGAAGGAGCCGCGCGACCTGACCGTCGGCGAGATGGCCACGATCGCGGGGCTTATCAGCTCGCCCAACCGGCTCAATCCGCTGCACCATCCTGACGCTGCGCGCGTGCGACGCGACGAAGTGCTGGCATCGATGCTCCAGGATGGGTACATCAACAAGAACGCCTACGACCTTGCCGTCAGCGAGCCGCTGCGTCCGCGCGAGGTCTATACCGAAGGCAACGACTCGCCCTACTTCGTCGACTATGTCAAGAAGGAGTTGGCCGAGCGCTACCCGCCGCAAGTGCTGAGCGGCGAAGGCCTGCGCATCTTCACCACGCTCGACGTGCACATGCAGAAGCTGGCCGAGGCCGCGATCACGCACAACCTGGCCGACCTCGAAGTCAAGCATCCCAAGCTCACGCGGCGCGAGGCCAACCAGCGGCTTGAGTCGTGCCTCGTCGCGCTCGAGCCGCAGAGCGGGAAGATTCGCGCGATGGTGGGCGGGCGCGATTACCGGCAAAGCCAGTTCAATCGCGTGACTCAGTCGAAACGTCAGCCCGGATCGGTCTTCAAGCCGGTAACCTACCTGGCGGCTTTCGATGAGACGCTGTCGGGCGGAGCGGAGAAGTTTCTGCCGACCACCTATATCGAAGACGCGCCGTTCACGTGGCAATACGGCGACATGAGCTGGACGCCGAACAACTATCGCGACCGCTTCTTCGGGCATGTCACGCTCGAGTTTGCGCTGGGCGAGTCGCTCAACTCGGCGACCGCGCGGCTGGCCAACAGCGTTGGACTCGATCGCATCCGCGCGATGGCGTCGAAGCTCGGCTTTGGCGATCTGCCGGCGTATCCGTCGATCGTGCTGGGCGGAATCGAAGTCTCGCCGATCCAGGTCGCGCGCGCGTACTCGGTGATTGCCAACGACGGGATGGAAGTCCAGCCGTCAGGAGTCAGCACGGTCGTCGATGAAAACGGCAAGGTGATCGAAGGCCACGACCTCACCGCCGAGCAGGTAATCTCGCCGCAGCTCGCGTACATGATGCAGTTCATGCTCGAGAACGTGATCAATCACGGCACCGGTGCGGCTGCGCGCACGATGGGCTTCACGCGGCCCGCGGCGGGCAAGACCGGCACCACCAACGACGCCAAGGACGCGTGGTTCGCGGGCTTCACGCCGAACCTGCTCACGGTGGTCTGGACGGGCTTCGATCAGAAGGAAGAACTCGGCTTGACCGGCGCGCAGGCGTCGCTGCCCGCATGGACGGCTTTCATGAAAGCGGCCACTGCGCCGCGTCCACCGCTCGATTTCACCGCGCCGCCCGGAATTGTCCAGGTGAAAATCGATCCGACCAGCGGCTACCTGGCGACACCCTACTGCACGGTGAAGATGGACGGCGTGTATCCCGAGGGGATGGCGCCAACTCAGCCGTGCCCGTATCATACTTCACCGGCGGCATTGACGGCGGTGGACCACAAGGTGCCAGAGGAGCCGAATCCCGTCGCCGATCCGAATGATTAATTTCCGATGACGCGATTGGGTTCATTAGCCCTGGCAACACTTCTTTCGTTGCTGCCGATTCGCGGGTTCGCGTCGACTGCCGTCGATCACACTGACGCGCCAGCGGATCGCGCGCAACGGAGCAATCCAACACTGGTTGCTGAACTTCACGAGGAATCGATCCCGGGGCAGGACCTCGCATCGCCGGCAGCGTCGGCGAGCCCCGCAGCAGCGCCGGCTGCGGACAACAATACGAGCCCCGGCAACAACGCGGATTCGGGTCAGTGGGAGCGAGTACCCAATGGGAGTGCGCCGCCGGCCGAGAATACGATTCCCGTATCGAATCCGATGCCGGCGAGTGCGCAGGCGCCGCCGGTGAACCCGGCCGATGTCGCGCCCGCGATCGACGTCGGCTCGATTGCGACGACGCCCAACGTCAGCGACCAGTCGCTGGCTCCGCTGATCGATACTGCGCCGAATCCGGCGCGCGCGGCGTCGCTCAGAATCACCGAGCACGAACGAATCGAGCTCGAGCGCGGCCACACCGATGACGCGATTCGCGAACTGGGGCGCGCCGTCTCGATCGACCCAAGCAATTCGTACGCGTACTTCTATCTCGGCCGCGCGTATATTGCGCGCAAGAGCTACCCGCAGGCGCTGACGTTCTTCAAGCGCGCGGAAATCGGGGTGGCGGCCAATTCTGCGTGGCTGGGCGAGACCTACGCGTTTGAAGGCGTGTGTCTGGAGCAAGCAGGCAAATCCGCTGAGGCTGTCGCGGCGTATCAGAAGGCGCTCGCGGCGAGTCCCGGCAATCTGACCGCCCGCGTCGGCGTCAC
>Ga0126371_10004465_pt1 | contig 12336 bp, 11 predicted proteins | sample PanSoiMetaPlot_4_FD_110145 | JGI IMG/M metagenome (GOLD analysis project Ga0126371, IMG submission 110145) | Tropical forest soil microbial communities from Panama - MetaG Plot_4 | ecosystem: Environmental > Terrestrial > Soil > Tropical forest > Bulk soil | place: Panama | collected 2016-02-17
CGCCCCCATTCCTGACGCGGCGATGCGCGGCCTGACCGCACGTGTTGGGGCGCCCCTGCCGGCTGGCAACGAAGGCGCGGGCACCGTCGTCGCGGCCGGGTCCGGCGAAGCGGCGCAGCGCCTGCTCGGTAAAAAGGTCGCCGCAGCCGGCGGCGCCATGTACTCCCAGTACCGCACCGTCGACTTGTCGCTGTGCCTGGAACTGCCCGAGGGCCTGTCGGCCGCCGACGGCGCGTCCGCGTTCGTGAACCCGATGACGGCACTCGGAATGATCGAGACCATGCGGATGGAGGACCACTTCGCGCTGGTGCACACCGCCGCAGCGTCGAACCTTGGCCAGATGCTGAACCGGCTCTGCCAGGAAGAGCAGGTCCCGCTGGTCAACATCGTTCGCAGGCCAGAGCAGGAGGAACTGCTGCGGGCGGCGGGCGCCGCTTTCGTCTGCGATTCCAGCAAGCCCGAGTTCATGAACGAGTTGACTGCCGCGCTCACCGCTACGGGCGCGACGCTGGCCTTCGATGCCACGGGCGGAGGCACGCTGGCCAGCCAGATCCTGACCTGCATGGAAGCGTCGGCCAGCGCAGGCGCGGACGGCTACAGCCGGTACGGGTCCGCGGTGCATAAGCAGATCTACATCTACGGCGGGCTAGACCGGAGCCCGACCGTTCTGACAAGAAACTTCGGCATGGCCTGGGGCGTCGGCGGATGGCTGCTGACCCCGTTCCTCGGCAAAATCGGCCTGGAGGGAATCATCCGGCTACGGGAGCGGGTCGCGGCCGGGCTGACGACGACCTTCGCAAGCAGTTACACCGCCCAGGTGTCGCTGGCCCAAGCGCTCCAGCTGGACAGCATCGCCGCCTACGCGCAGCAAGCAACGGGCACAAAGTACCTGATCAGGCCGGACCAGGAGACGTAGACGTTTCGGGACGTCACCATCGCCTGCCAGCCTGGTGGAGCATCGCGTCTTGTTCGGGGTCGGGCTGGAGCTCCCATACCTGTTGCGCGCAGCGGCAGGCCACGGCGATCTTGGCAGCCCACGCCAGCGCCTCCTCGCGTGAGGGCACGTCGACGACCGAGAACCCGCCGATGACCTCCTTGGTCTCCGGGTACGGGCCGTCGGTGACCATCCCGTCGGTGGCAACCACGCTCGCCCTTGTGCCCGCAAGTCCGCCCGCGAAAATCCACACGCCGGCGTTCACGGCCTCCTGGACCACCGCGTGCGCGGCCTTGCCCACGGCCGGCATCTCCTCCTCGGGGATGTGATCCATCGCGACGGCATCGAACGAGATCAGGTACCGCGTCATCCCATGACTCCCTTGTCCCGGCGGCCTACGGTTACCCGCGGCCGGCTTCCTCGTCGGCATGGATGCGGTCGAGGCACACCGCGATGCAGACCATCAGCGCGTCGTCCTCGCCGGGAGCAACGTCCACTCCGTAGGTGTCGCGGACCCGGAACCAGGCGCGGGAGGTCCGGGCGAGCACCCGGTGGCCGTCGCGGATCTCGAAGTCCTTGCCGATGATGTTCCCCACGGCCTCTAGGCGCCCGCCGTCGGCGAGATCGATTGCGGCCCGATGATGCAGCGGCGAGAACACGGACTTATGCACGGTGGCAACGACATGGCCGTCGTGCTCGATCTCCATGGCGTCGGTGAATGTCAGCAGCTTGTGCTTGATCGAGGCGAGCGTGCGTCCCGACGCGTCCTGGAACTCAAGCGTGTGCCGAAGCGATAGCACCTTGGCGTTGACGAAGAACACCCGGTCGCCATTCACGTCGGTCACCCAGAAGTCGTCCTTGATGTGAAAGAGCCGCTCACGGACTAGATAGCGCATAGTCAGCAGGCTATGCGCCGTCGGCGCGCGACGTATCTCACGGCGGTATATTTCCGCTGCCAGGAGCCGGTCAGCTTTCTGATACGAAGGAGCACGATGAGCGTGACGCATTCCCCCGTGCCGCAGGCGAGCACGACAGCGCAGTGGCGGCTCGACGACCGCGTTGCGCTCGTGACCGGTGCCTCGACCGGCCTGGGCGCGCGGTTCGCGCACGTACTCCATCAGGCGGGCGCCCACGTCCTGGTCACCGCCCGCCGCGCAGAGCTCCTCGACCAGCTGGCCCGCGAGCTTGGCGAGCGGATCGAAGTGATGTCCGGAGACATCACCGACGCCGCCCACCGGCAGGCGCTGGCCGAGCGGATTGCCGCGCACGGCCGCCTTGACGTGCTCGTCAACAACGCCGGAATCTGCGACGACGGCCTCCTTGAGCAGCAGACCCTCGATGAACTGTGCCATGTGATCAACGTCAACCTGATCAGCGTGCTCGACCTGTGCCGGCTGACGGCCCCAGTGCTGCTCGCCACCCCGGCTGCCAGCGTGATCAACGTCGCCTCCATGTACGGTGTCGTCGCCTCCCGCCAGCCGATGGCCGCCTACAACGCCAGCAAAGGCGCCCTCGTCAACCTCACCCGGCAACTGGCCGCGCAGTGGGGCGAGCGAGGGGTCCGGGTCAACGCGCTCGCCCCCGGCTTCTTCCCGACGGAGTTGACCGGGCACCTCGCCGACGCCGACTTTGCTCAGCACATCCGCGAGCAGACCCTGCTCGCCCGCATCCCCGAGCTCGATGAGCTCGACGGCCCATTGCTATTCCTGGCCACGGCCGCCTCAAGCTACATGACCGGCCAGGTGCTCGTAATCGACGGAGGCTGGACCGCGACTTAAAGCAACCCCGGGCTGCCGCCGCCAGCGACTCTAGTGCCAGTTAAGCTAGCACCATGGTCATGTTGGAGTCGGGAGCCGAATCTCGCGCGACCGCAGAAGCCCAGGTAGTGATCCGGCAGGCGCAGGAGCGTGCGCGTCGGCGCAGGATCACGACGGTGGCCGCAGTCGCAGCGACGCTCCTGATCGCCGCCTTCGCTGCGCTTGTGGCTGACGGGCTGGGGCGCGGTCGGCCACCGGCCGAAGGCCGGACCGCCACGGTTCCCTCCGGGGCATATCGCGGGACGATCGAGGGAGTGATCGAGGGCTGCTATGGCAACCCGGGCAAGGCGCCGATTCAAACGATCGACGGAATCGTCACCCTGCTCACTGGGCCACCTCCAGCCACGAGCATCAGGGGGGTCATCCCGCAGCCGATGGGCGCGGTCGTGGCCATCGAGCACATCCGGCGCGGCCAGAGGTTCTCCTTCCGAGCGCCGGCCGGCAACTACGTCGTCTCAGCGCTGGCCGGCGATCGTGAAAGCGGCTTGTTCAGATACCCGCCAGTCGCCGTCTCGCTCCACCCTGGCTCGACCGCCCGCATCATCACCGCGCCTAGGGCTTGCAGCTAGCATGACCAGCCGATGGATTCCGGCTTTCATCAGGTAAATCGGGCATGAAACCCGGGATCCATCGCGGCGTCTGACGGATCAGGCGCGATGAATCCCCGAACCCATCGCACCGCCGGGCGAGAGGCGGCCCGGGCATGGTCGCGGGCCGCGGGCGATCCGGCTGATAAGTTCCTTCCGGTGAGCGAGCAGCTGCCCAGCGGTGGCATTGAGCTGTCACCCGCCGAGCTCGAAGCCCTGGATGCCAGGTGGTCATCGTGCTGGCTTCCGAGCCAGGTGGCAGAGCACCTGGCCGGGGTCACCGCGCCCTGGTGCGTGGCCGCGGGCTGGGCGCTGGATCTGTTCCGCGGTATGCAGACGCGCGAGCACGGGGACATCGAGATCGCGATCCCCGCAGTAGCCTTCCCCGAGATACGCGACCGCTTCCGCGAATACGCTTTCGACGCGGTCAGCAGCGGCCGGATCTGGGAGGAAGCCTCACCGGACGTGCTAGCTGCCACGTACCAGACCTGGCTACGCGACCGAGTCACCGGCAACTACCTGCTCGATGTGTTCCGCGAACCGCACGACGGCGAGACCTGGATCTGCCGGCGCGACGAGACGATCCGGCTTCCCTACGGCGAGATCATTCACCGCACCCCAGGCGGCATCCCGTACCTGGCGCCCGAACTGGTGCTGCTCTTCAAGGCCAAGCACGCACGCCCCAAGGATCAGGCAGACTTTGACGAAACAATCCCGCACATGACGCCAGCGCAGCGCCAGACCTTGGCCGAGCTCCTCGCCCGTGTGCACCCAGAACACCACTGGCTGGCGAGCCTCTAAAGCGGGTTCAGGTCTAGGCCTCAGGCCATTCCTATGCCAGCGGTTCCGAGAATCGCTAGCTCGGGAAGGCTCTGATTCTGCATGTACCTGCCTAGCCTCCGGCGACGATACGCAATCTGCTGACCTGCGCGGTCAGGTTCGCGGCTTGACCCCGGCAAGGCGAGCCGGTGCCGCGTTCCGCAGGGCGTTGTGCGGGACAGCTGCTGCGGGCACCAGGTAGCCGTAAATCGTTGCGAGGCCGCCATCGTTGGCACCTGGTGTCAGTCCCAGGGCGTCTCCTGCCGGGATCGGGATCCCGGAAGGGTACACCTGATCCACAGACGCGAAGTCGGTGTGGACGGGTGCGTACGCGACGGCTACGGTGGATGTGCACGGGTGCGCGGATGGTCCGGCGAGCAGGACGAGACCGGTTCCCTCGATCGTGGGATTTACCGCATCGAGGACGAAGTTCACGCTGGTGATAATCAGCGCCTTGCCGGCCGGGACCTTGTACACGCCACCTGCGCTGCACGTCACGGAGCCAGTGGTCACGACGACCGCGTTGGCCGGGCTGGCCAGCGCCACCTTGACCTGTCCCGCGGGCGTCGTCGCCAGCCCAGCGTTGACCGACAGCCGGCCTGACTTGCTGACCGCGGCCACGTGCGTGCTGTTCGCGCCCTCGATCCTGACCAGCGCCGCTGAGGCGGCCTGGGCCAGCGGCGGGCCGATGAGCGATCCGATGAGCAGCGCTCCGGCAACGAGGCTGGCGGTGCGCCAGCTGATCGACACTTGCATTACGGCCTCCTCGGGCCGCCGGAGGGTCCAGCGGCTTGCCTGACCGTATGGCTACGGAAAATTGGTGGTCAAGAGCCCGGCATCAGGCCGACGTTCCGTATGCCGTGAGTACGCTGAACGGCCAGCCCGACAAGAAAGGCGAGGAATGCCGCCATTGCAATGGCCGCCCGGTATCTCCACGTGCTCATACCAAGCTTCTTGCACGCCTGGGGCAAGACGAGCGACTTCGACTCAGCCCTTGGGCCGACCAAGGTGTCCGATGCGGGTCAGCGCGAAGCGGCCGCAGGAATGGCTCGTATCCGGCTATTCCGTTATTCCGTAGATATACCCTTACCTTTTCTTTATCCTTGACCTCAGCGGCTCAAGTAGCGTAGCGGCGCCATTCCGGGGTGGCCCGTCCCTTCCGCACGGTCGCCATTACTAAGGGGTCATCGACACGACGCTATTGCCTGTGGTATGCATCGTCCAACAACGCCTTCCGAAAGAGGTGGCCCATGAACGCCGATTTCTCAAGGAGGGCGTTTCTGGGTTCAGGGGCGACCCTGGCAGGCGCAGGGTGGGCGGGCGCCCTCGCGTCCCGTGCTGCCGCAGCCACGGGGCCCGGGGCCACGTCGGAGAAGCTCGCCATGCGGCGATCGGCGTTTCGTCCGCTGCTCGGTCAAACCTTCCGCATCGCTCACGACCGAGGGTCGCTCACCGTCGTCCTGCGTAAGGTCAGCGACCTCCAGCCGACCGCGCGGCCCGGCGCAGAGGACGAGTTCTCCCTAATCTTCAGCCACTACAGGCTCCGGCCCGCCGTCCCCCAGGGGACCTACACCATCAGCCACCCGCGGCGGGGCCGGATCCGGCTCTTCATCGTCCCAGTCGGCCGCCGCCAGTACGCCCAGCGATACCAGGCCATCATCGACAACCGGCCTCTGCGGCTATTTCACCAGGACTAGTTCACCAGGACCAACACCTAGCCCTTCCGATCGCATGACTTAAGCGTGGGCTAAGGTCGCCGTCATGCGGCTGACGGTACTTGGGGCCTGCGGCGCTTGGCCCGAGCCTGGTCAGGCGTGCAGCGGATTCTTGCTGCAGCACGAGGACTTCAATCTGGTCATCGATCTCGGATACGCGACCATGCCGCGCCTGCTCATGCACGTCGATGCCGCCGATGTGGACGCGGTGTTCATCAGCCACGGGCACCCCGACCACTGCGCGGATCTGAACCCGCTTTTGCGCGCCAGGGCGCTGGCCGGCGTGCCGCTGCCGCCGCTGCCGGTGTATGCGCCCGCTGGGGCGGTCGATGCCGTGTTGCGGCTGGACCGGCCCGAGATGCTGGCTGGGTCATACCAAGTTGTGGACGTCGAACCGGGGGCGATCTTTGAGATCGGACCGTTTAGGACCGAGACCAGGCTGCTGCCCCACTGGTTGCCTGACCTCGGCGTGCGGCTCGCCGCGTCCGGCGCTGTGCTTGCATACACCGGCGATACTGGCCCAAGTGATGAGGTGGTTAACCTCGCGGTCGACGCAGACCTGCTGCTGGCGGAGGCAACCTACGTCGACCGGGCGCCGGACGAGGCCAAGGCGTACATCTCCACCGCGCGGGGGGCCGGGCGTCAGGCCGCCGCCGCTGGAGTTGGGCGGCTGCTGCTGACTCACATGTGGCCGGGCGCGGATCGGTCTGCGTTCCTGGCGGCTGCGGCTGTGAAGTACCGGGGTGAGCTTGGAGTCGCCGAGCCCGGCTTGCAGGCAGAGATCGGCTAGCTCGGTCAATCCGCCCAGGATCAGTCGGCTGACCCCTGGCGCCTCCCGATGACGTACTCCATCGGTGCTGGCCCGCTCCTGGGCAGCGTTCTGATGCCGACGCACCGGGCGGCCTCGAGCGCCGACATCAAGCGCTGGGAGCTGAAGTGGGCGCCGCCCCCGCGAATGGTCCGCAGCGTGCTGACCGCCCCAGCCACCGGATCCGGGTGCGGCGCCATCAAGCCGAGCACGAGCCATCCTCCGCGTCGTAGCGACCTGACAAGGCGCGGCATGGCGGCATCCAGCCTCGCCTCGGTCACGAAGAACGTCGGGAACCAGACACAGTCGTAGACCTCGGACTCGTCCAGGCCGGTGACGTCGCCGTGCCGAAGGGTGATGCGGTCAGCCAGGCCGGCGGCCTTGACATTCTCGGCCGCGATCCGCAGGGCAGGCTCCCAGACATCGATGCCGGTGATGGTGGCAGCGGGCCAGGTACGAGCGGCGGCTATCGCGAGCAGGCCGACGCCGCTGCCGACGTCCAGGAATGACCCGATGCCGGCCAGTTCGGGAATCGCGGCGGCCAGGGCCCCAGGCACGATCGCCGACCCGCGTCCCCAGCCCGCGAGGATGTCGGGGTCGGTGAACGTCCAGCCGGGCGCCCGCGCAGGGTCCTCGATCAGGTCTTGTGCCTGGCGCAAGCACATCCTGATCAGCCCGCCGACGAGTTCGCGTTGGGGCGGCGCAAGCTGATCGAGTTCCGGCAGGCCGGCGGCGGCGGACACGGCGCGCAGTGCGCGGACTACGTCCGGATGGCCGGGTTCGTCCGAGTCGGCCAGCGTCAGCTCGGCGCCCACGGCGGCGAGCGCCTCGGTCGTGATCATCCAGCGGTTGACCGCGATCATGACGTCTTCGAACGACATCGGGTCCTCCCCTCACTCCGTGCCGCCCCAGGCGGGCACTCACCCGGAATTATGGTGCCCCGCGCTCACCGGGCGGATCCGTGATCCCACGGGACATAATCGACCGGAGGAGATCACATGAGGTCAGGGCCAGGCGTGCGCTCGGCGGCGGTCACAGTCGGGCGCGAAGTCGAAAGCGAAGTCCTGGCTCGCGTCGTGCAGGGCGCGCGGGCCGGCCGGTCAGCCTGCGCGCTTGTCGTCGGTGAGGGCGGCGTGGGGAAGTCCCGGCTGCTGCATGATGCCACCGAGGTCGCACGCCGGGCCGGTATCGGCGTGGCAGCCGGCCGGGCCGCGATCTCGGCGCCGGCGCCATTCAGCCTTATCGCCGAAGCGTTGCGGTCGTGGCTGCGCGGGCATCCGCCGGTAACGGTGCCCGCGCCGTTCGGTCACGGGCTGCGCCTGATCCTTCCCGAGTGGCCGGACGAGGAAGCCGACGATCTGACCAGCGGTCAGCTGCGGCTGCTGGCGCTGGAGGCTATGGTGCGCCTGTTGCGCGAAGTCGCGGACGAGGGCGCCCTGCTCGTGGTCGACGACCTGCACGCGGCCGATCCCGAGAGCCTGGAAGCCATCAGGTACGCTGCCGCGGCGCGGGTGGAGGGGCTGGCCATCATTGCCGCGCTCCGGCCTGACGAGTCGCCGCTGGCCGATGAGCTTGTCCGTGCCTTGCGCGGCGACAGCGCGACCGTGCTGGTCGAGCTCGATGGGCTCGACCGCCGCGCGGTGACCGACCTGGTCACCCACCTCCTCGGTGCCGTGCCGCCCGCGGAGCTGGTAACCGACGCTGTGTCCCGCACCGACGGCGTGCCCCTGTTCGTCGAGGAAGTTGTCGACGCTCACCTCAGGGCCGGGTCGGTCGTGGTGGAGGGGGGCTCGGCGCATTGGCGTGGGGGACATGTGATGTTGCCGCGCTCGGTGCGCGGGATGGTCACCGCCAGGCTGGAACGGCTGCCGCAACAGTCCCAGGATGTGCTGCTTGCGCTCGCCGTTGCAGGCACGCCAGAGCCGCCTGCTCTCGTGTCGGCCGTGGCGGCGGCGGACGAGAGAACGGTCGCGGAGGCTCTCAGGCACGGTGTTGAGGCAGGGCTCCTCGCGACGAGCGCTGGAGTCATTGGCTTCCGGCACGACATCATTCGCGAGTCGGTCATCGATGCCGCGGTCCCGCAAGTTGTTGCCGCCATGCACCGGCGTGCCGCAGCCGCCCTGGCTGATGATCCGGCGCTGGCTCGCCGGGCCGCGCACCTGGCGGCTGCCGGCGACTGCGACGAGGCGGCCGCCCTGTACGCCGCCGCGGCGACCAGCGAACTCGCGGCGCACGCACTGCTGGGTGCCGAGCGGCTGGCCCGCCTGGCCGGCGAGCTGTCCCGCACGGCCAGCACCACCGTCGCCGCCGCCGATGCTTTGGCGGCGGTCCTGACCGCGCAGGGCCGGTGGGCCGAGGCGCTGGAGATCGACGAGTCGACCGTTCGCGAGCGCGGGGGCTCAGCGGAGCGGCGACAGCGCATGGCGTCCGCCGCCCTGGAGGCGGGCTACCCGGACCGTGCCCAGGCGGCGCTGACCGGGGCGGACACCGAACTGCCTGCCACCAGGGCCCTGGTCAGCCGGCTAGCTCTGGTCCGCGGAGACGCCGCCGCGGCGCTCGCCGAGGCGGACGCCGTGCTCGCCGGGTCGGCCGATACCGATACCCGGCTGGCCGCGCTCGATGTCCGGGCACGTGCCCTTGATTTCCTCGACGAGCGGGCCGCCGCCCGCGAGGCGTGGTCGGCCCAGGTCGCCGAGGCGACGGCCGCCGGGCGTGCGCAGGCGAAGCTGCGAGCCTTGTTCCAGCTCGGCAAGCAGCAGTTCTTTGCCGGTGGCCGGCCGGTCCTGCTCCGCGAGGCGGCCGAGGCCGCCGCAGCGGCAGGCGCGCTGGTCGAGCTCGCCTGGGCCGAGGAAACGCTCGCGATCGCATTGACTCTGCAGGGTGACCCTGCTGCAGCGCTGGAGGTGCTCGGCGAGGCAGTTCCGCGTGCCCGCGAGCTGCACCTGGACCAGCTTGGCTTCCTGCTGGTCGCGCAGGCCGGAGTGCTGAGCTTCTCGCAGCCTGACGTCGAAGCGCTGTTCACGCAGGCTGAGGAGCTAGCGCCGGCGCCTGACCTGCTCGTGTTCACGGCGAGCCTCAGGGCCGACATAGCCCTGCAGCACGGCCATTATGCCGAGGCCATCGCCCACTTCGAACGTGTCGGGAAGATGGTCGCGGCGATGCCGGGCATGGCGCCGATGGACGGGCCGTGCTACCTGGTCTGGGCTCTGGCGGCGGCCGGCAGGCTGGACGAGGCGCGGGTCGCGCTCCAGCGGGCCGAGACCATACCCGATCTGGCCCGCTGGTACCCGCGCCCAGTCCTCGTCGCGGCTGGCCGGGCCCTCCTCGCCGGCGACGCGGCCGGCATCGACGCCGCGGTCGGCGACGCCGCCGGGCCGATGCCATTCGCCATCGCGTGCATGCGCATCATCGGCGCTCAGCTACTCGGTGGTGACGCCCGCGTGCGCTGGCTGCGGGAGGCGGTCGACATCTACGAGAGCACGGGGGCTACCGCCTACCGCGAGCGCGCCCGCCGGCTGCTCCGGCAGGCCGGCGGACCGGTACCGCGGCGGAGGCAGCCGGCCGCCGTGCCTCCCGAACTGGCCAGCCGAGGCGTCACGGCACGCGAGGCCGAGGTGCTTCGCCTTCTGGGCGAGGGCCTGTCGAACGCGGACATCGCGTCCAAGCTGTACCTGTCGGTCCGGACGGTCGAGACGCATGTGTCGTCCCTGCTGGCCAAGTTCGGGCTTCGCAGCCGGGGCCAGTTGACAGCGCTGAGCGCCACCATCGACGGCGAGTGAGCGTCAGGCCGGCTTCCTCGTGAGGTATACAACGTCGAGCGGGCTGCCGGGAGCAGGCCGCACGTCAGGCTCACCGAAACCCGCGTCGGACAGCATTCGCCTGGCCCGCTGCTCGCCGAAGGCCATACCGATTCCGGCGCCGCCGTGGGCCAGCGAGACGGTCATGCAATGCAGTGTGCTCACCGAATACATGACCGACGCCATCGGGTTGACCAGGTTAGCGGCCAGCGTGTCCGCAGCGTGCGGCTCACGCATGAACAGCAGCCCGCCAGGTACGAGTGCGTCAGCGATCCTGGTCAGCACCGCGTCCGGATGCACCTGATCGTGAATGGCGTCGAATACGAAGACCACATCGAACCGGCTGGAAACTCCCAGCCGGGCGACGTCGGCGACCTCGAACGTCACGTTGCTCAGCTCCGCGCCCGCCGCCTCCGCCCGTGCCCTGGCGATGGCGTGCTCGTCGAGGTCATAGCCCGTGAACGTCGACGCCGGGAACTGACGCGCCAGCACGACAAGCGCATGGCCGGTTCCGCAAGCTATGTCAGCCACGTGCACCCCGGCCGCCAGCGCGTCGGCCAGGCCAGGCGCGAGCGGCAGGTACGCGCCGATCAGCAGCGTGTCGAAGACGCCGCGGCCGACCGCGTCCCAGGCGTCGGTAAACTCCGGGCCGAATGCCGCATACGGCACGCCGCCGCCGTCCCTGAACGCCTGAACGATCTGCGGTACATGCCGGGCCAAGACGGTGGTCGTCACGGCGAGCGGAGCCACCGCGGTCGGGCCGACCAGCAAGGCGGCGTGTTCGGGCGGAAGCCTGAACGTCCCAGCACCTTCGTCGTACTCAACGATGCCGGCGGACGTCATGGCGCTAAGCCACTCTCGGACGTAACGCTCGGTGAGCCCGGCCTTCGCGGTGACCTGCTCGCTAGTAAGCCAGCCCTCGGCTGCCACGGCGAACAAGCCTGTGCGGTGGCCGATGTCGACCATCATGGTCAGCAGCCCGCCGCCGAGTATGCCCATCACCTGGCCGCCGAACGCCTCGGCCTTGGCTGGGTCGAAGTCTGTCCCGGCTGTCATCTCTGTCGCGGTCATCGGTGTCTCCCTTCGGTTGGGTGACCTCAATGCTCGGCCGGGCGTCTTCCACCCGCATCCGTGGAACCACCGGACTTAGCGGCTGTGCACGGGCGAGGAGTTCGACGGTGCCCGAAGTGGTGCACTACTGCTGAATCGTCGAGCACTGGCCAATTCGTGATCTTTGCGGCATGCTTACCCGGTGACGAAACGCATCACGCTACTGGCCGCGGCGCTCGCGACGCTGGCAGGTCTCGTCGTTCCCGTTAGCACGTCGGCGCAGGCGGCGCCCGATCGGCCGACCGTTTTCCCAGGCGAATGGTGCACGCACCACGCAGCGCCTTGCGTAGTGTCCGCCACGCGTAACGGTTCCGCTATCACCGAGAGTGATTTGACCTACGTGGTATCCGCGGCCGGGTCTGCGCAGTCCAACGGCGACTTCCTCACCCAGTGGAGCATCGCCGACGCACAGATTCACGGCACCTACGCAACCTTGGCGCCGGGCGACGTTGGCATTCCGTTCAGCATCACCGTCAACGTCGGCAAGCACCAGCCGCGTGTTACCGCTGAGTACGCGGACGATGTCGGCGTCACCGATACCTTCGACAGTCAGGCTGGCACCTGGGACGTCACCGTCTCGGGCACCGCCGTCGAGCAAGGAGTCAACGCCGACTGCGATGCGATCAACTGGACCTGCCCATTTAACGAGACCAACACGATAGTTGCCTTCCAGGGTGAGATCCACGACTGGCAGTGGTGGCCCGACCAGGCCCAGTGGAACGACTTCAACGGCCTCGACCAGTGGACGA
>Ga0126371_10004466_pt1 | contig 12333 bp, 10 predicted proteins | sample PanSoiMetaPlot_4_FD_110145 | JGI IMG/M metagenome (GOLD analysis project Ga0126371, IMG submission 110145) | Tropical forest soil microbial communities from Panama - MetaG Plot_4 | ecosystem: Environmental > Terrestrial > Soil > Tropical forest > Bulk soil | place: Panama | collected 2016-02-17
CTGGACATTTCGATCGCTGGCAAACCACCTGACATTTCTTAACGAACGATGACGATGCGCCCCTACAGGCGCAGGAAAGGACCGCCGAAGCGGTTCCAAGGTGATGGTTATGAAATGTGGTGAAAATTGGTCTTGCAAGTTGTCAGCTTGCGTTGTTGCGTTGGCGCTAGCCCTGGTCCCAACCGCGATTGCAGCCAATCAAACTGTAACTCTTGTAGCTATAGGCTCGGGTAGCCAAACAGGCCAGGTCGTGGTCACTGAAACCAGTGGCGGTGTAACCCTGGAACTCACCGTGTCTGGCCTCAAGCCGAATACGGTGCACAGTTTCTGGCAAGTCTTCGACACCACCAAACCGCCCTTCGTCACCGATCCTGTGTTGGGGCTGGCGGTAGTGACTGACACGAACTTGGGGACTCTCGCGCCGGCCCGTCCCAACACTCCAGCCGTGGATGATCGATCAGGATTTAAGGGGGGCACGGCTTTGGACCCGAATGGCTTCGTCACCGACGCGAATGGCAACGCAAAGTTCAAGGTAACCCTTAATTACGACCCCACGAAACCAGAAACGGTTCCGGTGGTCCTCGGCGGACAGGGAGAGAGCGTTCAGGTAGCACCGGTTACAGGTCCCGGTGCATGTGTGGCCACGCCGGGAAGTTCTTTCACTGCGTTAGTCGACTCCGCCTACGTTCGCCAATACGACAGCTCTCGTAAGGAAGCGAGTTTCCAGATACATGACGGATATTACCGAGCAAAACTCGTCCGCGGGACGGCTGCCAGCTTCGTCGTGGTCGAACATCTGGACGGGTTGACCCATGGACATGTTCCCGGAGTTATGTTCGCGGTTAGCGGCTGTGGAGATCATGTCGGCAGGCTAATCGGCAACATTTCCGTTCAATGAGTCCTAGAATGATCACGTTCGGCTCCCTAGTCGGAATCTGTTGGTTGGCTTAGCACCACCAACTTTACGCGGGTCTGGGAGCCGACATGGTCATCGAATCAATTTCACTCATTGACCCGCAGGGGCCAAAGGACTCTAGCGGGTTCAATGAGTGAAATCGCTGGTTACGACACGCAAGATTTAAAATCTCGTACGATCTGGGACGTTCCGACTTGGAGTAGTGCTCCATGACACCTCGTAAAAACACCTCCGCGCAAGTCGACATGTTGATCAATCAATACGACCCCGAGATTCAGAAGCTAATCAACGCCGCTAGACGCACTCTGGGCGTCGCCTTTCCACGCGCAACAGAAGGGTTGGACCCTAGTGCGCGTGTCCTTGGATATAGCTACGGTCCCGGATACAAGGGAACCGTTGCGACGCTGATCCTGAGCAAGACGGGCGTCAAGATCGGTATTCCCTACGGCACCCAACTGCCAGATCCGACGCGCCTCCTAGCCGGTGAGGGCAAGGTGCATCGCCATGTGGCAGTTGCTGAGCCAGCGCAGCTGAAGAACCCAGCACTGAAATCGCTGCTGAAAGAAGCACTCAGTGCCTGGCAAACTCGAACGGGTCGCGCCTAAGGCTTATCCACTGACCCTGCGTGTGGTCGAAGGACTGAAAGGGTCTTGAGCGTAATCGCATTCACGAGCGCCGCCTCAGAACCCGCCTGCTTAGGGCTGACCAGAAATCAATGACTGAAATCGCGTGGGTAACGACAACAATTTTAAAGTCATTGGCGTGCGTCCCTACTTAATCGGTAGTCACCCCGGACCCGCTACTGCGTGTTGATCAACACTGCTTCGCTTGGCACACCTTGGTTTGCGGTGGACTGTGCAAGGTCCGGCGCTCCGTCTCGGTTGAAGTCAGCCGAAATCATAGAATTGCCGGGAATGGCTCCGACAGCGAGTTCAACTGGACTTCCGAACGTCCCGTCTCCGTTTCCGTAAAGCAATTGGCCGGTGCTATCGGCGGCGACTGCGAGATCCACTTTGCCGTCCAGGTTGAGGTCCGTGGCGACAATCTGAACCGGAAGTTGCCCAGCGGTGCTAAACGAAGCCGGTCCGCCGAACGTTCCATTTCCGTTGTTGAGCAAAACATCCACCTGGTACAACGTCGTTCCTAACACCAAGTCCGGCTTGCCGTCGGAGTTTAGATCGGCGATGGTGACGCACTGCGCGAGCCCACTGCCGATGGGATACTGCACCACGGGCTGGAAGGTACCGTCCCCATTATTGAGGAGCACGTCTACGTTGCTGGTGCTGCCGTCGGCCACCGCTAAGTCTGGGTACCCGTCGCCGTTAAGGTCTCCCGCAGCGATCCGGACAGGGGTGCCTCCGGGTGGGTGGTATTTGGTGGGGCCTTTTAATGTGCCGTCGCCATTTCCGAACCAGATTTGAACCGAGCCTCGACGATTCTCTGGCAGTTTGTTGGTGGCCACATCCAGATGCCCGTCACCATTAAAATCCGCCAGGACCGGCATCCGGACGTGAGGGGGCGTTAAGTATTTCTTTCTCGGCGTGAATGTTCCGTCACCATTGCCTAAGTAAACATAGAGATAGCTTGCTACCCCATCGACGGTGACCACCAAGTCCACATTGCCGTCCCCGTAGGTTGTCGATTGGCGAAATATCGCGATTACACTTATCGAGCAACCAGAACGGAAAACAGTTTTACTGCACTGCCCACGGCGACGACCACTCCAACCATCCGCCACGCTGTCAGCAATCGTGACGGCGGCAGGTCGCGTTTTCCCCTCAGCAGGCGTGCCACAACAACTGGAAAGGCGGCGACTGCAACCCCGAGTAGCAGCCACAGCGTGAGGAAGACAATCCAGATTCCCCTATATTCCATGCAGGGATAGTACCGCCTCAGTCAACTGGCGATAAATCGCGATTACACTTACTGAGTCTCTGCGTGGGCCGAAAGACGCCAGAGCATTATTCCGCGTCTCCTTCGCATAGGCGCAGTGGCCCGCAGAAACTTAAGCACCTGCCGACACACGCTCACCTGACTGGTTTGCTGGAGCGAGTACAAGCAAGACTACGCCTACGATAACAAGCGCGGGTACGTCACCCAGCAGATGTCCGCGTTCGCCCGCATTCTGGAATGCCTGCACTGCCATGATTGCAGCGTGAACGAGGCTCGACCATGCCGTGAAGGCGATCAAGCTGCGATTCGCCGATGGGTTGCGCGCTGCCAAAAGTAGGAAAATCCCGAGGGTCGCATACACACCAAGGATCATCTGCTCATATTCTGGTTGATTAGGCTGCCATCGCCATCCGCTCGGCCAAAGAAACATCATCAGCGGGTAGACACCAAGCAAGAAGATCAACCCGACCAACACTAATACAGTCTTCAGTGCACCCTCTCGACTCATATGTCCTCCTCTGCCGCATGTTGGAAGCGAGACAATTCCATGATGCCGTGCTGCGAAATAATTTGCCCTATCACAATCGCGGAATGTTACGTCTGTGATGCGAGCAAGTCAATGAACGGCGAGCGGTTAGCACTATCGAACGAGGCCAGTTGATGAAAAATTGCCATAGCACTCAAAATCCCCCGAAAAGGCGAAAGAAAAGCGCAAAGTTGTGCAATCGCCTGGTTTTTTCAACTGAAGGGCTACAATGTTAGTAATCGTGAACCTCATGAGCTTCGATTTCGACGTACCGGACTGGGTGGAAAGTCCGATATACTCGCCCGAGCCTTAAGCGACCCTAACAGGAAATCTGCATGGCAGGATTTTCGCTGGCTGTAGCTGTTCCGTCCGGGTTTGAGGACCGGACGCGGCACAAGATCGCTCTTCGCCTCCTTCCGTTTCTCTTCATTCTGTACATCGTTAATTATGTTGACCGTACCAACCTTGGGTTTGCCGCGATCGGCATGGCGCGCGACTTAGGGTTTAGCGATCGCGTAGTCGGGCTGGGGGCGGGGATATTCTTTGCCAGTTACATGGCGTTGCAGGTTCCTGGGGCGCTGCTGGTAGAGCGATGGAGCGCACGCCGGGTGATTTCAGGGTGCATGATCGCCTGGGGAATGCTGACGGTGCTGACTGGGCTGGTGCAGACACCCTGGCATTTGTACGCCGCGCGCCTCGTGCTGGGCGCGGCGGAGGCGTCTTTCTTCCCGGGTGTAATCGTCTACCTGAGCCACTGGTTTCAAACGGCGGACCGGGCGAAGGCAACCAGCAACTTCATGGCGGCAATTCCGATTTCCTTCGTGATCGGGTCGCCGATAGCAGGGTGGATCATCGGCCACCGTTGGCTCGGCGTCAGCGGCTGGCGCTGGCTGTTTGTAGCAGAAGGGGTTCCGGCGCTCCTGTTGGGCGCCATCACCTTCTTTTATTTGACGGACCGGCCGAAAGAGGCGAATTGGCTGGGGCCGGAAGAGCGCGCCTGGGTGGAAGAACGGCTGCGCCCGGAAAGAGGAAGCAGCTCCAGGCCGATGCCCGCGCGCGAAGCCCTGCGCTCACTTCCGGTGCTGGTGCTGGCCGCCGCCTACTTCATGAACAACCCCGCTTCTTATGTTTTCATGTTCTGGTTCCCCGCGATGTTGAAACGGATGGCGGGCGTTTCCGACCTGCGACTCGGACTGCTGGGGGCGGTACCCTTCGCTGCCTGCTTTGTTGCCATGCAGGTGAATGGGTGGCACTCGGATCGCCAGCGCGAGAGAAGGTGGCACGCAGCTGTGCCGCTGCTGATTGCAGTGTGCGGGTGGATAGGACTGGCCCTTGGACCGCAGTCTGTTGGAAAGGCGATGGTGTTGTTTACCATGGTGGCCCTCGGAACCGCCGGTATCTCCGTGTTCTTCTCCATGCCGACCGAGATTCTGAGCCAGTCGGCGGCTGCAGCGGCGGTGGGAATTATCAGCACGATGGGAAATATCTCCTCGTTCATGTCGCCATACTTGTTTGCATATATGAAAACGCGGACCGGGTCCTTTACCGCAGCGTTGTGGGCGGTGGCCGTGGTGGCTCTTACCGGCGCGATACTGACATTATCCGTGCCGAAACGACACGAACTTAGGCGTGGCGGATCGATAAACGTGTCGTAACGGCTGGACTGGCAGCTCAAATGCGTGATTGATCTTACCGACAACACGTGGCCTAGTTGTTGATAAATCGCGATAGCATGTCGAACCTGACGCATTCGACGGTCAAGCATCCGGTGCTGATTACACAGTTATGGCTTGGACTCTTGCAGCAGCACGACGTCCGAATCCGTGTGGCCGCGAAGCATGCCCAGCTTGCTGCCGTCGAAAGACCAGTGAAAGTCCTTGATCCCTTCCGACTTGAAGTTCGTGATCTGCTTTCCCGCCGAACCGTCGAGAGGCTGCAGCCAGAGGTTTGCCCCATCCTGGTCAGCCAAAGCATAGACCACAGCGTTGCCATCATGGGTGAAGCGGACCGCCCCATACGACTGCGCCGGGCGCTGAAATTCTACAAATCTCGCATTTTGGGGAGGATCGACCGGCACCGGCGCCAGCTGTTTTCTGGGGGCGGCGCCAGTCGCGCCAAAGGCTGCCAGCTTGCCGTCGGGAGAAATGTCGAACTCGCCATACCCAGGGCGCTCGGAAAGCCTTTCGCGCTTCCGCCATCCAAAAGCACCCTGGTTAGCTTTGCGGCATTATTCCAATCCGTGTAGTAAACCCATTTCCCATCCGAAGAGCAGACCGGGTAGCGATCTTCTTTGTCGTCGCTGAGTTGTTTGAGGTTTCCGCCGCCAGCGTCCATGCGCCAAATTGGAAGAGTTTTCGCGCCACTGAGGGCGAACACCACGTAGCGACCATTCGCGCACGCCGAAGCCAAGTACGCTGCGCCAGAGGTTAGCAGCGTCCTGTTTCCAGTGTCTGGATGAAAGAGGCCGATGCCATCCGATTGTTCGAGAAGCATTCGCGAACTCCTGGGGTAAGCTGCTGAGCCTGGCCGCTGCCCAAGTCGTCTGCGCGGGCAGCAAAGAGGTTGAAGGAACTCTGGCTCAGAACAGTCGCCAGCATGCGCCCATTGGCGGAGAGGCTCAGGTCGGAATAACTGTTAACGTCGTGGGTAAGGGAGCGAGATCTACCCTCCCGATGAGAAATCTCTACAATTTGGTCGCGAGTGAAATTGGTGTCCCTGCCCTGATACAGAGCCAGCAAACTGCCGCCATCAGGTAACCATTGGGGGCGAGTCAGAAAACCGTCTTTGGACTCAAACATGACAGTCTGTTTGCCGGTGATAGCGTCGACGCTCACTAGGCTGCTGAGGGCATCTCCTTGTTGATTGATCACGCATACGATCGTCTTGCCGTCCGGCGACCATGCCGGATCCCACAGAAGTTGACTGGCATTGCCGCGAACCAACGTTTTACTTTCGCCCGTTTCAAGCGAATAAGTCACCAGGCGAAACTTGCCGTTTTCCGGGTTGTTATTCACCGTGTATGCAAGACTGCGACCGTCGGGAGAAAAAGTGATGTTGGTATCCAAGTCCGTAATGATTTTTTGGGGCGTGCCACCAAGAACTGGGGATCGATAAAGATTCTCCAGTGCTTGTCCCTGCTCACCGCGGACAAAATAAAGGTAGTTTCCATCGGGGGAGAAGCGCAGGCCCACGTATTGCAGCGGCTCAGGTGGCATGGCCTGTGTGTTGCTGTTTGTCGGGACGTTGCGCAGCCACAGGCTCTGCTGTCCTTTGTCACTCACCACATGCAGGATGTATTTGCCATCGGGAGAAATGGCGACCAGCGTGGCATTGCCGGTCTCGGTAACTTTGTTGACGGAGTAATTTTGAAACAGAACTGGTCGGACGCGGAAAACGTAAGAGTAGACGCCATACGCGGCCCCGGCCACGAGTAGGAGCGCAATCGCGCTGGCGATGCCAAGGCCCAATTTGTTTTGACGCGCAGCGGCTACTACAGCTGAACTGCTGGTGCGCGCAGGCTGAGCCTGAGAAGGTTGGGAAACTGTTGATGCTGATGGGACTGCCGGTTCTCCGTTCACGATCGGAGCCGAGCGGCTGGAATCCGTATCCCGCTTCAGGCGCTGAAGTTCTGCTCGCATCTCCGACGCGTGCAGGTAGCGCAGGTCGCGATCCTTCTCCAGCGCGCGGTTGATGATGTGTTCCAACTCAGCCGGCACGTCAGGGTTCAGGCGCGTGGGAGATGTCGGGGCGCGATTGAGGACCGCTTCAAAAATTACGCCCGACGTATCGCCCCGGAATGGCAATAGCCCAGTTGCCATCTCGTACAACACTGTGCCGAATGAGAACAGATCGGTGTGTGCGTCCAGTTCCTTGCCTCGCACCTGTTCGGGCGACATGTACGCAACCGTGCCCAGCGCAGTTCCCGGACTGGTCAGATGCGGTTCTTCGATATTGCCCGTCATTGTCCTGGCTGCCGCTATCTGGCTGGCAGAACTTGTCGGGCCTGTGACCTTCGCCAAACCAAAGTCGAGAATCTTTGCATGACCGCGCTTAGTGACAAAGATGTTTGCTGGCTTGATGTCGCGGTGGACGATACCCTCCGTGTGGGCTGCGTCGAGCGCATCAGCAATCTCAATAGCGAGCGACAGAATCAGTTCCGTTTCCAGGGGACGTCTTGCAATGCGGTGCTTCAGTGTCAGTCCATCCAGAAACTCCATTGCTATGAAGGTTTGGTCGTGCTGGTCATCAATTTCGTAGATAGTGCAGATATTGGGGTGGTTCAGGGCGGTCCGCAGCCTGCGCTTCGCGTTGGAACCGGGCCAGGGCCTGCGCATCTTTGGAGATCTCGTCGGGCAGGAACTTCATGGCAACATAGCGGTGCAGCTCTACGTCCTCCGCCTTATAGACGACACCCATGCCTCCGTCGCCGAGCTTCTCGACGATACGATAGTGCGAGATGGACTTCCCAATCATTGGGCTGAAATCTTGGGGCCAGAGGTGCGGCAGGTCAATGAAGGCTTGGCATCTGGAGGTGTATCAAAAGGTCAATTGTTGAAAGATCGCGACTACGCTCACCTGAAGATCTGTAGGGCAAAAGACTCCAGAGCGGCTCAAAGAGTGTAAACGAGACCAAATGGCGCAGCCACCCCAGCTGCAATCTTCTGAAGTGCGGCGTTCTTTCATAATGCATTGACCCTGGTTTCACGAGTTCAAAGGGAAGCTCAGGGCAAGGAAATTGCGTACGTCTCGCAAAAACTTGTCACGGTCTTTCGTAGTTCCTCGTCCAATAGCGCCAAAGCCCGTGTTGAAATGTGCCTCGGTACTCCATAAAAAGCGCCCGCTATCCCGCCGGCAATGCAAGCAAGAGTGTCGGCGTCGCCACCAAGCGACACAGCTAATCGGACAGCATCCTCGTAGCTGTCGGCGTCAAGGAAAGCGGTGATAGCTTGGGGAACCGTTTCTTGGCAAGATTCATTAAACTTGTAGGTGCGGCGGATCATTTCGGTGGTTCGACTGAGATCGTAGCCAAATCGATTTTCGATCTCGTCTCGGATCTGGCTTTTTGTTTTCCCCTGACGGGCCAGGAAAGTTGCGACTGCAGCCGCCTGTGCTCCCCGAATTCCTTCTGGATGGTTGTGAGTCACCTCCGCACTTGCCTTCGCAGCCTTGAGAACATCCTCAAGCGTCTGAAACGCGTATGCGAGTGGGTTGACGCGCATGGCGGAACCATTACCCCAGCTATTATAGGGATCACGTGAGTCGGAACATACCCAATGCCAGAATGCGACGCCGTAGCATCGGTCGGGATATTTGCGAGCGTAGGCACGAAAAGTGTCGGCGTAAGGCGAACCGGTGAGCAAGCAGTCAGCGACCGCTATCGACAGAACGGTATCGTCCGTGAATCGGCTGTTGTGGACGAAGAGAGGGAAATCTCGGCTCTTCTGCCCGAGAAACTCGTGTACTGAGCCGATAATATCTCCGGCAATCGCACCTATCATACCTGTCTCTGTCGCGCGACATTGACACTGCTGAAGCCTAAAGTCTAGCGTACTCTTTGCAGTTGGCGAAGAATCGCGATAGCGCTTACCGACCTCGCAAAAAGCCGAATGGAAGGCGCAAGACATGCAGCCCTCACAAGTGCGTCTGTACGCGGTGCTCGCTCGTAAAGCGCCGTTCGGTGTGGTATTCCGTCGTGGTCCCAGTAAGAGCGTATTGCTCATAGGATGGAACACGTCCGACGAAATTCCGAACGGGCCAGTGGTTGAAAGGCGGAATATGCGAACGCCGCCGCGATCTTTCACCTGAAGGCGATCTGCAAGTGTACTTCGCTGCTAACTACCGCAATCGTCCTTCTCTTTGCGGTATGACGTCACCGCGATGTTATCGCAAACCACTAGTGTCATTAGCGAGTCCCGACGCTTTGAGACTGCGTGTCTATCCGTTCCACATATGGAGCGCGAGATGGGCTGGCTTCGAATGGATCTGCAAAGTACTGCGTTTCTCGCTCAACCTTGTCGCCCCTGAACTCCATGATGCTCACGGTGTACGACGGCTTGCCGTCATATGACAGGATGAATTCGGTAATCCAAAGATCACTGCCGCCAATGATTCGCCGGACAGTAAAGCGCTTCTTGTTCGGCTGGATCGAGCGGGTGATCTGGATGTTGAGGCGGCCGCGAATTCTCTCGCACGACTGTGGGTATTCCAGCACCGCGTCCTCGTGATAGATACGGTGCTCGTTGTCAAAATCGTCGGCATCGGAGGCTGCCCAATGTTGAACCAGCGCCGCACGTATCTGTTGATCTCGCATCTTACTCTCCTGCGTTAGGGAGAGCTTAGACTCCGGCATGGCTAGGCTTCAAGGGGATCAGATTTGTAGGCTTGAAAATTCCCTCTAAACCGGTACATCACAACCCCTGCGTTGGGACTGGCTGGAGGTGAAAAAAACGAAGGCGAAGCACTCGGGTTGTGATTTATGTGACACCTTGTGGTGGGTCGTGCCAGAGATCGAACGAATGATGTCACCGTCAATCCGGCAGTGGGTCACCCAACGTGGTGTGTGAGCTTGTACACTCGATATGCGAGTTTGCCTGCAGATCGCGGCTAACACTGCGGCCGTTTAAAAACCAGCATCAATGAGAACGTTGTCGAGAGGAGAGGAGCGCGCTTCATAGACATCTCCTTGGAATGAGTCTTATGTCGCGTGGTTCTGGTTTTCGAAAATTACTGTGCCAGCTGTCCGTTATTTCATGACCACCGCGAGGCCCATGGGAACTTCGCCGTTGTTGACAGGAATCTTGATCGGAGTTTGCGTCTCGGTCAGCGTACCATCGGTGCTGCTGACACTCAGCACATGCAGAAAGTTTCCCGGGGTCTGCCCATTCGGTTGCAAGCCAAGCACGTACAGGAATTGGCCGGTAGGATCAAGCTTCAGGTTTGTAGGCTCATCGGTATTGGCGCTGAGAGTTAGGTGCTGCACCTGTTGCGGATTCAGGAAATTCGCTCCTCCGATGTTGTAGAGCGTGATCGTTCTGGTGCCGGTCTCGACTACGTAAAGGTGCGTGCCTGCGGAGTTGATGGTGAACCAGCACGGCAAGGAACCGGGATCCAGAACGGTCCTGGAGAGCGCGACGTCTCCCAGCATGTTGTAGGTATCCACAGCGAATTCATTCACCGCCGCCATTCCGACATAGAGAGCGCGCTGTTTCGGATTGGCCGCTTCACCGGTAAAACCTGCACCTGATTGGGTGTTATTCAGGATCAGCAGACCACCAGCCCCGATGCTGTAGGAATACAAAATGCTGCCGGCCGAAAGGAAAACAAATTTGCCGCTTGGGCTGACGAGGGCCTGTCTCGCCCCGGTTGGGAACGTGACCGTTGAGTTCGCAACAGGCGTCAGGATTCCGGTTGTGAGGTCGACGGTAAAACTAGTCGCATTGGGTACCCCGCCAGTCTGTTTAGGATCGTTTGCCTGATTCACGACGGTCATCTGCGGCCCCGCCGGACTGATCTCGTCGAGGCCAATGCTGACTGGATCCTGTCCATTCGAAGCTGCGGTAGCGAGATTGGTGAGGCTGCCGTCGGAGTTGATGGCGAAGCTGGTGATCGTATCGGAGTCGCCATTGACCGCGAACAAAAGCGTTCCAGCAGTGTTGACCACAATTTCCTGATCGGCACTGAACCCGGGAGCGAACACTGAATTCACTTCAAAGACGCCGGTACCGCCTGTAAGAAACGGGGATCCCTTAATGGGCGTGAGTTTCCCCCTGCCGTCGTTCTTAAGCGCAAAGACAGAATTCTTGCCAGAGACTTGCCCAACGTTGCTCTCGATGTACACGGCATTCACTTGGGCGAAAACTGCGGTGCTGAAAAACAGTATCGTAGGAATGATCGCGGGGCCGAACTGTGCGAGGACAGACTTCGTCATCAAAGGCTCCTTAGAAGGGCTGCGCCGATTTAACAATGCGGAGTGCAGGCTTCCTAAGCATCCTCGAAGAAAAGCAAGTGGAACGATTGGGACACATCAAACCAGGATCTGAACATGAATCAGGGTTTTTGCACGCCGCCGCTTGGAACCGCGGGATTTTGTTCTGCGGCCTCAGATGTTGTCAAGAGACTTTCGGCCTAGGGAAAGTAGAATTCGAAACCAGGTTCGTGAACTCAGATGTGCTTGTAATGCGAAAAACGTGACGCGCTGCCTGGAAAATTCCTGAAATTGTTCTTGCCGACAAACAGGGGGAACGCGACACCATATGAGGCGATTCAATTGGTGGTCGCGGTAAGGACGACCATCGCCGATCGGCCCCCGCACAGATCCGCACGAGCGCTCCCCAGCGCACGTGGCTCTTATCGCGGATGAATAACGGCCAAGCCTAGCGTGAGGTCATGGTCGCACTCCGCTTACGTGCTCCACCAACCGCCGGGGTTGTGAGTGAAATCTTGCAGCCTCGCTTCATCTCTCGGAACTACTCAGTGCCGCGGTCCGCCGTGGCCACCGTGGCCTCCATGGCCGCGTCCGCCACCTCCCCGACGACGGCGTCCACCACCACCACCTCCGCCTCCGGGGCGCCCGCCGCGCCCGCCACGATCGCCACGATCGCCACGATCTCCACGATCTCCACGATCTCCGACTGGCGCGGCATCGTCACGGTTAAAGTTCGGCTCGCCTTCCTCTTCGAAATCGCCGCCGCCCTCGATCGTCATCGCCGGAGCTGGCGCGCTCTCGCCCTGTTCCGCAGCCCCGCCGTCGCCCCCACCCATCTTGGCGCGTTGTTCCTTCAGAATCGCTTTACGCGACAGACGGATGCGATTACCTTCCACGGCCAACACCTTCACCAGCACCTGGTCGCCTTCCTTCAGCTCGTCGCGGATATCCTTAATCCGATGCTCGGCAACTTCGCTGATGTGCAGCAAACCGTCGGTTCCCGGCAGAATCTCGACAAACGCCCCGAAGTCCGCCAGCCGCGACACAGTGCCCAGGTAGGTCTTCCCTACCTCA
>Ga0126371_10004467_pt1 | contig 12332 bp, 8 predicted proteins | sample PanSoiMetaPlot_4_FD_110145 | JGI IMG/M metagenome (GOLD analysis project Ga0126371, IMG submission 110145) | Tropical forest soil microbial communities from Panama - MetaG Plot_4 | ecosystem: Environmental > Terrestrial > Soil > Tropical forest > Bulk soil | place: Panama | collected 2016-02-17
CGCCAGCCTGTTGGAATCCTGCCGGCCGCGGTGAAGGAAAAGATTGTGAAACGGATCACAGCCGGGTCAGAGAACAGCCAGGTTGACTGAGACTGAGATTCTTCGCACGCCTTTGTTTTCGAGTCGAGTTCTGTCGCCTGAGCGGACTGCTTGCCCAATCTCTTCGCCGGCAAGGGTGCTCCGTCGCGCTCATCCCGCTTCGACTTCTCGATCTCTTCGCGCGCGTTTACGCTCTCGAATGTCTCGCGTGAATGCCAGCGTACGCCAAAAGCGATGTTTGCTCGCAGAAGGCTACGCCCAAACGCATTTGCCACACGGAAGCGCATTTCAAGCAGTTGCCCTGGACCCGCAGATAGGCCTGATAAGAAGATCGTTTGTTGAAGAGTGTTGGACCTAATTACTGCATTACCGCTTTAGGCGGTTCACCTCTTCACGAAGTTGTGCGACCTCTTTCACGAGTGCATCGATCGTTTGGCGCAAGGTAGGGTCGGGGACGTTAGAGCCGCCGATCACGTACGTATCAGCGAGGTCTTTGATTTCCTTCTGAATTTTTGTATCATACGCCTCCTTGAAGAAATGCTTCGGTGGCGCATCGATTACGTCCTTAAAGTGCGATTTGGGTACTTGGGTATCGAGCACCAGAGACTTCGCACCCAAATTAAGCAGTGTCAACAAGTCGCGCACGCGCAAATTCGAAATGGGCTCGTCGGGGTTGACTCCAACTTCAGGCCGATCCTGCTACCCGACGAATGGCTGTTTACGTTGACTTTCCTTCTCACCTGCCATTACTTTCCTCGCTCCTATGTTTGCTTCAACTCTGCTTTGTCGTCGTCTGCCGACGAGAGAAGTCGGCCCCGGGAACCATCACGCCTGCGTCGCCTCGGCGCAGCAACTCAACTAGTGCAGTGCTGATCGGCTGTCCCGTATGCCGCTCGTAAAATACGAAACCGGGTGCGGGATTCACCTCCAAGCAATAATACTCGCCATCAGGCGTCTGCTTCAAGTCAATTCCACTGAAAACAAGTCCTGCTCGCTGTGTCAACGTCAGGCAGGCTCTTTCGATCTCGCGTGGTAACGTAATTGCCTGCATTTCCAAGGAGAAACCTTGCTGCTCGGCATAACGGTAGTCAACAGCTTCCGTTCGCGCCTGCGTTGACAAGATTTTGTCGCCAACGACATGGATTCGAAAATTATCACCCGCAGTGAACTCCTGAAACTGTACCGGGCAGTCCTGCAGAAACCGTAAACGTTGGAAATCATTTTTCTCCACGCGACGAACGATCGATCGTATACCGCTGAGCGACTTAAAAATTACATTTCCGCCGCACTCTTTGATGAATCTGCGTGCCGCCTCGGAATCGCTGGTAATCAGTGTCCGAGGGATACGAAATCCCGCTTCCCGAATAGACAGCGCCTGGTACGGCTTGCTTTGGTTCGACATTGAACCACGCATCCTATTCACGGCGAGACCAGGAAGCATTCTAGAACAGCCATTATGCCGGCTTGACATTCTCCGAGAGCTGGCAATTGCATTGCAGTTGGAAGCAGAGGGAAACCGACATGGCATTTCTGGTCGACGTAACGCACAAATATCCCTGATACATCCGCGAGATCGAGTTCCCAATCGTCACAGGCAATGCTTCCGTACAGCTCTCCTTCGTCCCACGTGCAGCTGACGCGGTAACGCGCCGGATATAAACCGAGATTGAGGAGGCGGTACTCATAACCGAGATTCTCGATTCGGGCACATACGAATTCCGTGACTAAGTCAGCCAAGCCTCCACAAATGAGAATCACGCCGCCGCCCCGATGAGCGATACGATTTCGCCCACTACGCTAGATTGGCCGTCACGCTCATAATTCTCGAGCCTCGGATACAGGTCAATGCCATCACAACAGAGACCCGCTGGGCCAATACCGACCGCGATCTCAAACGTTGAAATATTGAGAAGAGATGCGAGGTTCCGAACGCCCCGCTCGAAAACCAGCCGGTAAGAACATGGAAGCCCAATATCGGTGTTCCAGATTACGGTATCGCCAACCAGCCAGGCTGAGGCTCTCGGGTCAGAGACAGTTTCCTTAAGACACACAGGGAAAATCTTCAAAACCTTCTCGAGTTCTCGCCAATCGTCATCGGTTTGGACTAGGTACCGAGTATTGGACGTTAGGGGCGTGTACGCAATCGGGCCACATCTTCGAGCAAACTCGACCGCGTTCTCGAAATCGTTCGTAATCCGACACCTTAGCGTCGGTAAACCACTCTTGCGCAAAAGGCTTTGCCACTCAGCATAAGGGCGATATGGCCGGAACCATAGATCCGCTGTCAAGCGATTCACCACGGGACATGGTAGGTTGTGGAGCCAGCCAACTAGAGCAGCTCGCCTTTCTGCCTGAACATACATATAATCTTCGGATGTCCACTCCTGGGTAGCTTCGGGTCCGCCCTGACTTCTGACGAAAACACCACGGAGGGCCTCTGCACATATGCTTCGCTGCTGATCGGGCAGTGTAAGGGAACTAGATGAATGTTCCGTATCGAGCTCCCATGAAAAAACACCTCTCTCCGCGACTGGATCACATGTAACCAGGACCTCGGCCGATCGTTGGCAAAGCGCCATTCGCACACGCTCGGCGCAAAGGTCACCGACATTAGCGATGATTAGATATGTCATGTTGGCTACCTGCCGAGCTTGCGGTCATTCTAATGGTTTTCAGGATGGATTGCTCGTCCTCTCGTCAACAGTCGCGGTTCTTACGACGTAGATGTGGAGTTGGCGCCTGCCGTAAGATAAAATCGTTCGAATAGCCATGCCTCTCTCGGCCGGTCGCCGGTTAGGGCCGTATGAGATCCTTGCCCCCATTGGCGCGGGGGGCATGGGCGAAGTCTATCGCGCTCGCGACTCGAAACTCGACCGCCAGGTCGCGATCAAAGTCCTGCCCGAAGCGTTGGCGAAAGACTCTGAGCGGCTCGCCCGCTTTGAGCGCGAGGCTAAGGTTCTTGCGTCGTTGAATCACCCCAACATCGCGCAAATCTACGGAGTAGAAGAAAACGCGTTGGTGATGGAACTGGTCGAAGGCGACAACCTGAAAGGCCCCCTGCCTGTCAAGACCGCAATCAACTACGCCAGCCAGATCGCGCAGGCTCTCGAAGCGGCGCACGACAAGGGCGTCGTCCATCGCGATTTGAAACCCGCCAACATAAAGATCACAACAAGTGGCATCGTGAAGGTGCTGGACTTTGGGCTCGCCGCAGTCGCGCAAAGCCAAGCCTCCGATACTTCCGATCCTGAGCAGTCCCCCACGCTCACGCTAGCCGCCACTCACGCCGGACTGATTATGGGCACTGCCGGCTATATGTCTCCTGAACAAGCCGCGGGCAAACCAGTGGACCGCCGTGCGGACATCTGGTCCTTCGGCGTCGTGCTGTGGGAAATGCTCACTGGGAGAAGGCTGTTCGATGGAGAAACCGTTTCGCACACGCTGGCCGCGGTCCTGACCAAAGATCCCAACTGGTCTGATCTGCCGTCCGGCACGCCGCTCAATCTCCGGCGCGTGCTGCGCCGCTGTCTCGAGCGAGAAGTCAAGCACCGGCTGCGAGACATGGGCGACGTATGGGTCGAACTGAACACGCCAGATGAGTTCACATCCGACTCTGGGCCTTCGCCGTCCCGAAAGCCGTCGTTCAGCGAACGCTGGCTTCCCTGGGTTGCCGCCGGAATGGTTGTGGCCGCCGCCATCTCGTGGAGCTTTCTCCGCACACCAGCCACACAGCCTCGCCCGGTGGTTCACTCGGCATTCACGCAGGAAAAACTTTTTGGCGTCCCTGCCCTGTCTCGTGACGGCACGCGGCTCGTTTACACTGAACTCGAAAACGCCGCAAGTCACCTGGTTCTGCGCCGCTTGGATCAATTGGAGGCTCGGCCGATCCCGGGTGCCGAGAACGCCATATACGCCGTCTTCTCTCCGGATTCTCAATGGCTCGCCTATTATGGCGCCGGCCCTGGCCCTGCCTCGCTCATGAAGATTCCCGTAACCGGGGGAGCGCCCATCACGCTCTGTCAATGCTCAGCAGGTTCCGGAATTAGCTGGGGCGACAACCACACTGTCATCATCAGCGACGGCAAGAGCCTGCTCCGTGTCTCCGACACTGGCGGCGTTCCCCAATCCCTGACTACGCCGGACCAGAAGAAGGGCGAACTGGCTCACCGGTCTCCGTTCCTATTGCCTGGAGCAAAAGCGGTCCTCTTCTCGATCATCGGCCCAGGCTCAAGCCACCAGGTCGCAGTGCTCGATCTGAAAAAAGGCGGATACCACGTCATCGTTAGCAACGGGACCAGCCCGCAATATAACGCCGCCGGGTATCTGACTTACGTGCGATCCGGAACGCTATTGGCGACGCCGTTCGACGCCCAGCGTCTTAAGCCCAAGGGACCGGAAACCACCGTCATCCAAGGCATCTCGGGTGTGAGCAGCGACGCTGGCGAATACTCGGTCTCTGACAACGGCGTGCTCGTCTACATGGCAGGCCAGAATCAAGGCGGCAAGTCGAGGCTTGGATGGATTGACCGCCAAGGCGTCCAGCAACAGCTTTCCGAGCCCCAGCTCTGGGGCACCGGACGCCTGTCGCCGGACGGTCTGCGCGTCGTTGATTCCATTCGTGGTGACGAGGACCTCGCCGATATCTGGACTTTCGATGTCGAGCGTCGTACGCTGACCCGCCTTACCTTTGGTAGTTCCAGCAGCGACCCCATTTGGACGCCCGATGCACGGCAAGTCACCTATAGCGCCAAGCTGTCCGGGAAAAACGGAATCTATTCGGTCCCCTCCGATGGCAGCGGGAAACCAGAACTACTAATGGCCACTGAAGGTCGCGCGGTACCCTGCTCTTGGACACCCGACGGGAAGAAGCTGATCTACTCGCAAGCGGGATCTGACAAAAAATCGCATCTCTGGACACTCGGCGCGGCCGCCAGCGGTGCCGCGAGCCAGCCTGCACTTCTGCACGATACATCTTTCGCTGAGTTCGACGCGGAGATCTCTCCCGATGGCCGCTCTCTTGCGTATGTCTCCAACGAGTCAGGTGCGGCTGAAGTCTACGTGCAGGCATTTCCTGGCCCAGGCGCTAAGGTACGTATCTCGACACAAGGTGGCTTGGCGCCGCGGTGGTCACGCACCGGCCGCGAGTTGCTCTATTGGCTCCCTAGCTCGTATTCTTTGGATCGGACTGCATTGGCTGCTGTTGATATTCAACACACTCCCATATTTCATGCCGGCATCCCAAAAGAGCTTTTCAAACTGCGAGTCGGGACCACATGGGACGTGGCTCCCGACGGCAAGCACTTTCTGGCGGAGCTTCTGCCCAAAAGCGCCGACTTGCATATGGAAACGGTCGTGAACTGGTTCGATGTACTGACGGGTCGCGTAACGGCCCGGTAAAGTACTTCCACAATCCGGTTCGCACGACCATACGACAATCGAGAGTCACCGGAGGAGAAGTGGCTTATGGTCCAAGTTGCCGGCGGTGGAGAGGCTGACCGGCCCATGAAGCTGGTTCTGTTCTGCTCTGGTCGTTCAAGCGCTCTGAGATGACTGTTTATTGCCAACCACTGTTCGCCGCGGTCATCTGCCAGACTCTCTACCGTGTTCGGCGCGTCATGTAAGCGCGCCAAGTATCTTTTGAGCCTTCCTGTTCGTCTTGTTGTCAAGACAGGAGTGATAGCCATGGCGGCTCGATCATTAGATGCTTTTGCTGTCCAACGTTCTGTCCGTGGGCCGTGGCGCCGGTACCTCGACCATCTCGCAGAGTACCGGCCCGCCTTACACGCCTATTGTCGGCAGCTCACCGGCAACGTCTGGGACGGCGAAGACCTGGTCCAAGATACGCTGCTGCGGGTGTTCAGCCTGCTGGGGAAGACCGACACCCGGCTAGAGAACCCCAAGGCCTATCTGATTCGTACCGCGACGAATCTCTGGATCGACCGGGTTCGCCGCTCTGCACGCGAGCAGGCCGCCTTAGCTCTCGAGGATGCTGACGTCATGTCCATGCCGTTTGTTCTGAGCGATAGCAGGCCGGCGGCAAAAGCCCTCTTCCAGATGCTTCACCCGCAGGAGCGGGCTGCCATACTCATGAAGGACGTGTTCGATCTCTCGCTCGAAGAAACGGCCTCCCTGCTGCACACGACTGTCGGCGCAGTTAAGTCCGCGCTCGGCCGGGCGCGGGGACGGCTGGAAGGCCGGAAGCCAGCGGCCGGATTCGATGTACCGCCGAAGGAGCTGGTCGAGCGGTTCATGCGCGCTCTCACCGCAAAAGACATGGACGCGATGCGGAATCTGTGCGCCGAGCATGTATCGGGCGAGTTGGTGGGCGGTGCCGAACTGGACTCATTCGACAAGGTACGGACAATCTTCGAGTATGCGCACATGGTGATGCCGAAGATGGGGTTGGGTGAAAAGCCCTGGTGGAAGGTCGGTGATTACGAAGGTGAGCCAATCGTTCTTGGCTTCCGGACGCTCGATGGGGTGGAAGGACTTAACGAGCTCCACAGGATCGAGACATTGGATGGTAAGATCGTCCGCATTCGGATCTATTGTTTCTGTCCCGAGACGCTCGCCGTCGTGGCTGATGCTCTTGGATGCAAGGCCTTGCCAAGACCGCACCGGAGTCCATCTGTTGCAGACTTCTTCACTACTATGCTCGGCTTGACACTGCCATGGCGCCGACGGCATGTCGATTAGGGCAGTCATCATCCTGATGCATTGTCTGCAGGCCGGCACCGCTGATGAGTATCTGCTTGGCGTCACCGGGCGTAGAGTGGCCAAATCGGACATCGGGCCGTTGTCAATTTTGTCGTAATCCCTGTCAGACCCTGCTGATACTCATGTCGATACCCCATGTCGATACACTATGTCTTGTAGTTTCATCATCCGCTCCGTTTCTCGGGCGGACATCATCCGCATCGATTCCACTTCGCCAGATTCGCCCGTCCGGCTGGACCGGACAACTCACGTGCTAATTCGACCGGACAACTCACGTGCTAACGACACCCATGTCGATACACCATTGACTCCGCCGAGTGCGTAAGATATGCTGCCCCAAAATTTTTAGAGCCACGAAAGGGGATCCAGAAATGAATCACACCAAGTTGGTTGCCTACGTTCTTGCCACCATCGTAATGCTCGCTGCGTTCTCCTCGTCAGTGTTAGCGCAGAGCACGATTTCTGGGCAGGCGCGAGATAGCTCCGGGGCGGTTATAGGGGGAGTGACCGTAGAAGCTGCCAGCGACGCCTTAATTGAGAAATCTCGCACCGTCACCACGAACGGTGAGGGACGGTACGCGATTGTGGACGTGCGTCCAGGCACGTACACCGTTACTTTCACCATGCAGGGATTCAGCACGCTCAAGCGGCAGGTGGACGTGCCCGCCAACGTGACAGTGCCCGTCGATGGCTTGATGCAGATCGGCACCATCGGCCAAACGGTCGAAGTGCAGGCACAAGTGGCGACTGTGGACGTTGAGAACGTTGCTCACCCCGAGGTCTTGACACGCAATGACATCGATGCACTTCCCACGGCGCGGAACCCGCAGTCTATGGGCTCTTATGTGCCGGGTGTTCGACTCAACGCTCCCGATGTGGGCGGCTCCCAGCAGATCGAGCAGACCTATCTGATCGCGCACGGGAACCCCGCCGCGCGGGACACCTACATGCTTGACGGAATGATGGTCAACACCACGCAATTCGACGGAACCATTCAGATCTACGTCGATAATGCTTTGATCCAGGAGGTGACGTATCAAACCAGTAACATCTCGCTCGAAGTCACCGGCGGCGGTGTTTTTGCGAACTTCGTTCCCAAGGATGGAGGAAACGAGCTCCATGGCAATCTCTTCCTCGGCTATATACCCTCGGCATTCGTTGGAACCAACATCGATGCGGCTCTGAGGGCCCGCGGATTGACTGGTCAATCGGCAGTTAACAAATTGCAGGATTTCGATGGCGCCTTGGGTGGACCCATCAAGCGGGACAAGTTGTGGTTTCTCCTCAGCGGGCGCAAGCAGCTCAGCTTCGTGCAAGCGGCCAATTCTTTTTATCTCAACGGGGCACCCGCCATCGAGCGTAGCTACATGTACAACGGTGCATTGCGATTAACGTATCAAATCAATTCCAAAAACAAATTCGCCGGAATGTGGACTCGAGATTGGAAGACCAAGGAGAATGATGTAGTCACGGGCTCGGGTGGTTACAGCGATGTCAATCCACTGGTCGCTTCGTTGGAACGAAGACCCAAGATGTATTACATCCTGCAAGGCAGATACACTGGCACGCTTACGCCGAAGCTGGTGGTTCAAGCCGGCGCCACGCTAACCAAGCTCGATTACAACATCAACTATCACACTGGCGTGGGCCAGCCTCCTTTTACGGAAGCCTGGGCGGCGAATGCGGCCGAGCTGGACTTGGCGAAAACGCAGCTCAGCATCGCGGGATTCGCAAACACGTTCGCTAAATATGACCGGTACGTTTGGAATACGACTGGAGCCTATGTTACTGGGTCGCACCAGATCAAGTTCGGCATTCAGGACAGCTTCGGCCCTGCGGATACCGACGCCATCGCCAACGGAGACGCCTATTATTTCTACTTCAACGGCGTGCCGTACGCGATTGACGCTCTCAATACGCCGACCTATACAAACACTTCGCTCAAACATGATCTGGGCATATATGGAATGGATACGTGGCACATCAAGCGGCTTTCTGTCACCGGCGGGCTGCGTTATGAATACTTATCCGCGCAGATCGATCCGCAGAGCGCTCCCGCAGGCCGTTTCGTGGGTCCGCGCAACTTCGGGCGCATTGACTGCAGCACCATCAAAGGCCTGGGGTGCTTCAGCAATTTTGTGCCGCGCATCGGCTTCGTTTACGACGTGTTCGGGAACCACAAAACGGCTGTCAAGGCCGGCTGGGGCAAGTACAACAGCCCCTCTACTGGAGGGTTTTTGTCCAATTTCAATCCCATGACCAGCGCGTCCGAGACTGTAACCTGGGTAGGTGCACCTACCACAGCCTGCCAATCGCACGATCCAGTCGGGTGCTACCCCTCAGGATTTCGATTCAATCAAGGCAATGTCGGTCCTAATCCGAATCCCAAATTCGGCCAGATCAATGACATGTCGCTCGATCCCGATTACCATCGTGAATATCAGTTCCAGTACAACGTCGGAGTACAGCACGAGCTCAGGCGTGGCGTAACGTTGAATTTCTCCTGGAACCGGACGTCGGACTACCAACAGACGTTAGTACTGAATTATGCCGTCCCTTTCTCCGCGTGGACGCCTGTGCAGATTACGAATCCGCTGGACGGCTCGCCCACCACGGTTTACAACCTGCAACCGCAGTATTTCGGTGTCACGCCGGCTTTGCATGAGACCAATGCCCCACAAAGCCTGCGGGCGAACTCGTACAACGGCTTTGAAACCGCGGTGACCGCGAGGCTGCCTCACGGGGCGTTCTTCATGGGAGGCTGGACTATCGATCGAACTATCGATCGCAGCTGCGACATGAACACCAGCGCTATAGGCGCCGCTCGCAACGATCCCAACACGCTTCGTTTTTGTGATTGGACCGGCAGGTTATATCAAGATCTTGGCAAGATCACGGGCATACCCTACCGCAACGAATTCAAGATTCTGGGAAGCGTGCCCATCAAATGGGGCATCCAGGTGAGCGCCTCGCTCTACGCTGCTCCCGTGTACGGCGGTGGTAACGCCTTTGTAGGTGTAGGTGCGCTCAGCACAGGGACTGGGGGCTTCAAGAACGTGTACTGGTCAATCAGCCCTACGACCCGATATCCCACCGACTGCAACTGTCCAAATCCGGGCGCGTTAGTAGACCCAGGTCTGACGCAAGGTTCTGAGACGATTACATTACTGCCGCCCGGGTCCCGGTTCACGCCTAGATTGAACCAGCTCGATATTGGAGTCCGGAAAATCTTCCGGGTTCGCGAGAAGATGAGTCTAATCGGTGAAGCCCAATTCTTCAATGTCCTGAACTCGAATGCGGTCCTAACAGAGAATCAGTCGCTTGCATCCACGATCAAGCCTTTTCTGCCAGGTGGACCCGGCGGTACTCCCACGGTGGTTATGAACCCGCGCGAAATGCGCCTGAATTTTCAGTTCAAATTCTAAGCGGCCGGTCAATTGAATTCAAAGCTAGCGGCCTCGAAAGAGCGTCACCGGGCGAGTAGACTTCTGAGTTAGTCGAGGTCAACTGGAAAGATTGGGACGCTGACATCAGGAAACTGAGCCCGAGCGCCGTGAAGGGCTTGCTCGCACTCTTGCGTCAGTAAGCCGCAAGCCAGGAGGCGAAGGCAACGGCACGCCAAGCTGCTCGCCAACCGAAGATGGCAGGCGCGCGCTGAAAGCCGTCATCAAAATGCACTCGGATACCAGTAAGCTCCTGATCGATTGCGACAAGCACATAGGAGCTGGGCGGAAATCTGGAGTCCGCAAGAACTGAAGCAAAGTCTTTTCCCTGATAGTCGTGATCGCTATTCACGGAACACCATCGTCGGAAATATACTCGCTTTCATCTGCAAGTTATTATGCGTCATATTTTATCAAAATATAGCTTATACATCTGCGGGCGTGCTGAATAAAACTCGGGGTGCCCCGAAGCACGTGTCGGCGTCACGCGCGCACGCGAAGACAGGCGGGCGCATGACATCCGGCTGCGTTTCTAAGCGGATCGGCGTTCCTGTCCGGGATTGTCGTCCGGAAGGCGCAGTGCGAGATGTGTCTGGGCTGAGTAGTCGGCCGTCGATGGAATTTGCGACAGATATTCGCCATATCGATCGCCGACGAAGTCTTTGTTCACCAGAGTGAATGGCAGGCATCGTTCCGCCGACACAGTGCTGTCCCAGAAGGAAAGTCCCGACCTGCGGTATGGTTCCAGTAAAGCGAAGGCATCCCGGCAAATTACCTGGATCGCGCTCTCGGGCCTGTGGTATCGACCGCACCAGAAAGAAGTCCAACCCGTCGCAAGTTGCCCGATATACTTCGCAATTTGGGAGCTGATCACGAATGCATCGGATTCGATATGAATTATCTTGTCGCAGGAATAGTGCTCCGCTATGCTCAGCGAATAGCAGAAGCTTCTCCACCAGCCAGGAAAACAATATACCGACGATCTGCCAAGGTGACGCGCGAAACGAAAGAGTACAACGCCGGGAGGATGCGTACTGGGCAGCGGTCGATCCGCATCAACTATCTCAGCCGAAAAAGTGAGCTGCTCCGGTCGGGATCCGTCATCAATAACAAAAAGTCGATCAACGCTAAACAAAGACTGACGAGCCTTGTAGTAATCCAGCCACCGTTCCCATCGTATTGCGGGGTTGTCAGCCGCGTCGTCCGGAAGATAGGATGTGCAGAACAGGAAGGACTTCATCGTGTGAATGCTCCGATAGAGGCTTCGCTGACAAACTAAACCATCAACTTGCCCAGCCCGAAGACCTTGTCACATTATAGGCACGAAGAACGTTTTGCCAGGTGATGCCCGAGGAGTGTACAGAGCCAAAAACTTTCTCAAACTTTCACAAGCTAAAAAGGCACTGCCTTGACGAAATGGGTTTTCTAGTTAACTACTCTTCTGGAACCCCGACTCCTCACTTCCAGTGGGAATTTGTTCGGCGGTCGCTTCAATCACTGATTCGCTTGCGGGCGGCAGCGCGGCTTGCTGCTGAATCTACAGCGCCGCAGTTTCTCGATCCCTTCCAGGAACTTGTCAAGCTGCTCATCGCTCAGTCTATCGATATTGCCATCCCAGTCCTTACGGTCGAGTTCGACCATCCGACGGTCTTTGCATTTCTCCGGTCGAAGCGCCTTGAGCAGAAATATACCAGCCGTGACATTACCGTCGAAAGCCGCTCTGTCATTCGATCCTCCAACGCATCGCCCGCCTGGTCGCTTGCTGAAAGGCCTCGCCATAGGGCCGGTTCGAACCCAAGTCCCGAGTTGCTCGGCAGCATTAAGGAATGTTGAGAGAAAAAGTTGGAAAACCGTTTTTTTTGCGGAGCCTTAATTCTTCTATGCGAACCGCCGTTCAGAGTGGCGCTAAAAACTGCGAGTCCGGCGGAGGACGTCCGGCCCGGCACTCCGGCTTTATAGCCCGTGTCAGTTGCAGTCTGCACGGGTGCCCATTCATATGTCAACTGTGCACCTTCGGCCATCGTTTCCGGCTCGGCCTATCCATTGCTCCGCCTTTCGGTTTTCGGAGTGCCTCACTAGCCTTGCCGACGTCATGACCTAATATGCCCTCTGCTGACTTCTGCTCCGCGGTCA
>Ga0126371_10004468_pt1 | contig 12332 bp, 8 predicted proteins | sample PanSoiMetaPlot_4_FD_110145 | JGI IMG/M metagenome (GOLD analysis project Ga0126371, IMG submission 110145) | Tropical forest soil microbial communities from Panama - MetaG Plot_4 | ecosystem: Environmental > Terrestrial > Soil > Tropical forest > Bulk soil | place: Panama | collected 2016-02-17
CAAAAGAAATCCCTCATTGACCAGTACGGAACGCATCCCACCGATACGGGCAGTCCAGAAGTCCAAATCGCTCTGTTGAGCGAACGCATTGGTCAACTGACGGAGCACTTCAAAACGCACCTGAAGGATCACGGCTCGCGTCGCGGTCTTCTCATGCTGGTCAGCAAGCGACGTCGCCTGCTCGACTACCTCAAAAAATACGATTCCGAGCGCTACAAGACGGTCGTTCAAAGACTCGGCCTCCGCAAGTAGGAAGCCTTTTCTGTTGGGCTGTTGGTTCCGCGGGTTTCGGAAGAAGGCCGTCGTGTGTGCGGCGGATCGATTGAGGTTGCGTCCCCATTCTTTGTGCGTTCAGCAGCTAGTTTCTAGCCCCAGCTACTAGCAATCCGAATCTGTTCGCGTCCTTGCCCTGCGCCCACGCCGTGGGACGGGCGGGAAGCTAGCAACTCGAAGCTAACAGCTGAGTTACCGCCCTCCTCAAAGGAAAAGAACAACAATGAAACAAGACATTTCAGTAGACCTAGCCGGCGGTAAGCGGATTCTGTTTGAAACCGGAAAACTGGCAAAACAGGCCCACGGCTCCACCGTTGTCCGCATCGGTGACAACGTCGTTCTCGCCACGGCAGTCGCGAACGCCGAACCGCGCGAAGGCATCGACTTCTTCCCTCTCACCGTCGATTACCGAGAGTACACCTACGCCGGGGGACGCATCCCCGGCGGCTTCATTAAGCGCGAGGGCCGTCCGAGCGAGCGCGAGATTCTTACCAGCCGCATGATTGACCGGCCGATCCGGCCGCTTTTCCCCGAAGGCTTCCGCTGCGAAACCCAAGTCATCGCATTTGTTCTCTCCGCCGACACCGAAAACGACCCTGACGTTGCCGCCATCAATGGCGCCTCCTGTGCGCTGGCCCTGTCGGATATTCCGTTTCTGGGTCCGATTGGTGCAGTCCGGGTGGGCTTGGTCGATGGGCAGTTCATCCTGAACCCGACCTACAGCGAGATCCGCGATGGCCTGCTCAATCTGATGGTGGTCGGCTCCGCCGATGCCATCGTCATGATCGAAGCTGGCGCCAAGGAAGTTAAGGAAGAGACCATCGTCGACGCCATCGAGTTCGCCCACACCGAAATCAAGAAGATTTGCGCCGCTATCAACGAACTTCGCGAGCAGGCTGGCAAGCCCAAACGCGAGGTGGCACCTCCCGAATTCGATCAGGCTTACTACAACGATTTGAACGCCAAAATCGGGGCCGATCTGACGGACCGGCTGAATACCGAAAAGCACCCGAAGTCGGAAAGCTACTCCCTGGTTCACGAACTCCAGAAGGAGCTTCTCGGCCAGTTGGCCGAAGATGACGATGACGGCCGTCTAAAGCTTAAGGCGTATTTCGAAACGCTCCGTGAACGAATTTTTCGGGAACAAGTACTCGAGCAGAAGCGGCGTCCCGACGGCCGGGCCTTTGATGAGATTCGTCCCATCTGGATCGAAGTCGGGGTCCTGCCTCGCACCCACGGCTCGGCAATCTTCACCCGGGGTGAAACCCAGGCTCTGGTAACGACCACGCTCGGCACCAGCGACGACATGCAGCGGCTCGAAGTCTTCGAGGGGGAAGCCAAGAAGCGCTTCATGCTGCATTACAATTTCCCGCCCTTCTCGGTCGGTGAAGTCGCCTTCCTGCGCGGCGCGGGGCGGCGCGAGATCGGCCACGGCGCGCTCGCCGAGCGCGCTGTTTCGTCGGTACTCCCCACAGAAGAGAAGTGGCCCTATGCCATGCGCGTCGTCTCCGACATTCTCGAGTCCAACGGCTCCTCGTCGATGGCCTCGGTCTGCGGCGCGACGCTTTCCTTGCTCGATGCCGGGGTTCCGCTGCGCGCACCCGTAGCCGGGGTGGCGATGGGTCTGGTGAAGGAATCCGAGCAATACTCCATCCTGACCGACATCGCAGGCGCCGAAGACCACTACGGCGACATGGACTTCAAAGTCGCAGGAACTCGCGACGGGATCACCGCCCTGCAGATGGATATCAAGGTTGCCGGCATCACGCCCCAGATCATGCGCGAAGCCATGGCCCAGGCCCTGCGCGGACGCCTGTACATTCTGGGAAAGATGGAAGAGGTGATCTCCACCCATCGGGAAAAGGTCTCGGCGTACGCGCCGCGCATTTACACCCTGCAGATTCCGGTCGACAAGATTCGCGACGTGATTGGACCCGGTGGCAAGATGATCCGCTCCATCATCGAGCAGACGGGAGTGAAGATCGATGTCGAGGACACCGGGAAGGTCAACGTAGCATCGAACGACGAAGCTTCGGCCAACAAGGCGTTGCAGATCATTCGCGACCTCACCGCAACCGCCGAAGTCGGCAAAACTTACCTCGGCAAAGTCACGCGTCTGGCGGACTTCGGGGCATTCGTCGAAATCATTCCCGGCACCGAAGGCCTGCTGCACATCAGCGAAGTCGCCGAACATCGCATCAAAGACGTCCGCGACGAACTGAAAGAAGGCGATCAAGTGCTGGTGAAGGTGCTCGCGGTCGAGGGCAATCGCATTCGCCTCTCCCGCAAAGCTATCCTGAAAGAGCAGCGAGCCAAGATGGGTGGCGGAGCTCCGGCTCCGGCCTCTGCTGGTGAGCCACCAGCGGCGGCTCAGGTCGAGCCGGATACCGTCGCCGTCGGCGCTGCACTTACAATTGAAGGTGGCGCAGAATTCGACGAAGGCGAAGAACCTAACTTCAACCGCATCGAACAGCCATCTGGCAACCGCGGTGGAGATGGTGGAGACCGTGGCCGTGGCGGACGCCCCGGCGGAGGCGGAGGCGGTGGACGCCATCGCCGTCGTCGCGGAGGTCATGGCGGAGGTCATGGCGGTCATGGCGGTGGTGGGGGTAGGCGCTAGCGTCATTGTTAGCTGCCTACGCTCCTAACTAGCCGATGCCCGGGGGGTACCTTAGCCGCCCACCGGACGAAAATTCCGCAACTTTACGACGCCGCGAGAAAATCGCGGCGTCTTCATTCCCAGCTCAATTTGGGTGACCCGCCCATCTACTACGATCCTGAGCTCACGGACGCACAAGAATTGTGTCCCTGGGGGGCAGTTCCGAGTCCAATGGTTAAACAGAGGAGCGCCAGCCCATGTACGAAGTCATCCTCAAACGCTTCGAGCATCCCGACGAAGTAAGGACGTTCGAAAAAGGCAGGTTCGAAGTTGTCCACCTCGGCGGGATGACCATTGGCCGCGCCAGCTACGAGCCTGGATGGAAATGGTCCCTCCACGTGGGGGCCGCTTCGGGTGAAAAAAGCTGCCAAGTCGAGCATGTGGGTCTGGTGGTTTCCGGACGCGCCACGGCCGCCATGGACGACGGCCGTGTTATCGAGATGAAAGCCGGAGATCTCTTCTACATCGCTCCCGGTCACGACAGTTGGGTCGTAGGTGACGAGCCCTACGTGTCATTGCACCTTATGGGCGCCAGCAATTACGCGCACCACAAGTAACCTTCACACCGCTAGCGGGCGCCGAAGCCGAGTAGAAGATACATCGACACGAGCGCCAGCGCCGGACCTCCCACGGTCATGAGACCAGATTTCCAGTCGAAGGACTTAAACCTGTCACGCGGGCTTCTCCAGGAGATGAAAAACGGCGACTCGTGACTCCCCTTCATTAATACGACCGCAGGGTGCAAGTCGAATCCGCTGATATCCAGAGGAGCACTCGCTTCGATCACCGTGGTGGACACCCCGGCTAAAGAAGGCTCCTTCACGGCAAGCTGAGAATGCTTTGCCTGCGTGCTAATCGCCATACGTCCCGCGCCTTGGTTGACACCTGCTCTCATTAACGCCGCTGCGATTTTTTGTTGCTGCGTCATCTCGGCAGCGGGCACGGCGGTCGGCTCCCCGGAAAGGCGTATGATTTCCGGCGCTCCGCTTTGTTCCTCGGGTGTGAGTGTCGGCCGGTCGGCCCGTTCCGCCCACGCCGGCATCATGCTGACATCGAGTCCGGGGTTCTGCGACAGCGTCCCCAAGACGAACAGAAAGTCTTTGGGCCTGATCGAGCTTTCCTCGAGCTTAATCTGCTTGTTAGCCGGATCAACGCCATGCCTTAGAAGAAATTGCACGATTCGTTCCGGCATATCTTCTGCTGCCCTTGTGCGAACCGCGCGGTTGTACTCTTCCTTCCAGTGACAATGCAGGTCGATGTCTGCTCCGCGCGGGTCAATCAGCACTTTGTCAGTGTGGTCGTCGACATAGAACGGAACGTGCAGGATCTCTTCCGCCACTTTGACCCAAGCGCCATGGTTCCCGTCTTGTTTCCGTTCCCAAGCGACGCTGCGGTAGTAATAGCACTCGGCGCGCTTCAGGGGCGAAGTCATCAGGTAAGGACTGGTTGCGAGGCCGCTGATCTCGACCAATCCCGTCCAAGCACTGCGAATCTTCGAAGCCGGGGTGCTCAGGATCAGGCGCCTGCGCCGCGCGAGCCGGACTCCCTTCGAAAACCAGTACACGCCGGCAACCGCCCCGAGGGCGGGTACGAGGATGAATCGTCCATGGTGGAACAGCCAAACCGTCAGCAGGGGCATGTAACCCGTTCCGGTCCGGACAGATTCCGGCCCACTTAGCAGGTTAGCGGGATCAAAAAAAACATCACACGGGAAAGCGTGTTTCCGCCTTACTTGGGTAATTTTCCGGACCGCAAGGTTCCTCCCCCGGTGACCTTCGTAATTGACCCTTCCCCTAGCGGATTGCTGCCAAGTTCCTAGGCTGCCTAGAATCAATAGCTGGAGTACTTCCGTAGGCTGCCGTCCTCGAGGCCGCCCGAGAGTGCCAATCTTCCCATGGCGGATAATCCAAGACGGGTGGACCGGCAGGAAATCGCCAGACGCGTTGAGCGGGGCGAGAAGTTCCTGCAAAAAGGAAAGCCCGCCGAAGCCCTGGAAGAATTCTTACAGACCCTCACGCTCGATCCCGCCAACGACACTGTGCGGCAGATGGCTGCGGACCTTTGCCTTTCTTTGCAACGCCTTCCCGATGCGGTACGCCTGTTGGGGGAGCTTTTCGAAAGGCAAATGGCGGCTGGGGACGCCATGCGCGCCAGCCTCACTTACAAGAAGCTGGCGCGGTTTGCAAACCCCACCTGCGAGCAAAAGGTTCGTTTCGCGGAACTGCTCGAAAAATCCAACCGCAAGCTGGCGATCGAGACTTACGAAGGCGCTCTGGCCGAGTTCGGAAAGCGTGGCCGCAAGAATGAAGCGCTGGCGGTTCTGAAGAGAATCGTGGCGCTCGATTCCACCGAGCGCAATATGGTGCGCCTGGGCGAACTATCGGCGGAGATGGGCGACGGGAAGCAGGCGGCAGCAGCTTTTTTGAAACTGGCTCAGCAAGCCGAAGCCTCTGGAGGAGACGCCAGCCAGTGGTATGAGCGTGCCTACTCCGAAGATGCCACCGACGAAGCCATCGCCATCGGCTATGCCAAGTGCCTGATGCACCAGCAGCAGATCGGGGCCGCCATCTTTGTGCTCGATCCGCTCGCCAGCGCCGGCAATGCCGCTCCCGAATTCCGAGATTTGTACGCCCGCGCCCTGCTGAGCGCGAACCGGTTGGCCGAAGCCGCACCCCTTGTCTGGCAGATCTTTGAACAGAATCCTTCCCGCATCGAGCAGGTCCGCGACCTGATCGGCGCTTTCCTCGACGCCCAAATGGATCGCGAAGCGCTTACCCTGGCCGAGAAGCTCGAGCATTTTCAGAGGCGCAAGGGCGAACGCCGCGCTTTCGTTGCCATGATGCAGGACGTGATAGCCGGCCACCGCCCATCGGTTGAGATGCTGGAGTTTCTCGCCGAGCAGTTCAACGCCGCCAATCGCGAATCGGATTACTGCGCGACTTTGCTGCGGCTCTTTGATCTCTATTGTCAGCAGGGCAACTATGTGAAGGCCGGAGACGCGCTTGACCGGGCTGCCGAAATCGATGCCTACGAACCCGGGCACCAGAAGCGGCTGGAGATGCTGAAGGGCAAGATCGAAGATAGCCGGTACAACGTCATCGCCTCCCGATTCAAAACCACCGGTGAGAGCCAGCCCGCCCGCACCGAAGAGAAGACTTTGGGGGCGGGCACGCTGCAGGATTTGATGCTGCAGGCGGAGATTCTCGTCCAGTATGGAATGCGCAACAAGGCGCTCGAACGGCTGCAACGCATTCAGCAGCTCTTCCCGCACGAAGAAGAACGCAATCCCGAGCTCCAGCAGCTCTACATCAGCGCAGGTCTGATGCCCCAGTACGCGTCGACCGCGACGTCGGCGCCCGCGCCGCCCGCGGCGCCGGTTCCGGCTGCCTCGGCTCCGGCTTTTGAAGACGTCAGCGGTTTCGCCCGCATACCGGATATCACGCGCAAGCTGAACCGCGAAGCCAGCCCGCAGAGCGTTTTGAGCATCACGGTGAGTGAAATCGGCACGCAATGGAACCTTGACCGATCGATCGCGGCGCTGAGAAAACCCGGGCTCGCCGTCAGCGCGCTGAAGGAGTTCGTCGCGCGCGGGGGAAAGGCGGGAGAACCGGCAGAGCTCAACAAGCTCGTCAGCGGATTGCAAGACCTGATCGTCAGCCGTGGGCCGCTGGTTTACTCGGAAGTGGCTTCTGCCTCCGAGCTGAAGCATCTGGCGCCCCAGCTTTCGGCCTTGGGTGGGCGCTCGCTGCTCGCCCTGCCGCTCACCGACGGGAACGACCAGCTTGGCATTCTGCTGCTCTTGAGCGGCGCGCCTCGAAGCTGGGCCCCCAACGACGTGCTCGTCTTCAAAATGATCGCCGAGCAAGTTGCGATTGCCCTGAGCAACGCGGGATTGCGCCGCCTGGTCAAAAACCTCTCGGTGACCGATGAAAACTCCGGCCTGCTGAAGCGTGCATCGTATCTCGATTTGCTGCTCGGCGAGGTTCGCCGTGCCCGGCAACAGAATTCCGCTCTTTCGGTGCTGCTGATGCGTTTCGGAGGCGTTACCAAAGATTCCGCCGATAACGGCGAGAACACGATCCAGCGCATCGGGCAGCTGGTTGCCGCTAACGTGCGGCAGAACGATCTCGCTTTTCGCTATGCCACGAATGCCGTTGCTATCGTGCTCGGGGAAACCGCGGGCAAAGAAGCTCAGCTCGTGGTGGAAAAAATACGCCGCCTCATCGCCAACGCCATCTCCGAAAAGCAGATTGCCTCCTCTTTCAACGCCGGCATCGCCGAGGCTGTCGTGAGCCAGGAGTACGACCCTGTCGACATTGTCACCGAGCTCATCAACCGCGCCGAGCGAGCGCTAGAAATATCCGTGGCTGACGGCCCCGGCAAAAGCCTAGCCCTGGCCGCGAATCTCTCGGCCGCCGCCGTCGCCTAGCGCGCGATCCCCGGAAATCACGGCACCTGGTATTTCCCGGAGTGGCACCAGCCCCGTCCCCCGGCGTACACTACGCTGTTTCATCCCCGATTTTCATCTAAGGCCCCCATGCTGAAACCCGGAGACATCGCCATCGTTAGCGGCGCGCGCACGCCGTTTGGACGCTATTGCGGCAAGCTGAAAGATTTCACGGCGCAGGAACTGGGCTCGATCGCCGCCCAAGAAGCCATCCGTCGCGCCGGAGTCCATGCCGAAGCGATCGATCACGTAGTGTTTGGCAATGCTCAGCAAACCTCAGGGGACGCGATCTATGGCGCCCGTCACGTGGGGCTGCGGGCGGGCATCCCGATCGAGGTTCCTGCCCTGACCGTGAATCGCCTCTGCGGCAGCGGCATCGAAGCCATTGTCGATGCGGCTCACCTGATCATGGCCGAGGAAGCCAAGCTGGTGCTGGCGGGTGGCATGGAGGCGATGTCGCAGGCGCCCTTTGTGATTCGCGGGCGCGACGGATTCGCGCTTGCACCCGGCGGTAAGCTCGAAGACTCGCTCATGGTCGCTTTGCTCGACAGCTATTGCGGCCTGTACATGGCGAATACCGCCGAACTCTATGGATCGCAGCAAGGCATCACGCGCGAAATGCAGGATGAATTCGCGTTGCGCTCGCAAAAATGCGCCGACGACGCCTACCAGCGAGGACGGCTGCAGGAAGAACTGGTTCCGGTTCCGCTCAAAAACTCGAAAGGCGAGCCCACGGGAGAGAGCCTGACCGAAGATGACCATCGCCGCCCGCAGACGACGATCGAGGGTCTCGCCAAGCTCAAACCCGCTTTCGGGAAAAATGGAACGGTGACCGCGGGCAATGCCAGCGGTATTGTCGATGGCGGCGCGGCGGTGGTGGTGATGTCGCTGGACGAAGCGGGCAAGCGCGGCATCAAGCCGCTCGGCCGCATTGTGAGCTGGGGCGTCGCCGGCGTCGATCCGAAAATCATGGGCAGCGGGCCGGTCCCGGCAACCAAGATCGCGCTCGAAAAAGCCGCAATGAGGCTCGCATCGATCGATCTGATCGAAGTGAATGAAGCCTTCGCAGCGCAATATCTCGCGGTCGAAAAGCAATTGGGGCTGGATCGCGAGAAGGTAAACGTGAACGGCGGCGCGATCGCGCTGGGCCACCCTCTGGGTGCGACGGGGACACGGCTGGTGATCACGCTCTTATATGAACTGCGGCGCCGCAACAAGAAGTATGGCCTGGCTACGGCGTGCATCGGCGGCGGACAGGGGATCGCGATGGTGGTAGAGAACTTCAGTTGATTTTGATCCGGGTGGTTCCGCGTTAATCCGCGGGAAGGAAGTCCGAAATGGAAATTAAGAAGGTAGGAGTCCTAGGTTGCGGATTGATGGGTTCTGGCATCGCGCAGGTCTCGGCGATGGCGGGCTTCGACACCGCTGTCCTTGAAGTCGACGAGAAGTTTCTCGACAAGGGTTTCTCCGGAATCGAGAAGTCGCTGACGAAGTTTGCCGAGCGCCCGCCGGAGAAGGGCGGAATTACCCAGCAGCAGAAAAAAGAGACGCTCGCGCGGCTGCAAGGAACGACGCGCATGGAAGACCTTGCCGACTGCGACATCGTTATCGAAGCCATCGTCGAGAACGTGCCGCAGAAAAAGGAGGTGTACGACGCGCTCGATCAGATCGTGAAAAAAAACGCGATCTTCGCTTCGAACACATCGTCCATTTCGATAACCGAACTGATGACCGCCACCGACCGCCCGGAGCGCTTTATTGGCCTGCACTTCTTCAATCCGGTGCCGCTGATGAAGCTCGTCGAAGTGGTGCGCACCATCGCGACCGCCCACGACGTTTACCAGGCCGCCTACGAATTCTCGAAAAAGCTCGGCAAGGTCCCCGTGCGCACGAGCGACAAGACGGGGTTTATCGTGAACCGGCTGCTGGTGCCCTATCTGCTCGACGCCATACGTGCCTACGAGGAGGGCGTGGGCTCGATCGAGGACATCGACAACGCCATGAAGCTCGGCTGCGGCTATCCCATGGGACCGTTCACGTTGTTGGACTTTGTCGGCCTGGAGACGACTTATTACATCACCCGGGTGATGTACGACGAATTCAAAGAACGCCGCTTCGCCTCGCCCGCGCTGCTGAAGCGGCTGGTGATGGCAGGCTGGTACGGGCGGAAGACGGGCAAAGGCTTTTACGATTATTCTGACCCAAATAACCCGAAGCCGAATAAGCTATGAACTGAAATCATCCCCCGACGCCGGAATCCGCGGCGATGAATTGCATCTTATGAGTTTCGAAAACATCGTCTTCGAAAAGAAAAACGCGATCGCCTATGTAACCGTCAATCGCCCCAAGGTGCTCAACGCGCTGAACCTGGCCACCATGGAAGAGCTGCGCGCGGCGTTTCATGAGGTCAAGAACGACGCGAGCGTGCGGGTTGTCATCCTGACCGGGGCGGGCGAGAAGGCCTTTATTGCCGGCGCCGACATCGGCGAGCTGGCGCGAAACGATGCCGTCACCGCCAAGGAGTACACACACCGCGGGCAGAGCGTGCTCAATCTGATTGAGAACCTGGGCAAGCCGGTGATCGCCTGCATCAACGGGTTTGCGCTCGGGGGTGGATGCGAGATCGCGATGGCCTGCACGATGCGCCTGGCCAGCGAAAACGCCAAGCTCGGCCAACCCGAGGTGAAGCTCGGGATCATTCCAGGCTATGGCGGCACGCAGCGCCTGCCGCGGCTGGTAGGGAAAGGCATCGCCCTGCAGCTGTTGCTGACGGGTGAGATGATCAGCGCCCAGGAGGCGCATCGCATCGGCCTGGTGAACGAAGTGCCGGCGCCGGCCGATCTGATCCCGCGCGCCGAAGCCATTGCGCAAAAGATCATCGCCAACGGCCCGCTGGCCGTGCAGTACACGATGGAAGCGGTAAACAAAGGCATGGAAACAACCCTGGCCGAAGGGTTGTACATGGAAGCAGTTCTATTCGGAATGGCGTCGTCTACGGAAGACAAGAAAGAAGGGACGACGGCGTTTCTCGAGAAACGGGCGCCGCAGTTCAAGGGCAAGTGATTGCCCTGACGCAAAAACTGCGCCGGATACCCTGAGCAGTGGCCTTATCTCGATTCGGGAGCAAGCTCCGCCGACAAGTTAATGTGCCCACTAGGTACTGACATCTTTCTGTCCCAAACGGCAAAGCCACTCTTCTTAACTACAATTTCATGATCTCCTGGGGAAAGTTTGATCGATGACGGCGTGCTCCCGATGAATTTCCCATCGATCTCAATATCGGCACCCGACGGTGTCGAGGCAATATCAACGAGGGTCATTGCGGTATCCGCGATGGCCTGAGCCGCTGTTATCGGCTCCGTTTTTACAGTCTGAAATTTTGCTTCGTCGAGCCGTGTGTCTCCGTTTATGTAAGCGGTGATTTCTGTGCCTTTCGGTATCGTTATGTCCTTTCCATGCATGAAAAGGAAAAATGGTGCAGCAGGAAAGAACACAATAGCGGTTGCCACCATACCTCCGGTCATTGCTCCCGTATGACCTCCGCCTTTGGCTTCCCTTACGGCGCGAAGTGGGACTTTTTCGCCATCAACCAATCGGACAGAATCGATGTTGACGTTTAGTTTCCCGCCCCGACCCATACGTCTCTTCGGTTCGGCTTCTGTGACTGTGCCCCATGCGATACCGTTCTTTGGAACGACAAGCGCTCCCTTTACAAAAACATCTTCGAGCACCTCAAAATCTAAAGTGTCCCCGGTGTGGGCATCCGCGGAGGAGATGTTGCGAGCTGTTCGCAGTTTGACAGGCGTCCCATCTTCCAGCCCGAAGCCTTGCATGGCAGGTTTCGGTGTGGACGGCTCCGACGTTGCAGCTGCCGGTTGCGTACCCTGAGCCCCCGCCGCTGCTCCCGTTTGAGCGAAACCGGCGAAATGGAACATTGACACAGCGAGCACACAGGAAATGATTCTCCTCATGTGGTGTTCTCCTTAGGCAAGACTTTCGGAAAGACGGCGCTGCGAAGGGAAGAAGTCTGGAAAGCCCCCAATGCGACGACAGGGGTATTATGCTCCGAGCCGAACAAATGTCAATGGTCAAGCCCAGGTGCCCTGACATGATCAATCGCACCTAGCCCCTGTGCCTCCGTGGCACGCCGCATTCTGGTGATCAGCCAGGTTTGAGGCTGCTAAAACTCCATGTGCACGCGAAAGCCCGGAACCAGCACCGGGCCCCGGTCGCGGTTATAGCCCGGGTTCTGAATGTGCTGGAGGTCGGGCCCGACGTACAGTCCGCGCCAGATGTGGGCGGTGTAATAAGTTTCGACAATATTTTCGCGCCCGTAGTTCAGTTTGCCATCGCCCAGCAGAAAGCCTAAGCCACCGTCAGCAAGATAGATCTGATGGTCTTTAGCGAGGGCATTCGTCACCAGCGCGATGCCGGCGCGGTCGTGGCGGCGGTGCCATTCCGTGCCATTCGCGCCCAGGCCGGCCTGGAACGTCTGGTCGACCTCCGTGTAGGCGAAGGATTCGGTCTTGCCATTGTCCCAGCCGAAACGCCCGAAAGCCGTCAGCCAGGAGGCAAGATTTTGCTCGACATTGATACCGAAGCCGTATTTGCGAGTGATGTGCCAGGGGTGGTTCGTGATGTCGGGACGCGCAACTTTGTGCTCTTCGAATTGCGCTATGGCGTCGCGATAGATGCCCATATTCGCGTAGTTGGTATAGGCGAGCAGGCGAACCGTCCCGGCTTGTCTGGGAATAAATCCGCGGCGCAACTCGAACTCCCAATTTTCGGCGTGCACCTGCCAGGGACGCCAGACCAGGTCGATGCCATTGGCAACTTTCGGCATCAGCGCTTCCCCGAAGCGAAACCCCCAGTTGCGGTCTTCGTAATCGGCCGTGAATCCGACGGTGTAGCCGCGGGTATCGGCGGCGTAATCCCACGCGCCATTGTTATCGA
>Ga0126371_10004469_pt1 | contig 12331 bp, 12 predicted proteins | sample PanSoiMetaPlot_4_FD_110145 | JGI IMG/M metagenome (GOLD analysis project Ga0126371, IMG submission 110145) | Tropical forest soil microbial communities from Panama - MetaG Plot_4 | ecosystem: Environmental > Terrestrial > Soil > Tropical forest > Bulk soil | place: Panama | collected 2016-02-17
CCTCACCTGCGACCCGGTCGGCGGCCTGGTCCAGATCCCGTGCATCGAGCGGAACGCGATCGCGTCGGTCAAAGCGATCACCGCCGCCAGGATGGCGATCAGGGGCGACGGCGAGCACCATGTCTCGCTCGACAAAGCGATCAAGACGATGCGCGAGACCGGCGCGGACATGAAGGATAAGTACAAGGAGACCGCGCGCGGCGGCCTTGCGCTCAACGTCGTCGAATGCTGATCCAAGGGATCGTGATGCGACGCAGGGCCGTTGTCGTGGCGATACTCGTCGTTCTCAGCTCTGGCCTCATGGCCGGCTCAGCCTTGGCGAGCGACGTGGCATCCGCGAGTCAGTTCCCGCTCTGACGGGTCGCCTGGCGCGGGCCGGGTCACGGCCTCGCGGGCCTGAGCAGCGTAGCCGCGACCGGCAAGTCCGATGCCTGGGCGGTGGGGATTCAGGGGCTGAACGCGGCCGCCCGTGGCTACCTGCTGCACTGGGGCGGCCGGCGCTGGCGCACGAGAGCCTTGCCGGCTACGGGCCTGCGCCCGCTTGAGGTCAGGGCGTCATCGCCTTCGGACGTGTGGGTGTTCGGCGCGTACGCCGGCTCAGGTGCCGCCTTCCGGTGGGATGGATCGCGGTGGCACAAGACCATCCTCACCGATGCCGGCGGGGGCGGCCAGGCAGCTGTTCTCGGGCCATCGAACGTGTGGTTCGGCGTGCCCTCATGCCCCACGTGCCAGGTCATGCACTGGAATGGTCATCAGTGGACGGCGCTCGCGTTGCCACCCAAATTCGTCATGACAGGACTCAGCAGTTCACGGCCAGCCAATTTCTGGGTCGCCGGCTTCATCCAGCGGCGCACCGGGGCCAACCGCGGCCAGATCGCGGCCTACCGCTGGGTCGCTGGCTCATGGTCCAGGGTGCAGCTTCCCAACATGGGAACCACAATCGTGGCAGGCGTGGCAGCCGTCGCACCGGCCAATGTCTGGATCGTGAACGAGTGGAGCAAGAGCCCGCGACCGTGGCACTGGAACGGATCCCGGTGGAGCCAGCTTCCGGCGCCGCCAACTCAGATCGGCCCGACCTTCCTGATCGCGCCGTCCGGGCGCAACGAGATCCGAGTGAGCGCGGAAGGCTTGTGGAACGGCCGCCGCTGGCTGATTGGGCCCCAGTTGTTCGACGGTAACGACATGGCCGCCGTGCCCGGTACCAGTTCCGCCTTGATGGTAGGCGCCTGGATTGTTCCCCGTACCGGCTTGACCGCCGAGGTCCAATTGAGCCGCTGAATCCCGGCCGATACAAGGTCAGCCGGGCTAACGCGGCCTATTACGGCAATAGTACGCGGGCGTCACAATTCGTGAACTCTGTATACAGAACATGGTCAATATGATAAGGTCCTGCCGATCTTGGGGGTGAGGGATGGCAGTCCGCTACCCCGTCGGCAGGCGCAAGCTCGCGCGGCCTCTGCTCGCGCTGGGCGCCGTCACGGTACTAGCTGTGGTTTCGTGCACGAGTTCGTCGTCGCCACCGAGTCACCCCGGGCAACCTGGGGCGATCAAGCACGGCGGCGTGTACCGGGTTGGCGTCACCACGTTCGGCAACACTGACAACCTCGACCCGACCGGAGAGTACGGAATTCCCGGGTGGGGCATCCTCGATGCCATACAGCGCACTCTTGTGACGTTTCGGTTCGTGCCTGGCGCTGGCGGTACCGTGCTGGTCCCCGACCTCGCCACCTCGGTGCCGCAACCGTCAGCGAACGGGCTCACCTACACCTTCCACCTCAGGCGGGGCATAAAATTCGGGCCCCCGCTGAACCGCGAAATCACATCCAAGGACGTGGCATACGCTTTCGAGCGGCTCAATAGCAAACCCCTGGTGGCCCAGTACGGTTTCTACTTCTACGGGGTAATCCGCGGGATGACAGGCAAGGCCCCCAAGCCTCAGCCGATCCCGGGCATCCAGACCCCGAACCCGACCACCATTATCTTCCACCTCACCCGCCCGGTCGGCGACTTCCTGTACCGGCTCACCCTGCCCGCCACCGCACCAATTCCAGCCGAGGTGGCGCAATGCTTCCCAGCCGCCGGCGGTTATGGTCGCGACCTGGTGGCCTCGGGGCCCTACATGATCGCCGGGGCACAGAACGTGAACCCGGCCACCTGCTCAAGCATCAAGGCAATGAGCGGCTATGACCCAAGCCGGTTCCTCGACCTTGTCCGCAATCCGGCCTACAACCCCGCGACCGACCCGCAGTCCGGGCGCAAGGCCTACGTCAACGGAATCCAAATCACCATCGACACGTCGATCGCCGATATCTTCAACAAGATCCAGGCAGGGACCCTCGACTCCTCCTGGTACGACACCCCCCCGGCCACCGTCCTCCGCCAGTACCTGACCAGCCCTCAGCTCCGCAAGGACGTCCATGCCTTCCCGAACGGCAACGTGCAGTTCATCGAGATGAACCTCACGCAACCCCCGTTCGACGACATCCACGTCCGCAAGGCAGTGAGTTACATCATCGACAAGGCTGCGCTCCAGCGAGCCTGGGGAGGACCGACTGGCGGCCAGATCGCCACGCACATCGTGCCCCCATTCGTACTGCATAACGAGCCGACCGCCTCCTACAACCCCTACGCGACACCCGGAAATCGGGGAAGCCTGCAAAAGGCCATGGCCCAGATGCGGCTCTCGAAGTACGACCCGAAACATGACGGGAAGTGCGACGTTCCAGTTTGTAAGGGCCTGGTGCTTGTGAACCAGAACATCTCTCCGTGGACGTCCATGGAGCCGTTCGTTGTGCAGGATCTCGCGAAGATCGGGATCGGCGTAACTCCTCGTGAACTGGAGACCGGAGCCGCCTACAACACCGTGCAGCGGGTCGCGAACAACATTCCGATCAGCATGAACGCGAACTGGGCCTACGACTACGTCGACGCCTACACATACTTGTCTCCGATGTTCAATAGCCAGTCGATCTCAGCGGAGGGGAACCCGGACACCTCGCTGACTGGCCTTACCCCTGCGATCGCCAGGACGCTGCACATCTCCTACCCGGCGGTCGGCGTTCCGAGCGCGGATAGCAAGATCGCAGCCTGCGAGGCCATGGCGGGCGCAGCAAGGGTCACCTGCTGGGCTGGGGTGGACAAATACCTCATGGAAGATGTCGTGCCGCTCGTGCCCTACCTCTGGTCGAACGTTGTGGTGATCACGAATAGCGACGTGACTCACTTCGAAGCCGACCCGATCAGCCAGGGCATTACCTTCACCCAGATCGCGGTGAATAATCATCTGTCGCCCTCGAGCTGAGAATCGGATCCGCGAGTGTTGCTGCTCTTAGCGGCAAGCGCGAGCGCCCGAGCGCAGCGCAGCTACCGGCACCTGTTCGTCTCGACCGCGCACACCGAAGAGGACATCGATGTCACGCTGGAAGCAGCGCGCGAGGCGCTTGCCGCAATCGACGACTCGTAAGAAGAGAGCCGATGCATAGACCGGGCGTGTGAGACAAGTGCGCGGGCTGGGGGACGGTACGTCGTTGCGCCGGGGTGTAACGCCCCAAGGAGAGCGCCCGATCCTGCGTTACAGGCAGGTCATGAATCTCGTTGAGTCCCTGATCGCTGAACGGGGTCTTCGCGCCGGCGATCAGCTTCCCCCAAGCCACGAACTTGCCAGCCTTGCAGGAGTCAGCCTGATGTCCGTGCGCCGGGCGCTCGACGAGCTGGAGCTGGCGGGACGCGTCTTTCGCCATCAGGGGGTTGGGATCTTCGTCGCGAGTCCGCGGATCGTCACCGAGCCAAGGCGGGCCGGCGGCCTGCTCACGGCACTCATGCAGGGCCAGGACTCAGCCGTGGTCACCACAAAGCTGCTCTCCCTCACTCAGGGAACGCCCAGCCAGACGATCACGCTGGCGCTCGGCATGGAAGAACCTGAGCCGGTGTGGCAGCTCATCCGGCTGCGGATTATCGGAGGCCGGCCAACCATCCTCGAGCGCTCCGTCTTGCCGGTATCGGTCGTGCCGGAGCTCGATAATGCGGCGCTGCATGCCGGAGGATCGCTTTACGGGTTCCTCGCTGAGCATTATGGACTGGTCGACGACTACGAGGAGCAGTACCTCGAGGTATCCGCCCCCGCCGCGGCTGAGCGCAAACTGCTGGCGCTGCCCGCACGAGAGCGAGTGGTCCGGATCCGGGGAGTGAGCTCTTCGCAGCAAGGTACCCCGTTCGATTGCTTCGAGCAGATCTATCCCGCCAGTGATTTCGTCTTCTGCATATCAGGAAGGACAAGCGGTCACATCTCGGCGGCGGACAGCGTCGTGGACTGGGAGGTCGTGCCCGATGCGGATGTGCCCGCCTAGCAAGCATCCGGGCTGGTGTCACGTTTGGACGTGGAGTCTGGGCCAAGGCGCCTATATCCCCTCATCGAGGACAACTACTATTGCACTTGTTATACTAAGTATTTTCTGCACGTCGAGGTCCTCTTCGGATACACAGCTAGATATGCGCAATCGGCCGACAACGTGTGTCCTTGTGGAAAGGTGGCCAGGTGTTGCCTGCGCGGCTCGATGCGGCCCCACGCCAGACGTGCCCTGTGCCGCCTGGTACACCGCCTGAACCTGATGAGCCTGCCTGGGGGACTGCCGGGATCTGTTGGAATGGCTGCCACGCGTCAGGGCACCCTCTCGGCGCCGGAGAAGGCTAGCCAAGGATGACGGCGAGGGCTCCGGATGTCACCATCCCAGAGGCCGCGACGCCACACGAGCCGATTCATGCTCGCTCCTCATGGGAGTTGCTCTGGGCCAGGTTCGTCCGGGACCGTGCTGCAGTAGGAGGCATGGCGTTCATCATCGTGTTGGTGGCGTTGGCGATCCTCGCTCCGCTGATCGCGCGCCTCGTCGGTCATTCCCCGAACGAACTGTTCGGCAGTATGCTGACTCCGCTCGGATTGCCGAAAGGGCCCAACGCGCACTTCTGGTTTGGAGCCGATCAGGCGGGCCGCGACGTGTTCGTCCGCACACTTTATGGAGCGAGAACCTCGCTGACAGTTTCGGTCGTGGGAACTGGAGCGGCAACTGTGCTCGGGACCATAACTGGCTCGGTTGCTGGTTACCGTGGCGGATGGATCGACACCGTGATATCGCGATTCACCGATGTCCTATTGTCATTGCCGCTTCTGCTCTTTGCGATTGGGCTGGCCTCCGTTTGCTCTGTCTCGAAGAGCGGGTGCCTCGGAGGAGTTCTCCAACCAGGCCTGTCGCTAGTCATGGCCATCATCGCGCTGTTCACGTGGCCTTATATGGCGCGCATTGTGCGGGGACAGGTCATCGCCCTCAAACAGCGGGACTTTGTCGAAGCGGCCAGGGCGCTAGGCGCGCGAGACAGGCGCATCATGTTCATTGACCTGCTCCCCAACCTGGTAGCGCCGATCATTGTATATGCGACCCTCACGTTGCCGACGAATATCCTCTTCGAGGCCTCCCTCTCATACCTGGGTGTTGGCGTGCCTCAGTCCACGCCCTCGTGGGGCCGGATGCTATCCGATGCCACCAGTGGATCGCTGTTCACCTACGCCTGGTGGATGATGCTCTACCCAGGATTGTTTCTGCTCCTCACGACCCTCGCATTCAACCTCCTGGGCGACGGCCTAAGGGATGCGCTCTTGCCCGAGACAAGGTGAACCGATAAGTGGCCTACTATGTCATCCGCCGGCTCATCTGGCTGATAGTAGTGCTGCTGTTCATCACGGCTATCACCTACACGATATTTTTTCTCATGTCCCCGGTGAACCCAGCCATTCTGTTCGCCGGCAAGCAGCCGACACTGGCGACGATCAATGAGGTGAAACAGGAGTTCGGCCTGAATAAGCCCGTCGGCGTCCAGTACCTGATCTTCGTCAGACATGTATTCTTCGGCGATCGGTACGGGTGGCCAGGCCTGGGCTTCTCATTCGTCACCCGAACTGCGGTGCTATCGGAGCTTGGCCCGAGATTGGTGATCACCACGACGCTGGTGATTGGGTCCGCCATCGTGTGGCTCGCCCTTGGAATCCCAATCGGTGTGATTTCTGCTGTGAAGCAGCGGACCAGACTCGACCGGCTCACAATGGGACTCGCAATCTTTTTCGTTTCCGCCCCCGTGTTCTGGCTCGGCTTGACATTCCTATGGCTGTTCTGGTTCAAGCTGGGCATCGCCGGGGGCTCGGGCTATTTCCCGCTCACGCAGTACGGCTTCTTCACCTGGCTCAACCACATGATCATGCCATGGGTAGTGCTCGCCCTTCAGGAAGCCGCATGGTACGCGCGGATGACCCGCGGAAATCTCATCGAGACGATGAAGGAGGACTACATCCGAACTGCCCGCGCGAAAGGCGTCCGCGAAATTCGGGTGATCTTGAGGCACGGGGTCAGAGCGAGCCTCACTCCGGTCGTCACGATGTTCGGGATGGACCTAGCCTTGCTGTTCGGCGGGACCATCATCACCGAGACGGTCTTCAACCTCCAAGGACTCGGTCAGTGGGCGGTCGAGTCGGTCTTCAGCGGAGACCTCCCAGTCATCCTTGCGGTCACGCTCGTCGTGTCCTTCGCCATCACACTGGCCAACGTTATCGTCGACGTGACATATGTCTACCTCGACCCCCGCGTCAGGATAATCGGATAAGTCCTGACGACGAGCCGGCGGACCTACGGCGGGACAGGGAACGCAGATGCCGGTAAGCTAACAGCGCCCGGGCGTTCAGGCCGGACCTGGGCGGACCAAATGCCTGACCCTGCGTGGCTGAGCGTGCGTGGCTGAGCCTGCGTGGCTGAGCCTGCGGACTAAATATCAGCCAGAACAGGTTAGGATTCGTTGTTCGCGCGGCGGAGTAGCTCAGTCAGGCAGAGCAAGCGGCTCATAATCGCTGTGTCGCCGGTTCAAGTCCGGCCTCCGCTACGAACTCGCAGGAACATCGTGACACCAGAAGGGGCACTCCACAGTGGCTGCGACCGACATTAGGCCCAAGATCACCCTGGCGTGTCAGGAGTGCAAGCACCGCAACTACATCACAAGGAAGAACCGGCGGAACGACCCTGACAGGCTCGAGCTGAGCAAGTACTGCCCGTTCTGCCGCAAGCACCAGCCGCACCGCGAGACGCGTTAGGCATAGGCCAAGGCGGCCGAACCGCAAGCAGCCCCAGAGGCGGCCGGGCGGCGGGCGGCGGATACAGTCTCCCGCTAGCACACGTGTCGTCTCGAGGCTGGAGCCAGATGGCCATCAATCCTGACTTCGTTGGCAAGGCCTTTCCGCCCAGCGATCCATATGAGGTCAGCAGGGTGAAACTGGCCGAGTTCGCCGACGCGATCGGCGACCATAATCCGGTCTACCGCGACCGATCGGCCGCGCAGGAGGCTGGCTTTCCCGACGTGATCGCGCCGCCGACGTTCCCGATCGTGATCAGCATGGCGAGCAGTGCGCGCGCGCTTGCCGAGCCCGGCCTCAACGTGAACTACGCGATGGTCGTGCACGGGGAGCAGCGGTTCGAGTACGCGCGCCCTTTGCGCGCCGGGGATGTCGTGACCGCTCAGGTGACGATCTCGGACATCAGGGACGTCGGACGCAACTCCCTCATGACGACCACGACGCAGATCAGCACCGTCGATGGCGAGCACGTGTGCACGGCGTACTCGACGCTCGTTGAAAGAGGTGGTGCGGCATGAGCGGCCAGGTCAGCTACGACGACGTCGAGTCCGGGGCACAGCTCGCCGCGGTCAACTACCCGATCACGAGACTCAGCCTGGTGAAGTACTGCGGCGCCTCAGGAGACTTCAACGTCATCCACTGGAACGAGCGGATCGCCAAGTCCGTCGGGCTGCCTGATGTCATCGCCCACGGCATGTTCACGATGGCGCAGGCCGGGCGGTTCGTGACCGACTGGGCTGGCCCGATGGCGATGGTCGTCGAGTTCGGGGTCAGGTTCTCATCGCCAGTCGTCGTGCCAGACACCGACGAGGGAGCGACGATCACCCTGAGCGGAACGGTCGAGGAGAAGCTGGAAGACAATGAGGTCGCGCTCGAGCTCACCGCGAAGTCCGGCGACGCGAAGGTTCTGACCAGGGCGCGCGCCGTGGTCCGTCTGCCTTGAGCGGTCCATCCACCCCTGGCGCAGCCCCTCCTATGAACCCCTGCTGGGGTAATCTCGCCGCTTTTGCTTCAGAGGGTGGACACATTCCCCGCGTTTTACCCCAGCAGGGGTTCAGCGGAGGTTGCGGGAGCCTGCCGCGCTCGAGTGTTGCCATAGGCTCGCCTGGTGCTCTTGCTCCGCGAGCGAGTCCCGCTGTCCGATTACACGACCTTGCGGCTCGGCGGCCCTGCGGCCCGGCTAACAGAGGCCACGACGGCCGACGAGGTCGTCGCCGAGGTGCGCACGGCCGACGCTGCCCGCGAGCCGCTGCTCGTCATCGGCGGCGGCAGCAACCTCGTCGTGTCAGACGACGGGTTCGCTGGGACCGTCTTGCGCGTCGTGACAAACGGCGTCGCGGTCCGCGAGCTCGGCGAGCGCGTCGTGGTCACCGTCGCGGCGGGAGAGAGCTGGGATCGGCTGGTCGAATGGTCGGTCACCGAGAAGCTGGCAGGCATCGAGTGCCTGGCCGGCATCCCTGGCTTGGCCGGGGCCACGCCGATCCAGAACGTCGGCGCCTACGGTCAGGAAGTGGCCGCGACGGTCACCGCCGTTACGGTCTTTGACCGCGCCGCAGGGAAGGTCGCCGCGCTGGAGGGCGGTGACTGCGGCTTCGGCTACCGGACCAGCATGTTCAAGCGGACCGGCTGGCCTCTGGCCGGCCCGGGAACCGGCGACGGGCCGACTGGCCGGTACGTCGTGCTTGATGTGACCTTCGCGCTCGAGCGCACCCCGATGTCGGTGCCGATCGGGTACTCCGAGCTCGCGCGCACGCTCGGAGTCGGCCTCGGCGACCGCGCCCCGCTTGCCGAGGTCAGGTCGGCCGTTCTCGAACTGCGGCGCGGAAAGGGCATGGTGCTCGATCCGGCCGACCCAGACACCGTCAGCGCTGGATCGTTCTTCACCAATCCGTTCCTGGACTCCGGCCAGTTCGCCACGCTTGAACGGACTGCGGCAGCTCGGCTCCCTGGGGAGCGGGTTCCGGTCTTCCCAACCGGGCAAGGGCATGTCAAGGTGCCGGCCGCCTGGCTGATCGAGCGAGCCGGGTTCGGCAAGGGCTACCCCGGCTTCGGCCCGGCGCGGATCTCGTCGAAGCACACGCTGGCGCTGACCAACGCGGGCGGGGCGAACACGGGCGAGCTGATCGAGCTCGCTAGACAGATTGCCGCTGGCGTGCGTTCGGCGTTCGGGATTGAGCTAGCTCACGAGCCTGTGCTGGTTGGCGTGACGCTGTAGTCCTCGGGTGCCGCCGGGTCGGGCGCGGCTAGCCAGGCGTCGATTCCGGCCAGCAGCCGCGCTCCGAGCGCCTGCGGCACGGCTGAGCCTTCCACCGACATCCTCGCCAGGCCGGCCAGCTCATCGTCAGAAAGCCCGTGCGCGTCCCTGGCGATTTCGTACTGAGCGGTCAGCCGCGACCCGAACAACAGCGGATCGTCGGCGCCGAGCGCGATCCGGGCCCCGGCGTCAAGCAGCGGTCTGAGCGGGACCTCGGCAGGCGTCGCGGCGACTCCAAGCGCGACGTTGGAGCCGGGGCACACTTCGAGCGTCGTCTGCCGCTCGGCCAGGCGGCTGACCAGAGCGGGCTCAGCCGCCGCCGCCACCCCGTGCCCGATCCTGTCCGCCACGAGATCGTCGAGGCACGCGCGAACGCTGTCCGGCCCGCCGAACTCACCGCCGTGCGGGACGGCAAGCAGTCCGGCGCGAGCGGCGATCCTGAACGCGGCTGCGAACTCGGCGGGCGCGCCGCGCCGTTCGTCGCTCGACAGTCCGAGTCCGACCACCCCGTGCCCGGCGAAGCCGGCCGCGAGCCGCGCGGTCGTGCGCGCGTCGAGCGGATGCCTGGTCCTGTTGGCGGCGATGATCACGCCGATGCCGATGCCCGCGGCGCGCGCCGCATTCTCGGTCGCGTCGAGCACCAGCTCGGTGAACGCGGTCAGCCCGCCAAAGCGGCCCGCGTATCCCGATGGGTCGACCTGGTACTCAAGCCAGCCTGAACCTTCGGCACTGTCGTCCTGGGCCATCTCGGTAATCAGCCTGCGGATGTCCGACTCGGTGCGCAGCACGGCCCTGGCGCAGTCATACAGCCGCTGGAACCTGAACCAGCCGCGCTCGTCCGTCCCGCGCAGCCGCGGCGGCCATTCGGCTCCGAACGCCTCGGGCAGGGTGATCCCGTGCGCGTCGGCGAGCTCGATCAGCGTCGACCGGCGCATCGCGCCGGTGAAGTGCAGGTGCAGGTGTGCCTTGGGGAGCAGGTCGAGCCGCCGCGCCATCGGTCAGCGCGCTTGAGCCAGCAGGTCCCCGAGCCTGGTCAGCCCGACCTCGAGATCGTCATCGGCGAGCGCCGCGGACAGCCGGAAGTAGCCTGGCGCTCCGAACGCCTCGCCGGGAACGACGGCGACTTCTGCCTCCTCGAGCACTACCTCGGCCAGCGCAGCCGAGGTCGTGATCTGACGGTCGGCGAGCCGCTTCCCGAGCACCCCCTTCACGCTCGGGAAGCAGTAGAACGCCCCTTCTGGCAGCGGACACAGCACCCCGGGAATTTTGTTGAGCATGATCGTCATCAGCTCCCTGCGGCGATCGAATGCCTCGCGCATGCGCGCCACCGCGGACAAATCCCCGGAGACAGCGGCCAGGGCCGCAGCCTGCGCAACGTTGCAGACGTTGGACGTGGCGTGGGACTGCAAGTTCGCCGCGGCGTTGATCACGTCCGCGGGCCCGATCATCCAGCCGACGCGCCAGCCGGTCATCGCGTAGGTCTTGGCGACGCCGTTGAGCACCACGCATCGGTCCGCGATCGCAGGCGCGGCCACCGGGATCGAGGTGAATGTCGCAGATCCGTAGACCAGATGCTCGTAGATCTCGTCGGTTACGACCCACAGCCCGCGGCTCGCCGCCCACGCGCCGATCTCCGCGACCAGCGCTGGCGGGTAGACGGCGCCTGTCGGGTTGGATGGCGAAACGAACAGCAGCATCTTGGTGCGGTCCGACAGGTGCGCCTCGAGATTGGTGACTGTGGCCAGGTAGCCAGCGTTCTCATCGGTGACGACGGGAACACTGACCCCTCCGGCCAGAGCGATCGCCTCGGGGTAGGTGGTCCAGTAAGGCGTTGGCAGCAGTACCTCGTCGCCTGGGTCGAGCAGGGTAGCGAACGCCTGGAAAACGGCTTGCTTGCCGCCGTTGGTGACCAGGACCTGGTTCGCGCCGATGCGCAGGCCCGAGTCGCGCTCCGTCTTCGCCGCAATGGCCTCGCGCAGCTCGGGGAGCCCGGGGGTGGGCGAGTACTTGTGAAACCTCGGATTCGCGCACGCTCGTTGCGCGGCCTCGACAATGTAGCCAGGCGTCGGGAAGTCGGGCTCGCCCGCCCCGAAGCCGATCACGGCCCGTCCCGCCGCCTTCATCGCCCTGGCCTTGGCATCGACGGCGAGCGTCGCCGACTCTGTGATCGCGGCTATCCGCGCGGAGATCCGCGGCGCGGTTGACCCGTCCCTCGTGCTCACTGCCATGGGTAGCATCCTCCCATCCCGCGGGCGCGCAGGCGCACCCGCTGGGACCGTCCTCGCAGAGCGCAGCCAGTCTCGACGGTTCGACGGGAGGGTGGCCGGCAACGTACACTTCAACATCTGGTGGTCTTCCGTCAGGCCGCGCGAGCGTGCCTGCGAAGCATCAAAGGGCAGTAGCTCAATTGGCTAGAGTCCCGGTCTCCAAAACCGGCGGTTGGGGGTTCGAGTCCCTCCTGCCCTGCGGGTTGGCTCGTAACCCGCGAGCCCAGCACCGGCGCGAGCCGGCCAGCCGAAGGCTTCGGCTGGAGAAAGACCAGCGCGACAGGTGAGGACATGACGACTCAGGTACGTGGCCAGCAGGCCCGCAAGCCGGCGAAGGCCGGCGGCCCGGCGAAGCCGGAGCGCACGAACCCGGCCGTCTTCGTGCGGGAGGTCAGGGCCGAACTCAGGAAGGTGATCTGGCCAACCCGCAAGGAGCTGATCACCTACACCACTGTCGCCGTCATTTTCATCATGATCATGGTGGCGATCGTCACCGGCGTGGATACGGCCCTCACCAAGCTCGTGATCGCCGTATTCGCCAAGTGACGGCGCGGGAGCCAGTTCGAGTCCGTGCGCTGAGCGTGGCAGCATGATCACCGGAGGTTAATGCCTCCGGATCCGCTGGCGCGGGCGACGTCCGGCTCA
>Ga0126371_10004470_pt1 | contig 12327 bp, 22 predicted proteins | sample PanSoiMetaPlot_4_FD_110145 | JGI IMG/M metagenome (GOLD analysis project Ga0126371, IMG submission 110145) | Tropical forest soil microbial communities from Panama - MetaG Plot_4 | ecosystem: Environmental > Terrestrial > Soil > Tropical forest > Bulk soil | place: Panama | collected 2016-02-17
GAAATAAGCGTCGGAGCGGGCGCGTTGTCCGGGCGGCATCTTGGCCAGATATGTGTCGACGGGACGGCGAGTGACGAACTTCGGTTAGAATCGTTGCGGCAAAAAGGATTGCGTATTTCCGCTGCTCATCCATTGAGTCCTCCAGCGGAAACGGGGAGTAGAGGGTAGCACAGCGCCCTGCCCCCGGCCAATCTGCTCGTGGCCTTCTTTGAATGTAGTGCGTTATTAACACCGATGCGGCTACCCAACCAGCTAAATCGCCTTACCCTGCAAAAAATTAACGGATCCCAAAAAGGTGGGGGTGCCAATGGGACGAAATTTCAGGGTTCGTATGAAGCATGAACGCGCAGTCGAATTACTGCGCGAGTGGGTCGTGGAGAAACGGCCAGTATCTCTTGGTATTGTCTTTGGGTTGGAGTTCCACACCACGTTTCCCAATGGCATCCTTACGCAAATTGGAGAGTCGCACCTTTTCTATCACGAGGCCCCAGGGGGAGCACTGAATCAGGTCTCGCCACACAGTTTCAAATCTTGTGAGCGAGAGGACAGTGGCAATATAGAACGGCTGATCTTCGAGAACGAGAAGGGAACGAACCGCATGATTCTTACGGTCTCGAAAGACAGCAAACCGATCGCCCTGCAAACAATGTCGGAATCCAAGTTGGTCAACTGACTGCCAAAAACAACTCTTTCCGGGCAAGCGGACTTGCCCAAATCCGCTGCGACAGAAAAAGGACTTGCAGACCGCGGAACGGAGAGGTTTTTGGTCAGGTTTAAATCGGCCCGGGACACCCCTGTCAGTTTTGACAGTGGCGGGCATCCCAGCACCATCCTCGACACTGCCTGGTACCGGCCTGGTGATGATGACCAGAGAGGAGTGTCGAATGGGTATCTTCAAACACATCGAGACGAAAGAGGTCCAACGTGAAGTCGCGATGTGTTTAATCGCAAGCCTCGCCCTGGCATCACTTACTGGTGTCTGTTTCGTACTGCATCTCAATCTCGCTACGGCCCTTCTGCTCTATGTGGTTGTCGTCGTGGTAGTGTCCAGCACGGGCAGCTTTGTTTCATCAATCGTTGCCGCAATCGTCGCGGCACTGTGCTTAGCATACCTTGCTCCTCCCGCCTATTCCTTTCGGGTCGACGATCCGTTCGATGTCGTGGCTATCGCGGCTTTCTTGGTCATTTCGACAATCATCGCCCGCCTGGTGTCCAAGGTCCGCAGGATGGCGGAGGGGGCTCTTTCAAGCGTGGACCGCAGGTTGGTTGATGCGGAAGAGCGAGAACGTGCTCGGATCGCGAGGGACCTCCATGATGATGTCGGTCAACGCATCGCATTGTTCATCATCAAGTTCGAACGCTTCAGGGCAGAAATTCCGAATCCGACCGTTGCAGTCCAAACCACGATGGACGATTTATTGAAGCAAATCAACGAGCTATCCTCGGACATTCAAGCGTTGGCACGCAGCTTGCACTCTCCAAAACTGGAATATCTCGGGTTGGTCAAGACCATGAGAAGTTTCTGCGAAGAGTTCGGCCAGCGGCAGGACGTCGAGATTGACTTCAATGGCCATGGGCATGAGTTGCCAAGCTCTGTACCCCTGGACATCTCCCTTTCTCTCTACCGAGTTCTGCAGGAAGCCCTGCGTAATTCGAGGAAGCACAGTGGGGCGCGACAAATCGAGGTTGACCTGTTCGAAACATCGAGTGCAATCCATCTCACTGTGACCGATTCGGGACTTGGCTTTAACATGGACGCGGCAATGAGTGGTAGAGGCCTTGGTCTCATCAGTATGCGCGAACGAATCAAGCTAGTGAAAGGAGAGTTTTCAATCCACTCGCAGCTCAATCGAGGCACAACAATAGATGTTAGTGTCCCTCTCCGCTCAGAAGGTAGTGCCAAGCGCTCACCGCGTATTGAGATGCTTCGATCTTTCGTTGGCCTCAAATCCCGCTAAGTCAGTCCGCGGCGTTCACAGAAACACAGCGTAAATGGTTTTTGGGCAAGCCATCAAGTGCGCGCTGTGCCGTTCCCTTGCTGAGTCTTGTCTGCTGGCAGACCGTCGCCCAGGATGCGCCAGAGGTGTAAACTCGCAGCATTCCCCGGGGTGGAGCAACGCAAAGGGGTGCGGTTAGATGTGTACATCGACCCTTATATACCGACGTTCCGCTTTGATTATCAGAAGGTTCAGCAAGTCACGGCCAACTTGCTCGACAATGCGTTGAGGCACACGCCGAGCGGCGGAACAGTGGTACTGCGAGCAGCGCCGCACTTTTGGGAGCGGCGAGAGGGGCGAGTCGCCAACATGCCTCCATTGAAAGAACGGCGGAGATCCCGCCTGCCGCAGCCGAACTGTATAGAAGTGCGCGTACGGGATTCCGGCCTAGGGATTCCCGCCGAGCACCATCAGGAAATCTTTGAAGATTTCGTCCGGGTAGACAGAAATACTTCTGGGATGGGGCTCGGGCCGGCGATTGCAGAGCGGCTTATCCAGGCGCACCGTGGCAAGATCTGGGTAGAGAGCTATCCCAACGAAGAACGCAGGTTTACGTTCCTGCTGCCGATGGATCAAGGATAAGGCGAAACGACTTTCATCGTTGGCCCGACCAGCGTTCGTCAATCCGTTTAAGGATTTGCTCTGCCTTTGTGATGGCAACCGCGAGGGCGCACTCCCTCGCCGGGCACGGCTTGTCGCCTATTTCGTGAAGCTTGCGGGCGGCCAGAATCGTTGCTGCAAGAAGGATTGCGTATTTCCGCTCCTCGGTCATTGAATCCTCCGGCGGAAACGGGGAGGATTAGGATACACTGAAAACATTACTTGAAGGCTAGTCGTCCGGCCAGCCTTTCTAGTTGCTCAATTTGCTATAGCACCGCTTGAACGCGATGCATTTGCCGCCGCCTCACTTCATTCCCCACTTCAATATCTGTGGAGAAAACCATGACCGCTATTGCGACCCCTACGTACGGGATGAAGACATAAAGCCCGGTAAAGAACCTGGTGCCTATGTCTGGCATAGAGGCAATCATCACTATTGGGGCAAACACGAACGGGACGCAAAGGAGAATCGCGATAATCGCGAGAAAGAACTTGAGAAACATTCTGGCTCTTCTGGGGACCGGGAACGTGTTGCACGCCATCGCGAAAAGTAGTACGAGTACGAAAAATAGTCTCTTCCTCGCCAGGCCATGACATCCCGCCCATGGCTCAGCCAAACTGTTGCCATCAAAACGGACGTGGGGCCTATTCAGGGAAGAAACACGGAAAACAACGCCTCCAGCATCGGCGTGGTTTTGGCAGGCCTTCACCAATTGAGGGCACTTCTCAAGGAATCCAAAAGAACGCCACAATTGCCAGGTCGTGCCAGTCCAATCGATCTTGAATTTCTTGATGCGCTAATTGCTCAAGGGATGTCTCCTCTTCGGGCAATCCTACCTGAAGAATGCGTGCAAGACGACCCAAAGAAAAGAAGAGAGTTTGACTCAGCGCTCCTATTTCTCATCCACCCCTCACAGCTCATTGATGGCGAAACTCGTTCACACGTGCTTCGTAACGTAGTCACCAATCTACAGGAAGAGTATGGCATTCGCGGATACATCGGCGATTCTTATTGGGCCCCCGATTACAAAGAAAAGCTGCCACCCGAACAACGTACGACCGACTTCAGTGAGAGCATTGCAGCTCGCGACCGTCTTTTACCAGCGAAGAACCTTGAAGCGCAGTGGTGCATCTTTGAGTCCGTTATTTCATCCATATTGGGGATCCAATTCCTGAGTACACACGAGAAGGCCCGATGAGTTGGCCGCCTTTCAAGGCCTCCAGTAGCCGCGGGCGCGATTACGACGGCCTTAGCACCGATTTTGATACCGTTCTTCCGCAAGAGCTCCCTGAGTTTGCACCACAGCTCGTCCGTCCTCAGCCATTTCGTCATTAGCGCCGTCGAACCCATTTACATTCGGGCCGCACGCGTCCCGTGGGTATAATAATCGAATTTAGAATTGTTAGGAGGCTAACGTGGGCACAACGTTTGATCAAGTCGCGTTTGGTGGCGCCGAATTTGCCGAAAACCCCGAGCCGCGCTGCCCGTGCATCTTACTGCTCGACACGTCTGGTTCCATGAAAGGCGAGCCAATAGCCCAGCTTAACGATGGACTCGCCGCATTTAAGGATGAGCTAGCGGCTGATGCGCTGGCACAAAAACGGGTTGAAGTTGCACTGATCACCTTTGGTCCTGTCCAAGTGCATTGTGACTTTCAGACCGCCGACCAATTTCAGCCGCCGATGCTGGAGACAACCGGCGACACACCGATGGGTGCCGCGATCCAACAGGCACTCACACTGCTCGAACAAAGGAAACAGACATATAAGTCGAACGGAATCTCCTACTACCGTCCGTGGGTATTCCTCGTCACCGACGGTGCGCCCACGGACGCATGGAAAGAGGCCGCCAAGAAAGTTCATACGGGAGAAGAGGCGAAGGCACTCTCTTTCTTCGCGGTGGGTGTCGAAGGCGCGAACTTTGACACTCTACAGCAGATCGCGGTTCGAAAGCCGCTTAAGCTCAAAGAGCTTCGCTTCAGGGATCTTTTCATTTGGCTTTCGAATTCTCTCAGCGCTGTATCCCGCTCGAATGTGGATGACCAGGTTCAACTCGAAAACCCAGCTACTCCTGAGGGATGGGCTTCTGTATGACGCAAGGGGGCTGGCGATACATTGCCGCCTCCGTAGTTGGAACGTCTCACCAAAAAGTGGGTGGTACCTGCCAGGACGCGAATGACTGTCAGGTCTACTTGCTCCCAAGCGGTGAGAGCATTTTGGTGGCTGCGGCCGCAGATGGCGCCGGGAGCGCGGCCTGCGGGGGAGAAGGAGCAACGAGGGCTTGCAGTGTTTTCGTCGGCCTCGTGAACGACCATTTGAGCTCCGGGAACGCAGTTGAGCAGATATCGATTGAAACCGCCAAGTTTTGGACCACTGTCATTCAGAGTGCTCTCGGAAAAGAAGCAGAATCTTTGTGTCGCGAACGACGGGACTTCGCCTGCACTCTTCTGGGACTCGTCGCCGGTAGATCATGCATGGCATGTTTTCAGATTGGCGACGGCGTCATCGTTGTAGCAGATTCGGAGGAACAGGTCTACGGGCATGTGTTTTGGCCCGATCGGGGGGAGTACGCGAACACGACTCATTTTGTCACGCAGGACGAAGCAGTGGAACACTTACGATTTGATTCTGTGCGGCGAGAAGTCGTCGAGGTTGCACTTCTAACTGACGGGCTGCAAAGTATCGCGCTGAATTATCAGCAACAAACCGCTCACCAGCCCTTTTTTAGAGGCCTCTTCGCGCCCTTAAGAACGGTCGAAGAAGGGCGGTCCACTGAATTGTCCAAGTCCCTAACGGAGTTTCTCTCTTCACCACGAGTGAATGAGAAAACCGATGACGACAAAACCCTGGTACTCGCCTGTAGGACGAAAGGCCCCTTTGGCGTGCGGCAGGTCGAATAATGGCCCGGGCCGTCTTCAGTGACGACAAGGGTAGGCAGGTCACGCTCGGCCAAGAGCTGGGCAGAGGGGGCGAGGCAACGGTTTATGCCATCGATGGCGACCAGAGTCTCGTAGCGAAGATCTATCATCGCCGGCTGGATGCGGAGAAAACGGAAAAGCTCTCGCGCATGGTCGAGCTGCAGAGCGAGCGCCTTCTAAGGCTGGCCGCGTGGCCCGTCGGAACGCTCCGACCTAGAAGCGCCAACTCTGTCGCAGGCGTTTTAATGCGAAATGTGAGCAGATTCAAAGACATTCATTTGCTTTACAACACGAAGAGCCGTCTCCGCGAATTTCCCGCTAAAGCCAACTGGCGTTTTCTGGTTCACACGGCCGCCAACGTCTCACGCGCGTTCTCAGTGATCCACGAGCACAGGCACGTTATTGCAGACGTAAATCAAAGGAATGTCAAAGTTTCTCCCGAGTCTGCCATCGTGAGTTTGATTGACTGCGATAGCTTTCAGATTTTCTCTCACGGACGCTATTTTCTTTGCGGAGTTGGTGTGCCAGAGTACACGCCTCCAGAGCTACAGGACAAACAATTTAACAGCGTCATTCGCACACAAAACCATGACAATTTTGGCCTCGCCGTCCTCGTTTTCCATTTGCTTTTCATGGGGCGGCACCCTTTCGCCGGCAAGTTTCTAGGCCGGGGGGACATGCCAATTGAAAAAGCCATCGAAGAATACCGCTTTGCTTTTGCGCCAGACGCGCAACGCACACTGATGCAACCGCCGCCCAATTGCATCACTCTCGCGCATCTTTCGCCTGAGGTCCGTAGACTTTTCGTCGATGCTTTTGCGCCAGGCGGAGCGAACAGCGGACGGCCCGACGCGACACAATGGGTCGTCGCGCTGGACGCCCTTGGCCGCCAACTGAAACAGTGCTCTGCGAACAAGGTGCACACTTTTTTCCAGAGCCTTTCGGTGTGTCCTTGGTGTCAGATTGAAGGTCAAGCGGGTGTTTTGCTTTTTGTAGGCTACGCTGTTGCTGACGGTGGTTCAGGGTTCAGGTTGGAACTCGTTTGGGCCCAAATCGCGTCGGTACAAAGCCCCGGTCCTGGCACTCAACCGGACTTTAGTCAGCTCGCAGCCGGTGTCCGAGCGACCTTGGAAGCAAGGGTGGCAGGTCGGAAACGCCGCGGCAAGGTTGCCGTAGTGGTGCTGATTGTATTCGCCATCTTGGGGGTATGCCTCGTGTCGGGGCTAGGCGCAGCGACCTTCTGGATTGGCGTCTTTTGCGTTGTCGTGGCTAAAAGTATTACCAAGAGATTTGGGCACCGCAAAGCCAAGTTTGAAAGCGAGTCGAGGGCTACAGAAGCTCGATTTCGGGCGATCCAAGAAAGGTGGCAGCGAGAAGCTTCCGAAGAGCCATTCGCGACAAAGTTGAGGGATCTAAGGCAACTAATCGACGAGCATAAGCGACTCCCCACCCGCAGACAGGAGAAGATTCGCGAGCTGGAACGCGACCTCTATAACGTGCAGCTTCGGCACTACCTGGAGAAATTCGATATAGCTTCTGCGGATATCCCGCACGTCAAAGACAGTCGAAAAGCAATGCTGTCGTCGTACGGAATTGACGATGCGGCCGACGTAACGGCAGCTGCGGTGGAGGCTGTTCCAGGATTCGGCCAATTCCTGACCGATAAGATGTTGACCTGGCGGCGGTCTCTTGAAAGCAAATTCAAATTCGACGCTAGGCGGGGCATCGATCCGTCAGACATTCAGCGTGTGGATCAAGATATCGCTAAACGTCGCATGGAAATCGAACTGCGGTTGTTGAAGGGACAGATGGAGCTCACCGATACTCGGCGGCGAATCGTTGTCGTCAGGGCGCAACTGCGGGACCCGTTGCAGAAGGCCTGGATGGAGATGGCACAAGCACGGGCGAACACACGGGCCGCGTAGCCCCGTAAGATCCGCCGTCCGAACCGGTGAACAAGGATCGCCACTTAATCGACTGTACATTTTGCTCGATAGTCTGCGGTTCATTGACCCGTATGCTAAGCGGCTGGAGTTTAACCCGATTTGCCCAAGCTTGGGCTACTAAACAGATTCCGAGGCGTCTCCCTGCGGCGTGCGGACAGCAGACAGGCGACCATTTCGACAAAGAGTCAAGTCCGGCCGTGCCGCCCTTATCGCGTTTGTTTCGGCCGAAACTCAAAGGCCCACCGCGTTCAATTCCTGTCTCGCCACAGAAAGCGGTCCATCTCGAGCTGCCACTCAAGGTACCGGATCACGGCAGTGCATTTCGGGCAGTTCTTCAGGTGCGCCCAGAATGCCGGCGTCACACGCATCCGCCAGAATCGTTTGCAGGGCTGGCGCTCTGGTTCCACGGGACCCCGGCGTACACCGGTCGCTGGCGGCTGTTTTTCTTTCGGATGGTCGGAATTGCTGACAAGCGTCTTGGACGAAAGCCAGCGCTCCACGGCTCCCGGCTTCAAAGTTGGCGGTCTTTCAGAGTCTCATCGCGAGGATTAGCGGTAGAGGAATGTATGTACTGATCGATTCGACAGGCCAACCACCAGATAACCTTTGGCAGCACAAAAAAAGCGGCGAACAGACCTGCAAGGATGTAAGCGATAAGGGTCCACGACATCCGTCACCTCCGTAACCCCTTCGGAGGTGGCAAGGCTAAGTCTCCCCGCGAGCACATCGAACCTGTCAAAACTAACAGGCAACCCCGCAAGCCATGAGCGGTTCGAATGGCAGGACTGCTACTGCGAAGGGCTCTTTTGCTGCGATCCGTCTTTCGCCTGTTTGCGGTTTGCCAACATCCGCAGATAGCTGGGTGACTTGTACCGGCTACCGCGGCGAGCATGCATGCGCCCACCATGAAGCCTGAATTCCCCTTTTTAGCGGCTTGTCTTATAGCGGATAATCACATATACCAATAGTCGGATATACGCTTATCTTACCGAGTTACGCCATGCCCAAAACTGAAATCACCCGTCTGACCATCACCTGGTCCAAGGACACGGATTTGGCTTTGCGCTCCTATCTCGGCGCTCGGGGCCTCAAAAAAGGCGCACTCTCGAAATTCATCGAGGACGCCGTCAAGTGGCGCTTGTTCGATCAAACCGTCAACGAGGTGCGCCAAGCCTTCGCCGACGTGCGCCCCGACGAGCTGCAAAACATGATTGACGAGGCCGTTGTGAGCGTCCGTAAAGAGAAGCATCAGGAGCGCCAGGGCCGCACGCGAAAATAAGCTGATGCGCCTGGTGATCGACACCAACGTGCTCCTCAGCGCCCTGATTTCGTCTACTTCCCCGTCCGCGCAAATTCTCGCACTCTGGCGCACACGCAAATTCGAGCTCCTTACTTCCGCCGAGCAAATCGACGAAATCGCGCGTGTGACGCGCTACCCGAGAATTCGCGCCAGGCTCGCTCCGCCGCTCGCTGGACGGCTGGTCAACCGGCTTCGAGATGTGGCTATCGTCGTCGAGAAGTTGCCGAAGGTCGATCGTTCTCTCGATCCCGACGACAACTACCTTCCTCTGCCAACGCTGTGGCACTCTAACGCAGCAGGAATAGGCTTTCCGCAAAAGTCGTGTTAAGGCGGAGGCTAGATATGTCGCTAAGGTTCTGGCCTGCGGGCAGCGCGGCAAGCAGGGTGGGAACAAGCCTGGCGCCGACACCAACCAGCCCAAGGATCAAGAAGACGCTACGAGTCCGGCGAGGATTCGTTGGCACAGCTCTGGCCAGCTTTCGTGATTTCTTCCGGCGCGGTTCCGCCTGCAGCGTGTCGAGCAGAAACCGTACTCCTTGACATTTAACGGAAAGCAGTATAGTCTACGGGCAGTGATCCGGTCCTTCCGCAGTTCCGATGCCGGGCGCCTCTTCCGCCGTGAGTCGGTGCGCCGGTTCAAGCCGATTGAGCGGCAGGCGCTTCGGAAGCTCGACTTACTCGACGCTGCGCCGGATTTGAGAACCCTTTCGACGCTTCCAGGAAACCGGCTGGAGAAACTGAAAGGCGACCGTGAGGGGCAGCACAGCATTCGCATCAATGACAAATGCCGCATTTGCTTTGCGTGGCGCGAGGGACACGCCTACGAAGTCGAGATTGTGGACTACCACTAGGAGAGAAAGATGGGGAAGAAACTGAAGCCAGTGCATCCGGGCGAGATTCTACACGAGGAATTCATGAAGCCTTTGGGCCTCAGTATGAACAAGCTTGCTCTGGACCTGCGTGTCCCAGTCACGCGGATCGCCGATATCGTGGGCGAACGCCGGGGCATCAGCGCAGATACCGCTTTGAGGCTGGCCCGTTACTTTAACAACGCACCGGTTTTCTGGATGAATCTCCAAACCCGCTACGACTTGGAGGTTGCTCAGGACGAACTCGCGGGCAAGGTAGAACGCGACGTGCAACCGCTGGAAACAGCGTCAGGCCGCTAAAGCGCTGGGAAGGTTTGTGATCGCGCCCTGGAGCCAGCTCGAGCGGGCGCAGCGGATGCGGCTCCCGTCAGCCGGTCTTGCCCACACTCGAAGTGCACCATGCGGTGTCCTGAAGAATCAGAGCGAAGGGAAAGAGAGGGCGGCGGCCACGCTAACCTTGGCCTTTTTCAACTCTGAGGACTGCAAAACGAACTCGGCGAGGCGCTTTCCGCGAACGTGGGCACGCTCGCTCCTCTTTCGACGCTGTGGCACTGTAACGAAGCAGGAATAGCCTTTCCGCAGAGGTTGTGTAAGGCAGAGGCTAACTATGTCGCTAAGGCTTGACGCTCGGGGCAACTCCGGAAGCAGGGTGGGAACAACCGAACAACCCTGGTGCTCCAGACAATCCGCCGGAGGGTCAAGAAGATCGTGTCGAAGGGGTTGAGGTCGCATAGCGGCTGGCGCGTTGGCGAAGGGACCCGACCCGAATCATCCTTTACTCTTAGCTGAGCTTGTGACAGAGTACGTACTATCACTACATTCTGGAGAGGTCATGGAAAAGCCTGTATCCGCTGCTGACGCAAACCGTAAGTTCTCGAAGCTGCTCCGAGCGGTCCGTGAAGGACAGAGCTATGTGGTGACGTCACATGGGCGGGCAGTCGCCAGGATTGTGCCTGCCGAGAAGAATAGTGCTGTCACACGCGGTGCCAGAGCCGCTCTTTTGAAAAGACTCCGCTCTGAGCCCGTGGTTACCGTTGGCCGTTGGCGCCGGGACGAGTTATACGAGGCTGATCAGTGAGGGTAGCCCTTGACACGAACGTCCTGGCGTACGCCGAGGGCGTAAATGGGGCCGACATGAAGCGGACGGCCCTCGAACTGGTGGAGAAGTTGCCGGAGAGTGCCGTGCTGCTTCCCGTGCAGACCTTGGGGGAGCTGTTTAACCTGCTGGTGCGTAAGGCGGGTCGGGCGCCAGCAAAAGCGCGGAAAGCGATACTGAGTTGGCAAGACGCCTTCTCTTTGATTGAGACTTCCGGCGAGGTGATGCTCGCAGCGGCGGACCTCGCGACCGACCATCACCTCAGCATTTGGGACGCAGTGATCCTCTCCGCCGCTGCGGAAGGCGGATGTCGTTTGCTTCTTTCCGAGGACTTGCAGGAAGGATTCACGTGGAAGGGGGTCACGGTCACAAACCCGTTTGCGCCCAAGAAGCATGAATTGCTCACAGCCCTGCTTGCGGCGAACACTCAATCTTGACCCATTTCATTCCGACTAATACGATTGCTCGAAACGCGACACATTATTCCGAGGAGTAGCGTCAAAAGAGAGGTTGCGTCAGTAGCAGATTGTCGGAAGAAATTCTTGATTGAATTGGATCATGAGAATTCAGCGGCTAAAGGGTCTTCCGAAAAAGGCCAAAACCGCCAGATATGGAATTGCTCGGCTCCAAAATTCCAGCCACGCAAGACCTCGACCACCTGCTCCGCTACGAAGCGAGCCTCGAACGGATCTTCGATACCACCTGCGCCAGCAAGAACCTGACGATCATGCGCGACTGTTGCGACAACCACATCCTTGTGCAGCAGTTTAAGTCGCTGCGATTCAAAAAATTCAAGGGGAGGGTCATCGACAAAGATCCGCCGTCCGACCCAATGGGCAAGGATCGGCACCTGATCAATTGCCTGCGTTATACCCTCCTCGACGACCCGCGGTTCATCGACCAGAGGGGAGGCCTGAGCACGTTCGAGCCGATTTACCCGAAACTAGCCTACTGAACCGCCAACCCTCTGCGGCGATTTGTGTGAACAAGAGCGAAAGACATGTGGCAAGCCAGTGGTCTCAGCCACTCGCAGACCTTGACCTTGAATTGATACGCCATGGCCCGATCCTGCCCCACCACCACCCTGCTGCGCCAGCTCGGGGCAGAAGCCGCGAGCACGGATTTGCTCGTGTGTACTACGACGAGAAGCCAAGAAAAATTAGGATGGCCCGCTGAATCCTGGTAGCGGGATAATCGCCGAAGTCACGTACTACGAGGAGCGTGCCGGCCTATCGGGAGTTGGCGAACCATTGTGGCGTCGGCGTGCGAGTAAACCCTCATGTAGTTTGTGCGTCTCAACAAAAAAGCAGAGGTAAAGCCATGATAGGATTTCTCTCGAACGCGAGGAAGCTGAGTCTGCTGCAAACCGTGGCCCCGGAATCGAAAAATTCCCAGATTGACAAGAAGACCTCGGATACGAGGCGTCCGGTAGATTCTATAGCGGGCCGGTCTACGGCGTGGTTGGGGCCGAGCTTGCGTGTAAAGGGCGACCTCACTGGCACGGAGGATCTGCTGATCGACGGCGCGATTGAAGGAAAGATCCAGCTTAATGAGCACAAGCTAACGGTGGGGACGGCGGCGAAGCTGAAGGCTGACATCAA
>Ga0126371_10004471_pt1 | contig 12326 bp, 5 predicted proteins | sample PanSoiMetaPlot_4_FD_110145 | JGI IMG/M metagenome (GOLD analysis project Ga0126371, IMG submission 110145) | Tropical forest soil microbial communities from Panama - MetaG Plot_4 | ecosystem: Environmental > Terrestrial > Soil > Tropical forest > Bulk soil | place: Panama | collected 2016-02-17
GATCACGGCAAACCTAGCAATTGGCTCTTCTTGTGTGTAATGAAACTTATGTGGCGTTGCCACGCGTCGCCGACTTATCCCACGGACCTAAAATCAGCTCTAGCGTATGAGTGACGCATCCATCGCGATCGTCGGAGCATCCTGCCGCTTTCCTGGGGCGGAGGATCTTGAAGGATTCTGGCGGCTGCTCGCTTCAGGCGGTGATGCCGTCTCGGCGATCGATCCGCAGCGCTGGTCTACCAAGTTTTTTTATCACCCGGACCGCAGCGAACCGGGCAAGAGCTACACTTGGGCTGCCGGGCTGATCGACGGCATCGATCTCTTCGAACCGTCCTTCTTTGGCATCTCCCCCCGCGAGGCCGCCCAGATGGATCCCCAGCAGCGATTGCTGTTGGAGCTCGTCTGGCACGCCATCGAAGATGCCGCAATCCCGTCGACCAAAATTTCGGGGACAGCCACTGGCGTCTACATCGGAGCATCCACAACAGACTATTCGGATTTGCGGCTCGGAGATCCGGCGAGCGCCGATTCTTACTCGATGACCGGAACCACGCTGAGTGTCTTCGCCAATCGCATTTCGTATGTGTTCGATCTCCGCGGGCCGAGCCTGACCATCGACACGGCCTGCTCGTCGTCGCTCGTCGCACTCCATCACGCGTGCGAGGCAATCCGCGGCAGGCGAGTATCGACGGCAATCGTCGGCGGCATCAACCTGTTGCTCGCCCCCTATCCCTATCTCGGATTTTGCTCGGCCTCGATGCTGTCCCGGCGCGGACGATGCTTCGCGTTCGACGAACGGGCCGATGGTTATGTCCGCGGCGAGGGCGGCGGCGTGGTAATTCTCAAACCCCTCGAAGATGCGCTCGCCGACGGGAATGCAATCCGCGCCATAATCCTCGGCACCGGGGTCAACTCCGACGGCCGGACGATCGGATTGTCCTTGCCGAGCGAGACGGCCCAGGCGTCCTTGCTGCGTTCGGTTTATGCGCAAGCGGGCGTGGCACCGGAGCAACTAACCTTCTTCGAAATGCATGGTACCGGCACTCCTGCCGGAGATCCGATCGAGGCAGCCGCCGTCGGCCACTCGCTCGGCCAGAGCCGGTCCCTTCCGCTCCCGATCGGATCGGTAAAGACCAATATCGGCCATCTCGAGCCGGCGTCGGGAATGGCCGGGTTGCTAAAGGCGGCGCTCGCCCTCGACCGGGGCTTCGTGCCGCGGACTTTGCACTGCGAGACGCCGAACCCCAACATCGCGTTTGACGAATTGAACCTTAGGCTGACACGCGACGCGGAGCCGATCGCCCTGCCCCGCGAGCGGCGGTTGGCGGGGGTCAATTCCTTTGGCTTCGGCGGAACAAACGCCCACGCCGTGCTCGCCGCACCGCCCTCACGGGACGAGGCAACACCGGCCGTTGCAGACATCATTCCGCCCTTGGTCGTTTCGGCTCGCACCGAGGCATCGCTGCGCGAGCTCGTACGGAGCTGGCAGCGCACGCTCGCCACCATGCCCAGCGAGCGGCTACCGCCATTACTGCGTGCCGCCGCCCGGAACCGCGACCAGCATGCCCACCGGCTGGTCGCCTTGGGGAAGGATCAGGCCAAGACCGCCGAGATGCTCGCGGAGTTTCTCGCGGGCGCCCCGGCGCCCGGGGTGATCACGGGGACGGCGGTGCGCGAGGACGAGATAGCATTCGTATTCTCGGGCAACGGCGCGCAATTCCCGGGAATGGGACGCGACGCGCTGCGTACCAATGCGGTCCTTCGCGCTGCTGTCGAAGAAGTCGACGGACTGCTCCGGCCTGCGCTCGGCTGGTCTGTTACCGCTCTTCTGGAAAGCGGTGTTGACGAGGCGGCGCTCGCGCGTGCCGACGTCGCGCAGCCGCTTCTGTTTGCTGTCCAGGTCGGCATTGTCCGGGCGTTGGCAGCCATCGGCATCCGCGGCGCCGCCTATGTCGGGCACAGCGTCGGGGAGATCACCGCCGCCTGGGCCTCGGGCGCGCTGTCGCTTGCCGATGCCGGAAGGGTCGTCGTCGTGCGCAGCCATCACCAGCAGCAAACCCAGGGTGCTGGCCGAATGATGGCGGTCGCGCTAACGCATGAGGGCGCCTGGGGCATCCTCTCCGAATTGAACAGCTCGGCCGAAATCGCTGCGGTCAATGCCACCCGATCAGTAACAATTTCGGGTGCAAGCGCGGAAATCCGGCGACTGAAAGCCGAATTCCGGGACCGTGACATAGGGTTCCGCTCTCTCGACCTGGATTTCGCCTTCCACTCGCGGGCCATGGATCCCTTCCGTGACGATCTCTTGGCCGATCTCGGGGACCTGGTTTCGCGCCCGCCGAAAGCGCGGCTGGTGTCCACGGTGACCGGCGAGATCGTCGAAGGCGCAGAACTCGACGCCGACCATTGGTGGCGCAATGTGCGCCACCCGGTGCGCTTCGCCGACGCGGTCGCTCGACTTATCGGCGAAGGGCATCGCATCTTTCTCGAGATTGGCCCCCGCGCCATTCTCCAGTCTTACATGACGGACGGACTTCGCCTCGGCGAGGCCCAAGGTCGCGTGCTCGTCACTCTCTCCAGGGAGCCGGACGACGACGATCCATTTCCGGCGATTGCCGCGCGCTGTCACGCGGCCGGATACGACTGGGCATCATCGCCCTCCTTCGAGGGATCTTCCGACCCGCGCGGGCTACCGCTCTATCCGTGGAATCGGGAGCGCTTTTGGTTTTCCGTAACCGCCGAAGCTCCCGATCTCGTCAATCCGCCTTTCGACCACCCGCTTCTCGGGTTCCGTCAGCGCGGTGCAACGGCAAGCTGGCTCAACCACCTCGACGAGCAAGTACTTCCGTGGATTGCCGATCATGCGGTCGAAGGAGTGGCAGTCTTGCCGGCGACGGCAATTCTCGAGATGGCGCTCGCGACTGCGCGGCGGCGCTGGCCGGATGCGCCGGCACTCGAGGTTTTCGACGTTGAACTGCGCCGCCCGATGCCGTTCGACAAGGGTCGGATGCGTGAGCTGCGCACTGTGCTCCAATCGGACGAAGGAGACTGGGAGCTTTCAAGCCGTGCGCGCTTATCAAGCGAGCCGCTGGCCGTCTACGCCGTCGCGCGCGTCTCGGCGGCGACCGACTCCCGGCATAGCACCTCCTGGGCCGGCAATATGTCAGCCGAGCGCCGGATCGAAGGTGAGAGGCTTTATCGCCAAGCTCATCTCGCCGGGCTCGATTACGGCCCCCGTTTCAAGACGGTGACACATGTCGAAGTCACCGGCCCGCACAGCGCCATCGCCTATCTGGACCCCTCGCCCGTCGATCAGGAGCTCGACTTGTACCTGCTTCATCCGGCGTTGCTCGATGGGGCATTGCAAGGGCTCTTCGGACTGTTGGCCGACCGCCAACATCAGATGCAAGGGGTCGGCTTTCTGCCCTGGCGCTTTGGCCGGGTTCGGCTATCGGCTCCGCTCGGGCGAGTCCCCTGCCGGGCTCGGTTGCGGCTCACCCGGATCGGGGTTAGATCGATATCCGCCGATATTTTCGTCACCGACGATGCCGGAGAGACCGTCGCGGAGCTCGCCGATTGCTGGTTTCGCCGCGTCGAGCTGACCCGGCGACGTCCCGTCGACGAACGTGCGCTTCGCGTCGATCTAGTTCCGGCCCCGCTCTCTGAGCTCGACCCGCCAAGCGCGCTGGCCGATTTCCCGGCGTTCTTGTCACGGCTTGCCGCCGCCCGAGTGCCGAGCCGAGTGCGACAGGATCAGGCGTTGCTGCTCGACGCCTTGGTCGGCGCCGCCGCGTTCAGGTCCCTGAGAGAGATCATCGAGTCCGGACCTGCATTCGCATTGAGCGAGCTCACCCGGTCGGGTCAGATCGCGCCCGATTCGGTTGGCATCGTCGAGTGGTTACTGCAGCTGCTCGAACGGTTCGGGGCCGCCAGCGACACTGGCTCGGGATGGCGACTCGAGCCCTTGCACGATCTGCCGGAAGTGTCGGAAGTCTGGCGCCTGCTGCTGTCCGAGGCGCCTGATTTGGTGGCGGAATTGGCTCTCGTCGCCGCTGCAGTCGAGAACCTGCCCAAAGTTTTCGCCCGGGGCGCCGAGCAGACGGACACTCAGCTCTCGCCGATGGCCGAGCAGTTGCTGCAGGGTTCGCCAGCGATCACCCCTGGAATCGAACTGTTGTGCGATGCGCTTGCCGAGCTGGCATCGGCATGGCCGAAGGAGCGCCAGCTGCGTATCCTCGAGCTCGGCGCAGGCGCCGGTGGAGCTACCCGGCGGATCCTCGGTCGCTTGGCGCAATCGGGGGTGGCGCTCGCCTACATAGCGGCGACCGCCGATTCCGAACAGGCGGCGCGTCTCTCCTCCCTGGCCAAGTCCTTTGTCGGAGTCTCGGCCTGCACGTGGTCGCCCGACGACGGAAACGACACCTTGAACGGGGCAGTTTTCGACGTCGTGGTCGCGATCAATGCCTGCGCGCGCTTGCGGCTTGGTGCGGCTTCTCTCGCAGGCCTGCAGGACCTGCTCGCCCCCGGCGGAATCTTTGTGGCGCTGGAGGCCGAGCCCAATGCGCTGTGGGACGTCGTGTTCGGTCAGAGCGCCGACTGGTGGCAATCCGCATCGTGGGAAGATCATTCATCGCCATTGCGTTCGGCCGCGGAATGGCGGAGCGAGCTCGCTATGGCGGGGTTCGAGTCCGCCGGTACGGCGACGGCCACCCCAGCTCCGTGGCCGAGCGCGTTACTCTGGGGGTGCGCGCCGGGGCGCCGGCAGCCTATTTTCGGCGATCGGGCGGAGCCGGTCCTAGTTACCATCTTCGGCGGAGACGCTCGGTTCCAGGCCGCGTTGAGAGAGCGCTTCGCCGAAGCGCGACATAGCATCACCCTCGCGCAATCGCACGATCTCGGCTCGGCAAGCGCGGCAGATAGACTGCCGGGGTCCGCCGACGAAAAGCGGCAGGCCATTTTGTTCCTGGCCGACGAACCCGGCGATGCGGATGTAGTCGAACGGGTGTCGGAGCAAGTCGCAGCCCTGGCTCGGATCGCGACCCTAGCCGCTGAGCGCGATGCCGTGCTTTGGGTGATCACCCGTGACGCGCAGCAGGCGACGCTCCCAGGTCAAACGCTCGGCCCGGCTGGCGGTGCCCTATGGGGTCTGGGGCGCGTGCTGCTCAACGAGATTCCGCGCCTCTCCGTTCGCCTGCTCGACCTTCCGGGCGTTGCTGCTCCAGGCGAGCGCGCGGAGCGGGTCGCGTCGGAACTGATGGCCGGAACTGACGAGAGCGAGATCGTCTGGACACCTCTCGGTCGCCATGTTCTGCGCTTGCGCCGAGGCCTCCCGACCCGCTGGGCGATGGCGCCGGACATGCTGAGCGTCGGGACCGCCCATATCGGCGGACTTGACGCGCTGGGCTGGGAGGTCCGGACGCCACAACCGGTCGAAAAGGGTCAGGTCGAAATCGAGGTGCACGCAGCAGGCCTCAATTTTCGCGACGTCATGTGGGCGATGGGACTACTGCCCGAGGAGGCTCTGAGCGACGGTTTCGCGGGCCCGACCTTAGGGCTCGAATGCGCCGGTATCGTCCGCGCTCTCGGCCCGGGAGTCGACGGATTGGCGGTCGGGGACCGCGTCATGGCCTTCGCCCCCGGCTCAATGAGCGGCAGCGTCGTGACGATCGCCGATGCGGTCGTCCCGATCCCGCCAGAGACGAGCTTTGCCGAAGCTGCGACAATCCCGGTGACGTTTGTCACTGCGATGTACGCGCTCGGCCACTTGGCGAAGCTCGCCGCAGGCGAGCACGTTCTGATCCATACCGCCTCCGGAGGCGTGGGTCTTGCCGCGATCCAATACGCCAAACAGCGCGGTGCGATTGTGATCGCGACCGCCGGATCGGAGGTCAAAAGGGCATTTCTGCGGTTGGCTGGCGCCGATTGCGTTCTTGATTCACGAGACCTCGCCTTTTGCGAGGCCGTGCGGGAATTTACCGAGGGTCGAGGGGTCGACATCGTGCTCAACTCGTTGAGCGGCGAGGCCATGGAACGCAGTCTCGACGTGCTCAAGCCATTCGGTCGATTTCTGGAGCTCGGCAAAAGGGATTTTTATCTGAACCGCCGGATTCACTTGCGGCCGTTGAGGCAAAATATTTCTTACTTTGCAATCGACATCGATCAATTGCCGGTTCGCCGACCGGACCTCGCCCGCCGGATGCTCAACGAGGTCTCCCAGGCTCTCTTCAGGCGTGAAATTCGGCCCTTGGCACACCGAATATTCTCTTTCGGAGAACTCGAAGACGCCTTTCGGCTGATGCAGTCGTCCGGTCACATCGGCAAGCTCGTGCTCATCCCCGATGGCAATGCCGGTGTGGCGCTGCGCAAGCCGCCGGAGCTCGAATGGCGCCGCGACGGGACTTATCTGGTTACCGGCGGCATCGCTGGGTTCGGATATGAGTGCGCTCGGTGGCTGGTCGCGCGTGGCGCCGGCTCGATCGCGCTTCTCGGTCGGCGCGGATCGGCGACTCCCGGCTATGAAGCAAGGGTCAAGGAGCTCGAAGCGTCGGGTGCCGAGGTTCGGGTCTATCAATGCGACATTGCCGATCATGGGGCCCTGGCGACAATCCTCGACACGATCCGGGAAAAACAGCCGCCACTACGTGGCGTTGTTCACGCCGCCTCGGCTATCGAAGATGGTTTTGCCGCCGATATCGACTCCGCCCGCGTTGCTCGGATCATGGCCGTCAAGCTCGGTGGGGCAATCGCCCTTGATGCATTGACCCGCAACGATCCGATAGAGCTGTTTTTGCTATTCTCGTCGGCGACGACCCTGGTCGGGGCACCGGGGCAAGGCGTCTACGTGGCCGCGAATATGGCTCTCGAAGCGCTCGCCCGAAGCCGGCGAGCCGAAGGCCGACCGGCGCTGGGCGTCGCCTGGGGCCCGATCGAAGATGCCGGTTACCTCGCCGACCGGCCTGCGGTTCGCGATTCGCTCGTCCGGCGATTGGGCGCTAGACCCATCCCCGCGGCACAGGCTCTTGCGGGACTCCCGGCAATGATTGCGAGCGGCTTGCCGACGGTCGCGTTTGCCGATACGCATTGGGCAGAAGCCCGCCGCTTCCTGCCAATTCTTGCGACACCGCTGTTTGCGGAGAGCCGCGCCAAAGTGTCTCCTTCTCCGGACGGCGAATCGCTAGCCGAACAGCTCGTTTCGATGGGTCCGGAGGCGGCGCTGGCAATGCTGAAAACGGTAGTGGCCGAAGAGGCGGCGAGCATCTTGCGACTGCCCGGGGAGGGCATCGACCCCCAGCGTCCACTGTCTGAAATCGGTATGGATTCGCTGATGGCCGTCGAGCTCCGCCTTGCGCTGGAAAACCGGCTGCGGATTGAGCTGCCGCTAGTTTCCCTAACCGAGGGCACAAGCGTCACATCGATTGCGGCACGGCTCGCCGCTGCCCTCTCGACGGGCCCGAGGGCCGGCGAGGTCATTGCCCTCGCCGCGCAGCATGAGGTTGTCGACGAGACGCACTCGCCGGCAGACCCCGATAGGGTTGCGGCGGAGTAGTAGTTGGACCGGAGCAATCACCTCTTTGGGTTGTCGGCGCAGGCAAGGGCACAGCTGATCGCGAAGCTGACGTCGGGTTCTTTTGTCCAACCCGTGGAGCGCTCGCCGCGCCGCTCATACCCGGAGCAAGGCGGCCCCACCCCGAGGCTCGATGTCGCGGAGCTCGAGGGGTTCCGGGAGATCCGCATGATCCGCGAGGCCGCCGAGTTTCTCGGCATCGCCGATCCGTTCTTTCGCGTGCACGACGGGATCGCTAGCGCCGAAACTCTGATCGGCAACAAGGCTTACGTCAACTTTGCTTCCTACAATTACCTCGGACTCAACGGTCATCCCCGCGTCACCGACGCAGCCAAGAATGCGATTGACCGGTATGGGACCACGGTCTCGGCGAGCCGCCCCGTCTCCGGCGAACGACCGTTTCACCGCGAGCTCGAGCAGATGCTCGCGCGGATCCATGGCTGCGAGGATTGCGCCGTTTTTGTCGGAGGCCATTCGACGAACGTTACGGTGATCGGGCATCTGCTCGGTCGAAACGACCTGATCGTTCACGATGCGTTGATTCACAACAGCATCGTTCAGGGGGCGACGCTGTCCGGCGCACGCCGGGTGCCATTTCCGCATCTCGACCACCAAGCGGCAAATCGGCTGCTGGGAGAATTGCGTCCACGCCGCGGGCGCGCGCTTCTCATCATTGAGGGGCATTACAGCATGGATGGCGATGTCCCCGACCTGGCGGGGTTTATCGCCGTGGCCCGGCGGCATCGCGCCTGGCTGATGGTCGACGAAGCGCATGCGTTGGGTGTCCTGGGACCGCGCGGCTTCGGCACCACCGAACACGCCGGGATCGATCCCAACGATGTCGACATCTGGATGGGGACGCTCAGCAAGAGCCTCGTATCCTGCGGTGGTTACATCGCCGGAAGAAAGGAGCTCATCGACTATCTGAAGCTGACCGCACCCGGTTTCGTCTTCTCGGTTGGGATGGCGCCATCGGCAGCTGCTGCCGCGCTCGCGGCGCTCGAGCTGTTGGCTGGCGAGCCCGAGCGGGTACGCCGGCTCAACGACCGGGCCGGGCTGTTTCTGCGACTGGCACGCGACGCGGGGCTCGATGTCGGCAGCTCGATCGGCGCCTCTATCGTGCCGGTCATCACCGGTAGCTCGATCCGCGCCGGACGCCTTGCGCAAGCGATGTTTCAGCGCGGAGTCAACGTCCAGCCGATCTTATACCCGGCAGTACCCGAGCGGGCGGCCCGTTTGCGATTCTTTCTGACCGCAGCGCACACCAAGGAACAGATCCGCGACTCGATCCGCATACTGACGGAGGAAAACCGACGGGTGGAGGCCGCACCGAGCGATCTCGCCGCCGTCGCGCGCCATCTCGGCAAATTGGCTCATCCTCCCCGATAGAGCTGTAGATGCGGTGACACGTCGCGACCACCGTGCGAGAAGGGCGGCCGATACGGGTGGCAGGAGGCGGCCTGTGCGGGCTACGCTCGCCAGCGTCTCGGGCACTCGGCATCCGGACTTCACGTAAAAGTCAATAGAGGAAGAAAAACAATGAGAGGCAGCATGCGTTCAACCGGCCGGCTCTTGGCCGCCAGCCTCTTTGGTCTGTTCGTCCTGGTTCCCGCTCCCTGCTCGCCCTCGCCGCCGCAACAGCAGACCACGCCAATCGCCACCGAAGCGGAACCATCCGCTACCTCCGCCATGAATTCGCATCAACCGGCGGTCCAAGAAAAACGGAGGGCGAAGGTACCAATCTTGGTCTACCACCACGTCAGCCAATCGGATCCCGAGGGCTCGTCTGCGCTTCGCCGGCTAACCGTGGCCGCCGATGTTTTCGCTCAGCAAATGCAGTATCTTAAGGACAATGGATACCACGTGATCACGTTCGCTGACCTTGCCGACTATTTCGAGCACGGCAAAGAGTTGCCAACATTGCCGGTGATCATCTCATTTGATGATGGATGGGAAACGCAATTCGAATATGCGCTGCCGAGTCTCGAAAAATATCATTATCCTGCGACATTCTTTGTGGTTACCGATTATATTGGTCGTCCCGGCTTCATTTCCTGGGCCCAGTTGCAAACTCTCCTTACCGACGGTATGAGAATAGGCAGTCATACGCGATCACACCCGCGTCTCACTAAAATTAAAGATCCCGAGAGGTTATGGGATCAAATATATAACAGTAAAGCAATTCTCGAGAGTCAACTCGAGGTGCCGGTAGAAGAATTTGCTTATCCCTATGGATCTCTTAATGCTAAGGCGGCTGCTGCGGTCAAGCAGGCGGGATATAGAGTCGGTCGGGGCTGTTGTTCCGGGATCGCCCATACATCGAGTGACGTTTTTACGTTGAAGGCGGTAATGGTCCCCAACGACATGGAGAAATTCGTCGAGTATATCGGCGCTGGAGGCGTTCGCACTGCGCGCACCGAGCGCGGCGCTGTTCAGCAGCAATCCAGCACTCGGTAGTGCGCTCCTCGGTAGGAGGCGATCATGAAATTGGTGCTGTTTGAGACTTCCGAACGGCGGGAAGCTACCCCCGGGTTGCTCACCGAACGTGGGGTCGTCAGCTTGGCCGGCACAGTCGAGCACGGACACACGCTGCAACTGACGATGCAAGGGCTGATCGACGACTTCGCCCGGTTGCGGCCGAAGTTCGAGCGGCTGGCGGCGGAGGGGGAGGCACTGCCTCTCGCCTCTGTCCGGCTACGCGCGCCGCTACCGCGACCCGGTAAGATCCTGTGTTGCATAGCGAACTACTGGGAGCACGCGCAGCGTGAGGCGCGGCCGCTGAACATGTTTCTGAAGAACCCGGAAGCAGTTGTCGGTCCCGGCGACACGATCACGCTGCCCGAATTCACCGAGCCGTGGATCTTTATGCACGAGGCCGAGTTGGCGCTCGTCATCAAGGGACCCGCCAAAAAGATCAGCCAGAGCGATTGGAAGAGCGCAGTATTCGGTTACACCTGTCTGATCGACGTGTCGGCGCGCGGCGAGGGAAGGCGGACCTGGAAAGCCGGTAGCTGGCTCGGCAAGTCGTTCGACACCTTCGCGCCGATCGGTCCCTGCATCGCCACCGCCGACGAGGTTTCGGAGCCCAATGATCTGGTCGTGCGGTTCTGGAACGACCGCCAGCTGCGCCACAACTACAACACCGATGATATGGAGCACCGGGTACCGGAACTCGTCGAGTTCGCCTCGACGATAATGACCTTGAATACTGGCGATCTGATCGCCTGCGGCACAAACCACGAGGGGCTTGGCGCATTGCAGGACGGCGAGACCGTCGAAATCGAGATCGAGCGCATCGGCCGCATGTCGCTGAAGGTCGCCGACCCGCTAAAGCGGAGCTGGGAGCGCGGCATCTATATGGGCGCCGACTCGACCAATCCCGAGGCTGTCAAGCGTCACCGCCCGCAAGGATGACGATAACGCTACCGTTTGACGTAGACGGTGTTGCCTTCGACCCGGACTTCGTAAATCGGCACCGCCGTGGACACCGGCCCGTTTACCAGTTCGCCGGTTCGTACGTCGAATTGTGCGAAATGCAGCGGGCACTCGATTACATGCCCTAATAGCGTACCCCTCGACAGCGGTGCATTCTTGTGGCCGCAGACGTCACGAAGTGCGTAGAAAATCCCGTCCACATTGGCCAGGACCAGCCGTTCGCCACGCACTGCGACCCACCGCATCTCGCCTGCGGCGAGTTCGCTCGCCTCAGCGACCGGGAAGAACCCATCGGACATGGTAAATGCACCAATCCCCGACCTTTCCCCGCAAGCGGGAGAAAGGTCGGGTTGACAGGCGTCAGTTCGGCCGAAACCCGAACAATTTCGCCGCGTTGTCGGAAGTGATCTTGCGCCGGTCTCCCTCGGGGACACCGGCAAAGATCCGTCCCAGGAAATCCTGGGATTTCGGCCAAGTCGACTCGGCATGCGGAAAATCGCTGCCCCACAGCATGTTGTCGACCCCGATGTGCTGACGCATTTCGACGCCGAGATCATCTTCCATGAACTCGACGAACATGTTGCGCTGCCAATAATCGCTAGGCAGCATTCCGCTCTGCGACTTCCAGCCTTTGGTGAAGACCGGGCGCTCGCGATAGGTGAAATCCATCTGCTTCAGCCAGTGCGGGATCCACGCGGTCTCGTGCTCGACTGAGCCCACTTTGAGCCGCGGAAAGCGGTCGAAGACACCGGCAAACACCATCGCCGACAGCGAATATCGTACCCAATGGTCGGTGGTCGAGCGGCCGGCGCCGGTCAACTCGCCGACATTCATCGTGAACTCGCAGCCCGGCACACCGGCGCGGTTGGTGGCGATGTGCATCAGGAGCGGCATCTCGTTGTCCTGCGCCGTCGCCCACAGCCGGTCGTAGATCGGATCGCGATAGGGCTTGTCGGGCACCGGCGAGACCGGGACGAAGGCGCCGACAAGGCCCAGCTTCTTCGCGCGCTCGAGCTCGCGGCAACCTTCCTCGACATCATCGACATTGAGCATCGCGATGCCTTTGAGGCGCTCGGGATAGGGTTTACAGAAATCGGTGATCCAGTCGTTGTAGACGCGGCAAATCTCGGTCAGCAGCTCGCTGTCCGGCAGCCGGTACCAGAAGAGGCCCTGGCTCGGCTGCAGGCAGGAGCCCCACACGCCGTCCTCCTCGTTTTCGACGATCATCGCATTGGCGTCATAGCCACCCTTGCGGACATCCTCCCAGACACCGAGAAAATCGATCTGCGAGGGGTCCTCGAAGCGCTGCCCGGCCTGCATGACCGCA
>Ga0126371_10004473_pt1 | contig 12325 bp, 10 predicted proteins | sample PanSoiMetaPlot_4_FD_110145 | JGI IMG/M metagenome (GOLD analysis project Ga0126371, IMG submission 110145) | Tropical forest soil microbial communities from Panama - MetaG Plot_4 | ecosystem: Environmental > Terrestrial > Soil > Tropical forest > Bulk soil | place: Panama | collected 2016-02-17
ACTCGTCCTCTGGTACAGAGGTACTGTGGCGGCTTTCGCCGAATGCGAACGCGCCAACGGTTTCGCTGGCGTGCCTCGGCAACGGCGGGAGCTACGCCAGCTACAACGGCGGGGCCCCCATCGCTCCCGGAACTCTGATTTCGCTATTCGGTAATGGACTCGGACCTCCGCAAGGGTATGCGACCCAGGCCACGGCACTAAGCCCGTATCCGACCCAAGCGGCGGGCGTGGAAGTCACGTTCGACGGCAAATCCGCCCCGCTGCTTTGGGCACAGGACGAGCAGATCAACGCCGTCGCGCCCTGGTCGCTGACGCCGGGTCAAACGACTCAAGTCTGCGTCTCCTATCAGGGCATCAAGACCAACTGCCTCATGTGGCCTGTCGCCCAAGCCTCGCCCGGAGTGTTCACCCTCGATGGTGTCCATGCCGCGGCCCTGAACCAAGATGGGACGCTCAACTCGGCGGACAATCCCTCACCGGTTGGTTCGATCGTTTCCGTCTTCAGCACCGGTTTAGGGCCCATTGTGCCCGTTCAGGCCGACGGCGATCTAATTGGGCTTCCGCTGCCTGCCAATGTTCTTCAACCGGTCGTCCAAGCGATCCAGCCTGGTGTTCCGCCCCTTGGCGCCACGTTCACAAACCTTGAGGTCATCTTTGCCGGCCCCGCACCCTTCCTGGTCGCCGGCGTCACCCAAATCAATTTCCGCGCCCAGAAATACCAAGGCTCGATCTACGTGCAACTCTTCACTCCGAGCAACCCGTTCCAGATCTACATCGCCGGACAATGATGTCATCCGGCGCATACCGCGGGGAATCGCGAGCGGATGGTCGGCAAACGTTGCGACTTCGAGGGATCGCCGAAATACGGGGCCTCATCACACGTGACATTCGCAATTCATTTGGCCCGAGTCCGCCGGGGGCTTGGCAGCGCGGCGTCGCCTCTCGACCGCCGCCCTGTGATGCCAACTGGTTCGGACCGCGGAAAAAGATGATCTGGCCGAACTCCCAGGAGAGTTGAAGTCGAGGGGTGTGTCCTTTAAGCACACCTTGGACTCGGCTTGTAAAGAAAACATTCGGCTTAGGACTGGCTTAGCAGTTGCTGGATTGCAGTGAATGATACGGTGGTTGGGCCTCGCAGCGTTCACACTTGTTTCGATTGGGTCTTCCCAGAGCCTGCCGAGTTTTCAGTTGATCCAGAAAGTTGACGGGTCCGGCATGGACTCGGTGGCAGGACTGGGAACTGACGCGCAGGGAAATGTCTACATCGCGGGCACCACGTCTTCGCGGCAATTTCCGGTGAAGAACGCCGTGCAGCCGAATCTGGCCTCGGCCGGTCTCTATCGGTTCAGCGGTTCGGCCTCGACCGCGCTCGGTCTCTCTTCCTGCTCGTTCCTGGCGCTGGACCCGCAGAATCCTTCCACCATTTACGCGGTTTCGAACGGCACGCTGGTGAAGAGCGTGAACAGCGGCGTCACATTTACCGCGACGAGCTTGCCGAGTTCGCACGCCTTGTCGATTGCCATCCAACCGGGGAACGACCAGATCCTGTTCGCGGGAACGGTTGACCAGGGAGTACTCAAGAGCGCCGACGGCGGAGCGACCTGGACCGCCGTCAACAACGGCCTGCCGGTGCAGAATGGCGGACAGGTGTCGGTTCAGAAGCTCTGGATCGATCCCTCGAATGTCAGCGTAATCTTCCTCAACACGCCCAACGGACTGGCGCGGACCGCGGACGGCGCGGCGAACTGGCAACTCACAACGGTGCAGGGCGGGGCTGTGAGCATTTCGTTCGACGCGAGCAACGCCGGCGTGCTCTACGTCGCCAGCATTGGGAATCTCGTGCTGAAAAGCGCCGATTACGGGCAGACGTTCGCGCCGTTTCCGGTTCCGAAGGGGATCGGTGAAGTATTTCCCGATCCCATCGAGCCTGGCCGGCTGATCGGTGTGGGCGCGCTGCTTTACCAAAGCACCGACGGCGGCGCCACTTGGACGGAGGAATCGCCTACCGCGGTGTACGACCTGGTAGCCGATACGGTGAACGGGGTCTATTATGCGGCGATTGCGGGTACGGGCCTGGTCACGATCTCGGCCAATCTGCAAACGCTTACCCAGCTCGGCCCGAGGGGGCCGATTTCCAATCTGAGCGCCCTCGCCGTGGTAGGCGGGCAGCTGTATACCGCCAATCTCGGCTCCGGGGATGTTTTTGTAACGAAGCTCGACCCGTCGGGGAACATCCTATACTCGACGTACCTCGGCGGCAGGGGCAACGATCAGGCTATGGCGATGAGCGTGGATGCCGCAGGCAACATCTTTGTTGCCGGCACGACCAGCTCGGCCGATTTTCCTGTGAGCAAGGGCGCGTACGCGTCTTCGGGGGGCGTGTTTCTCTTCCAGCTGAACCCCGATGGTTCGCTTGGCTATTCGACTTACTTCAGCGGAACGATTCCGGTTGCGGTGGCGACCGACGGAAACGGGTCGGCCTGGCTTCTTGGAAACAGTCCCGGCGGACTGCCGGTCACGCCGGGGGCGTTCGCAACCACGTTTTGCTGCCTTGGCCCAGGAGGCGGGATCGGCTTTGGTCCGCCCATCATCCGGCAGGAAGCCACTCTGACTCGCTTTGCGCCCTCGGGCTCGGCTCTCACTTTCTCGACCTATGTCCAGGGTTCCGCTACATCGTCCGGACCCGGACCCATCACGCCGGCCGGCGCTTTGGCGCTAGCGGCGGATGGCTCGGCTTATCTGGGCGGGTTCGCAGGATTCTTCCATATCGACTCGACCGGATCGAAACTGCTGGCGTCGATGACCGTCGCGCCGGTGAACCCGCAGGCGATGACATTGGGCCCGGATGGCTCCCTCTACGCCGCGGGCATGCCGGAGAACTTTCAGACCACGCCAAGTGCGTTCCAGACCATGGTTCCATCGATTCCGAATCTGCCGTCGCAAGCGCGAGGCCTCTCCGAGACCGGCATCGTCCGGATTGACCCGGCACTTACAAACATTCTCGCGGCCACTTACTTCGGTTCCTACGCGCAGGTGAAGGCCATGATCACCGACGCCGCGGGCAACCTGTACATTGGCGGGAGCACCGCCGCGGCCGGACTCCCGACCCGCACGCCGTTCCAGGGCGGATTTGCCGGCTCGACCGGTTTTATGAGCGAACTATCCGGCGACCTGTCCTCTCTGTTGTTCTCCAGCTATTTCGGCGACACGGAAACCTTCGGGGTCAGCGGCATCGGCATTGGGCTGAACGGAAGCGTGTGGATCGGCGGGGCGACCAACCAGAGTTTCAGTTCTCAGGGAAATAACGGCAATGTCTGGATCAACAATCTCGCGCTAACTCCGCCTCCGGCACTGCGAATCGATTCGGTGGAGAATGCGGCGAGCCTCGTGGACGGCCCGATCGCAGCCGGAGAGACGGTCGTCGTCAACGGCGCTGGATTCGGCGGCAGCGCGCAGCTCACGATCGCAGGCGCGCCCGTTTCAGCGATATCGGTCACTCCCACCACGATCACGGCGACCGTCCCCGCGAGTGTACCAGGGGGGGCTGCGGCGATCGAGGTGCTATCCGGTGGTGTGAGCACAAACCCGGTCCTGATGCCGGTCGCGGCGACCGCGCCGGGTATTTTTTCGCAGAGCGGGACCGGCTACGGCCAAGGCTACATTCTGAACAAAGACGGCACGCTGAATGCGCTTTCGAATCCCGCCGCGCCAGGAGATCCAATCACGATCTTCGCCACGGGCGTCGGGCCGCTGAGCTTCACGCAGTGCTGCGCGGTGACCGAGTACCCGGTGAACGTCTACATCGACAGCATCTACTGCGACGGCGTGGCCGCGATTGCCGGTCCGGTGAACGGATTGCCGGGCAACGTGTATCAGATCACGGTGTACGTTCCGAATCCGGCGGTGATCTTTGCGAATCGCAATCCGCCTTTCGTGTTTCCGCCGCTGGACGGCGTTGTCATGCGGATCAACGGCGTGTCCAGCCAGCCGGGGATCGCGATTTCGATCGGGCAGTAGGCGCCGACGCTGTCCTCACCGGTAGCGAAGAGCGGCGATGGGATCGGTGTGGGCGGCTCGCCAGGCGGGGATTACGGTGGCGCCGAGTGCGCAGGCTAGCACCAGGATCAGCGTCTCATTTATGGTGAACGGATTGAATCTGGGAAATGCAACGGGAAGCGTTGCCGACCTGACACCAATGATTCAAGAAATGATGGGGCAAACCACCGTCTTTGTTAACGGGTTGAACCTGGGAAATTTGAAGCCGGCTGAAAAGGGCGGCTCCGAGGGCAATTGGCACGCGAAACCGCCTGCCCACCACGAGGATTCAAGTAATTCAGGCTGACGGGATGATTTCCGGGCTCCTTGCCGCCTCCTCCAAAAATGTGGTCTGTTATCGGTTATGAATCAAGGAGCGAGGCTAGTGGCGGCCGTCTTGGCCTGGGCCGGGCTCAGCGTGGCGCAGACGGCGATCGATACGCGGAACTGGACTGCTGCCGACGACCATCAGAACATGATGGAGCAACTGGGAATCAAAGCTCTCCGGCCGGGGCCGAGCGGCAACGAGAGCGCGCCGAACCACGCCAACTACGACGAGGCCACGGCGAATCCCTTCCCTAACCTGCCTGACGTGCTGAAACTGAAGAACGGCAAGAAGGTAACGACGGTGAAGATGTGGTGGAACCAGCGGCGCCCGGAGATCGTGGAGGATTTCGAGCGGGAAGTGCTGGGGCGGGTTCCGAAGAACGTTCCGGGGGTTTCGTGGACTGTCACGAAAACGGCAGAAGCCCTGGTGGGTTCGCGCGCTGTGATCGGGAAGCAAATCACCGGGCGCGCGGAGAATGCCGCCGACCCGGAAATTCAGGTCAATATCCAGATGACACTGGTGGTTCCGGCAGGAGCCAAACGTCCGGTGCCGGTGATGATGATGTTCGGCGGGCGGAGCATTCCGGAGGTCGCGTTTCCCTTGCCGGTGCTTCCAGGTCCGGGACGAAATGCGATCGTGGTGACGCAGCGGGCTGCGGGGTCGGATCCGCCGGCGCTGGAGCAGTTGATTGCCGATGGCTGGGGCGTCGCGACGATCAACCCGACGAGCATCCAGGCCGACAACGGCGCCGGCCTGACGAAGGGGATCATCGGGCTGGCGAATCACGGACAGCCGCGAAAGCCGGAGGACTGGGGCGCTCTGCGCGCGTGGGCCTGGGGCGCTTCGCGCGGGCTGGATTACCTGGAGACCGATCCCGCGGTCAATGCGAAGCAAGTCGGGATCGAAGGGGTGTCGCGGTATGGCAAAGCGGCTCTCATCACGATGGCATTCGATCGGCGCTTCGCGGTGGTTTTGATCGGTTCGTCCGGCGAGGGCGGAGCGAAACTGCATCGCCGCAACTGGGGCGAAGCGGTGGAGAATCTGACTGGGACCGGCGAGTATCACTGGATGGCCGGTAACTTTATGAAGTTCGGCACTTCGGAATCCACATTCGGCAGCAAGAACGCGGGAGACCTCCCGGTGGACGCGCACGAACTGCTGGCGTTGTGCGCACCGCGCCCGACGTTTATCAGCTATGGAGTTCCGGAGAAGGGCGACGCGCGGTGGCTCGACCACCAAGGCAGCTTTATGGCGGCAGTAGCGGCGCAGCCCGTGTTCCGCCTGTTGGGCGCGAAAGATCTGGGCGTAGGGGACGACTACAACACGGCAAAGATGCCGGCGGTGAACGTGGGACTGCTTGACGGGCAGCTGGCCTGGCGGCAGCACGACGGCGGGCATACCGATGCGCCGAACTGGAAATATTTCATTCCGTGGGCGGACCAGTTTGTGGTGCGGAGAGGGCGGTAGCGTCGCGTTTCTTCAAGAGGCCGCCGCGCTGACGCGCGGGGCTAAAAGTGCCACGAAGCGGGACGTTATAATCGCGGGTTGACACCGAAGACGGCTTTCCTGTTTCCTGGTCAGGGTTCGCAATTCGCGGGCATGGGTAAAGGGCTGGCGGATACCTTTCCCGAGGCGCGGCGCGTGTTTGAAGAGGCGGACGAGGCGCTGGGGTTTTCTCTTTCCCGCTTGTGTTTCGAGGGACCTGCCGAACAGCTCAAGCTCACGGAGAACCAGCAGCCCGCGTTGCTGACCGTTTCGGCGGCGGCCTGGGCCGTGCTGCGGGAGCGCGGCTGGGAGCCCGACTATGTGGCGGGGCACAGCCTCGGGGAATACTCCGCATTGGTGGCGGCGGGCAGTCTGTCTCTGGGGGATGGGGTGCGGTTGGTTCGCAAGCGCGGCCGCTATATGCAGGAAGCGGTGCCCGAGGGAGCGGGCGCCATGGCGGCGTTGTTGCGGCTGCCGCCGGAGGCGCTGGGTTCCGTGCTGGCACAGGCGGCGCAGGGAGAGGTCGTCACGGCGGCCAATCTCAATTCCGCGGATCAGGTGGTGATCGCGGGGCATGCGGGTGCAGTGAACCGGGCGATCGAGCTGGCAAAGGCGGCGGGCGCGCGGCGCGCGATGCTGCTGCAGGTGAGCGCTCCGTTCCATAGTCCTCTGTTGAAGCCGGCGCAAGAGCGGCTGCGCGCGGATCTGGATGCAACTGAATTCCGCGATCTGCGGTGTCCGTTGATCAACAACTGGCAGGCGCGGGAGGTGCGCTCGGGGGCGGAGGCGCGCCAGGGATTGTTCGAACAGGTGCCGAATCCGGTGCGGTGGGCCGAATCGATGAGCTACCTCGCTGGTCAGGGAGTTACCCGAGCGGTGGAGGTCGGCGCGGGCAGTGTGTTGGTCGGCCTGCTGCGCGGAGTTGAGCCGCCGATTGCAGGATTCAAGTTCGGGGAGCCGGGGGACTTGGAGAAGCTGGGTTAGACGCGGCGGACTTTAACTTTCGCCTCGCTGAACAGGACTTCGACCATACCGAAGTGCTCGTTGTAGTAGTCGCTCGAATATTGGCTCATGCGCTCGGCCGATACGACCACCTCGATGATGCCGGCTTGGACTACCGCGCGCGCGCAATCCATGCAGGGCATGATCTCAACGAAAATGGTGCAGGCTTCGGTGGCCGTGCCGGCGCGCGCAGCGTTGCAGATGGCGTTACGCTCGGCATGCTCAATCCAGAGATACTTGGTCGGACGCACCAGGCGCTCAGGCACGTCGTCGCGGATTCCCCGGGGAAAGGAATTGTAGCCGGTGGAGCGGATCTCGTGATTCGGGCCGACGATGACGGCGCCGATCTGCGTATTCGGATCTTTGCTGCGGCCGGCGACGACTTTGCAGATATCGAGGTAGTACTGGTCCCAACTGGGAATCGCGCGCATAGGCTTTTCTCAGAATGTAACAAACGCGGGAGGACCGCCGCCTCTCAGACCAGTTGCAATTCTCGCGCGGTTCAGGCAAGCTGTTAGGTTTTCCCGATTTGCTCATGCTGGAACGGGTCCTCTATCACGACCATTGCTTCGACGGCGCCGCTTCGGCCGCCTTCTTCAGCCGTTTTCTCTCGGGAGCGATCCATCCGGGCGCGGAATTCCGGTATACCGGGATGGCCCACAAGGCATCGCAATCGTTCGATCCGGCTTTGTTTGACGGAGACGAAAACGCCATCGTGGACTTCAAGTATTCGAGCGACCCGCGGCTGACGTGGTGGTTTGATCACCATCAGAGCGCGTTCTTGAATACCGAGGACGCGGAACATTACCGTAAGGATTCCAGCGGGCGCAAGCTGTACAATCCCAACTACAAGTCGTGCGCGTCCTTCATTCACGATGTGGCGCGCGACCGGTTCGGATTTCGCGCTCCGGAACTGGATGATCTGGTGAAATGGAGCGTGATCATCGACGGGGCGCAGTATAGCAGCGCACAATCGGCGCTGGAGCTGGGGGCGCCGGCGATGAAACTCACGCTGGTGATCGAAGCGGCGCAGGGATCGGACATCGTGCAGAAGGTGATCGGGTGGATGCAGCGGCGGCCGCTTGCCGACATCATCGCCGAGCCGGAGATTCAGGCGTTGTACCAGCCGCTGTACCAGCGGCACCTGCAAAACATCGAGATCATCAAGGGCCGCGCGCGGCAGGAAGACGGCGTGGTCTTCTTCGATCTGGCCGGCTACGACGTGGAAGGGTATAACAAGTTCATTCCGTATCACCTGTTCCCGACCTCGGTGTACACGGTGTCGGTGAGCCCGTCGAGTTTCCGGACGAAGATCTCGGTGGGGTCGAACCCGTGGGCGCAGGAGGAACCGAAGCATAACCTGGCGACCATCTGCGAGCGATACGGCGGAGGTGGGCACGCGCGCGTGGGGGCAATCAGTTTTCCGCCCGGGGAGTTGGAGAAGGCTCGGACGGTGGCGGCGCAGATTGTGGAAGAGCTGAAGACGTAGGGCTGCGGACGAGAGTCTAATAACCCTGGTCGCGCAGCTTTTCGACGGTCAGCGGGGACTTCACATCCAGCTTCCGGAGCAGTTTTTCCACGTGCTTGGCCAGGATGTCGCACTCCAGGTTGACGCGGGCGCCGGGACGATAGCCGCCTAGCGTTGTGCTGCGGTAAGTGTGCGGAATGATGGTCACCGAGAGGACGGCGGCTTCGAGCGCGGCGATGGTGAGGCTGATGCCGTCGATCGCCACCGAACCTTTGAATACCAGGAACGGGTCCAGTTCGGCGGGCACGCGGACGCGCAGCCACCAGTTTTCGCCGCCCAAGGCTTCGAGGCCCAGCAATTCGCCGGTGCCGTCCACATGGCCCTGCACGATGTGACCGCTCAGGCGGCTGGTGGGCGCGAGCGGCCGCTCCAGGTTTACGCGCGAGCCGGCGCGGAGATCACCCAAGTTGGTGCGGCGCAACGTTTCCGGGGCGAGATCGGCGGAGAAGCCATCCGGCCGCAAGCCGACGGCAGTTAGACAGACGCCATTGACAGCGATGCTAGCGCCCTCGGTCAAATCTTCGCGGACGGTGGCACACTGCACGCTCAGGCGGCCGGCTTGGATGGACGCGACGGTACCGAGTTCTTCAATGATCCCCGTGAACATCCAGGTATCCTTCCACCGCGAACTCGTCCGGGGGGATGTGATGAATGGTGATGCCGTGGACGCGAATGGCGTCGGAACGGCGGCGGCGGCCGATGCCGCCGGCGAGCGGCAAAGCTTCGAGGCCGCCGAGAATCTTGGGGCCGTAGTAGAAGAACACACGATCGACGATGCCGTTTTCGAGAGCGCTCCAGTTGATCTTACTGCCCGCTTCGATCATCAGAGAAAGATACTGCTCGCCGCTCAGCCAGTTGACCAGGCCGCGGAGATCGGCGCGGCCTCCGGGACCATCGAAGACAAGCACCTTGATGCCGCGGCCCTCGACAATTTTGCGGCGCTCGGCGGAAGACGCGGACGTGGTCACCAACACGACATCGCCGGAAGCACTGCGCGCCATTTTCGAATCGAGGGGGAGGCGGAGCTGCGAATCCATCACGATGCGCAAGAGCGGGCGGCAGCGGGGCAGACCGCTGCGGTCGGTGAGCAAGCAATCGTCGGCGAGCACCGTGCCGATTCCGGTGAGGATGGCATCCTGATCGTGGCGGAGCTGCTGGACGTGGGCGCGGGCATGCTCGCTGGTGATCCAGCCGCGGTTGTCATCGGGGGCGGAGATCTTGCCGTCGAGCGTGATGGCGGTCTTGAGCGTCACCAGCGGCCTGCCGGTGCGCATGAAATGGAAGAACGCCTCGTTCAGCTTTTCGGCCTCGTTGGTAAAGTCGGCGGCGATTTCCACGGCGACGCCCGCTTCGCGGAGTTTGCGAAAGCCATCGCCGCGCACCCGCGGGTTGGGGTCTTCCGCCGCCGCGACCACCCGGGCAATGCCGGCCCGGATGACCGCGTGGGCGCAGGGCGGGGTGCGACCCTGGTGCGAGCACGGCTCCAGATTCAGATAGAGAGTGGCGCCGCGCGCGGCTTCCCCGGCCTGGGCCAGCGCGAGGATTTCGGCGTGATCGCGGCCGCTGTAGGTGTGGAAGCCGCGTCCGACGACGTGGCCGTCGCGCACCACGACCGCGCCCACCATCGGATTCGGGCTGGTGAGGCCGCGGCCCCGGCGCGCCAGGTCAAGCGCTTCCCTCATGAACACAGCGGTCATTTTTCAAAGAGAGATTCGATGAAGACTTCGGGATCGAAGGGCAGCAGGTCGTCCGCCTTTTCGCCGACTCCGACATAGCGGATGGGCAGATTCAGTTCGCGCGCGATGGCGACCACGATGCCGCCCTTGGCCGTGCCATCGAGCTTGGTCAGGACGATGCCGGTGACGCCGGAAGTTTCGGTGAATTTGCGCGCCTGCTCGAGGCCGTTCTGGCCGGTGGTAGCGTCGAGGACGAGCAGCACTTCGTGCGGCGCGTCAGGAATGACCTTCTTGGCGGTGCGGCTCATCTTCTGCAGCTCGGCCATCAGGTTTTCCTTGGTCTGCAGACGGCCGGCAGTATCGACGATGACGTAATCGACTTTGGTCGACCGCGCCGATTGCAAGGCGTCGAAGAGCACCGCGCTGGGGTCGCTACCGGCGTTCTGCCGCACCACGCGGGTGCTGGTGCGGTCGCCCCAGATCTCGAGCTGCTCGATGGCGGCCGCGCGAAACGTATCGGCGGCGCACAGCACAGCGGTCCGCTGCTCATTCTTGAAGCGGTGAGCCAGCTTGCCGATGGTGGTGGTTTTTCCGGAGCCGTTGACGCCGACCACCAGAATCACGGCGGGCGGCTCGGCGACCCGGGCGGGCGCGCGCTCGCTGGCTTGCAGAATTTCGAGCAACTGTTCGCGGATCAGGCCGCGCAGCTCGGCGGCATCGTTCAACTGGTGGCGCTCGACGCGCCGGCGAATGCTCTCAAGGATCTCGTCGGTGGTGCGCACGCCGATATCGGCGGTAATGAGGGCGAACTCGAGCTCGTCAAGCAGGTCGGGATTGATTTCGCGGCCGCCCTGCAGCGCGTCTTCGAGGGCGGAAACCAAGCCGCTGCGCGTTTTTTGCACACCGGCTTTCAGTTTTTCCAGCAGGGACGGCTCTTGCTCGACCGAGCCGAATAGCGTTTGGATCATTTTCCCTTTATTCTAACAGTGGCGATGGAACGGGCTGCTGTTTTCGGAGCGGCGGGGGCGATCGGGCCGCAGGTGGCGGAAGAACTCAGCCGGCGCGGTGTGCCGTTTCGCGTGGTGGGCCGGTCGCGGCCGAAGCTCGAAGCGGCATTCGGTACGCTGCCGCACGCGGAGATTTTCGATGCCGACATTGGGGATCCGCGGGCAGCGGGAGCCGCGGCGCGCGGCGTGGACACGATTTTCTATTGCGTCGGCCTGCCGTATCCGTCGCATTATTTGCATCCGGTGCTGATGCGCGCGGCGCTGGAGGCGGCCGCAGCGATGCAGGTGCGGCGGATGGTGCTGGTCTCGAGCGTGTATCCGTACGGCGTGCCGCACACGGCGCGCGTGGCCGAGACGCACCCGCGCGAGCCCGCGGCACGCAAGGGGCAGTACCGCAAAGAACAAGAAGACCTGGTGCTGGCGGCGCACCGGGCCGGGAAACTGCAGGGACTGATTGTGACGCTCCCGGATTTCTATGGACCGGGGGCTACGCAGGCGTTGGCGAACCTCATCTTCGAGGGGGCGCTGGCGAACAAAACGGCCAATTGGATTGGGCCGGTGAATACGCCGCATGAATTTGTGTTTGTGCCCGACACCGGACCGGTAGTTGTGGAGCTGGGGTCGCGCGACGATTGTTACGGCGAAGCCTGGAATTTTGGCGGCCCCGGGGCGATCAACACGCTCGATTTCATCACCCGCGCGTACCGCGCAGCGGGCCACGCGCCGAAATACCGGACCGCGGGGCGCGGTGTGCTCAAGCTGCTGGGCTGGTTCAACCCGCTGATGCGCGAGCTGCCCGAGATGCTGTACCTGGAGGAGACGCCGGTGATCCTCGACGATAGCAAGCTGCTGGCGAAACTCGGCAACGTCTCCAAGACGTCTTACGACGACGGGATTCGACAGACCATCGAGTGGATGCGCCGGCAGGCCGCGGGGCGCTGACGATCAGGCGCCAGCTGTTTTGGCGGCGATGGCCTGCAACTGACCGAAATGATTGAGGTCGTGGCCGGCCATGGTTTCCACGATGGTCTCGATGGTCATGGCGCCGCGCTCGGGATGGGTCACCGGGCGCTCCAGCTGTTCGGCGGAAAGCGCGGCGATCAAGCGGACGTTCCAGCCGCGAGCCGCCCGGAACATCTCGAGCGCGACGTTCGTGGTGAAGGAAGAGACCGCGTAGGAGGCGGCCCACTTGTCCTGGTCAAACGGCTGAATGACGTGGTCCGGCTCGGCCAACGACTGGCGGAGGCGGAAGGCGAAAACGAGT
>Ga0126371_10004474_pt1 | contig 12323 bp, 9 predicted proteins | sample PanSoiMetaPlot_4_FD_110145 | JGI IMG/M metagenome (GOLD analysis project Ga0126371, IMG submission 110145) | Tropical forest soil microbial communities from Panama - MetaG Plot_4 | ecosystem: Environmental > Terrestrial > Soil > Tropical forest > Bulk soil | place: Panama | collected 2016-02-17
CGCGCCAGCACCTGCTGCTGGGCTTGGTCCGGGTAGGCCCGGCACCGGTAGGCGGTCCGCACCACAGCAGGATGCCAGGCCCCGCCGACAAACCCCCGCCACGCAGCGCCCGGCACCAGATTCCTCCCCGGCCCGAAAGCCAGGGCTTCCCCCGGAGGTCCTGGTGAACGCTACGGCAAGGTCCACGGCCGGCGCGCCGTGCCGTGTGGTGCCCAGCCCCGGCCCCCCCGAACGGGACGGGCACCACACGCACGCCAGTGATCCCCATGCTTACCGTCTTGAGGGCCCCGTGACGACTCAGCCAGCTAATGTGTAAGGAGACAACTAAGTCCCTTATCAGGACTTGCCGTCGGCGGGGGGACAGACGGTGATCGTGATGTGCCCATGAGCCCGCGCCCGGCCGTGTCGCGCCACGATCCGACGGCCCGGCGATTCCTGAGGGCCGCCACCCAGCTGATCGATGCCTACCTGGACGATCAGCCCGGTGAGGCGCGGCCGGCCCGGCTGCGGTCGATCCGCTTCCCGGCGGCACTGGAGTGGCTGAGAACCGAGGATGTCATCCGCACGGCCGCGGCCGAGGGGAGCGCGGGAGCAAGCCGGAAGGCCTTCTTCAACCGCTGGCCCACGCGCGAGGAGTTCCTGCCCGACGCGGTGGTGTACGCCCTGGTGCACGACGAGGTACCCGAGCCTCCCAACGAGCAGGCCAAGCAGGTTCCCGGCACCGCGGCCGCCCCGGTGCCGTTCTCCCAGGAGGTCACTCGCATCGCTGACGGGCTGCTCGCCTCGCTCCAGCGGCACCCGCGCAGCTACCTGACGCTGCACATCGGCCCGCTCCTGGCCCAGCATCCGGCCCTGTGGGAGGCACTGAAGCCAGCCATGCGCGACGGGATCCTGGCCTGGGCCGACGGTTACGCCGCGCTGCTCACCGACCTCGGCGTGGTCTTGCGGCCGGGGTGGACGCCCTACCGGCTGTCACTCGCGCTGCAGGCCGCCCTGGACGGGTTCCTGCTGCGCTACCGGATCATGCCGGAGGACTATCCCGCCGCACGCTGGGAAGGCGTCGGCATCTTCGCCGATACCGTGGTCGCCATCATCCTCGGGGTGGTCGACGCTGACCGCAGCGGCACCAGCGGCCGGGAAGCCCTGGACAAGCTCATCGGGTAGCCGCGGGATCGCAGTCGCCGATAAGCCCGGGTTCTGCCCGTCGCCGTGCCCGCGTTCAAAGGCTGACCAGCGCAGGAGCCCGATGTCAGCGACCATCCTGACGTGGCGCCGCATGGCCTGCCGGGCCGCTGGCCCGTCACCGCGCCGGATGGCCTCGAGAATCCGCTGATGCGCGGCCAGTGAGAGTGGCGGCCGGCCAGGCTCGCCGAGCGAGCTGCGGTGCGTCTCGGCGATCGGCCCGGCGATCGCGGCCATGAACTCCTCCAGCAGTGGGCTACGCGCCGCCCTGGTCACGGCCTGGTGGAACAGGCGGTCGCCTTCCTCGCCTAGCCCGCCGACCCGGATATCCGCCGTCATGGTGTCGAGCGCCTCGGCCATCGCGGCCAGGTCGGCGTCGGTTCGCCGTGTCGCGGCCAGGGCGGCGAGCTGGGTTTCCAGGGCCTCCCGGGCTTCGAGGATCTCCGGCAGCCGGTGCCGCTGTGTCATGAGCTCCATCAGGTGCCCGGAGTCATTCGGCATCGAGCGTACGTAGATGCCGTCCCCGTGACGCACCTCAAGGATGCCGCGGACCTCGAGCGCCACCGTGGCCTGGCGCACCGACGCACGGCTTACCCGCAACGCCGAAGCGAGCTCCCGCTCCGAGGGCAACCGGTCGCCCACGGCCAGGCCGGTGACCTCCACGTAGTCCAGCAGCCGCGCCACTAGTTGCTCATAGAGGCGGCGCCGGTCTGGAGCACGCAGCGAGTCGGTGCTCGGTCGACCGTGCCGCTGGCTCGCCCCCATAACGTGGTCTCGCCCCCTGCCGTCGCTGCTACCGATCAGCGTTGACACCCCAAGATAGCCGACCGTATCGTCTGGGCTACTGGGTCACTGGACTAGCCACTCAGACTCTCTGTCACCAGCTGTCTTGAGCCTCCGAGCCGCGTCGAGGATGAGATGAGCACCTTCCTGATCACGGTGGGGGTGGGCCTGGTGACGGCCGCGATCCTGGCGCTGTCGGCTATCGCTTTCACGCTGGAGTACGCGGTGAGCCGGGTGGCCAACTTCGCGCACGGCGAGCTGCTCACTATCGGCGCGTACGCCGCTTACACCGGGCAGAACTACTTTCACCAGAACGTGGCCGCGGCGGCGCTGATCGCCGCGGCCGCGGGGATGCTCGCCGGGCTGGCGCTGAACACCTCCCTGATCGAGCGGTTCCGCGGGCGCAGCCCCGCCACGGTGCTCATCGCCACCCTGGGCGCCTCGCTCATCGTGCAGAACGTGCTCACCATGATCTACGGCGCGGCCGACGTCTCCTATTCCTTCGCCCAGGGCGGCCTGCACCACGTCGGGCCGTTCCTGTGGACGACGTCGGACATCGAGGTGATGGTGTCCGCGGTCGGCGTCTGCGGCCTGATCTACCTCCTGCTCCAGCACACGCGCCTGGGCAAGGCGATCAGGGCGGTGTCGCAGGACCGGGCGCTCGCCCAGGTGAGCGGCATCCCGGCGCGACGTGTGGTGATGCAGACCTGGGGCCTGGCCGGGGCCGTGTCCGGCTTCGCCGGCTTCATGCTCGCCGACACGCTGGGCACGTTCGGCCCGACGCTCGGGTTCGGGTTCCTGCTGCTGACGATCACCGCCGCGGTCGCGGGCGGGCTCGGACGGCCGTACCCGACCCTGGGGGGCGCGCTCCTGGTGGGCCTGGTCATCCAGATCGGCGCTGCCTACACCAGCTCGGCCTACCAGAACGTCTACGCGTTCCTGCTGCTGGTAGCGCTCATGCTGCTGCGGCCGAACGGGCTGTTCGTCCACAGCGCGAGAGCGGTGCGTGCCTGATGTACTGGGTCAGCGTCTTCACCGAGGCCGCCATCTTCGCGATCCTGGCCCTTGGCCTCGACATGGTCTGGGGCTGGTGCGGCGACTTCGACCTGGCCTTCTACGGCTACCTCGCCCTCGGCAGCTACATGACCATGGTGCTGACGATCGGCCGGCCCACGCCGCCGGTGGAGTACATCATCGGCTGGCGGCTGCCGTACCCGCTGGCCCTGGTGCTGGCCGACGTGGCGGTGGTGGCCCTGGCGGCGGTGATCGGAGCGATCGCGCTGCGCAACCTGCGCGAGATCTACTTCGCGGTCACCACGCTCGGCGCGGTCAGCGTGCTCTACCTGATCGTCGAGAACTACACGCCCCTGTTCGACGGCTACAACGGGGTGTACGGGCTGATCAACCCCGGGCAGACGCTGCTGCACCTCACCTATGACGGGTACCGCGTCGGTTTCCTCGGGGCCGTCCTGGTCGTGCTGCTGCTCGCCTACCTGCTGGCGCAGCGCCTGTCCCGGAGCCCGTTCGGCCGGATGGTGTGCTCGGTGCGGGAAGACGAACGCGCCTCCGCGGCCTACGGCCGCCCGGTGTTCTTCGTCAAGTACCGCGCTTACCTGGTGGGCGCCGCGTTCGCGGGACTGGCCGGCGGCCTGTTCGCCGTGTTCATCAGCGCGTTCAACCCGTCGGCCTGGACGCCGCAGGAACTTCTGCTGATCTACGCCGCGATCCTGGTGGGCGGGCGCGGCAACCCGCGAGGCGTGATCCTCGGCACGTTCGTGGTTTACGTCGGCTTCATCGAGCTCACGCGGTACCTGCCGTCTCCCGCGTCGCGGCCTGACTTCGGCCCGGCGCTGCGCCAGGTGCTGATCGGGCTATTGATCATCCTGATGCTCAAGTTCCGCCCTGAGGGCATCCTCCCCGAGCGGGCGGGTGGGCGCCAGCCGCGACGCCCGGTCCCGGGCCAGGCGCCAGGGCTGGCGGCCGGACCGCCCGCCGAGCCCGCGGGCGCGGTCGCGGGGGCCGGGCCGGCGAGCGCGGACCCGGCCGACCAGGAGGGCGCGCCGTGACCGCCGCGCTTCTGGAGATCGAGCACCTCAGCAAGTCCTTCGGGGGCGTGCACGCGGTACAGGACTGCACGTTCATGGTGCCCGAGGGCCACGTCATCGGCCTGATCGGGCCGAACGGCGCGGGCAAGAGCACCGTGGTCGACCTGGTGTCCGGCTTCGGGCGGCCGGACGCAGGCAGCGTCAGGCTGGCCGGCCAGCAACTGATCGGCAAGCGCCCGGACACCATCTCCCGGCTCGGGCTGATCCGGACGTTCCAGACTCCCCGGGAATGGCGCAACCTGACGGTGCTGGACAACATCCTGCTCGCGCAGTGCCGGTTCCGGCGCGAGTCGCTGCGGGAGTCACTGCTCCGGGCCCGCCGTATCCGCCGCGAGGAAGATGCCGACCGGGCGGTGGCGCAGGCGATCCTGGACCGGTTTCAGCTGGGCGACCTGGCGGACGAGCGCGCGGTCAGGCTCAGCGGCGGGCAGAAGCGGCTGCTGGAGTTCGCCCGGATTGCGGCCGCCGAGCCACGGCTCGTCATCCTCGATGAGCCCATGGGGGGCGTCAACCCGGTGCTGGGCGTCCGGATCGGCGAAGCCGTCCGCGGCTTCGCCGACGAGGGCCGCACCGTGCTCATCGTGGAGCACAACCTGCCGTTCATCGAGCGGACCTGCGACCAGGTCGTGGTGATGGACCTCGGTGAGGTCATCGCGCAGGGACCGTTCTCCAGCCTGCGCGACAACGCGCGGGTCGTCGACGCCTACCTCGGCATGGATCTCGGCCGTGAATGAAGGAACCCATGAGGCCGCAGGCCTGGCCGCGCCCGTCACGGCGGGCGAGCCGGCGCTGCGCGCCGAGGGTGTCACGGCCGGGTACGGCGGTCCGCCGATTGTCGAGGACGTCTCGCTCGCGGTGCTGTCGGGGAAGATCACCGCCATAGTCGGCCCGAACGGAGCGGGCAAGTCAACCCTGCTCAAGGCCTTGAGCGGAGTACTGAAAGCCACCCGCGGCGAGGTGTACGTGCGCGGCCGCCGGACAACGAACATGCTTCCCGAGAAGCTGGTCAAGCGCGGGCTCGGCTACGTGCCGCAGGTGTCCAACATCTTTCCGGACCTCACAGTACGGGAGAACCTGGAGATGGGCGGCTATCTGCGCCGTGACGGGCTGGGCCGCCGTATCGACGAACTATGTGAGCTGTTTCCCGACCTGGGCCGCTCGCTGCGGCGCCGGGCGGGGCTGCTGAGCGGCGGGCAGCACAGCATGCTGGCCATGGCCCGGGCGCTCATGCTGGAGCCCGCGGTGCTGCTGCTCGATGAGCCGAGCGCCGGGCTGTCACCCCTGCTCCAGGGCGCGCTCTGGGAGCAGATCGAGAAGGTTGCCGACACCGGCGTCGGGGTCTGCGTGGTCGAGCAGAACACCCGGCGGACGCTTCGCCACGCGCACTGGGGCTACGTCCTCGTGCTCGGGCGCAACCGGCTGGACGGACCTGCACGGCAACTGCTGGAAGACGACAGCGTCGTGCAGCTCTACATCGGCCGGATGAATTGATCAGCGCGGGTCTCGCGGAGAACCGGAGCGCAGTCGTGCCTCCGGGTTCCCGCCGGCTCGCATCGGATAAGGGAGTTCCGCAGTGAAACGATCAATCATCGGCAGGACCACCGGGGCGTGCGCGGCCGCGATGCTGCTGGCCGCCTGCGCGTCGTCGAGCAGCGGCTCGGGGACGTCGGGCAATGCCTCCGGCCCGGTCACCTACGGCGTGCTGTCCTGCTTCACCGGGCGGCTGGCCAGCCTGGGGCAGGCGATGCTCCAGGGCTCGAAGGTCGCCCAGAGCGAGATCAACTCGGCGGGCGGCGTGCTGGGCCAGAAGGTACAGCTAGCCACCGGAGACACCAGCTGCGACGTGGCGGACGGCATCACCGCGGTGAACCAGATGCTGAGCAAGAACGTCAGCGGCGTGATCGGCCCGGAGACCCAGGAGATCAACGGAGTGGAGCCGATCCTCGACGCCAACCACATCGTGGACGAGTTCCAGGGCGGCGACACCGCCCGCGACCACCAGACCGACCCGTACTTCTTCCGGGACAGCCCGTCCGACTCACAGCTGGGCGTCGCCATGGCGCTGTACGCCCACCAGAAGGGGTACCAGCGGGCGGTCATGCTGTTCTACTCCGACCCGGCGGCGCAGACGTTCCTCAAGCCCGTCTCCCAGACGTTCACGCACCTCGGCGGCACGATACTCAAGACCATCATCGTGACCCCCGACCAGACGTCCTACCTGAGCCAGGTGCGGCAGGCCATCGCGGCCAACCCGCAAGTGATCTTCACCCAGGAGGACCCGCCGACCGCGTCGGTCTTGTTCCGGGAGTTCAGGCAGCTGGGCGGGCAGTCGATCCCGTGGGTCGGAACCGACGTGACCAGCGGCAGCGACTACCTGAAGGCGATCGGCTACGCCACGGCCCACGCGCACCTGATCTCGGTGTTCGGCACCTCGGTGACCGGCCAGGCCAACAGCGCGTTCCTGAGCCTGTTCAACCAGCTCTACCCGAGCCAGAAGAGCGCCGGCCCGCTGGCGAACGCCAACTACGCCTACGACGCGGTGATCTCCCTGGCGCTCGCCGACGACTACGCCAAGACGACGAATGGCACGACGGTCGCCCACGACATGACAAAGGTGACCAACTCGCCGGGCACGCCCTGCTACACGTACTCGACCTGCCTGAAACTGATCAAGGAAGGAAAGAAGATCAACTACGAGGGCGCGAGCGGTGACCTCGACTACAACAAGTACAACAACACGTTCGGCCCCTACGGCGCCTTCCAGTCCAGCCTCACGGGCGTGGAACAGCAGGTATCCGTGATGACGGCACCGCAGCTCGCCGCGGTCACGCCGTAACGCCGGCGCGCCTGACGGCCGCGGACCGGCCGAGCTGCCGCCCGCGGCCGTCAGGCGCGGTCACCGCGAAGTACGGTCCCTCGCTGCCCGTTACCATTGCCTGGCGCTCCGTAATGCCCGGGAAACGATATCATTAACAAATGTTTATGCGCGCCCGGTGATCTATTGACAATTCGCGAGTAGCTTATTGCCGAGGGGGGCGGCGCGCTTTACCATAATTGTGCATAATTGCAGCCTTCTCCCTCGCAGGGGCCGGGGTTCATCTGCAGGAGGGGGAGGCCATGAAGGCACTGAGGCTTGTCCTGGTCATCGTGCTCGGGGTTTTCGGGTTGATCGCGACGGCCGCCGCGGCCAGCGCATCGCCCGCCTGGGGCGGCCAAGGGTATGAATGCACCGGCGGGAACGTCCCCGCGGGCACCTACGACTCGATGCTCATCACCGGTATCTGCTACATGCCGGCCGGCACCGTCGTCGTCCGCGGCAACCTCACCGTGGCGCCCGGGGCCCTGCTCGACGCGGCCACGCCGGGTGACCCGGCCGCCAATCCGCTCCTGCCGGCGACGGTGCTGGTCGGCGGGAACGTCCGGGTACGCCACGGCGCGGTCCTGGTCATGGGCTGCTCGCCGGCCGGCGGATGTAACGCCGTCACCTATGACCGCATCCGCGGGAATCTCACCGCGTTCGGCGCACTAGGAGTGGTGATCCAGGCGGTGTCCATCGGCGGCAACGCCACCGTGGTGGGCGGCGGCGGCGGCGTGGCCGGCGGCCCGGGCTCGGGCGGGTGCTTCACCAGTCCCAGTCCCCCGCCATGGTCCGAGGACCCGGCGCTGAGCAACCCGACGACTGGTTCCCCGCAGTACACCGACTTCGAGGACAGCCCGATCGGCGGCAACCTGCGGGTCATCGGCATGCAGACGTGCTACCTCGGATCGTTCCGGGACCGGGTCAAGGGTGATGTCGCGTTCATCGGCAACACCACCAGCGACCCCGACGGCAACGAACTGGGCAGTAACCTGATCCGCGGCCACGTGGCCTGCCTGGGCAACCTGCCCGCCACGCAGTTCGGGGACTCCTTCGCCGCCCCGAACATGGTCGGAGGGTTCGCGGTCGGGCAGTGCGGGTTCAAGGTTGTCCTGCCCAACCCGGCCCCCGCGCCGGGGGTGCCGGCCGGCCCTCTGGTGCACATCACCGTGAGCACCGGCAAGCTGCGGACCTACAAGGGAACTCACACCCAGGTCGGACCGAGCACTTCGGTGCCGCTCGGGCCGAACGTCACCGCATCGGGCGACACGCTCATCGTCAACCTGAACAACGCCATCATCGCCGGCGCCGGCCTCAAGGGATCGGTCACGGTAGTGCCCGGCGCCCCGCCGGGCAGCACCGGTGAGGTGGTCGCCGCCACCATCCATCCCGACGGCTCGCAGTCGTTCGAGGCCCTCGACAACTGCACGTGCAGCTTCCGCGGCCAGGCCGGCACGGTGACGATCATGGCCTACGGGAGAACGTCCAAGCACGGCGTGACCAAGGGCACCTTCCTGATCAGTTCCGGTGGTGCCGCCAACGGCGGGCTGGCCACGCTGGCCGGCTGGGGAACGTTCTCCAGCGTCGGCCAGCCGGCCGGGACGCTGCGGCTCATCGAGCATCTCGCGCTCACCGGCCACGGCGGCCACTCGCCCGCTGGCCACCGGGTCCTGCGGCGCTTCGGAGGAATGTCCGGGCTCAACCGGGATCCCGCGTCCCGCCGGTAACGGCATCTCCCCGGCGTGTCAGGCCGCCCGCCTGACACGCCGGGGATACCGCGGAACCCCGCCCCGCCCGGCGGCGGGGGCGAACGGCCGGGGACGGCCCGGCCACGAACTATGTTGCTCTTCGTTTCATCGTTTTACAGTGGGCGCGTGGACACCGAGGAGTCCCTTGCAGGGGGGTCCGCACCACCGCTTGTGGTACGGGCCGAGGGATCGGAGCGAACCCTGCCGGCTGGCCCTTCGTACCTGATCGGCAGGGATCCGAAGTCCGACATCGTGATCACCGATGCCCGCGTGTCCTGGCGGCATGCCGTGCTCCGGCGGGAGGACGGCCGCTGGGTGCTGGTGGACAAGGCCAGCAGCAACGGCACCTATGCCGCAGGCCATCGGGTGGACCGGATCGAGATCAACGGGGAATGCCTGGTCCGGCTCGGCCACCCGGCCGACGGGCCCACCCTGAGCTGCTCCGTCACCGCGGCCGCCCCGTCGGACGAGCCCACCCTGCGGCCATGGGCGATCTCGCGGGCCGGCGGGCCGGACACCGGACGGGCGCGGCCCGCCAAAATGCTGCGCATCGGCCGCGCGCCGGATAACGACATCGTGGTCTCCGATCCCGGTGTCTCCCAGCACCATGCCGAACTGCGGCCCGAGGCCGGCGCCTATCGCATCGTGGACCTGGACAGCCGTAACGGCACGTTCGTCAATGAGCGGCGCGTGACCGCGGCGCGGCTGTCCGAGGGGGATCTCGTCGCCATCGGCTCCTCCACGTTCCGGCTGACCGGTCACGAACTGCAGCCGTTCGCCTCTCCCGGCGCCCGCGGCGAGCAGGCACCGCCGCCGCCCGCCACACCGGCTGCGCCGCCTGCCGCGCCCGACGCGCCCGCCGCACCGCCCGACGCGGCCGCCGCACCGCCCGCCACGCCCGACGCACCGGCCGTGCCGCCCGCCGGGGGCGACGGCGCGCTCGAGATCCCGTACGCGGTCCGCTGGCTGGTGCCGAGGGGCGAGCGGTTCGCGAACTTCGACATCCTGAACGACAACGACACCCAGCTCGACTACTACCGTCAGTTCGGGCACATCTACGCGGTCGGGATCCCGACGAAGAGGTGGCGGCTCGTCGTCGTCTCGGACCCCGGGTTGCTCGACGAGGTGGCGGCGGACGAGGAGCAGTTCGGCAAGCGCGTCGAGGAGATCAACTTCTTCGCCCAGCTGGCCAACACCCGCGGCGGCGGCATCTCGGTGATCGGCGATGGCCCGCATTACGAGCACGTCCGCCGCGTGATGCTGCCCTGGTACGCGCCACTGAACCAGCGGACGCAGCTCGGGCAGATGAAGGATCAGGCGCGCAAGCTGGTGGCCGCGTGGTCCGCGATCCCCGACGATGAGCCGCTCGACGCGCGCACCTGGATGGAGCGTTACGCGCTCGAGGTCTCCGGACGCGGCGCGTGCAATTACGACTTCGGCCTGCTCGACGGCAGGGGCGAAGCGCACCCGTTCGCCGTGGCCGTCCCGGAGAGCACCAAGGAGAGCATCCGGCGCGTCGCCGACCCTCGCCCCGACTCCGCGGTTCTCGCGGGCCGCGCGGCCCGCGCGCGCCGGAAGCGCTACCGCCGTCACAACGAGGAGCTGTTCCGGACGGCCGATGCGCTGGTGCGGGGCCGCATGCACACGAGCCCGCTCGGGCAGCCGACGGACTTGCTCACCCGCATGGTGAGCACGCCGGATCCCGAGACGGGCGAGCTCCTCGACGCCGTGACCATGCGCGACCAGGTCCTCATGCACCTCTCGAACGGCTTCAACGGGCCGTCGATCACGGGCGGCTGGCTCGCCTATGTCCTCGCCACGCACCCCGAGGTCGAGCAGAAGCTGATCGCTGAGATCGACGGGATCACCGGCGGCGACCCCGACTACGACCTGCAGTACGACGACCTGATGGCGCTGACGTACACGACCCAGGTCATCAAGGAGACGATGCGGATCTACCCGCCGATGCCGGTCACGATCCGCCGCAGCCTCAAGGACGGAACGCTCGGCCGCTACCGCATCCGGAAGGACGACATCATCCTGGTCGGGACGCTCGCCGCGCAACGCGACCCGCGGTACTGGGGACCGGACCCCGACCAGTTCGATCCGGAGCAGTTCGCGATGGAGAAGGTCGTCGGCCGGCCGCGCCACGCTTTCATCCCGTTCTCGATCGGCAAGCGGCAGTGCATGGCGCAAGAGGTCACGTTCATGATGCTCCGCGTCGTCTTGTTCGAGATCTACCGGCACTACCAGCTCCGGCTCGCACCGGGCGCGACCGTGACGAAGAACACGATCGTGACGACGAAGCCGGCCTCAGTTCCGGTCATCCGCGTGCCGCGCGAGCCCGCCGCGCGCCAGCGGGCACCGGTCGCGGAGCGCGACCGCCCGGCGCCGGCCGGGCTGCTTGACCGGCCGGCCGCCCCCGCTCCTGCGGTCGCGCGCGACTGGGGCGAACCGAGCGAGATTCCCCAGACCAGCGCCTACCGCCATCTCGTGATCGCGTACGGCAGCAACTTCGGCGCGAACAAGGAGCTGGCCGAGCGCTTCGCCGAGCGCAGCGACTTCCACGGCTACAGGAGCGACGTGATCACGCTGAACGAGCTCGCGGAGTCGCCGCCGCGCACGCAGCCCTGGCTGCTGGTCGTCATGACCTCCACCTACACGTCCAACCCGCCCACGAACGCGGCCGCGTTCAGGTCGTGGCTCGAGCGCACGCAGGCCGGCGCGCCGACGTGGCGGAACTGCCGGTACCTGGTCTGGGGGCTCGGCAACAGCCAGTGGAACGCGTTCCTCGCGTTCCCCCGCTACGTGCACCAGAAGCTGGCCGAGCTCGGCGCCACGCCGCTCGCGGAGTTCGCCTACGGCGACGTGGGCTCTCCGGTGTGGGAGCGCCGTCACGGGGACTGGAACGCCCGCGTCTGGCCCGTCCTCCTCGAGCTGTCCGGGGCCCGGCCGACCAAGGCGGCCGCCGCACGCGTCGCCGCCGGGAAGGCCGCGGCGGGCGCGCTGACCGGCCCCGACTCGAGCACCGCCATGCACAGGTCGCTGCTCGGCGCCGGGGCCGCGCCGCAGCCGGTTGACCGGGCGACGAGCTTCTCTTCGGTCATACGCCTCATGTCCCCGGGGTCACGCAAGCGGGCCACGGCGGAACGCGGCGGCCCTTCGGAACCGGCCGGGCGGAGCCGGAGCCAGCCTCGGGTGCTGCTCGCTCCGACGATCCTCCCCAACGCCGTCGGGATGGACACGGTCGAGGCCCGCGCCCTGGTGTGCCGGGAGCTGCTGCCCGCCGGATCGCCGAAGCGCACCCGGCACATAGAACTCAGCCTGCCGCCCGGCGTCACCTACCAGGTCGGCGACCACCTCGGCGTGTGCCCGAAGAACGACGAGGATCGGGTCGAGCGCCTGGCCCGGCACCTCGGCGCTGAGGTCGACGGCCTGCTGATGGTGCCGAACACGCTGAACGTCCGGGCCGTGCCGAAGGGCACCGTGCTGCAGGTCCGCAACGTGCTCACCAGCCTCGTCGACATCGACGGCCGGCCCACGCCGCCGCTGCTCGATCTCCTGCTCGCCAAGGCGTCCGATCCCGCCGAGCGGGCCAGGCTCGCGGAGATCAGGGACGTGCTGCAGACCCCCGAGGGTCCCGGTTCA
>Ga0126371_10004475_pt1 | contig 12323 bp, 13 predicted proteins | sample PanSoiMetaPlot_4_FD_110145 | JGI IMG/M metagenome (GOLD analysis project Ga0126371, IMG submission 110145) | Tropical forest soil microbial communities from Panama - MetaG Plot_4 | ecosystem: Environmental > Terrestrial > Soil > Tropical forest > Bulk soil | place: Panama | collected 2016-02-17
CCAGTCACCGGTTCAGCGTCCGCGATCACCGTCCTCGATGTCCTGAGGCTGGACACAGTCCGCCCCACACAATCCGTCCCACCACCCGCCCACCACTTGAGAGGGCATCTACCTGCATACATTTCGCCCGCGGTGTCTGCGTCGGCTGACCTGAGCAAGATCGGGAGGACCGCCTCCGACTGGTCGTCATTCCGCGCATTCTCGGGAGCGATGGCCGGCAGCCGCTGTTCACCGGCTACCGGACACCCATCTCAAGCTGATCAGCGCCACTGTCATCGACTCCGCGGTCGTGCTGCTCGATTACCGGCCAGATTAAAGCTGGCCCGTGCGCTTAGCAGATGACGGCCTGGCTGCGCTATCCCGGTAGGGGTGCTCTCACGGGCGCTCGGTGCCCCTCGTCAGCCCACCATGAGCGGGTCCGGCCATTCCGATCTTGCCAGCATGGGCGGGCCGCCGACGACCTCGCCTCGGTCCGAACGCCAGGCAGTGGCTCCGCACAATATCCGCGCAAGGTGAGGGAGAGCCACTTTCGCGGCTCTCCCAGGGATGTGCTGGGCCGTCTGTTACGGGTCTATGGTCCCGAAGTCGAAGGTAAGCACATCGGTACCCGGCGGCTGCTGGATGTGCAGGACCACGTCGTTGTAGGTCAGCGACGTGAGCACCACCTTCCAGTTGCCGTTGGGGCATTCCGTCGCCGCACTCGGCGGGGTGGGCGGCGGGATCGTCGGCGAGAACTTAATGTTCCCGTTGCGCGGTGTGATCTTCTGCACCGGGCCGGTCACGCTCTGGGTGACCACAGGCTGCCCGGGCGCGATATTGCCGCCCTTGTTCTCGCAGTTGTAGGTCGCCGAAATGGAGCTGGCGGTCAGGAACGCCTCTGTAGGGCCATTGGCCAGCCCGGCAGCTTTCCCGCTGCAGGTCAGGCCTGCAGGCAGCGACTTCGTACAGCTCGGGGTACCGACGAAGTGGGCGCTCTGAGCCTGAGCGGCCGTGGCGAACAGGACCGGCGCCAGCAGCATCGCTGGCGCCGCGGAGAGGAACAGGATTCGTCGCAACAAGGTTGCGTCCTCCTAACAGTATCGAGTCAGTGACACCCTCCCGTGCTCGTCGGCTGGGTAGACTGCTCGTCACCCCCGTGCGGGCGAGATATGGGCGTCATGAAGTGAGCGCTTCCTGGGGTCATGTCAGTGCGCGCGGGGGACCGCGCTGTCGCGGGCGGCCGACCGCCTGCAGCGCGTCTTGCCTGGTGTGGCCGTGTAAGTGAGATCGCATCGCATAGCGTGCGCGACTTAACCGCCGATGGGGTTTCCGGCGTAAGCGCGCCGACCCTTTGGGGGCCTTTGTTGTCAGCGCATGTCTGTCGTCTGGTTGCGTCCACCCCAGCTCGGTCAGGTTAACACGCCTTCGGAACTCGGTCGAGGCCCCAAAGACGCCAGCCAATTCGTGTGCTGCCATTTAGCGTGTCGGTGATGTGCTCGGAAGTCCAGGAATCCAGTCATGATCAAGGCTGACCGAGCTGCCTTTGATGGGGATGTTGTTGACCGATACCATCTCCCTGGGCAGGTTCCCCCCGAAGCGCGATCTATGGTCATCGCGCCCTGCGAGCGCCTGGCAAGGAACAGCGCCGGTGGACTCAAGTCTTCTCTTCGCTTGAGCAGGTGTAGCGGCAGAATCGTACGCGTGTTCCACTCGATGGGTGAACTTGCTGGGGGACTCTCGGGCTGGCCGTACCCGCGCCAGCGCGGGCGCGGCCACGAGTGGGGATCATGCAGTGTCGTCGTCGGCTGGATTCCGTGTGACTGCCCCGCAGCGCTAGCCGGACCGGGCAAGAGGCATCCGCGGGTCCACTGCGCCACAGATTGATGCCGGTCGACGTGGTGTCGGCCACGACACAATTCCCATAGAGCGCCGGGCGTGCGTCCCGCTCAATCGGTCACTGATTTCCCGGCTAACGTCGGGTAATTGCAGGTCAATATATATGAGCCTAAAGAGATAGAAATTTTGCATTACTATATGTATAGTTATTGCGCGATATTTACCGGCTTCCTAATCTCGTCGACGGATTAACCTCTCGAGCGGCGCGGGCACGACTCGGGGAGTCGGGTGCCGCACTGCGGGCACTGCGGGCGCCGGACGAGGCCGGCATTCAGTACCGTGCTGGCATCCACGCAGGCGCTCAACCTCCATCACCGATGAGATGAATGCGTGTGAGGTTGCGCACTCGTAATCCGCCGGTCATGGGTTCGAACCCCAGCCCTGGACTGTCTGAAATGTGATGTTCCAGACTGATATGCGACCTTGCAGCTTGGGCTGCCTACGGCCAGATCAGGGCCTTCGGCAGTGAGTGGGGGACCAGACCGGCGGGCTCTGGCAGGTCCTGGCTCTGTCGGCTAACGTGCTGTCGGATTTGAGGCTCGGGGCCCGGCGGTGTCGGATCGGAGCAGGCTGATGGGTGTGGTCTCCTCGCATTACGCATTTCCACACACTGGCGCCAATGAGCGCCGTCGTCTTGAACTCTTTGAGGAACGTCTCGACCCGCTCACGGTACGCAGGATCAAGGCGCTTCACCTGGCTCCCGGCGCACGGTGTCTGGAGGTTGGCGGCGGCCGCGGCTCAATTGCCCGCTGGTTGTGTGAGTACGTGGGTCCCAGCGGCCGGGTCACCGCGACCGACGTAGAGACCGGCTTCCTGTCTGAGCTGTCGTTGCCGAATCTAGACGTCGTCCGCCACGACGTGACCATCGACGAGTTCCCAGCGAACTCCTTTGACCTCGTGCACGTGCGCGCTGTGCTTATGCACATTGCTGGACGGATGGCTGTCCTGCGCCGAGTGGTCTCCTGGCTGGCGCCCGGCGGCTGGCTGCTAGCGGAGGACTGCGACTTCGGCCTGTGGCTGGCCGACTTCGATGCGATCTGGGCGGCGCATCCCGCTGCCTGGCATGAGGCATTCCCAAACGGGTCGCTGTCGCAAGGCCGGGCGATCCTCCGGCAGATCCAGCAACTGGGGCTGGACGATGTCGGCGCCGACGCTGAGCTTGACATCGTGCAGCCGAGAACTGCGCTGTCGGAGTTCTACCGGCTGAGCATTGCGGCCATGGCCGGGCCTCTGATCTCCTCAGGAGTAATGACCGCCGAGGAGGAAGCCAGGCTCGAGGCAAGGGTCGAGGAGCCAGACTTTCTGGGCTGCGGCTTCGCGCTCATCGGCGCCTGGGGGCGCCTGCCGACTCGGGCGCTCGGTTAAAACGACGTGGGCGGCAGACAACCCTGCGGTAGTTAGTGCGGCGGAAGCGTGCCGGCCATCCAGCCGGACCAGAACCCCGCCATCGTGCCCGCGAGTAGTGTCGCCTCGCCGACGATCGCAGACCAGGCGAACACCCCGCCGCTGCCATCTCGCCGAACGCAGAACGGTGCACCCGTCCCGTCATCGCCAAACCCCACAAGGCCGCGGCGAGCCGAGCTGTCCTCCCACGACCACGCCCGGCAGTTACGAGCCACGACCTCCGGCAGCGGCCAGATTACGAACCACTGGCCGGGCCGGTCGAACACACCGTCGGTGGCCAGATAGACCTCGCGCAGGTCATCAGGAAATACGGCCCCGAGGGCGGCCTCAGCCGCCGCAATCTCATCAGCAGTCGCGCCGGGATGCAGCTCCAAGCCGTCATCGGCTCCCAGCACCTGCCGCCAGCCGCTAACCGTCACCCAGAAGAGTTTGCCATCTCGGGCCGGTCACGCTCCGAGGCCATAATTCACGACGACGCTCTTGGTGTTAGGGCGTGAAGAGCTTCCAGTGCCCCTCGGAGACGACTTCGACGGTGCCGTCGGTCACTTTGATGGCGGTCTGGTCGTCAATCGCATACGCCGGCACCGGCACGCTGGCGGCCCATTTTTCTGCGCTGGCCATGGAGTTGTCCGGCAGCATGGGGTTGTCCAGGTGGGGGAACATCGAAAAATCAACCACTCCCAACGCTTCGTCCGTGCCGGTTGGCGGCTTCCAGATGGCGGCATCCTCCCCGATGTTGGGGGCCATCACCATGCTCCCGCCGCTCACTCCAACCCATATCGCCCGCAGCGACGGCAGGAGGTCCGCCAGTCCGGACTGCCGCATCCAATAGCACAGGTACAAGGCATCGCCGCCTCCCACCAGCAAGGCGTCAGTATCCCGGACTAGGGGGACCCAGCGCTCTTCATCGATGCTGGGCAGCGCGGTGAGCTCGAGCACTCCCAAAGACTTCCAACCTAGTTCGCACAGGGGTGTGGAGGCTCGTCCGGTGATTATCCGCCATGCCGAGCCAGGGCCGCCCATGGCGTACGTCGCGGTGGGAATGCACAGGGCGCTGGACTCGGCAATTGGCTTGCCCAGTAGGTCGACCAGCGCGTTGTGGATGCTCGTGTTCTTGATGCCAGCGGACGTGAGGAGAAGCTTCATAAGGCCTTTCTTGGTCTATCGTCGCCCTGCTCGATGAGCTTATCTCTTAACGTGAACGGCTCCGGGGATCGAAGCAACGCGAGGGCTGGCGCGAGGATCCGGTGTTGCGCTTCAGCTGGCCACTAGGCGGCAGGCTCCGCCGCTCCGTCGGCGATACTGGAGCCATGTCAGAGCATGCGCCGCTGGCTAACCTCATCACGTTGGGCGCCAGGGACTTCCCGGCCCTTCGTGAGTTCTACCGTCGCCTCGGCTGGCCCCAAGTCATGGACAGCGAAGACTTCGCGGCCTTCGAACTACGAGGCGTCGTCCTCGCTCTCTTCCCCCTCTCGCAGCTGGCCGCGGACGGGCGATGCGAGCCCGACCTCGGTTCGGGAGGGATCCGTTTCAGCATTGGGATCACCGTCGACACCGCCGAGGCCGTCGACGAACTGGCCGGCAAGATGCGCCGCGCCGGTGCCCGGGTCACTAAGGAGCCAGTCAACGCTGAGTTCTTCAATGGACGATCCGCCTACCTAGCAGATCCCGAGGACAACTTCTTCGAGATCGTCTGGGCGCAAGACGCCAACCCCGTTTCCGCTGCCGTCCGTCGTTCGGCCGGTCTTTGATTGCAGCACGGGTCAGCGCTGCATATCCAGTTGCCGAGCCGGACCGCTGCGCGCCAGTATGTCGCGCGCCAGAGGGCGCGGCCGGCGCTGCGGGTTGATGATCACGGATGATTTTGGGCGGTGGCTGCAGAAAGTCATCCGTGATCTCAATGAGCAGACGCGCGAGGTCGTCCTTGCCGTGGGCTCGGTTCCAGGGCCCGCGCCTTGGCCATTTTCGACGAGGATATCGTCGGCGTTGCCGTAGAAAGTGGCTCCGTAGTCACCTTGCCTGACCGCGTCGAGCGCGGCCCGTGCTCCGCCGAAGCTGGGATGGCTACAGGCCTCGTACTTGAGGCGAGTCGTTGTCCGCTGCGGTCACCAGGACGCTCTCCTGGTAGCCATGCACCAATCGTCTATCCGCCATTTCATACTTTTTATAGTTTATAATAATTGTACGATATAGTAGCTGTGTCCTGTTGGACCCACCCTTGGCATCAAAGCCTCTAGAGATGCTCAAATCTCTGGACCCGAATATCCCGGGCGTAGATACAGATTTTGGAAACGGAGAGTGCTATTCTTGCTGCCCACATCTCCGGATTTTTGATGCCTTTAGGAACATGGGGTGATGCGGAAGATGAGATTGTCATTGCGCAACCGCGCCACGATGCGCGTGGTCGCTGTCGCAGCGGCAGTGGCCTCGGCCGGAGCGGTATCGGCCTTGCCCTCGGCGATGGCGCTGGCGGCGAGAAGCCCGGCATCGCATGCTTCGAAGCGCGATAACCGTCCGCAGGTCCCGGCGCGATGCTTCGCGCCGGTCGAGGTCAAGCACGTGGTGTTCGGACCGAAGTCGTTCTTCGAACCCCCCACAACACAGGGCCCGACCAGCTTTAAGGAAAACGCCACTGCGACGATCGTGACGTATCCGCTGTACCACGGGAAGGTTAACGGCCACAGCGTCTTCTACGTCATCACCGACGCCTCGACCCGGAGCGTCGCAGACGCACTGAAGGTCAATTACACGCCCAAGCTCGCTAAGGCAGCGGGAACGACAGCCGTCCAGGTGTCCGCCTCTCACATTACCGGCGGGAACGGCATAAGCTTCCCGGCCGGGGTCAACTTCCGGCCGAATCGCATCCTGGTTCCTTCGCCTACGGGATTCCCGCCAACCAAGGCGCTGCCCGGCGCAATCGGCAGGTCAGGATACAGCCCGCTCGTCCAGGTGTCCTTCAGCGGCCACAAGGTCGTGCTTGACGCCCCGCAGATCGCAAATGCCACTGGCCGGGCCGACAAGATCATCTCGATATCGCGGGATCACCGCCACGTGCAATACGCGGAGACGAACGGCTGCTACGACAATGAGAGCGTGCACTATGCGTCCTTCGACGCGTCACTTTCTGTAGCCGCGGCCATCGAGGACGTCACCTATGCTCCGGCTCTCAACTCGGTGCCGTCAGCCGGCTGTGCCGATCCGATGGTTGTCGTGCAGCCCTGTGGTCGCGAATCGCTGATCGCCTTCACCAACGGTCAGACGGGCAAGCACAACATTCAGCGGCAAGGCCTCAATGCCGCCATCCTCGATAAGCTCTCACCGCTGAACATCCTGAAGGAAATCCCCGAGCCGGCTGCGCAATTCGACTACAGCCCAATGTGGGACATCCACCTCGCGACGTGGACCGCGGCAGCGATCACGGCCGGTCTCAATGTCCGCCAGACCAACTTCTCCGCCGCCCTGCAGCAGGTCGCGATGGGCAATGTCACCGGCTTCCCGGCCGGTACTGCGTTCGGGCCTAGCGGCTTCGTCGTCAACTGCCCAGTGGTCAGCCTCGACGTGAACATCCATCACTAGGGAGCTACTGATCCGGGGGTCGCCTGCGTGGGGCGACCCCCGGATCGTCGGTACAAGGTGTCCTCTAGTTACGCCTCGACCGGGACAATGCGCGCTTCAAGCAGCTGCCCGTCGTCGACGTGCAGCAAGCCGAACGTGCCGTGCGGCTGGCGGCGCCGGTCGGTTGGCGAACCAGGATTGAAGATCCGGATGCCGTCCGCCCGCTGGTCCGCTGGGATGTGGGAATGCCCGAAGACAACCAGCTGTGCCGTCGGAAAGCGGCGCTGCAGCCTCGCGCACCGGCCGGCTGACGGGCCGCTGTCGTGGATCATTGCGACAGGCAGTCCCGCGAGGTCGAGTTGCACTGTTTCCTGGGCACCCCACGAGGCGACGTCCTCGCCGTCGTTATTGCCGCGTACCACACGAAGCGGCGCGTAACCTGACAGCTCGTCGAGCACACTCGCCGTGCAGACGTCCCCGGCGTGCAGGATCAGGTCCGCTTGCCGCAGGTACCTCGCGATTATCGGCGGGCATCGGCGCCATCGCAGCGGAGCGTGCGTGTCCGCCAGCACGACTGCTCTCACCGTCGTCAGTATGCCCACCAGGCCGGGTAGGCCAACAATGCCGGGACATACCGAACGGGCTTGCCCATGTTGCGCATAGCGGGACGTGTAGGGAGCGCACGGACGCTTGCCGCACGGCGCGGTAATGCGAGCTGTCGCTGCCCCGGCACCTACCAGGCCAGAGTCGACGGCGTGGCCTCGGTGGCGGGGTCACGCATGCAGGTCTTCTCTGCGGGCATAACTCCTGACCTGGACGGGCTCTCACATATAGCCATCACTGTCACCGGGGGTTGGGATGGCGCGAAGGACTACGGTCACGCTGCAAGACGATCTTGACGGCGGACCGGCCGACGTGAGTTTGCAGTTCGCGATCGGCGGCGTCGAGTACGAAATCGACCTGAGTCAGCAGAACGCCGCGCGCTTCAGGTCCCAGCTCGCGCCTTTCATTGAACACGGCAGAAAAGCCGGGCCGCGGCGACGGCGGACCGTGAGGACGGCGGCTAGCCGCCAACGGAGCCGCGAAATCAGGGCATGGGCAAGCGCCCAGGGCATAGAGCTAAGCGGGCGCGGGCGGATCCCTGCGCACGTCGCCGCGCAGTATGACGCGGCCGCCAAGAAGATCTCCCGGAGGAACTCGGTCTCCAAGAAGTCCTGATACCTGCCGACCTCGGTTCTTCGAGCCGACCCAGGGCCTTCAGGCGGCTTACGCTACTGCCATGGCGACCGGACGCCGCCAGGCGAGGGTGGAGGATGTGCACGAGCTGGCGCTCGGCATGCCGCACGTGACCGTCGTGCGCGGGCGAAGCGGCAACCCGGTTTACCAGGTCGGCGGCAAGTCGTTCGTGTTCTTCAGGAACCCGCGCCCCGACGCTTTCGATCCTGTCACTGGCATGCGTTATCCCGACGTCATCATGTTCTGGGTTGAGTCCGAATCCGACAAGCTCGCGCTAGTTCAGGACGAGGGAACGCCGTTCTTCACCACACCGCATTTCGACGGTCACCCGTCTGTGCTGATCCGCGGAAGCCGGATGGGCGAGCTCAGCGTCGAGGAACTGACGGAAGTGATTCAGGATGCCTGGCTCAGTCGGGCATCGCCGCGCCGTGCCGCTGCCTGGCTGACCGCCAATGGCCAGCCATGATCACGCAACTTCCTGGCGCTGCTTGCCTGGCGGACGGCGCCGCTTATCACGGATGTAAATCACGCTCTGCTTGCCGTCGTCCAGCCTGCGGCGCTCAAGCTCGAACAGCGTGGTCGCCGCCATCAGGTCGCTCAGCTTGGCGTAGCCGTAGCTGCGGGAGTCGAAATCCGGCTGCTGCTTGGTGATGAGCATGCCGACCTGTCCGAGCTGCGCCCAGCCGTCGTCGTCAGAGGCGGCTTCCACAGCGTAACGAAGCTGGCTCACCAGCGGTGTGTTGCGCTTAAGCTCGGCGGCCGACGCCCGCCGGACTGCGGCCGGCACCTGGTCGGCCGACCCATCGGCAGTGCCGTCTCGGCGGAGGTTCTCGATATAGATGAACTTGTCGCACGCCGCGACGAACGGCTTGGGCGTCTTGCGCTCGCCGAACCCGTAGACGGTGAGGCCGGACTCGCGCAAGCGCGCTGCCAGGCGGGTGAAATCGCTGTCGCTTGACACCAGGCAGAACCCGTCGAACCGGCCTGAGTACAGCAGGTCCATGGCGTCGATCACCATCGCCGAGTCCGTGGAGTTCTTACCGCTGGTATAGGCAAACTGCTGTATAGGCTGGATCGACTGCGCGAGCAACTGGTCCTTCCAGCCTTTCAGGCTCGTGCCCGTCCAGTCGCCGTATGCACGCTTGACGTGCGCGGTGCCGTACTTGGCGACCTCGGCGAGCAATCCGTCAATGATCGCAGCCTGGGCATTGTCCGCGTCGATCAGCACCGCGAGCCTGGCGGTGTTCTCAGTCACATGATCCTCTTTCCGCGTTCGAGAGCCGGAGCGATCACGGCCCGCTGCATGGACGGCAACTAGTCCTGATCTTTCCGCACTCGCCGGCGCTCGTCATCGAGCCCGGGGGCAAATCGCCGCCGGGCGCGTCGGGCCGGGCATGATGGGCCAGTGACATCCGCGTTCGGCGAGCCGATTGGCTGGATCCGGGAGATCGTGCTTGACTGCCCGGATCCGTGGCGGCTCGCGCAGTTCTGGGCGGGGCTGGTTGGGGGGAGACCCGTGCAATGGTATCCGGGATGGGTCACCCTCGAGCCGCCGCCGAACGGCCAGCGACTCTCGTTTCAGGGTGTCGCCGTTACTGGCCAGGGCGAGGGCGGGCCTGGGCCCCGAGTGCACTTCGATGTCCTGGTCAATGATCTGGCTGCCGCACACGACAGGGTGATCACGGCAGGCGCGGAGTTCGCGGGGGAGCACTTCTCGCCGCGGCAGGGGCAGAGCGGTGAGGCGGTGCGGTGGCGGGTCTACCGCGATCCCGCGGGTCACCCGTTCTGCCTGGTTATCCGGTAGCACCCGCTAATGATGCGGCGTCTCCTCCGGTAGCTCGTACCAGCGGACCCGCTCGCCGAGCCTTGCCCTGGCCTTCCAGCGCATGCTCTTCGGAGTGGCCTCGACGGACTCACTGATAGCTCTGAGCTGCCCGACGGCGTCGTGCTTCCCGCCTTCGGGAATCAGCCTCTTCCCGTCGCCGCTGGCCAGCGCAATGATGCGGTCCAGGTTGAGGGTGAGGGTGCGCCACCAACCCCAGTCGTTCCCGACGATCGGACGTATCCGGCCCAGGCCAATCGTGCCCGGTTCGTCGCCTTCGCTGAGCGGGTAAGCAGCGACAAGGTACAACACGTCCTGAGCGTCCTTCTCGTTCAGCTCGACTATCTGGAGCTTCGAGAGCAGCAGATCCGCTAGGTCGAGCGTCACGGGCATCCGTCCGAGCCGCCCCTTGAACTCGACGGTGTGGCACATGTGCAGCCGATCGACCAGGACGTCCAGGGAACGGTTCGTGGTTGGGGACTGGAAGTACAGCTGCTTGTGTCCGTACAGCGCGTTGAAATTCTTGTCGCCGATGTAACCGCGCTCGCTGAGGAACTGCGTCAGCGGGCGGCGGTCGCCTGACTCGATCGCCATGTCGAGGTCTTGGCGGTCGCCGCCGCGCGGCGGGAACTCGGGGGTCAGGTACTGGATCGCCAGGCCTCCGGCCAGCCTGACGGTAATGCCCTGATCGGCCGCGGCCCTGCAGACGCCGACGGCTTCCTCGAGCGCCGTGGGAGCGGATGCCGTGGACTCAGACTCGGTCACGCTTCAGCCCTCCACCCGGAAGGAGCGCTCGATCCCGTCGCCGCTGACGTCGATCAGGTAGCCGCGGACTACGCCGGATCCGGCCTCGCTGCCGGGGTTGACGCACAGCGTCGGACCGATCTTCTTCTCGCCTCCCGACTCGTGAATGTGGCCGTGAAGGCTCAGCAGCGGCCGTACCTGCTGCACAGCTTCAAGCACGCCGGTCGAGCCGACCGGCCCCCGAATCAGATCGCCCGCTGAAGCCTGGAGCCTGAGGTTCTGATCGAGAACTGGCGCGGTGTCCAGGCCAGACCCGTACGGCGGGCAATGGATGAGGAAGATTGTCCGCCGCGGATCGCTGACCTGATCGGACAGCGAGTAGATCTCCTCCCTGAACGCATCCTCCGAGACTTCGCGCGGCGTGTTCCATGGCGTCGGGCTCGACTTGCCAAGCCCGACGACCTGCAGCTCACCGGGGATATCCACGACGGCGCCGTCCGCGTTCACGCAGTACTGGCTCGCCGCGAGCGGCTCGTCGATGTCGTATGGATCATCGTTGCCCGGTATGAGGACAAGCGGGACGCCTGTGCCCTCGAGTCGCTCGGCCGCAAGATCGAGCCACTGCGCGACGCGTGCCCTGATCTCCGTGCTGAACAGCTTGTCGAGCTTGGCCTGGTCCCCGCCGAGCGCGTCGACCTCCTCCTTGGTTGTCCGCAGCGCATAGTAGCCGAGGCCGGCGACGTCGCGCTCGAGCGCAGCGAGTTCCACCTCGTCGCGGGCTACCCGGTGCTGGCCGAGCAACGTCGCCTCCCAGCGGTCGCCCGACGCGACTATCGGGACCATCGCCTTGCCGGTGAGATCACCGGCGTAGAGCACCGCGTCGGCCTTGTAGACGTTCAGGCGCACCGCATTGAGCAGCTTGCGCCACGCCGGATCTGAGGCGTGAAAGTCTGACACCACGTACAGGCGCGTGCCACGGCGCTTGGACGCTCGGTTCAGCAGTGGCATGTTGGCAGCCTAAGCGACAGCGGAAAGGGCCGAGGTTCGCCGCGGCGCTAGTCCGGCGGGAGTTCGTGGTAGAGAAGCGACATCTCGACTCCTGCGACTCGATTCCTGATCGCCATGGCGATGAAGATGATTACGGCGATCGCGTACAAGGCAATGGTCATTGTTATGCCGTTGTCGTTGAAGTACGACAGCACACCGGACTGGCCGGGCTTGAGAGCCGTGTTCACCGCATCGGAGATGGGCTTGATGCCAGCGAACCAGTAGGTAAAGACGGCGAAGACGAGCCAGAACAGCCCGAACGCCCACAACCATCTGCGCCATGGGGCATTGCGGATGAGATCGGGCCTGGAGAACCTGGACACTATCGCGTTCACGCCTGGCATCACCCAGCTGAACAAGGCCATCAGGATGCTGAACCAGACCGTCGAGACCAGGTTCAGCTTTCCGTCGGGCGGTGCGATGGACTTCGGCAGCAGCGCGAAGTTCTGCAGGATCGCGAGGACGACGCAGAGGCCGACGGCGGTGAGGATCGCGTTCAGCGGAGCGCGCAGCCGCTCGTTCACCTCGCCGAACCACTTGGGCACCTGGCGGTCCAGGCTCCAGGCCAGCGAGATCCGGCTGATCAGGCTGATGTAGACGGGGCAAAGCAGGAACGGCCACAAGGTCGCGGCGATGCTCA
>Ga0126371_10004476_pt1 | contig 12322 bp, 21 predicted proteins | sample PanSoiMetaPlot_4_FD_110145 | JGI IMG/M metagenome (GOLD analysis project Ga0126371, IMG submission 110145) | Tropical forest soil microbial communities from Panama - MetaG Plot_4 | ecosystem: Environmental > Terrestrial > Soil > Tropical forest > Bulk soil | place: Panama | collected 2016-02-17
ATAGCACCTGATAGTAGGGTCCGTCGCTTCTGGTGAAAGATTGTTTAATAATACCGACGGTACTCTCATCCTTCGATGGTGGCGCCGCTCTGGGATCTTGCGTAGCAACGTTATATTGTACCCATTGTCCCGGTGGCAGGAGAGGGTTCTGAGTAGCCATCAGTGTGGGATACGGTCAACGATCTTGTAGTACTCTTTCTCTGACTTAAGAGCAAGACTACCAAACGTTCTTGCCACATTACCCAAGAGTCGAGATAAACCGTGGAGTACGTGTAGCCGAATGTCGTCATCGCTCATCATCCGGTAGAGCGTTACCGCCATACTTCCTAAGATGACTGCCCGAACGTACCACGTCCAAAGTTCTTCAAGATCGACTGGACTTTCTGGCTCAGGTTCTGATGCGCCTGATTCATCTTCGCCTGTCGGGCCTGGCAAGGAATACATCCTTTTACTCCCATCTTTTCTGTGACCTGCTTGACCCAATCTCCGAGTAACATTACGGCCCTCCGGCTGGTCTATATCCATTAGGAAAGCTCTCAGAAGGCTCCCCTTGTGTTGACGTAGTGGGATGCTTAACGATCAATCCTGTCCATGAAGAACCAGGATTAACCTTCTTCCACCAGTAGTAGGCGAACTCATCTAGGATGATGATAGTCACCCAAGTAGCTATGGTAGCTACTAACCATTTACGACTAAAGATTTCTTCCATCAGGTAAGTGTTTGTCCCGGTCCAGGCTGCGGAAGATTGTTGATATCGAGGTTACCACCTGTCGAGGTGGATTGACTATCATACGTCGGAGATTGCAGGAAAATACTGTCATCCGTAGGTTGGGCGGTAGATGCCGTTGTCTGTTGCACGCAACATTTAGCGGGGTCCGTGCAGACGAACCCTTTGTTGACGATCAGAGCCAGCACCACGCCGACCGCTATCACCCCCGCTAACTCTTGACTAACTATGGAGAATAGATCTAACATAGCAAATACCAGGCCAGTCAAGATGATCCTTGGTGGCCAGGGTAGACGATGACAGGTATGCACGTCATAGTAGGAGATGATGAGCACCGCTACGGCGAATGATAGAAGATAGGCATTGCGTAGGTTCATTTTGAAAACGCCGTTTTCAACTTAAGGTCCGTACTGGACGATCTTGTCACCATGAGCAATCCCGAACCTGTCGAGAGCCAGAAGTGTCACCAAACTATGCCGACATTTGGTTCCACCTTCTGGACAATCAACACCCGAGAAATGGTGCAATCCCCAATAAAAGACCGCATAACCAACGACGATCATACCTACACCAATCATCATCCCATCCTTGTTATTCGACTTGATCTTACCGGAATAACCCTGCGACCGCCAGCCCTGGTACCGCCCTCTCTAGGCGGCGGTTGGCCCTGTCGTGGCGGAGGTGCACCCCGCCCCCTTGGCGGCCTGGTCTGGCGCAGATACTCCTGATAGGCCATAGACTCACGCCGCAGTTGCTCTCGGATAGCCTGTTCTTGTATCCGTTCACCTGCCTGCTGGGTACGAATATTTGCTGCCTGCGTCCGTCCCTGTGATCTAGCTTCCTGCGCCCTACGCTGTGAAGTCATACTGACATAGGCAGCCCGTTCGCCACCCGTTCTACCCACCACCGCACCGACTTCTGGACCACCGGCCAGAATAGCGGCACCCCGAGCGGCCTGCCCACCTATCTGAGAACCCGGTCTACCGAGCAACATCCATACGCCACCAGCCATCAATACAGCACCAGCGGTTACTCCCATGGCACCAATGATCGGATTGATGATCGGGTTAAGGATAGCGTGCATGATTGACTTGATGATTCCGCCCGTCAACGCATCTGCCGATGATCCACCCGCATTAAAACATGCTTGTGGTCCTTGGAGGATACAGGTGAACATATTGTCACCTAGTATAGAGGTGGTTTGTATGCCCTGGGCACTGGTCAGATTAGCTGCCGCATTAGTCGCATTTATATTGACACTGGTGTCTGGAGCTATACCAGTATTGTAAAACTTAAGGTACGGCGAACCCGGACATTGGTAGCAACCGCCCTTAGTACCACACGCCCCGTCCGAGTACGCCGTACACCAGGGTCGCCAGTTCGTGCCGCCACTAGACATGAACACCGCTGTTCGTGCGTTGGTCATTACATCGAACGATGACCCTGAACCATTACTACTATTTATCTGCCAAAGACCTCGATCAATACTACCATTAGAGTTTGTGTTAGAGGCATTTGCATTGCCTCCCGATTCTGCCATAGCTATAGCGGCTGCCATTGATGCATACTGAGCATTACCACCAGCTAGTATCCAGATACCCTCAAGTTGTGCGTAGTTAAACATGGGGCCAGCAGCACCAACCCCACTAGCTGCGCCCGCATTAGTGGGCACTAATCGACGTATAGCGTTAATAGGACCAAAACCCTGGATTGACTCCTGACGAACCGACGTACCTGTATGTGGGGCGTCGATCATTTGGTTATTGCCCACATAGATTCCTACATGGTGCGGCTCGCCAGGAGCCAACGGTCCAAAGAAAATCAGGTCCCCTGGACCGGCTTCCGCTACAGATGGGACCGATGCTCCCATCGCAACCTGTGTGAACGTTGTACCCGATGTACCGTAGACCTGATTAACTAGCCCCGAACAGTCGACACAAGTACCGATCGGGACAGGTCCATTATGACCACCTCCCCAACAGTAGGCAGTACCTATCCAGCCCTTGGCCTTTTGGACGGCTTCGGAGCCAGATTTGACGGAGAGTGCTGGCACTATTCCTCTATCTTCTGTTGCGTTCTACGAGACACGAAGACAACTACTAATACTACTAGCACTAACACACCGATTAATATAAAACTAGACTTGCTACTCCCCGTCGTCGTTGGTGTCCCTGATCCACTGACAGTAGCGGCACTCGCACCCTGGTTTGTACCGGAAGGAGCCGAACCTATCACGTTGTAAGATGCTGGCGATAACTTCTGGGCTAGCGAGCCCAGAGCGTTCGCTCCTTGTCCCAGGTATGTTCCCTGGTCTAGTCCGCAGTTGTTGTCGCTCCACGTCACGCACCATTGACTCCAATCCGTACCGTTACCCGAAAGTTGGATTGCTGCTCTAGCGTTTGCAACCGGATCAGTTGATCCAGGAGGTTGCCCGTTCTGGGGAATAAGCCAGAGTCCAACTGATGTAGTTCCGTCTGGATTTGTTCTAGTAATACTTGGATCGAATCCACTAGATGCGTCAGCAACTGCTGCTGCCATTGCAGCTGCTTGAGGATTTCCTCCTGCTTGTATCCAGGTATTCTCGACATCACCATATCCTAGTGCCATTAGACCGGTGCCGTTCTCCACTTGTTACCGTCACCATCATATTGCCAATGGGTGCCATCATTTTCGACGATCCGGTGGTAGTGTTTGTCTACGATTCGAGTGAAATCACACGCCTCATTTACACAGTATATACGGTTAATCACTGGCCCCACATCGGCGTATTGAGACAGTTCCCCGCATTGATCGCAAGGCCACGGTCCCGTTATTCCGATCCTTGGAGTTGATCTTATCATCAATATGTCTCCGTACTCGGTCCTGGATTCCCTAGACCCGCCTGTATAGCATGGTGATACTGAATCCATAGTACAACGGAAGCTAAACTAACACCTAAAATCGGCGGCCAGGTGTCTTCATCCAATACTGCGCCAATGATCCCGAAGCCAGCAGCCTGAGCCAGCCCGATATAGACCCACTTCATCAGCGTTGGCGCACGCTTCTTAGCGTTGATTTCACTGGTTTGTGGTGAACTATTTGTGGCCGAAATGATATCATAGGTCAAGGTCGCATAGACAGCTACCTTCAGCGCCTTATCACCATTACGGATACCACCAAGGTCAGGCATTACGCTGGCTTCGGGGGAATCACCAACACCATTCCCGTATGAATCAGGTTTGGGTTAGTTCCAATCTTAGCCTTATTAGCCGCATAGATTGCTGGCCAAAGGTTGCCATTTCCCCACACATGCTTGGCTATTCCGGACAATGAACCACACCATTGAGGCCAAGGACATACCGTCACGGTCTGCTGTTTAGGTGGTGGAGGAGGAGGCTTAGGAGGTGGCGTTGGCGCTGGCGTAGGTGGTGCTTTAGGTGGTGCTATTACTGGTGGTGGTGCTGGCGTACCTCCCGGACCTCCTGGTCCGCCAGGTGTCCCGCCGCCACCCCCGCCGCCACCCCCGCCACTACCTCCACCAGTACCTCCGCCACCCCCGCCGCCTCCTCCTGCGCCACCGACTCCCCCTGTAACATCTACGAAGGTATCGCCCATTTGGATAGGCATAGGCTGTCCAACTGTTGTTAAATTAGACACTGGAACAGTACCTAAATTAGAACTATCCAGGGTGGACTGAGAAGCTGTCGCAGCAGCCGCAGCAGCCTGCTTCTTCTGCCGATAGATGAGATATCCGGCCAGTCCAGCAGTACCAAGAGCAGCCCACCCCCATACAGGGAGTGGGCCAGCCCTCTGCTTCAGAGTTTCTGCCATTGGCATTAGAGTTACCCCGGAGTTGTCGTTGTGGAATAATGAGGTGGCATGGTTGAGTACCGTGGCACTTGTTGTACTGCCTTGAACCGTGGTGCCTGTCTCATCGTACCAGGACCAGGACCACCAGATATCCTAGTTGGTAGCTGAGGTACACGCTCAGACAGAGCAAGGTTGTGCATGCCACCAAGCATAACAGTGGCAGCAGGATACGCAATGTACCAGCCCTTATTAATGTCATACTGAACTTGAGGACCGATCAGCCAATCCTGAAAGTCTGACGACCGTACTGTCTTGCCGGTTTCTGGCAAGACTTCCTCTCGTGATTGTCTACCACCTGTCGCAATAAGACCATCACGTCTGTTAGCTCTACTGACAATCGAAGCCCCAGCTTGAACGGTCACAATAGCTGGCGGATCAACTGACCTTAATGCTGTAGATGACGTAGCATATGCCGTGGCAGGTATCGGCAGTTCACCGTAAAAGTCATGATAAACCGACGATGCCTGTTGAGCATCTTCTCCCTGAACACTAGGGATAGATTGGAACCTATTACTTCTAAGTGGTGTGCGTCCTACAACTCTATGCCAAGACATTAAAGTCTCTTGTAGAGCCACCAACCGGCGAGGACGAGGAGGATCAGGACGACTACATTCTTGATATTCACGGACATGCTCACTTTCTATTCTCTTCTTTCGTTCAGGCACGCAGCCCTAGCTGGTCCTACCCAACATGCCATTAACACCAGTTGTCCACAGGTTTGATACTCCAGAAAACAGGGCGGCTGTGCCGTCCTTATGTGCAATCAGATCGGCCAAGATTACTCCCATTGCTATCAGTACAAACAGATTCATTACATTACCCATCGAGTCTCCTCATCCGAATGGACACTTACCAAATATCTCAAAGGAACAGCAGTTTGTGCTCCCTACGATGACAGTACCACATTGCTTTTTAGGCTTAGGGGCAGGCTTAGGATTGGCCTTAGGTGCTGGCGTCTTTTGTGATGCTGGTGGGTTCGGTCCCTTGGGTGGACTACTAGCCGGGGCCGTTCCTAACATAGCGTTCACACTGGTCTTCCAGATGTTTGCTATACCTGAAACAATAACCCCGGAACCACCACCTAAGGGACCATAGAATCCACCAACGAAGTCAGCAAGAATGACGCCAACGATGACAATGACCGCAAGGTCATACCAACTTCGATTTTGCATCAGATTTTACGGAAAACTGGCTGCCGGAGGTATCGGGTGACCGAAGACCCGAACGTGAAATCCCAGGACCACCAACACGGCGACGACAAACCAAATCCACGTCCATACATGCGGCTTGGAAAGGCTGCCAGCCTGCGGGATTACCGACATAGAGTTAACGTCTATAGACGACTGTACTCCAGCCGTAGCTGTAGCTGCTGCCACTAGATACTTCTCCCTTCTTCGTAGAGCTTCCTTATTTCTAAAGCGTCTGCCCATTTTTTCTGACGACGCTCTGTTAGATAAGGATAAATCTGTGCCATAACCCAACGACTATGGGCCATATCGCTACTACGCCACACAAAACAGTTTCGTCTAACACCAACGTTCGTATAACTGCTATCTCTACGACCAGGACTACCACCAAAGATATGCAAAAATCTTTCGATTGGTTCCCAATCTTTCTGTTCTATCGACAGGTGATAGCTACGAGCAAACCGTGCAGTTGGACGTTGAATAGCAATACTACCCTCGCCATCAAAAAACCCCGCTGCCCATGCAATATCTGTTTCAGATATCATTAGGCTGCCAAATGGGTATAGGGGATTCCGCTGACCGGGAACAGTTCGCCCGTCACACAGTAGAGCTGACCCGTACCAGTAAACGTCCCCCAGGTGCCAGCCACTTCAAGCAAAGTAGCTGGAGTGGTGGGCAGAAGAAGGTCATAGGTATCGGCTGTTGATACTGCCGTTTGTACTGACTCTCTAAAGGAGTAAGTAACAACACCAGCCGGAGCTTTACCGGCAGCGCCGGTCACCGGATTGAACGAGTATCCACCGAACTCCTGGAACATGATGTCCCGACGTTCACCCAAAGCCTCAAACAGAATAGGTACGCCGTCAACCCAAAGCGACAAGTCGGAAGTTGGATAAGCCTCAAGCCTTTGGTTAGCCGGTGACGTGCCAGTATCCCGAAGCACAAGGATCAGGGTATGGATGAATGTACCAACCCTGGGGAGGACAATACGCTGAAAGGCGGACGAGGAAATGAGCGTCTGCGCCCTGGTCACTGACCACTGTGCCGACGATCCAATGTCTGGAGGGGCGATCTGCGGGTTATCCACAGGAGCCATCCAGAATGGCTCGTTAATCGCTTGTGTAATAGTACCCTGTGTAGTAATAGTACCAGTAGCAAACACCGTTGTCTGAGGGTTCAACTGCACCTGAAGCTGAGGCTGAGATGCTGCATTCATAGACGCCAGAGAACAGTATCCCGAGGAGTCCATCTCTAGCGGCAAGTCCAAGCTGAACGAGAATGTCTGCGTACCTGAAGTCAACACAGGTGTCACAAAGCTGGGCATTGCTCCGATATCATTCCCGAAACCGAGCATCCCTCGCTGGCCCCCATACATATTGATGAGGTTGAGGGAAAAGCCATCAGCTTGAAGGATCGGCTGACCATATGGGTCACGGAGGAACAGGTTTTGAATCGTGTTGTAGGGTGCATCTTGTGTCAAGGTTGACGCAGATGAAGCGACCTGGCCCACGAGAGAAACCTGATAGTTAAGAAACCGAAGGTATCCACCGACAGGCTTAAGGGTGGGTGTCCACAACTGGCCCCAAGCAAGACCGGCCTGTGCCGGTCCAAGGATTTGTCCTTGTCGAGAGAGTCTGGTAAAGGGGGCAGCACCAGCCGGAGTCGTTGGTTGTGCCGTTGTTTGCGGCATCCGGCTTACGGTGGATTGGGCAGGATTGGCTACCTGCAATGTCTGAACGGCTGATGGCAATGTCTACTCCTTTAAATGAGCGGTGCGAGTCCAGCGGCAGCGGCATTGTTAGCATGGTGAGCCAAGAATCCCCTAAAAAGGAAGTTGATAATCACCAGCCATGCCAGGATATATACACCAATACCAAGCATGTTTACTCCTATGACTTCTTGGATCTGCTACTGTACGGCGTTACTTCCGCTTGTTCTTCGGGCGGAGATACGTCTACTTCGGGAGGTGGTTCTGTGGGTGGTTCCTCTGGGCTGGGCGGTCCACCATCGAGAGCGTCAAGTCTAGCCTCAATGGCACTTAGTCTTTCTTCTACGGCATGACTGATATCAGTGTCCACTATCTGTGCTACTCCCTTGCTTTGATATATCCGGTATTCTCGTAATAGCAGTATAATCCCCACCGTCACCAACAACAAGAAACTCACGCTTCTGAAGCCGTTGAATGACCCCCAAGTGTCCTCGTTTGAGTCCTCCGATTTCCCTGAGTCTTTGATGTGCTCGCTCGTCGTTTATCCTCCCTATCCACACGAAACTAGGTTGATCATAGAAGCTCGAAGGAACCCACCTTGGAGCCTGCGTCATACTAACCATCTCTACTCCCCGTGACCGTCCCCGCAACCATATCTGTTCGACATAGTTGCGGAGGTTAAGGGACGGTACACGGGGGTCCGTTAGGTTCCTGGTTTCATCTACAAAGATAGTCCAGTTACCTTGCCGGTAACAATGCGCCAGCGCATCTTTAACCTGTTCTCTAGCCTTCCCCCAGTCCTCATAGACCATCAAGCGATACCAAGAATGGTCTGCATGTTCTTTCTTTTGGAACCAAGGGTCTTTCTTCGGTAGCTGTCTAACTCGCTTACCCACATCACGGAGAGTTTCGTCATCTCCTTTATTGTCAATGATAAGGGTTTTTCTCCATCCACGCATCGGGAGTAACCCTCTAGTAGCAAGATAAGACTTACCGCCACCAGACAAAGAAATGATGGAATGGTGGGGACTGTTGAGTGGTCGCCACCTCTTAAAGATCTCAAACTTCACTTCCTCCCACGGTTTATGGGGGATAGATTCCACGCCGAACTCATTCTCATAGGCACGCATTCGCCTGTCGGGAGGGTATCGGGTTGGTGGCACTATTGTACTCCGACTCCGTAGTGTGGGGGCGGAGCAAAACCGTTATTCATTACATTAGCTTGTGCTTCTTCAGGATATACAGCATCATATGCCCTGGACACTCCGAGCCGCTGACCCACCATATTGTGAGGGTCCGCCTTCTTCGTGTCTACCTGAACTGCATAGGCTGTTCCGGCAACGCACTCAGCTACCGTGTAAATAGGAGCTACTTGGGCTGCCCTATGCAGAACACGCAAGACTCTTGTGTTGTTCTTAGCCAACTTAAGGATAGCAATCGTGAAAGGGTCAGCATGTTCAAAGACGTAGTATCCGGTGACGGGGAAAAGAGGTCCAGCCAATGTTCCGAGCAAACGAAGATCATCCGCTAGTTCCTCCTGTACTCTCCGTAGTTGAGATTCCACTCCGATAGCTGTGAACTGGTCAGCCTGTACTCCGGGTTTACGGGCATGTAGCTCACATCGACGTGGAATCCTTTTCTTTCTACCAGTTGACGTAAGGCCCGGTGGTCGAAAAGTAGGAGCACCACATACATCACAAGTACCATCACCTACTGGCTGAGATATATCGCCAAATAGTGAGTCATCTTCTGGCTCTGACATAGGCTCATCGGGGACGAACTCACCTATAGGTTCTCCGAACTGGAACGACTCAGTACCGTCAATAGGAACGGTAACATCGCCAAGGAACAAATCCTCTACTGGCATGCCCCCAAAATCCAGCGGCTCACTGTCAGACATTTAGAAACCAAACGTTGAGTTAAGGCATTCTTGTAGGAGGTTGGTACGTCGGGGACGTTCTTGTTGCTGTTGTGGTGGTGGCTGTGATGGCTGTGATGGCTGTGACGATTGTGGACCCTTTCGCACTTCCTCCAACCATTCCAAGAACTCTGCTTTTCTGGCCTCCTTGGCCTCTCCGTGCCATTCATTCGCCCACTCCTGAAACTTGGACTTGGCGAGTCGCTCTCGATCCTCTGCGCTTATCTCTATATTCGACACGTTAAGCACCTACCTTAGTTTCAGTGTCTACAGATATATCAGTAACAGTTAACCCTGGTGGCCCCTGCTTCAGCATGTGCATAAGACCCCGAATCCCACCACCATTGCTGCTCATCTGCTGGACGAACGCAAAAAGGGACGTGAGATTCTCACACAACCAGTTCATTTGCTGGCCGAGAACGTCGAGCTTAGAGGCTAGATCGTCAAGGGTTACTTCCTCAGGAGTATCACTCACTGAGCCTCCCTTTAGTATTCAGTTTTAACCACCCTGCATTGGTTCCGCCCGAACCCGCTGGACAGAGCGTAGCAGCCTTGCGACCAGGGCGCAAGGGGTGTATAATGAGTGGTGCCGGTGCTGTTCTACTCCTTCCTTTGGTCCCGGGGATACTTCTGAGGCACAACAGAAGTCCCGGGGCCAGAGTGGGGGGAGTATCCCCGGCGTATGTGCCATAGTAGAACACAAACAAGGAGGTGGGTCATGTCGGATATGTACGACGACCCCGAAATGACGCCGGTAACGGCGTTCGATAACGTCACCTTCACGGAGGTTGGTGACCGGATCAAGGGCCGTGTCATCCGGTTCGAGAGGATCGAAACCCGGTATGGCAAGGTGGCGAAATACTGGCTGTTCGACCTCGACCGGAACGTCGAGCGGACCATGCTCGCCGGGGCAATGGACCTCTGGAGCCAGCTACACAAGCTGCGCCCCCAGGTAGGTGACACACTGGACATTGAGCTTGTCGGCATTGAGGGCCGTCAGCACAAGTATCAGGTTGAAGTCACCTCCGGTGACGAACCCTTCTAACATCACCCGGTACAAGTACCGTAACTACAGGTCTAAAGCTCATCGGTTCACTACCCAGGAACGCGAAGGCCACCAGATAGCGTACACGGTACGCACAGATATCATGGTGCCGGAGAGCGTCAGGGGTAAAACGAGCTACCTTCCACGTTGCACTTGTGGATGGAAAGACCCATCCGGTACGTTCGTGCCAATGAGGGTATTGTATGCCCGGTTCGATTCCCATATCGCCCAGGTAGACAGTCAACTTACCCTCTGGCCTGAGTACTGACGGTTTGCCGTCCCTCCCCCGATCTACCTCCGGGGGGAGGGGCGGCATTTTTTGATGGTGGGAGGGCGGATTGTCAGACATTTTTGGGTTTGACGACGACGCAGAACTTGAGGGAATGTATGAGGATGATCCTTTCTATGAGGAGTTCTTTGCCACTGGCGAACAACGGTATACTTTGTATGGCGATTACCAGCACGCCGGGGAATCCTGGACAATGACCGGCCAGGAATGGATAGGTGAGGCGTACCAGGATCAGTGGCGCACGCTAGAGCTATATGGCTTGAGTCCGATGGATATAATCGAAGATTTAATGGATGCGGGGTATGACTATATAGTAATAAGCGACATCACTGGCGAGGAAATCTCAGGGATTTGGGACGACTGGCGAGAGTTGTATGGGGAGACGGCATGAGTGGTTATGTCCATAGACTACCTAGAGAACATGGTATATCTCTTGACAATGTTCCCTTGAAGTTGATTGAGAAGCGTCAGCCTATGCACAGTAAAAACTTTAAACGCCAGGGGCATCGTGCAAATGCTAAACGGGCCTGGGATTACAAGGAGTTTATCGCCTGGGATGGTGAAGGTCTTACTACTGCTCCGACATTAAACCTTGGCGATGGCATTATTGGAGAATGTTACCCTCAATGTTATGTCACATTAGCAAACAGTAAAGGTGACAGGATTTCGGAGCAACTAGGGTTGTCTACTCGTCAGTGTTTTGAGATGATTCTCGACGCCAAACAGAAGTATCCTGACAGTATCTTTGTCGGCTTCGGGTTCAACTATGACATTAACCAGATGCTCGCAGACATACCGGAGGAATGTCGTGAACGGTTATATAACAAAGGAACCCTGGCTGTTGGCGGATATTGGATGGAGTGGCGGCCTCGTAAGTTTTTCACTCTCGTACACAGAAAAACTAAAAGAAGTGCTCGAATCTATGACGTATTCGGCTTCTTTCAACAGAGTTTCTTGGACGCCTGTCGAGAGTATCTGGGTAAGGATGACCCAGACCTGGAAGTTATCAGACAAGGAAAGGAGGATCGCACCTCATTTGACTGGCATGAGATGGATGATAAGATTATTCCTTATAATAACTTAGAGCTATCTATGCTAGTAAGAATAATGAACCAGCTACGTCAAGACCTACACGATGTGGGCATTAACCCGAGTCAATGGCATGGTCCTGGCGCCATTGCTAGCGAGGTGCTAAAGAAATATGATGTACGGATTAGTAGAACAATACCGGAGGAGGTTTTAGATGCAGCCCAATACGCCTATGCTGGAGGAAGATTCGAGTGCTTTAGGTTGGGTCGTCATCAGGGTAGCGTCTATGAATACGACATTCATAGTGCTTATCCAGCAGGAGCTTTTGGACTCCCCGACCTTTCAGACGGCGCTTGGGAATATGTTGAGCGGTTCGAACCTGGAACGTTTGGAGTCTGGCGTGTTGAATATAAGTCAGCTACTCAAAGTGGGAGAGACACTAGACCTGAACCACTTTTTTGTCGTTCAGAAGACGGTTCTATCAGCTTTCCTACTGAAGTTCAGGGGTGGTACTGGACGCCAGAAGCCGGGCTTGTGCCTGATAGCGTACAAGGCGGCTGGGTCTTTAGA
>Ga0126371_10004477_pt1 | contig 12321 bp, 20 predicted proteins | sample PanSoiMetaPlot_4_FD_110145 | JGI IMG/M metagenome (GOLD analysis project Ga0126371, IMG submission 110145) | Tropical forest soil microbial communities from Panama - MetaG Plot_4 | ecosystem: Environmental > Terrestrial > Soil > Tropical forest > Bulk soil | place: Panama | collected 2016-02-17
AGAGGTATGGACTAGATCTTTGATCTTCCTTTGCTCCAGAACACCGTAAGTTTGTGGATTGTTCTCGCGTTCTTGGTCATCTATGAATGTACCAAGACCGTACTCCTGATTGATGTCTTGCAAGTCATTGACTGACAGGTGCAACATCTTGACAGGACCACCTAATGCTCTTCTCATCTCAACCGGAGTGAAAGCATTTCCAAGACCGTAGTCTTTGTAGAAATAAATTCCGCCTCCAACTACAACTTCTGGCGCTATGAAAGAGGCAATATCATTTTTCTCTTCCCAATCAGCGGCAACACCTTGACTGTATGTAACTAACTGATAATGGTCTTTTGTCATAACTTAGGCCTCCAGATCCAGATAGAATGCTACTTCAAGATTTCCCAAAGCATCTCGTTGAGGATCTACAACCCAACCAATAACTTTGCTAGCTGTTGCCGTGACAGTTCCTTGACCAAACGTAGTCTGGTCTTGATAGATGGGAGAACCCACCAAAAAAGTGTCACCCGTCTTTGGAACTACACTGAGAGTGTAGCCACCTTTTATCGCGATATCCACGACAAGGATATCGGGATCGGAATCACTGACAGCAATTCCAACAATACGATCACCGACAACCGCTGCTGGCTTAGCCAGATGGGTTGAGCCGTCAATCGTAACTAATTGTCCTCTAAGGACCGGTGTTCCCGAAGCAATCGATAATCTTACAATGCCCGGAAACCGAACTAGGGTTCCAACTGTTGACATAAGTGAATTGAATTAACATAGTGTTAAATCCACCCTGCCACCGTGGGCTAGGGCGGTTTTGGGCTTTATAAGAGTCAATTTTCAAGCTTCAACAAAAAGCTCTGGACGCTGAGATTTGGCTTTGTTAAAAGCAGTCTCATTCGACATAGAAGGATTAGCTTCTTTGATCTCTCTAACTAATGCTTTCTGAGCTTCAATAATCTGAGATCCGTTTGTCATTCCTCCCATAACACGAGGATCACTTGTAACCTTAACAATTGGATCTCCAAGAACTGGACTTCCAGCAAGAGCTGCCAAAACCTTCTTAGTCTGTTCAGGATGAGCAAGATACTGCTCTTTGAAGAACTGGATTGTTTCTGCATCCTTTGCAGGAAATTTACCTGCTTTGATTGCATCTTCAATCACCTTATCAGCTTCAGTTGCTTTAATTGCCTGAACTTTTAAATTCAGATCAGTATTCTCTGCTTTCAGCATGTCATTGGCTCTTTGAGCCAAAACCAATGATGCAAACAGACCATCTACAGCTCGAACCAAAAAATCCTCATCTTCTGATTCGGCTTGCTGAGCTGTAATTACCTTCAACTCAGCCAATTTTTCGGCCAATTTAGTCATAGTTTTTCCTTTGGTTGCATCTGTTGATGCGGCTATACGTTGAATCTTCCTAAAGGCAGGATTATTAGTTAAACTACCAATTTCTCCATCTTCAGGTAATCCGACTACCTTCTTATCTCTGAGCAAGAATGTAGGTGAGAAATACGAGTAGTCTTTACCTGCAACTGCCTGCTTTCCCGATTGAGTCCATTCTACCTCAAGAAGCACTCCCTTTTCATCGTCCCACTTAAACTGTTTTGGTAGAAAGCTTGCCGGCCCAGGTCGATGATCGAAAGCAGCATGAGGTCTAACAGTTCCACGAAGTCGTTCGTCTAAACTCTGTTGCAGAACCTTCGCAGAATCTGCATCCACAAAAACTGAGATCTTTTCTGGTTTTCCATTGACTGTCGGCGTAATCTCCCAATCACCTTTTGGTAAGTAGACAATTGAATCCGGTGCATCTTTTTCAAGAGTCTGTGATGCTGATGCAAAAACAAGTTGAATCATTTCTTTTTGTAACCTCCTCGAGGTTTGGTTGCAAATTCTTTCAATTGCTTTTCCGTCATTCCTTTTGCTACATCTGCAACTGTCTTTGAACCAGCCTTTGCCTCTCCTCGTTTAGCTGCAAGAGCTGCTCCCATGAGTCTCTGTTGTGCGGGACTCTGCGCATGCTTCATCGGTTTTCCAGGCATTGTTTTCCTACATAGTTTTTAATACCCAACTAACAAGTAAAGCTATACCACAAATTTCTAATGCTGCTCGATAATTGAATCCTTCAAGACAATCCATTAACCCTAATAATGTCATGCCTAGGCCAGCACTGCGACATATAAATCCAAGTAAGATTTGCAGGAGGAGCAGGCAGATTATACTTGTTAGGATTAGCATAATCCATAACAGCAAGGGTTTGAACATGGGCTTTAGCTAAATTTGGAGCAACCTGAGGATCAACACCGTTTGACATTACTTTTTCTCCTTTCCTATGCTGGGAAACTTTTTATGAACGGCAGCACGAACTTTGGCTTTCTCAGCCGGCGTACCATGCTGAGCTACCCGAGCCAATGCATTTCGTCCATGTTCGATATCAGGAATTGGATAACTTCCAGCACCTTTACCCTTTGGACCTTCGCCCTTGCCGGGAAGAGCGAACGACTTGCCGGACATTTTGTTTCTTTGCGCTGTGCTCAATTTTGCCATTTGAAGGGGCTCCTTGCGAGAACTTTCCTAATTGTTTACTATCCTTTGTCATTTAACAGGGTGTTAATGAGGGAATGGCCCAATCTCTACACCTGACACACTCAAATCAGGCATAGTTTGACAGAGATTGTCAGTTACATCACAAAATTGAATTCCTTGATAAGCTGCTGCAATCAGGAATAACAACAGACCTCCACCTTGACAACTAGCGCCATCTTGCTCTGGAACCAAACTAATTGATCCAGTAATCTGACCATTACGAGGTTGTAACGTTACAAATGTACTAGAATTAGAAAAGCTCACACTGTTCGGCGCACCATTGGGCGTATTATGACTTTTCGTAAAGCATTGAAAAGTGAAATTCTCGGTAGCAGCAGTCAACGAAAAAGTGATTGGTGTGTTTCCCAGACCTGCTTCCTTGAAACTAACCGTATAATCTCCGGTAGTTGAATCAATTGTTGCAGTCGGTCCTTTTACAAAGTGAGGGGATTGGGCCAATGCAAATGTAGACAAAGCTACCAATGCGCCTAGAGTTGCTAGTAATTTCATTTGTTTGGATGTGTTTCTGCTGCGTTAGCTACATGATCACCAAGTACGTGAAAGATTTTAGCCAAAATAACCAAACCTTCAGGTTCGATTACTTGCAATGCTTCAGTTTCTAATGCTTTTAATAGATCAGTTGATGACATATGTTTTACGAGTTAGGGGTGAATAAACGTTGAAAGAAATTCTTATCTCGTTGTTTTCTAATATATCTGTCTGCTCGTCTTAATTGCTTTGTTTTTGTTGCAAGCGCACCCTGAGCGCGCGAAGCTCTAGCTCCCTGATAAGCTGCATTAGCATTAGCACTTTCGGCTTCTTTTTGCCCAGTAATTGCTGCATTGTTTAATTCTCCTGCTGCTTCTTGAATTCGGTGTAAAGTATCTGCAACGTCGGTTTGAATTTTACTGATTTTAGCATCAAACTCAGCTTGTATATCGTCAATCTTACTAACAATTGTTTGTCCATCGTTAGCCGACTGCTGAGCCATTCTTGTAAAAATCGCGAGCTGTTCTGTTCTGTCATTTCTAGCTTCTAACAATCCTTCTGAGACTTGCTTCAAAATTGCTGCTAACGTTTCCTTTGTCCGCTGAACTTCCGCTTGCTGATTCTTAGTTTCCTCTGCTTGTGCTATGATGAGTTTGCTCAGTGCGACATTAGTATTATTAATTCTAGTCCAAACAATGGTCAAACTAATCGCAACAATAAAAAAGTGAATTCCCCAATAAATCAGGTCATTAATATTTTCGGTTGTAAAAATCCTCTTTGCATGCGATTTATGTTGTTTTTCTCCTTTCTGTTCTTCCTCAAGCTTGGCTTCGAGCTTTGTGCTCAGGTCGGTCAAGTTTTCGGTCAACTCTTTCGAAGATGGCGTTGTTTCTTTCAATGACTTTAGCCATGTCAGTTGCTAATTGTTTCAAAGAAGCAATATACTCTTTCCTTTCATCATCATACAGTTTCTGTAATTTCATTAAATCAGCTCTTGTACTTTTCAAATAGAACCAACAAATAGCTAAAACTAAAACAAACAATCCAATGTTTAAGGTCTGAACAGGCCAACTTGAAACATGTTCTATATTTTTTAAAGCCGTATCAACTGCTGTCTCTGATACTGCTAGATATAGTTGATACGATAATACAACCACAGCTAATATACGAGAGCGAACTTGAATTACATATAAAACACTTCTCTTATTCAAAAACTCCTGCATCTGCCCACCGGAGGAGGTAGGAGGTTGGTTTTTAACACCATGTTAAATCAGACCATAAATTTACTCCAGTCATATTGTGGCATTCCTGCCATTAAAGAATCATAACCTCCCCACTCCATAAATAGTTTTTCTGCTGTCGCAGCTAATTCAATATGCAACTTAGGCCATCCAATCGAACTTCCAGGCCAAAAAACTGTAGCAATTATCTCTTTCTGTGTACCTCCAGTCTTAGGACTAACACTCAATCCTAACATTTCACTCAAATGCATTGAACCTTCACCGATAGCATTTTTAGGTCCAACATCAGCATAGATAGCCCAACTCTTTTTACCATTCTGTGTATTAAAACACATCGCTAGATCACCTAACTTTTGCTTAGGACTAAATTTTGGACTTGAAGGTAAAACAATATATGGAACTTTCCCCGCATTAACGTATTTGGCTGGATGATTTTCTTTGAAAGCACTATCTACCAATGCTGTAGTAGAAACATAAAATCCAGGTGCTTCCATTTCATTAGTCTGAATGTATGGTTTTCCCTTAGAATCGCAGGCAATTCCCCACCAATTTCCAGGTTTGCCGGCATTAGCTAAAAAATCCAATCCAGGTGGACTCCCTGCAGGATGATAACATTGAGGATGTCCATCAGCATCAACATTTAGTTTGCTCGACCAAAACAAAACTCCCGGCTTTGAATCCAACTGCATGATCCAATTATCACCAAAGATAACTACTGCTGTTGCATCTGTCGGCATCAGTGTAAATGTATGTTAACCAATGGTAATAAAACCCACAATAGACTCAAAACTATGATGACTACACAGACCACCATTACAACCTTCATGATAGGAGGAGGCGCAAACTGAGAAATAACCCAATACAATAAACAAACCACAATTACTAAGACCAGCCATTGTATCAGAAGAGTTAACATGCAACTAAAACTCTCATCCTTTATCAATTGTACCAAAACTGCCAATCACTGGTGCCTCATGCTCCTTAACATCTTCAACCATTGCAGTTGTCCTGATCTGTCGTTCTTCAATTCTCTGCAAGATATCTAAAATCTTAACTAATATTTCCTCGGTACTCATGGCATTTTTTGAATTGCATCTTGAAGTCCATTGATAAAAGCTGTAGACATCGAATTCTCCAAAGCATCAACCAGTTTTGGAGTATTCAACTCACTAAACAACTCAGGCAAATGAATCTGAGCTTGTCGAAGCGCATGTTCAAAATCCTTTTCAGTAGATTTTTGATCCATTGCTAACTTACACAAAGTCCTAAAGTAAGGCTTAACTGGTCTAGTCCATTCAGTTGAAACACCTGTAATGTTCTCCAAGACATGATCTACCAAGATCTCCAGTTTTGGAGGACCGGCATTAAAGTCTTGAGAACTATAAATAGTATTTTGTGATCTTGGTCCTTTCTGAGGAGGTTGTATTGACTTGGGGTTATGCATATTTGAAGGTTGAGGAGTCGGAGCGTTTGGATCAGTCGGAGACTGATCACTACCACCGAAAGGACTTGGAGCACTAGATACAAAAGGTTCCAATAGATCTGCATTTTCATCTGGTACTGAGAACTCAAGTCTATCATAGATCTCTTCTTTCTTGACTGGAATTCCCATCTGACCCGGACCTTTACCAAAGAGGATCTGAAAAGCGTGAGCAGTCTGTACCAAATCAATAGGATTTTTAATGACAGGATTTAAAACTGGAAGCTCTAAAGGCTCAGAAGCTCCAAAGTTAAATCTAATTATGCCTGGAATTAACTGGGTGTTAATTATCTTAGCAGTCCACAATGCTGCCGACTCAATGATTTCATCCAAGACTTCTTTGTGGACTCCTCCTAGTGCGCGAGAACCACTGACCCCAACCTCAGTGGTTAGCGTTTGACCTAGGAGGAGTATGTCACAGACCTTGTCTGCCAACTCGAGCAGACGTTCTTGCGGCATATTGCCGGTTGCTCCTGGTGCAGTCAGGATCTCAACCTCGGTTCCCTCTGGAAATACTCCCCAACTGGCGCTGCCGGCTTGCTTCATCATCTGGATTAGCTGCTGATACACCAGATTATCTCCAGGTTGGTATGTTGCTTTTCGGTAAGGAATGCCGAAAAGTTGCGAGTAATTCATGAACCACTCTAGTCCGAATCTAGAGGCAACCCACCAAGCTGCCAAGCATCGCATCATGGCAGAAAACACAGGATGTGCTACGCTAGTTTGTTTTACACAAACTAGAAATTTATACGGAGGAAAGTCATAAAGATCAGTGCCACCCAACGTCCCACTGGGATTGAGCATCAAGCGATCAGTTGCCGAGGTAACATATGGGTATCTATAATAGCGAGCAGGTATACGACGAGTACACCTAGGACAAATGGCTCCGCGATCAAACTGCCAATAAACTTCACTAACCACAAATCCAGTAGGAATAGCTTCAACAATATCCTCAACAGTCTCTTTAAAGTCATGCTCTTGATAGGCAATGTTAGGAGACATTCCATCCAAACATTGACGAACGAAATTCGCTTTTGCAGTAGCCGATTCAGTAGCAGCTTTTTGATTCTCTCGATACGCATCTACCGTAAACTCTAACCTTGAAACTGACCTTTTCAGCTTGTTGACATTTGTCTGCAACCTAGGCCAAGTATCAATCATGATCTGAAACAACTGATCTTGCCAATACAAGTCACCAGTAATCGCTGAATAGAGAATCCCTTCTACATCTGAAGGAAAAAGCCTTCGCTTCAGTTCTACCAATAACCGATCTTTGACCTCAACATCTATGAGAATCCCAGGCATTGGGCTTGTAACCTCAATGCGAGGATCTATCATTGGAGGATTGGGATTCTCATAGATGCTAGATGCTTCGGGAAGAGATAGCATCGAATATGCATCTGCTCCACCCCAATCTCGTTCTAAATAATAAGGTGACATTATTTTTTTATGAAAACGATGGAACCAATGGTGGTCGGAGTGGGCTGGGGTGCCAACGAGGCTTGGAAAGTATAGGAACCCACACTAACATAGTTTGACTGATTCGTAGATTGGAAGGTGGTGCGGGTACGCCTTTTGTGAAAGGGAAAGGGGGTGTTGAAAACGGCGATTCTCCCCCGAAAACGTTGACTGCCGCTGCTGTCACGCTGTATTGACCATTAGGTAAAGTTGCCAAATCATATTCAAGTACAATATTACTATTAGTTAAAGTTGTTGCAGTAATAGTAATATCAGTTCCACCAATCCCATGAATTATGAAATTGACTGGATTCATGTTCGGATCTGTACTCAGCACATAGGGATCACTAATCAAAAACGGCGCAGCCCACGCGCTCAGGGCGGCACCAACAATTAACATTATGTTAATTAACAGTTTCATAATTTCAATGCTACGGAGCAACACCTCAATTCCACAAACAGGTGGAATCTCTGGGAATTAACTAGGACTTTCGGGTGCGGGCATTGGTAGTCACTCCGCAGCATAGAAATCATCCAAATTGCCATTTTTCATAATCTGCCTGGAAATCAACAACTTCCAATTGAGGTTGAAATGGTGAACTAGGAGTGTGAATCGCAGCTAGATCTTCTAAACCTGAAATTGCTCCTGACTTTCGAGACCACAACGCTCCCAAAACTCCATCAGCTCTATCCGGAGAAGTTAAGCCTCTAGCAAACATCTGCTTCTTGGGTTCTGCTATGAGTCTTCCTTTTCCATCATAGAGCCTTCTTCTAGATGTAGTCTGATCGAAAAATACATCATCATTAGGCAATATAAGGTTGCATTTCTCAATGTCGCGTATCGTTTCAAACCAGATCTCAGTACCTCTATTTGCGTAGGTTTTGTGATCTCGGGCATCCCCTCCGAAATTGACCCTCCTAATGGACCATCCCAACTCAAGAATTCTATCAATCATCCCCTTTCCTATACCACCATTATCCCCAAAAATGTCACCCTCCCGAATCAACATTGACTCAGAAAGCTTACTAAAGTGTTTTACAAACTTATAGCAAGCTTGCATTGTATCTTCTTCGCACCATGCATCCAGAATTTCGACTTTGTTTCCGTCACACAAAGCCAAGACATTCTCGTCACGCCCTGCTGCAAAGTCACAAAACAGTGTTTTCCTTCCAGGTTTATGCTTAGGAGGATTGGCAATGCAGTTAGCGAGGAGAGTTCTTGAGATGATGACTCCTGGCCCTTCGTCATCGGTAAACTCTGCAAGATGTTTGCTTCGATAGGTGGGACTTGATTCTCCATACTTTTCACGATCAAGCTCACGCTCTTTCGCATTAATGTGCTTACAGTCGAAACTAGTTACCCTCTTCGTATAATAGAAGACTGAAAGTCTATTGAACGAATCATAGAGTCGTCCCACCGGTTCTCCTGGACTACTGGACAAGACTCTATACTGAACAGTACATCGATCAGAAGCTATGAAAATGTGCTCATTGACTGACTTAGCTTCATCAATGATATACATGCACGGAGCACCTGGAGCACCATGATAACCTTCTGCTCGTCCTGCGTCATTGACAGAAAACAGAACCAATCGACCACCTTCAGGAGTTTCAATTTTGCCATCAGTCCAATGCCACTTTGGAAACTTGGGCCGGTGGGTTTCAATCGCCGGCCACATTTGATGAGTCAACTGAGCCCATGAACCTGACGTAACTGGAGCCACTCCTCTAGGGAAAGTGTAGAGAAACCAGATAATCGCAGTAGTAAGGACCACCTGAGTTTTGCCACTGCCATTTGCCGCCAATAGAGAGCAGGGTAAACCTTGACCAATGGCTTCGAGAAACTCCGCTTGCCAGACATGGTAATGCAACCCCAAAACCAAGTTTCCAAACTCCCAGGGAGCCATCTGTCCTTCAGGATAACGGAATTCTCGATCTATTTCAGGCTTGATCATCGAGCGAGGAGGAGCCCACGGGCGGAGGAGGGACTTCCGATTTAACGTCCGTTAATTCAACTTCAACTTCAACAGGTTTCTTGTAAATAGCATTTCGAAGCTCAAGCAAGTGTTGTTTTGCCTCGAGAGAGATGTCACCCAATTGAGCCGGCTGACCAGAAGGTTGAGCAAAGTCGGTAGAATTTTGACCGAGAATACATTTACCTAGCCAGATCTGCATTGGAACATTTCCGTGAAGTGCCGCCTCGAACTGGGCTTGCCGAAGACCGTTAGCACCCACAGCTCGACCTTTTTCGATGAGCCGTTGAATCTCAGGATACTTGACTTTGTAAGCTATCCAAACTGAAAACCTGAAGTCTAGACTGTGGGCCATTTCTATGTCTGGGGTATGGATCAATGCCATATCCCAGATCATCTGAATCTCTCTCAAAGTCAGAGGTCGATCTACACCTCGACTTAGCTTAAGAGATTTAAGATTTAAGTCAAATGATGACCAACTGTCCATTTATCTAAAATCTCATCGTTTAGTCTAGCTAACATTTGCTGAGAGACTACATTAGCATTCCACATTCGATTCTTCATCTTTCGACCATCTACAGTATCTGGTCTTGAAGGAACATTTTCGAGCCATAAGTTGGAAAACTTGATAAACATCTCTAAGGCGTCCATAGCCTGTTTGGCTAACTCGGGCTCAGGTATGTCAGTGAGTGGCATTAAGTGGTTAGAACTCGGACTTTGAAACGAGCAGCAGCAGAACCTGAATTGGTGACGTAGAGGGCAGTCACATCCTCAGGGACAGGATTAGCAGCAGTGTAGTCGTGACCCCATGTCAAAGTCTGACCTGCAGCAAGAGTAAGAGTAGTTGGAGGTGTTGTAGTCGTATTGATCTTGACAGTCAGAGCACCGTCAGGAGCAGACCACATCTGAGACTGAATACCTGCCTGTTTCCAGTTAGCAGGAACCAACAGGTCAGTTGAGCCAGCAGGAATGGAAGTATCAACTCCGTCAATCTGGGAACCCGTATAGATAGAAATCTGAGTACCAGCTGGTTGGCTAGTCTCATCCGCATAAGCAGTTGTGATTTTGTGTTGGAATGACATAGGTATTTAACTAGGTGTTAAATCTGAAGATTTACGCTTTATTATCATAGCATCAAGATGTTCAATTTTTCTTTCTGCTACTTCTTTTAAATATTTATGATGAGTTATCCAATCATCACCTGTCCATGAATCTTTTTCTTGAAGACTACTCAACCATTCTACAGCTTTTTTCTTTTTCTCTTCGTAATACTCAGCCGTTTTCATAAGGCTAGGGTTAGGACTACCCGTCCGTTACACCTGCGGTAATGCGCAGGCGTAGCAGGAAGAACGTACGCGCGCGTGCCCACGCGTGTGAGGGAGGGATGGATGGATGGATCAATTAACATCGTGTTAATTCAAATAATGGACAGTTTCATCAGGTGCAGATTCGTAGTTGCGATCATAAGCTAGAACAGACTGGACTCGTCGATGTTGACGTTTTGCTGGAATGTGTAAGTGTTCAGGATGGAAGATCAAATGACCTTTGGAGTGAGTGACTGCCTTGCCAAGGGCACGTCTCAGAGGTTTGAGTATGTGCATCGGGACGTGAGAAACAGGTACAGAAATACGATCATTAAAACCGATGTCAGCAATAGGAGGAGGCACGTAGTCCTCATGGATTAGGCCCATGCTTAAGGCTTGGAGACGGGGAATAGGTTCACGGTCCATCCATGAGTTATAGCCATATGGCGGCCAAGGTACTTCAAATCCGCCGATCTCACGGTTGTTCATGTAGAGCCAGAAGTCGAGATCTTCGAAGAGATGAACTACATTCTCGTTGGCTTCATGGAGTGGGCGCTTCTGTTTAGCTCCAGGATGTCTGAAGAACCTTGCAGCAGGATAGTCGTTGAGACGTTGGCGTTGATATGCGTAGGCTGCGAAGCCGTAGGCGCTGCGGATGTTGGTATCGAAGATGAGCCCAAGCCGGGAGGGCTTGAGGGAAGGTATGTCTTCAATCCCCCCGCCACCTGCTAAGGCTGCTTTGGGAAATAACGGACCCATACCTTCCGTCAAGGCTAGTTGGGAAAACTCTTGCAAGAACGCGGATTTAACTTCTGTTAAATCTTGACCTTGTTGCAGACGGTCCAGAGAATCTTGGAGAGAATGATGAAGACGGGTGAGAAAGCGGATGGATTGAACGTGGGCCGAGAAAGTGGCTCTGATGCGGATTTGCGGGGGGACATGCTGCCACTGAGCTGAGAACAGGGCAACGGACAGAGGAGTCCTCTGACGCAGCATTGATTGCGCGTGTTGCCACTCAAACGACTGTGTGAAAAAGGTGGTTAAGGAAAGGAAATTTCGATTAGCAGGTGGTTAATTCGGAAATTTGGCCTTTGAGTAATATAGTGCAATGCTACGCAATTGTCAAGTGCTTTTGGCAACTTTTTTTTGAAATCGGGAACTTTTTTTTGGAGTGTACTACCATGTACTACCATGACGGTAGTACAAACGGTAGTACAGCGGAAAAAATATTCACAAGTTGTTCACTCATAACATTCTTAAATAACGTTGAGAATGAAATGTTATGCAATATTTTGTATCTTGTATACAACTCGCTATGGACCCGCTATTGACTTATAGACGGTCATCATCATTGGGAGGGTGATTTGACCCTATTTGACAGGTTTGAGGGTAGACAAGGTAGTACAATGGAAATGACTCGGAGAGAGAGAGATATAGAAGTCTGTACTACCTGTACTACCTGACTACCATATTTTAAACTCTTTTTTAAGTGCATTGCAATTGATATACATATAAACTCTCTATGGGGGCATTTCGGTAGTACAAAGGGTTAAAGTATTGGGGCTGAACAGGTTACGCCAAAAATAGGGTAGACAACCGTAGTACAGATGCCGGCCTGCAATGCAACGTATTATCATGCAATGCTGTACTACCGTCGGATGCCAACCCATTTATATGGTAGTACAAATCAGCAGCAAGTGATTTAACACACTGATAAATGCTCTACACCTCCCTTCGAGTGGGCAATACGGTGCAATGCACCAAAATGAACTCAACAAAAAGTGCTTCTGACAATGGAG
>Ga0126371_10004479_pt1 | contig 12318 bp, 10 predicted proteins | sample PanSoiMetaPlot_4_FD_110145 | JGI IMG/M metagenome (GOLD analysis project Ga0126371, IMG submission 110145) | Tropical forest soil microbial communities from Panama - MetaG Plot_4 | ecosystem: Environmental > Terrestrial > Soil > Tropical forest > Bulk soil | place: Panama | collected 2016-02-17
AAATCATTTCTCCAGACGACACCGGACCCGCGGGTTTCGCGCTTGTAGCGCTCGGAGGGTTTGGGCGCGGATGGCTCTTCCCTCACTCCGACGTCGACATCCTGTTCCTCCACGCGAGCGCGGAAACCGAGGATCTCTACAAAGATCATGTGCGACGCTTCTCGCAGGAGATGTGGGATCTGCACATGAAGGTCAGTCCGGCCACGAGAGTGTTGGCGGAGTGTGACCACTTCGACGCGGCTAATGTTGAATTCACCATCTCTCTGCTTGATTGCCGCTATCTTGCGGGCGACCGCCCGCTGTTCGATCGTCTCCATGACAAAGTGATTCCGAAGCTGGTGATGCGGGAGGCGCAGTCGCTGGTCCAGAGTCTTGCAGACGTCACTCGGTCGCGCCACGCGAAGTACGGAGACACGGTCTTTCATCTCGAACCGAATGTGAAGGACGGTCCGGGCGGCCTGCGTGACTACAACGTGGCCACATGGCTGTCGCTGATATCGGCGATGGATAAGCTGCGCGACTGGCCCGATCCGAAGACGCTGTTCCCGCTTTCGACCCGCAAGCAGTTCGATTCCGCCCTCGACTTCCTGATGTCGGTGCGGTGTTTTCTCCACCTGCGGCAAGGTCGCGACGACAATTTGCTTCTGTGGGAGTCACAGGACGAAGCAGCGGCGCGCAAGATTGGTACCCCCGATGCCGACATCACCGACGCGGCAAGCTGGATGCGGATCTACTTTGGCCAGGCCCGTGCGGTGCATCGGGTCTGCACGCAGTTGCTCGAAGAGATTCCGGCGGCGTGGTCATCGCTGTACCGCCAGTTCCAGCACTGGCGATCACGGTTGTCGAATGCAGATTTCTCTGTCGTCGATGGCCTGATTTTTCTGCAGCAGCCGAACGCGCTGCACGACCCGGAGATGCTGCTGCGGCTGTTTCATTTCATGGCCATGCACGGGCTTCGCTTGAGTACGACCACCGAGTACCGGATCGAGCAGGTTCTACCCTCACTCGCCGCCACGCCGCCACGAGGTGCAGAGTTGTGGCTCTATCTCGGGGAGATCCTCGTTCAGCCGCATGCCGCAGACGCATTGCGCGCGATGCACGCTCTGAAATTGCTGACCCTGCTGTTGCCGGAATTGAAGGCAATCGACGCACTGGTCGTTCGCGACTTCTACCATCGATTCACGGTCGACGAGCATTCGTTCGTCGCCATCGACAGCCTCCATCGTTTAAAGCAGTCGCAATCCGAGTGGGACCAGCGCTACGCCGAGATCCTAGGGGAACTTGAGCGTCCGGAGATTCTTTACCTGTCGTTGCTTTTGCATGATGTCGGCAAGGGTATGTCGAGCACGAATCATGTCGATGCCAGCCTCGACGTAGCGCGCAGCTGCATGGACCGCCTCGATCTCGATCCTTCCGAACGCGAGTCGGTTCTCTTCCTGATTGCGAATCACCTGGAGATTTCCGCGACCTTGCGGCGAGACATCTTCGATCCGGAGACGGTTCGCGCCTTCGCCGAGCGAATGGAAAATCCCGAGCGTCTGAAGATGCTGACGCTGCTCACCTATGCCGACATCAAGGCCGTGAATCCCGACGCGCTCACGCCATGGAAGGCCGAGAATGTTTTCCAGCTCTACATCGCGGCGTTCAACTACCTGAATCACTCGGTCGACGAACGGCTGCACGCCGATCAGGAAGATCAGCACCTGGCACACATTCGGACTCTCATCCCCACGGCAGGCAAGAAACTCAAAATTTTTCTGGAAGGCTTGCCGAAAAGATACCTGACCACGTACTCCGCGACCGATGTTCTCGCGCACGTGGAGATGGCCGGACGGCTGGGCGCCGACCCGATCCAACTACTGCTCGAACGTGGACGCCACTGGTTCGAGCTGACGCTGGTCATGCACGACCGGCCGTCATTGTTTGCGACAGTGACCGGAGTGCTGGCGGCTTGGGGAATGAACATCGTGAAAGCGAACGCGTTCTCGAACCAGGCAGGAACGGTGGTCGACACGTTCTACTTCACCGACCGCTTCCGCACGCTCGAACTCAACCTGCAGGAGTGGGAACGCTTCAAGCGCAGCCTGATCGGTGTGCTGGTGGGAGAAACGGATCTCGATCGCATGTTGAGCGAGCGTCTGCGAGCCGAAAAGCTCGGCACCCCAAAGGTAAAGGTCGGAACTAAAATCGAATTTGACGATTCTTGTTCCGCGCGAAGTACGCTCGTGCAGGTGATCGCGCAAGACCGCCCCGGACTCCTGCACCAGATCAGTTCTTGCCTCTCACACGAAAAATGCAATATCGATATCGCGCTGATCGATACGGAAGGGCAGATGGCGATCGATGTGTTCTATCTGACCTCAAACGGCCAAAAGCTCAGCGCGGACCACGAGCGGCGAATTCAGAAAAAACTGCTGGAATCTTTGCAGACGGAGTCGTAGGAGGGGGCTCGCTGGACCCAGGAGCGTCAGTCCGCCGTGCCGTAGGAATTGACCATCCGTTCTCGCGCTTGCATCCGCAGGAACGCCATGTAGAGAACCACGGCGAGATTGATCAGAAGAATCGTCAGCCGAATCCAGTCCGGCCGTCGTGCCAGTTCGTAGATTTCGAAGGGCAAGTAGATCGCGCCCGAGACCAGTGCAAGCCACTCGGCCCAGGCACGTTCGTTCCACAGGCCGTAGGCCTCTATAAATCGCAGGCAGGAATACATCAGCGCGCCGGCGGCGACCATCCACAGCTTGGTGTCGGTGACCTTGTTGGCCAGGTTCAGGAAAACTTGCGCATAGTGGGCGTCCGGGCTGATGTGCAGCCACTCCAGAAAGCTCTCGGCTACATCCCATGCGTCACGATGCACGAGCGACAGCACGCCGAAACCGGCCAGCAGAACGACAAGTCCCTTGAAGAACTCCACTGACGCCACGGCGCGCAGGGCACGCAACTGACGAGTGTGCGAATCGACGGTCGAAAGTGGGCGCAGATTTTCCCCCAATACTTCTTAAAATGATAACCGCCCGCTCCCCGACGAGCGAGGGGAAAAACTACGTAGCATGTAGAACTGCTTCGCTCGTTACTCGTTGCGCAGAGTGCGGATCATCCGACAAGGACAATCAGGCCCATTCCCGCCAACATTCCCAGAAACACGCCATTGACACCCGTCATTCTGTGGTCTCCGGCAGCGATGTTAGGAATTCCGGAGACAGAGGTCAGTGATTGTGATCGCTAGCGAGCAGTGATTGCTGTCACAAGTTCCTCGCTCCCCGCACGATCCTAAGGTCAGGAGTTGGCCCCTTGACGCGTACGCCAAAACGGCGTACTGTGTACGCTGATATGGCGTACAAGGCGCTGACCGTGGAGGAACTCCTGGACCTGATGAAAAAGATCCAGGGAGAAAAGACCAATACCGAATTTGCTGCCGATCTCGGCATTTCCAAGCAGTATCTGTGCGACATGTATAACGGCCGCAAGGTACCCAGCGAAACCGTCTCGGCATCGTTAGGCTTCACCCAGAAGGTGGTGACGCGATACGTTCCGTCAGTGACCGACGCCAGTGAGGAGACACCCCGTGCACCAGCAGCCGCAAAACCAAAAGCAACGCGTTCTCGTAAACGTGATTCTCGATAAGTCGGGCTCCATGGCGAGCAAATTGAACGACGTAATTGAAGGCTTCAATGCGTATCTCAACGGTCTGAGTAAGGAAGACAAGGTCGACTATCTGTTCTCACTCACCCTGTTCGACACGATGGTGGCGTACCGGGATGTGGCCATCCCGCTGGCTTCGGTGCGCACGCTCGACACGCAGACTTACGTTCCGGGCGGCAACACCGCGCTCAACGATGCCATCGGCATCACCGTTCGCAAAGTCGAAGGAGACAAGCCGCAGGTGGACAAGATCATCACGGTGATCATGACCGACGGTGAGGAAAACTCATCGCGCGAATGGACTCATGATGCCGTGAAGTCGCTCATTGAACAAAAAGAGAAAGAAGGCGTGTGGACCTTCGTGTTTCTCGGCGCGGCGCCCGACGCGTGGGTACAGGGCAAATCACTCGGGATTCCGATGGGCAACGTCGCGCGGTACAGCAAGGAACAATATCGCGATGCTTTCGTGGCGATGGCGGCGGCGCAAAACAGGGTTGCAGCGAGTCCGGCGAAGCAGTCACTCAACTTCTTTACGTCGATCTCGAAGAAGGTGCTTGAGAAAGCTGGTATCCGGCAGGAGGATGACAAAAGCGCTTAAACCGATGATTGAGCTTCGGTTGAGTGACGGCTTTCGGATTTGCATCACGATCCTGCGGTCTTTTGTCCGGGCCGCAGGATTAATTGTTCTGCGGGTGACATGACGCGCGCCCGCATCATCAAAGTGCTCACCAGCGAAGTCAGCCCTGACGCTGCGAAGATCATCGCCAGCACAACGAACTGATAAATGGCTGCGTAGACTGGGCGCGCTCCGGAAAGCAACATGCCGGCCATCAATCCCGGAATCCACACAATCCCCAGCGAGCGCAGCGAATCGATCGCGGGAATCAGGCTTGCTTCAAACGCTCCCTGCACGTAAGGCGCGACGCTGTTCTTACCGTCGGCCCCGAGCGCCAAGGCCGCTTCCACCTCGCCCACATGCGCGAGCACGTCAGAGCGAAAACGATTCAGCGCGAGCCCGTTCGTGTTCATGGCATTTGCGATCAGCATGCTGCCCACGGGAACGAGCGCGGTGATTGGCGTATCGATGACGCCTGCGAGCACCATTATTGCGATCACCGAACCCGCTCCGCATGCGATCGCCCAGGTCGAAACCTGAAAAGCCTGCGGCATTGCCTTCGCGCGTCGGGCGGACGTGGCCCCGGCAGCGACGATCATCGCAATGAGGAGAAACGCACTGGTCCAGCTGGGGCTGCGCAGCAGGAGCAGCAGGATCGAGCCGACCGCAACGATCTGCACCAGGCCGCGAACCATCGCGATTGTCAGTTCACTCACCAGTTGAATGCCGCGCTTGCGGGCAAGCAGCACCACGGCGAGCGCCGCCAATGCCGCGACTGCGGCCTGCGCAAGCCCCAGTTGCAATTGGTTTGAGAGAAGATGCTTAAGCACGAATCACCTCGCCGATCTTGCCGGCGCGCACAATGCGTCCGGCCTCCATTACAACCACGCGCTGCGCCAACCGCGATGCCTGCGCCGGATCGTGAGTTACCAACACGCAGGCAATTCCCTGCTCGCGTCCGATCTGAAGAATGATCTGCTCGACCTCACGCTTGGAGTCTTCGTCGAGCGCGGAAGTCGGCTCGTCGAGCAAGAGAGCCTCAGGAGAGTTGGCCAGCGTGCGCGCGAACGAAACTCGCTGCGCCTCCCCACCGGACAGATTCGCAACATCCCGCGAACGGTATTCAGCTAACCCCACCCCCGCCAGCAATTTCTCAATGCGTTCATCGGTGAGGTTCTCGCCGCGCTGACGCGGTCCAAACCGAAGGTTGTCAGCAACGCTGCCCGGAAAGAGAAATGGACGCTGCATCACCATACCCACACGACGGCGTAGATCGCGAGGAGGGATTTGGCGATAATCCTGTCCGTCCAAGCTAACGGTGCCACTGGTGGGTTCATCGAGACGGTTCAGGAGTCGCAAGAGAGATGTTTTTCCAGAACCGCTGGGACCGACGATCGCCAGAGTCTCGCCGCGAAAAACCTCAAACGTCGCGTTTTCTACGAGCACTTTCTCGGGAACGCTGCGGCCGAGATTCTCGGCACGGAGAACCGCAGCATCACGCTGTGCAGGAGTATTCACGAAAGGAAACTGTAGCAGCCGGAAAAATGTCGCGGGAGAAGCATCTGGAATCCCGTTCGTTCAATTGGCAAGAACTAAAGATCCTAAGACGCGAAGATCGCAAAGGACCAGCGAGACGCGCGCCAGGAAAATCCTTCGAGGAATGTTCGCGACACCCTTCGCCCGGAGAACTGTCACACTTGGGCAGCCATCGCTCAGCTCTTTTCTTGTCGCACGCTACCCCGCAACTCCTCGACAATCTCAAACGCCGCGCGGCGCGCCTCTTCGCTCTTGGTCACGTCGAACGAGATGGCGCCCACCCGCGCGTGTCCGCCGCCCCCGTAACGTTCGCAAACCTTCGCGAGATTCACCGACGGCTCGCTGGGAGCCCAGGGATTCGACCCCACCGAAACCTTCACGCGGAAGCTGCTCTTACTTAAACCAACACTATAAATACTCTCCGGATGCAGATAGTACGGAACGAATTTGTTGTAGCCTTCCAATTCGTGGTCGGTGACGTCGAAAAAGATTGTCGCATCCTTGCATTCGGTGCGCTCTTTCAGGATTTCGATCGAAAGCTCGTGACGCTTCAGCAACGGAGGCAGTAGTGGCGCGACAAACGGCTCTTCAAGAATCTGCGCGAGCGATTTGTTGGCAAGCAGCGGAATCAATTGCGGAACGAAGTTCGAATCCGGCGCCGACTCAATCACCATGGTCAACTTCATCGCCGGAGCCTTCATCTCCACGGCGGTCTTCGCGTCCTCGTACATGGCGCCATCGATGATGTCGGTCCAGTGCACCAGGTCGGCGACGGGCTTGGCGTTGAAGCCGAAACGCTGCTCGGCGATCATCGCGATAAAGCTCGTGCAAGACTTGAAGTCTGGATCGTAAAACTTGCGGTTACCCTGATCTTGCTCGAAGTGCGCAGCGTCTTCAGCGCTCAGAAAAGCGCTCTCATGATGGTCGAACCACCAGGTGATCTTGGGCGAACTCGAATACTTGAAATCGACGATTGCGTTTTCGTCGCCATCGAACTGACGCTCATCGAAAAGCGCGCCCGCGCGGTGCAGAAGACCGGTGAACTGAAAGTCCACATCGTTGCGGATGCGCTCGCGATAAAAGCGCGAGAACAAAGCCGCCGAGGATGCCCCATCGAAGCATTTGTCGTGATAAAAAACCCGAACTTTCAATCGAATTCCTTCCCGGTTATCAGTGGCCCGACGAGCGGCCATGCAGCCAAACATCGCCCAAGCGAAAAGCGTATAGGATTACGTCCGCCGCGAGTTCTGTCAAGCGCACTAGAGGCTGGGGCCACCTTTAACGACTCGTCGTTTGCAGTACCAGAGCCGAGGTGTCAAACTCACTGAGCCAAGCGCCATGTCTTTTCGCTCCTGCCTTTACGCGGTCACCCTTTTCGCCGCTACTCGTGCCATGGGCCAAGTTCTCGACTTGTCCGGTGTTTGGTTGCAGGAAAAGTCGGCGTATCCTGACCAGGAGCTCGCCGATCCCGCACCGATCGTGATGGAGATTCACCAAACTCCCATTGAAATGCTGCTTATGAGTCACCAAAACGGCGCGCAACTCTCGTTTCACTTTGACTTGAGTGGCCAACCAACCACGAGAGAACCGGGCGGGTACAACCCTCGTCTGGATCGGGCAAAGATCAAGGGAGGCAAACTCCTCGTTGACTCTCTAATCCCGCCGAAGGCAAAAGACAGCCCTTATGGATTTCAAGCCAAGTTGAGCGAGATCTGGGAATTGTCTCCCGATGCACGTGTGCTGACGATTCACCGCAAAATTCCTGGGCCCAACCGCGAGGTGCACCGCGAAACTGAGACCTACCAGCGTCAAAGCTCGCTCGATTCTGCGCTCCAGTTGTCGGAGATAAGTTCTGAGATGAATCGCTGCGTTACCGAACCGGGTGATCCATTCGCGGTCGAAATGGCTCGATCGCCCGAATTTAAACGACTAGCTAACCAGAATCCCAAACCGACGGCCCCGCCGGTGAGAAATAAGCAAGTATTGAATTCCGATACGCATTACGTGAAGTTGGGTGGTGCGAACCTTCATCAGCTCGAAACCTGTACGGCATTCTCGGCGTATTTCTTCGGAGATCTTTTCAAAGGACTTGAGCGAACCACACTTCCTGAGGGCTACGCATTCGTGCGAAACGGCCAACCCGTTACCACCTACCCCGACGATATCGTCCTCGACGTCGAGCCGAAGACTTGGAATTGTCCGGGGTGGTGGGTCACGACACCAAGCCCGTCCCCAATTCCAAACGCACTGCAGTTGTTCCCTCTTCCCGCCGAAATGCGAGATCTTCGATTCGAACTTGTGTGGAAAGGGTCGCAGAGACGTGAACTAGGCGAAGTGCCCGCGGAATTGAAAACGGAGCCATTCACTGAACTCGGGTCGGCAGAACAGTTTTTCCGGATGCAAATTTCGTCGAAAGATGTCCCGCTAACGGATAGCCTTGAGATTCACGTAGTATCAAAAGCCGGAAAGCAACTCGCCTGTATTCAAGGTCACCTTTAGCAAACCAGTCTTTGGGATCGCACGTGACGCAACCCGCGACACCGCGTCTAAATGCGTTTGGGAGGATTCATGTCGAAATCGCGTAGGCAGTTTTTGGCCGCTTCGTCGCTGGGAGTCTTGAGCGCGGCCGCGGTTTACCGTGATTGGGCACAGAACCCGAGCGATGTGCCGCCGGGCGCGCCGTCAGCATTCGGGACAAGTCCGCCTGTCGGGCCCGAGGTTTCCGAAGAGACGTTTGCGCACGCGGAAAAGCTGGTGCAATTCGGTCTGACCCCTCCGGAGCGCACGCAAGCCGCCGCCAGTTGGCGCCGTACGATGGCTTCTCTCTACGAGCGGCGGACCGGACCGAAGAAGCTGGCGCTGGAATCGAACCTGGCTCCCGCAACTGTCTGGAATCCGACGCTGCCCGGCCTCAAACTGCAACCTGCGCAAGATCGATTTATCCGCAGCCAGGTCGATCCCGGACCGCTTCCCTCTCGCGAAGAGGACATTGCATACTCTTCCGTCACCAAACTCTCGCGCTGGATCGAAACGCGCAAACTTACCTCCGAGCGATTGACCTACATCTACCTAAAGCGGCTGGAACACTTCAACCCCCAGCTACGCTGCGTAATTACCCTCGCGCGCGACTCGGCAGTCGCACAAGCAAAGAAGGCAGATGCAGAAATTGCGGCAGGCAAGTATCGCGGGCCCCTGCACGGCATCCCATGGGGTGCGAAAGATCTGGTCGATACTGAGGGAATCCCGACGACCTATGGCGCCGAGCCTTATCGCAATCGGATCCCCGACAAAAACTCCGCGGTGGTAGATAGGCTGAACAATGCTGGCGCGGTGCTGGTCGCAAAGCTGAGCCTCGGTGCGCTCGCGTTGAACGATATCTGGTTTGGCGGCCAGACGATGAATCCGTGGCTGCTCGAAGAAGGCGCGTCGGGCTCGAGCGCCGGGCCGGGTGCAGCGGTCGCAGCCGGGCTCGTGGGATTTGCGATTGGCAGCGAGACCGGAGGCAGCATTGTAAGTCCGAGCATGCGATGCGGGGTTACAGGCCTCCGCCCGACGTACGGGCGTGTGGCACGCACGGGCGCCATGATGCTGTGCTGGTCTCTCGACAAGCTAGGCCCCATGACCCGGCACGTCGAGGACGCAATGCTTGTGTTGCACGCGATCTCGGGACCTGATCCGGGCGATGTTGCCAGCGTTCCCAGCCATCTCGATTACGACGCCGCCATGAGCGTGAAAGGCCTGCGCCTGGGATATTTTCCGAATTGGATGAACGCGCCTTCTGCAACCAAGGTCGACCGCGACGCACTCGAGACCGCGAAAAAACTGGGTATGGTTCCGGTTGAGGTTTCGATACCTGATTGGCCCTACGGATGCCTGGGGACCATTCTGTTTGCCGAGAGCGCGGCCTCTTTTGAAGAACTCACGCTGAGTGGCGGTCTGCGAGACCTCAAAGTTCAGGTTCCGGACGGTTGGCCGAACGTATTTCGAATATCGCGATTCTTGTCGGCGGTCGATTTCGTGCAGGCCGACCGCATGCGCCGAAAAGTGGCTCAGGAAATGGCTCGCGTCTTCTCGCAGGTCGATCTGTTACTGGTTCCCTCCCTGCGTGACGAGATGCTGACGATCACCAACTTCACCGGACATCCCTCGCTCACGTTACGCGCGGGATTCGTAGAGGTCTCGAAGGCCAGAAGCGACTGGGCGCCCGATCCGGAGCATCCGCTGCCTACATTTTCACCGCCGCGGCGCGTGCCGCACGGCGTCACATTGATTGGCAAACTCTTCGAGGAAGGAACCCTGGGAAGTACGGGACTCGCGTTGGAGCGAGCATTCGGCGTAGCCGACGAGAGGCCGCCGGGATTCTAACGGCGTAAATGCGCTCCACCCTCGCACGCTACGAGGGTGGAGCGCAGTCACGAAGACGGACCTACTTCTTCTTACTAATCTTTTTCTTTTTTGCAGTTTTCTTCTTTGCGCTCTTTTTCTTTGCGGGCTTCGCTTTGTCGGGATCCAGATTTGAAAGCTTGCCCGAAAGCGAGTCCATCAGGCCCCGCAGAAGCGCTTCGTTTTTCGGATCGTTCCCCACGTTTTCGAAGGGAAGCACGGCAACATAACGCGGGTTCGACGTACCTAGCAGAGCTTGCCCTCGATCGCGGATCGTGGTCACCGAAAGCAGAGCCGGTGAAACCAGAAACAAGATGACGGCGGCAACGACCCACGGCAGCCAGTTTCGCCTCTGAGGTATGGCATGAATCGCTGACTTCGACGCCGCAGCTCGAGAGGCTTGCAACGGTTGGGTCGCCGTCGAATTGCGCCACGTTTCCGCAATGCTCGACGCAGGACCGAGCAGCGGCTTCACTTCTTCAAGGTCGTGCAATAACTCCGCACAACTCTGATATCGCTCGTGAGGATCTTTGGCCAGCGCGCGATAGACAATCCGCTGCAGTTCGAGCTGCACGCCCGGAAGCTCCGCCGGCGGGTCGTAATCTGCGCCAGTTGGGTGCTGCGGAACTGGAGGACCGTGCCGGCGACCTTTCCTCACTCCAGGACGAAGCAGTTGACCGGCTAGCCCGGCTGATGAATTTGAAGGTGGGCTCCAAGGGTCGAGTTTGATGTCGCGGGCCTTGTAAACAATGCCCATCCCGCCGGAACCCGCTCGCCCCACGATCTCATATTTGCCAGCAACCAGCGCGCCGCTTGGCAGGGCGCCGTAGGAAGCCGTCGATCGTCCTCTAGAGCGGTGCCGTAAGTTTGGTTGTGTGAAAAGCGAGAGGGTGTAAGTTGGCTTTGCCTGACAAGCAAAAGCCATTCCTGAAAAGGAGACCTACACCCGATGGCGAAGATAATCCCGATCGACGAGCATTTCCAACACTTTCTGGCCGAGATGAAAGAGAGTTTCTGGGGCGATCTGTACGGGCAAACGCGCCAAGCTTGGCAACGATTTTTCGAATTGGAATCAGCGCGGGAGCGCGACCGTTTTTCGGGCTGGGCGCCCTATGAGCGTCGGCGGGGGAAGCGGCGCGATTACCGTAATGGCTACTATGAGCGAGATTTTGTGACCCGCTTCGGAACCATTCGCTTGCGCATCGCGCGCACTCGCGAGAAGAGTTTTCTGCCTGCGGGGCTGAAGCGTTTTCAGCGGCGGGCCGAAGAGGTGTCGCTGCTGATCCGGGAGGCGTTTTTGCGGGGCATCTCGACCCGGCAAGTCGGCCGGGTGGTGGCCACAATCACGGGCGAAACGGTAAGCGCGCAGACGGTATCGAAGCTGACCCGCGATCTGGACGAGGCGGTACGCCAGTTTCATCAGGCGCGGCTGAGCGATGACTATGTCTATCTATTTCTCGATGGGGTGAGCCTGCGAGTGCGGCGCCCGACGGGACGCAAGCAGGTGCAGATGCTGGTGGCTTATGGCATTCGGCAAGATGGGAGCCGGCACTTGTTGGCCTTCTTGCGCAGTCAGGGCGAGGGTCAGGCAGACTGGGAAGCGCTCTTACAAGACCTGTATCGGCGCGGACTGGAAGGCCGAGCGCTGCAGTTGATTCTCACCGACGGCTGTGCCGGATTGGCAGCAGCGATTCGTACCGTCTATCCGCGAGTACGACACCAGCGCTGCTGGGTGCACAAGATGCGCAATATCCTGGAGAAGGCCCGCAAGTGCGATTACGACGAAGTCAAAGCCACAGCCCAGGCCATCTATCTGGCTCAAAGCCGAGCCCAGGCCGAAGCCGCGTTTCGCCGCTTCCGCCTCCGCTGGCAACGCAGATATCCTGGCGTGGTGCAGCGCTTAGGCCGAGACTTGCCCGAGCTGCTGTCGTTCTTCGCCTTTCCCCGGCACCTGTGGCGCAAACTGCGGACTACCAATGTCATTGAGCGCTGTTTCGTCGAAGTTCGCCGGCGCACTCGACCCATGGTCTGTTTCGTCAACGTCGAGAGCGTCGACCGCATCATCTACTCCATCTTCCAGAGGTTCAATCTGGAATGGAAAACCCGCACCCTCAAACTATTTACACAAGCGGCTTGACGTCACC
>Ga0126371_10004480_pt1 | contig 12314 bp, 6 predicted proteins | sample PanSoiMetaPlot_4_FD_110145 | JGI IMG/M metagenome (GOLD analysis project Ga0126371, IMG submission 110145) | Tropical forest soil microbial communities from Panama - MetaG Plot_4 | ecosystem: Environmental > Terrestrial > Soil > Tropical forest > Bulk soil | place: Panama | collected 2016-02-17
CACACTTCCATAAATGTCCAGTACAGGCGCGATGTCGTAATGCGAAACCACCGCCATTTCTCCACTGCGGCTGAAGGAGGCCAGGCCAGCGAGTATTTCCGGCGTGTTGACCTTGTCGGTGGTGATGGGAATATTCTTCAGGTCCTGCAGCGAATTCACCCGGTATTGCGGCGTTTGTGTGGCAATCGTGTAGCTTACCCCGGAAGAGGGATCCAGCCAGAACGAAGGAGCTGTTTGAAAGCTCCCGCTTAGAGAGACCAGCAGATTGGTGGCCACGTCGCGCTGCGTGAACCCGATTTCACTGGCTTTCGTGCGGTCCACCTCAATGTGGATTTTGGGGTAATTGAACGGCTGCTGGATTCTTAGATCCACCGCGCCAGGGACGAATTTCAGCTTGTTCATCAGCGCTTCGGCCGCGGCGTGGTTTTCCACCAGTTTGCGTCCCACGATTTGAATATCGATTGGAGCGGGAATTCCAAAGTTTAGGATTTGGCTCACGATGTCAACCGGCACGGCGTAGAACATTACTCCGGGGAAATCGCGATTGAGTCTGGTGCGCAACTTTTTTACGTACTCGTTCGTGGGGCGATGGTCCGGTTTCAATTCCACCTGGATGTCCGCGTCTCCGGGGCCGATCGGCGCCGAGGTGCTGTAAGCAAGATTCGATGAGCTATAGGGCACGCCAATATTGTCGATGATCGTCGCCAACTCGTCGCGAGGCACTACCTGGCGAATGTCATCGTCCACTTGGCTGCACAAATCCGCAGTCTCTTCGATGCGCGTGCCGATTGGAGCCCTGAGGTGCATCTTGAATTCGCCGCTGTCCACGGTGGGGAAAAAGTCCTGCCCCACGAAGGGCAAAAGCGCGAACGACAAAATGCAAGCCGGGAAAAAACAGGCTACGAAGAGCTTGCGGTGCCGCACGGCCCCTTCCAGCATCGCTTTGTAACTCTCTTGAAACCGCTCAAAACCAGCCTCGAACACCGCTTGCATCCGCACCAGCGGATTGCGGGAGCGCCTGGCTTCCTCTCGCCGCTCTTCTTCGCTTTGCTCGCTCAGCAGGAAGCGGGCCATGGTAGGCACCAGCGTTCGAGACAACGCATAAGACGCCAGCATGGCGAACACCACCGCTTCGGCCAGAGGCGTGAACAAATACTTGGGGACTCCGGCCAAAAAGAACATGGGCACGAACACGATACATATCGAGAGCGTGGAGACCAGAGCCGGCACCGAAATTTGCGCGGCCCCGTCGAGAATCGCCTGCATGATCTCTTTGCCCTCGTCGATATTGCGGTGGATGTTCTCCACCGTGACCGTTGCGTCGTCCACCAAAATGCCCACCGCCAGGGCTAGCCCTCCCAAAGTCATGATGTTAATGGTTTGATTCAGAGCGCTGAGCAGGACAATCGAACACAAAATCGAGAGCGGGATCGATACGGCGATAATGGCCGTGCTCCTCCAGCTCCCGAGGAAGATCAGGATCATCAGTCCCGTGAGACATGCGGCGATGGCACCTTCGCGGATCACTCCGTTAATCGAGGCGCGCACAAACAACGATTGATCGGCCACCAGCGCCATCTGGATCTTGTGTGGCGCGTCGGCGAGAATTCGTGGCAGCTTGCTCTTTACCGCGGCTACCACGTCAATCGCTGAGGCGTTGCCGGTTTTCAAAATCGACGAGAGCACCGATCGCGATCCGTCCACCCGCACGATATTGGTCTGCGGCGGATAGCCGTCGCGAACGTGGGCCACATCGCGAATGTAGATAGTTGAACCGCTCACTGTCCGAATCGGCAGGTTGTTTAGCTCATCCACCCTCGAGGGCGACGAGTTCATGTCTACCTGATACTCGTAACGTCCCATTTTTGCTGTGCCGGCGGGCAGAATCAGATTTTGCGTGCTGACCGCGGTCACCACGTCGTTGGCGGAAAGCCCCTTCGACTGCAGTTCGGGAATATTCAAGTCCACTTCGATTTGCCGCTGCTTGCCTCCATATGGCTGCGGTAACACGGCTCCGTGTACCGTGGCGAGTTGCGGACGCACGAAGTTCGTCATCGTGTCGAAAATTTCTTGTTCGTTCAGTCCCTGCCCCGCGACGGCCAGTTGCAGCACGGGCACGGTCGATGCATTGAAGGTAAAAACCCACGGTGGGGTTGTTCCTGGAGGCATTCCGCGCAAGGCGCTCTGCGCATTGGCTGTGATTTCCGCCACCGCCGCATCCACGTTCGCGTCCGGTTGCAGGAATATTTTCACGATGGCGCTGCCGGTCAGGGATTGCGATTCGATATGCTCGATGTCATTCACCGATGAGGTGACCGACCGCTCGAACCCGTAGACCATCCGGTCAGAGATCTCCTGGGGGGAAAGGCCGGTGTACCCCCAGTTCACCGCGATCACCGGAATGCCTATGTTCGGAAATATGTCCGTGGGTGTCCGCTCAATTGCGAAGACACCCAAAATCACGATCAGAATGGACGCCACGATGAAGGTATAAGGACGGCGCAATGCCAGTCGCACGATCCACATGATGTGGGCAACCTCCCCTCTCCCCGGTACCCTGCGCGAATGAGGTCTTACTGAAAATTCGCGGAGATTTATTATGGCATAGACATCCAAATTGTTGGCTTTTAGTGGTGCTCCTGAAGTTTCTTTTCCTCACCGCAGCTGCAAGCCGCGGTCTTGGCGTGTTGCGGTTTCCGGCAACGAGGCTCATTCCGCGCTTGAAGTTGAGCAAGCGCGGACCATAATTCTACTCAGCCCGCCGCAGTTCCCCTTCCCGCGGGAAGGCTTGCTCCGAAATGACGCAGACCCCGGCCCATTTCGATCATCGCATTCCGGCCCGCGACAGGCGCGCGGGCGTGCGTCAGGCCGTTCGATCACTCGCCTATGTCCAATTGGAAGATGGCAATGGCGGCATCGCTTTGAACGTCAGCGAAGGGGGGATCGCCCTCCAGGCGATCGTTTCTCTATCGGCGGTCGATCTCCCGTCGATGCGGATTCAGTTGGCTCATTCGAGAAAACAAATCGAGGCAAAAGGGCGAGTCGCTTGGACGAACGGCTTTCGCAGGCTTGCGGGAGTCGAGTTCGTAGATCTATCGGAAGAATCACGGATTCAGATTCGCGAATGGATTTCTCTCGAATCGTCCGACCTTCGCCCAGTGCCGGCGTTGGCCACGCAAGGAGGTGAAAACACCCAAATTTCGCTGGGGCTTCAGCACGCCGGAACGACGCTCGATATCAGCGCTTCTTCACGCAGTCAAGAGCCTAACGCGACGCTTGCACCTGCGCGGGCCGTGCCAAGCTCATCCGAAACTCCGACATTGCAAAGGCGTGCCCGAACGCCCGTTCTGCCAGCCGCAGCGGTGCCACCTGCGTTTGTGCCGGATCCCTATCGTTTGGTTGCCCCCGGTGCCGCGCCACAACCGCGGGCTGCGGCCACAACCCCCAAAGGTGCCGCCGCCGCTTCTTACGCCGCTACGGAATCTAGCGCAGACAGAAACATAGCGCTGGATTCTCCTATCTCCGCAGTCGCACGGCCGGCAGTCATGTCCAGCGCGCTGATTCGATCAGAAGAGGCTGGTGGCCCGACAGAACTTGCAGCGGACGAGCCCGAGCTACGCCGTCGCAGGAATTCGAACACAGTGGGAATCGTCCTGTGGGTGTCTTTTTTTACTGCGGTATCTCTGGCAGCGGGGTGGTTTGCCGGTCGCGGCGGGCTGCCAGAGATCATTCAGCGGATCACGCGCGAAGCGCCGGTCGATACGCGCGGCGCGGAACCTAAAGCAGAACCAGCGGCACCCGCCGCCGATACCTCGCAGATCGAGATTGTGGACCTGAACCATCGCCACTGGCTGATCCCCATGCAAGCCAGCGGGCAAACCGCGGCAACTGCATTTTCGAATCCGGACAGCCAGGGAAACGTCGCTCGCTGGAGTGGTAACGACATTCCTGATCCGGCATTGTCGACGCCGCTTCAACAGCGGTTCGCCCCCGAACGGAGTGCGGCTATTGCGCCTGAGGTAACATCCCCTCCGGTGGGGCCAAATAGCCTATCGCCCGTGTCCGGTCTCGGGTTTGGCGGGGCCATTTCTGTTCCCGCCCCTGTGCCCCCTGGATCCGTGCCCCGCGTTACGAGTGGAAATGGCCTGCGGCTGGGGGAGTTGATCTATAAAGTCGATCCCGCGTATCCGCCGAAAGCGCTGGCCGAAAAAATAGAAGGTGTCGTGAAAATACTTGCGGTTATTGGAGCCGATGGAAACGTGAAAGCGGTTCGGCCGCTAAGCGGCCCGGCCCTGCTTGTGCCCACAGCCATCGACGCGATTCGGCAATGGCGCTACAGCCCTAGCTTACTTGACGGGCAGCCCATTGAAAACCAGAGAGAAATTTCCGTGAACTTTCAAATCGCCCGAAAGCCTTAGAAGAGCAATTCGCGTCGGGTGCCCTGACGGGCCCGCACTTGCGGTCTTACTTCGATTCGTCGTCAGTTCCAAAGGCCAGCAGGACATTTCCCGGCATTCCGCCATTGCGGGGGTATCCCGAGTTGACGTAGACCATGCCACCCACAACCACCGGGCCGGCACCGTCAAGCGATCCGCCGTGGGCGGGAACCCCGTTGACGGTGGTGTAGTCGACAGCCGTGTCGTAATCCCACAGAACTTGGCCGCTCTCGGCCGCGAAAGCGCGGACGTGCCCGTCCATGCCACCCGAAAAAATCATTCCGGGAACCGCTGTCAAAGCTCCCGGCTGTGCTGGGCTGCATCCCGGCTTCGGAGGCTCACATCGGTGAGGCGGAGCAAACCAGGCCTTCGAGCCGTCCGCGATACGCAACGCGGTGATTCCGCCGCCTTTGCTTTGGTCGAAATTCACATTTCCCACCGGGTTGGCCGTGCCGAGCCGGCCAGGCTCGGGGGCGGCATCCGATACGGAGGCATAAATGAGTTGCCCATCGCTGGCCATGCCCCACTGAACGCCGCCGTTCGTGCTGCCCTGGCCGACGCGGGTCTGCCAGAGAATTTTACCCTTGCTGTCTGGATCGACCGCGTAGACGACGCCTGATTTTTGTCCGGCCACCACCACATCCGTGCCTCCGGGTCGGCTCAACAGCAACGCCGACGATCCAAAATCATAATCAGGCCCGCGATTGGGGGGACAATTGGGACCTCCGCTGCGGCAGGCGGAAGTGAACACATCTTTCGGCAAGGTTTGGGTGGCCCATTCGATATGTCCGGTTTTCAGGTCAAGGGCGATGATCGCATCGCTGGTCGGGGAATCCGGGAAGGAGTAATTGTCACCGCTCGTAATGTACATGACTCCTCGCTTGGCATCGATGGTGGGTGAGGACCAAACTCCGGCGCCCGAAGGGCCGAATTGCGGCGTTCCGGCACTATTGGTCCCCGTTCTCACGGGTGGGTCGACCAAATAGCTTTTCCAGGCTACCGATCCATCCTTAACGCGCAGCGCCGTCACACTCCCTCGAAACGTGCAGCACTCATACTTGGGATCGGTGGCGCGCGTTTCTTCCCATGATGCCGCCGGGTCGAATACCAACCCGTCGTGCTCCACCGGAGTGGCGGTCAGGCGCGTGGCCTCATGCTGGTCGACCTGGTGCTTCCAAAGCTGCCGGCCCGTCTTTGCATCCAGAGAGTAGAACCAGCCAATCTGATCGCCGAACAACAGTGAGTAGCTTGCACCGTTTGCGACCGCCAGAATTCCGGAACGCACCGGGCCATTGGCCTGGAAAGTCCAGTACAGGCAGCCGGACTTTGCGTCCAATGCCTGAATCGTGCCGGCAGCGCTGCCGACAAAAAGCGTTCCTTTCAGCACCGCTGGTTCCGCAAAGGCCGTCACGTCGTCGGCAAAACCATAGGCCCATTTCAGTTTTAAATGGGACACTTGTCCTATGCCGATCCCGGACTGGTCGAGGCTCTGGTACCGCGCATTGTTACCGTTTGGGCTCCAGCCATTCCACGCGGCTGCGGCTGAACCTGCAAGCGGCGCGCGCCCCGCTGAACAGAACGCGCTCGCCGGAGGTTTAGCCTCCCCGACGGTCGCGCCGAGAAAATTCGCAACTGCCTCGCGCTCATCGCGACGCATGGGATAAGCCACGCTCATCATCAAGCCGAAATCGAGAGTGCGCAGAATTCGCGCTTTCGATAATTTTTGTAGAGTGGTTCGGGGCGGCACACGGTCAGTGGGATGGTCGTGGCAAGCGGCACAATATTTCCGATACACCTGCTCGCCAGTGACCTGCGCTCTAACGCTTGAACTGGGGAAAATTCCAGCCAGAAATACAGCAAAACCTATTGCCGCGAGATTTCGCACTTTCGCCTCTCATGTCTAGCAGACAGACGGCAAGAAAGTAACAAATCACTGCGCAGGGTTGCAATGCAGCAAATGTCTCGACAACCCCTGCTACGGTTACATTCTCAGACGGCTCGCCAGGAGCAGCCCATACGGGGCAATCGGCTGAGACTCGAGCAAAAGTGGCCGCCCGGGATTGGCCCCCATCCTGACCGATGCGTCTAAACCGCAATCGGCTTTTACCGATGATTAGGTAGGGATTGAAAGCACCTATGCCCGAACTGGATAATCCGGAGATTTTTCGCGCCGTTCTGGACAGCCTCCAAACCGGCATCTACTTCGTCGACCCCAGCAAGAGAATACTTTTCTGGAACGAAGGAGCTGAAAAAATCACGGGGTATCTTCGCCACGAGGCCATAGGCTGCTTTTGCACCGAAAATCCAGAACAAGGGAAACGCAGCCTTTTCCCGGAAACGTCCGAAGCTTTAGCGGCCGCACTTCGGGACGGGAAACCAGGGATCGAAACGATCTCTTTGGGTCACAGGGCGGGGCACCGAATTTATGTTCGGGTCCGAACCGTTCCAATTCGAAACAGCCATGGAACCATTATCGCTGCCGCCCAAAGTTTGGAGGAAAATCCTTCCGAATCGGAATGGGACCGTCGTCATGACAAGCTTGCGGGGTATGGGGCCCTGGATGCGGTCAGCGGCGTTCTGAACAAGAATGTCATTCTTTCTCACCTGCGGGAACATCTGACAACTTTCTCGCAGCACGCGGTGCCCTTTAGTGTTCTCTGCATGGAAGTGGACCAGCTAGAACGTTTGCGCGCAAGCTACGGCGTGGCAGTCCTAGGTCCTGTATTGCAGGTCATGGCGCACACTGTTGAAAACAGCTTGCGTCCAACTGATTTCGTGGGACGCATCGCCGAGAACCGTTTCTTGGCAATCCTTAACGAATGCTCGCTGCCGGACATCGAAAGGGCTGCCAAGCGGCTTAAAAAAGCCGTGACAGCGGCCCAGATTGAATGGTGGGGGGATCAATGGACCATCTCGGCGTCATTTGGCGGCGCGGCAGCCCGCATGGGAGACACGATCGAATCGCTGTTGGACCGAGCGGAGAAATCTCTGGTCGAGAGCCTGGCTGCCGGCGGTAATCAAGTAACGGTCGCCGCATGAAAGAGTTTTCTGTCGCCGAGGATTGGACGGAATGTTCGCGATCATAGGAATCGTGGTGGTGTTTGGCGCGGTCCTGGCCGGATACCTGATCGAACACGGACCTCTGGCCGTGCTCATTCAACCGGCGGAACTCATCATCATCCTAGGAGCGGCGATTGGAACCGTGCTGATCGCCAACCCTTTGCATATTTTGAAAAAAATCGGCGGCGGATTCGGCGGGGTCTTCGGCAGTTCGCCGTTCACGAAAGAGCGCTATCTGGAATCGCTCAAGATGATGTACGAGCTTTTCTCACGCGCGCGCAAGGACGGGATGATGACGCTCGAATCCGATAGCGACGATCCCGAAAAAAGCGCCATCTTTTCAAAGTACCCTAGCTTTCTCAAAGATCATCATGTGGTTGCCTTCGTGTGCGACTCGATCCGCATGGCCGCCAGCGGCAATATCGAGCCGTTCGACGCTGATCAGATGCTCGAGGCGGACATGGAAGTACACCACCACGAAGCCGCCCAGCCCGTCGCCGCGCTTTCCACGATGGCCGATTCACTGCCTGGCTTGGGCATCGTGGCTGCCGTACTCGGCGTTGTGATTACCATGGGAGCGCTCGGGGGGCCCCCGGAAGAAATCGGGAAGCATGTTGCCGCGGCCCTTGTAGGCACTTTTCTGGGGATTCTTCTCTGCTATGGGCTGATCGGACCGATTGCCGGGAATATGGCCAAATTGGCCGATGAGGAGCACGCATACTACAACGTTCTTCGCGTGCTGATTGTTTCGTTTATGAAAGGCGCCGCCCCAGTGCTGGCGGTAGAGTTCGGCCGCCGCGCCATTCCGGGCCACCTGCGTCCCAGCTTTCAGGAAACCGAAAAATTTGTCCGGCAGAAGGCGGCTGCTTCGGACGCGGCGGCTGCAGCCTAGCACAGCGAAACGATATGACCGCAAAGGCCCCTATCGTAGTCATCAAGAAAAAGGGCGGCCACGGAGGCCATCACGGGGGAGCCTGGAAGGTCGCGTATGCCGACTTCGTCACGGCGATGATGGCTTTGTTCATCGTGCTGTGGCTTTTGAACAGCAGCAAAAAGATCCAGGACGCCGTCGGTGGGTACTTTCGCGATCCGCATGGAACCGCCGAGAAAGCAGGCAAGGATATCGTCGGCTCCGCGGGGGGATCTATCGTCCCGCACGACAACATGCGAGAGCTGAAAGCGCAGCTCGAGAAGGCCATCAGCGGCGTGCCTAATTTTGACAAATTGAAGAGCCACATCGAAATGACCATCACCACGGAAGGGCTGCGCATCGATCTGCTGGAGTCGGCGAATGGAACATTCTTCGAGACCGGCAGCCCCAAACTAAGCGCGGATGGACAGGACATTGTCACCGCGCTCGCCGAGCAACTGGGCAAGTTGCCAAACAAGATCACCGTCGAGGGCCATACCGATGCGAAGCCCTACGTAAACGGCGCTGCCTACAGCAACTGGGAACTTTCGGCCGACCGCGCAAACTCCACGCGCAGGCTCATTCAACAATACGGCGTGGCAGGCGACCAGGTAATGGAAGTCCGAGGCTACGCCGATCAGAAATTGCGCAAACCGGAGGCGCCTCTCGATCCTTCCAATCGGCGGGTTTCCATGATCGTGCATTACCTGGAAACCCCGGAAGGGAAGTTGCAAGACTTGAGCGACCTCGGCGGTACCCAAACGGCAAGACCTGCGTCGGGTGAGAAACCGGCAGCGTCTAAAAAATGACATTGTTCTGCCGGACCGGCGCACTGACTCGGTGTTCGGCACATCGGTTCTGCTACCATGACTTCCGTGACTGTCTCGCCGGAAAGCCGCGTGCTCACATTCAATAGAGGCTCGGCCACCTTAAAGGCCGCGCTCTACGATATGAGCCCGATCCAGGTGGTACTGCTCATCCGGGTGGACCGCGCCGATTCGTCGCGCACACAGGTAACTATCACCGACAAATCCGGCAAGGAGCTCCTCGACACACCGGTCGAAAGCAAGACGCCCCATGCAGCCCTCAGCACGGTTTTCAATTGGCTAGAAGAGCATGCTTATCTCTCGAATATCGCTGCTGCGGGACATCGGCTGGTCCATGGCGGAGTCCAGTTCCAAGAACCGGCGCGGATCACGCCGGATGTTCTTTCACAGTTGCAGCGGTTGATTCCACTTGATCCGGATCATTTGCCCGCGGCCATCGAGATCATCCGCTTCATCGGCACGCGGCTGCCGCACTTGCCTCAAATCGGGTGTTTCGACACTTCTTTTCATCGCACGATGACGGAAGTGGCCCGGATGTATGCCCTGCCGCGCCGCTTTTACGACCAAGGATTGATGCGGTTCGGCTTTCACGGCCTTTCTTACGAATACATTACGGGTGAACTCGGAACTTTCGAGGGTGGGTTGCCAGAACGCGCGATTGTCGCGCACCTGGGGAGCGGAGCAAGCATGGCAGCCTTACGCCGAGGTGAGTGCATCGACACTTCCATGGGCTTTACGCCACTCGAGGGGCTGGTCATGAGCAGCCGCTCGGGCGATGTCGATCCGGGGGCGCTGTTTTATATGCTGGAACAGGATAAAATGTCACCGGGCGACCTGTACGAGTGTCTAAATAAGCAGTCGGGCCTTCTCGGAATTTCCGGTTCGAGCGGCGACATGCGCGACCTGCTCGAAAAAGCGGCGGGCGATGGTCGCGCTGCTGCTGCGGTGGATGTGTTTTGCTATCGCGCCAAGAAGTACATCGGCTCTTATGCCGCGGCTCTTGGCGGTTTGGACGTTCTGGTCTTCACCGGAGGCATCGGAGAGAAGTCGGCTGCGGTGCGCTCTAAAATCTGTAGCAATCTCGAGTTCCTGGGTATCCAGCTTGATCCGCAACGCAACCGTACTAACGATCCGATAATTTCAACTGCAGGGAGTTCCGTCCAGGTTCGGGTAATCGAAACGCACGAAGATCTCACAATTGTCCGGCACGTTCTCAAACTGATCGGCCGCGCCTGAATCACACTTACCGAGGTCAGCATGTTTATCTTCGACGCGCAGTTATCTACCGCGGTGGAATCCCCTCAGCCTGCCCCAGCGCCTGCTGCGGCCGCCGGGCCGCTTTCGAGCGAAATGGTCGATCGCATGAATCGCTACTGGCAAGCCGCCAATTACTTAACCATCGGCCAAATCTATCTTCAGGACAACGCGCTATTGCGCGAACCGCTGCGCAGCGAGCACATCAAGCCGCGACTCTTAGGCCACTGGGGTACTTCTCCGGGGCTGAGCTTTATCTACGTGCATTTGAACCGGCTCATTCGAAACACCGAGGCCACGCTGCTTTACATTGCCGGTCCAGGGCACGGCGGCCCCGCGCTGAACGCCCATTCTTACCTGGAAGGCACGTATTCCGCGGTACGCCCGGAAGTCACCGAAGATGCCGCCGGAATTCGCGCACTGTTCCGGGAATTTTCCACGCCTGGCGGCGTACCAAGCCACTGCGGGCCGCACCTGCCGAACTCGATTCACGAAGGAGGCGAGTTGGGCTATGCGTTGCTGCACGCCTTCGGAGCCGCTTTCGACAATCCCAACCTGATCGTGGTCTGTGTCATCGGAGATGGCGAGGCGGAGACTTGCCCGCTCGAGGGAAGCTGGAAATCCAATCGCTTTCTCAATCCCGCGCGAGACGGAGCCGTTTTGCCGATCCTGCATCTGAACGGCTACAAGATTTCCGGGCCGACGGTTGAAGCCCGTACGCTCGATCAAGAACTCGACAAACTTTATCGGGGCCACGGTTATAAGCCGTACTTCGTCGAGGGCGACGACCCCGCTGCCATGCACCAGCAGTTTGCTGCCGTACTCGATGCGTGTTACGCGGAAATCCGCGCTATTCAGAAGCCTTTCCGCAAGAACGGCTCGTCGCGCGATTCGAACGGGCAGCCGGTCGGCGTTCCTATTTGGCCTATGATCATTTTCCGCTCGCCGAAAGGCTGGACCGGCCCCAAGGAGGTGGACGGCATCCCGATCGAAGGCACTTTTCGTGCCCACCAAGTTCCGCTGGCGACCGTGCGCGAAAACCCACGCCACCTGAAGCTGCTCGAAAGCTGGATGAAAAGCTACCACCCGGAGAGGGTGTTCGATTCCGAAGGCAAATTGATTCCCGAATTACGGGAATTGGCGCCGAGTGGCAATCTCCGCATGGGTGCGGTGCCCAGTGCAAATGGGGGCCGGGTACTTAATGCGCTTTCCCTCCCCGATTTCGTCAATTATGCCCTGGAGGTACCGGCGCCGGGCTGCGTCATTGCCGAGCCTCCTCGCAAACTTGGCGAGTTTTTCCGCGACGTAATTAAACTTAATCCCGACAATTTCCGTTTCTTCTGCCCCGATGAAACGAATTCAAATCGTCTGAACGCCGTGTTTGGGGCAACGGACCGCTGTCTAGTAGGCGAATCGCTTCCCATCGACGATCATGTTGGCCCTACTGGACGGGTACTCGAGGTTCTCAGCGAACATCTGTGCGAAGGCTGGCTGGAGGGTTACCTGCTGACCGGGCGCCACGGTGTGTGGGCTACTTACGAGGGGTTTGCCCAAGTGGTCGATTCCATGATCACCCAACACGGAAAATGGCTGGAGCAATGCGAGGAATTGCCTTGGCGCCGGCCCATTGGATCTCTGAACGTTTTTCTCACCAGCCATGCCTGGCGGAACGACCATAATGGTTTTAGTCATCAGTCGCCGGGCTTTGTCGACAACGCTCTTGCGCGCCGCAGCACCATCACGCGTATCTATTACCCGCCCGATGCCAATACGCTGCTCAGTACCTTCGACCACTGCCTGCGCACGCGCAACTACGTGAATCTGGTC
>Ga0126371_10004481_pt1 | contig 12313 bp, 7 predicted proteins | sample PanSoiMetaPlot_4_FD_110145 | JGI IMG/M metagenome (GOLD analysis project Ga0126371, IMG submission 110145) | Tropical forest soil microbial communities from Panama - MetaG Plot_4 | ecosystem: Environmental > Terrestrial > Soil > Tropical forest > Bulk soil | place: Panama | collected 2016-02-17
ACGCGCCGGAGTCGTCAGCGCGACGATCGGCACATCCGGCGTGGTATTCGCGGCGACCGATCGTCCCGCGCTCGATCCGCAAGGCCGTCTCCACACTTTTTGTCACGCTATTCCTGGCCGCTGGCATGTCATGGGCGTCACGCAAGCTGCCGGACTTTCTTTACGTTGGTTCCGCGATCAATTCGGCTCTGGAAAAGATGACGGCCGCGATCCATATGAACGCTTATCTGACGAAGCGGCCAGCGTTCTCGCGGGAGCGGAAAATCTTTTCTGGGCACCTTATTTGATGGGCGAGCGCACGCCGCATCTCGACCCCAACGTGCGCGGCGCCCTGGTGGGAATCTCGCCTTCGCACACTCGTGCGCACATCGTTCGAGCGATTCAAGAAGGAGTCGCGTTCAGCCTTAAAGACACATTTTCTATATTCGAAGAGATGAAAGTGCCGGTCACGAAAATCCGCCTTGGCGGTGGCGGCGCGCGTTCGAAGGTCTGGCGCCAGATTCAAGCCGACGTTTACGCACATGAAGTGGAACTCGTCGAAGCGGAAGAAGGCGCAGCCTACGGTGCGGCTATTCTCGCCGGAGTAGGCGCGCGCCATTGGAATACGGTGGATGAGGCTTGCGACGCAATTGTACGCGTGGCAGTACGTGTCGCTCCCCACGCAGAGTCATGCAAACTCTTGCAGAAGAATTATTCGGTTTATCGCCGGATCTATCCGGCCCTGCGTGCAATTAACACTGGCAACGCCGCATCGTAGAGCCTTGCGCTATTCAGCGGTCTTTTTGCCTGGTCGGTATACAATGCAATAGATCAGCCCGACCACGGATAGTAAAGCGCCCCACCACATCGAAGCGTGCAAATCGAACAGCACGACGGGGTGTGCTGGAGTATGGCTTCTTTCGTAAACGCCGGCCCCGAAGATCAACAGTCCATTCACCAGTAGCGAAATACCGATAAAAAACCAGATAGAAATCATCTTCGTTTGCCTCCGCCTACCAGAAGTAAATGTTGAGCCCGAGGAATACAACGACTACGATACCGGCCCAAAACAGCGGCTTGTGATAGAAAGCCACGTCTCCGACTGAAGGCACTTTCGTCAATCCGTAGACGAGGCCGTCCAATTCCGCATCCGGTTTCGGCTTCGTTGCCAGGCTGACGACTACGGTCACGATTACGCAAACCACGAAAGACCAGAGCGCCTGGAACATATCCTGCGCAAGCGCCTTTGCATGCGAAGACATCGCAACATATCGCAACGCGCTCGGGTCAACTTTCACCCACGCCCACATGCTGATCGAGGAAATTGTGCCAAGCAATAGGCCTAGGAATCCGCCAAGTGCCGTCGCCCGCTTCCACAACATGCCCAACACCACTGTCCCGAAGAGCGGCGCGATAAAGAAGCTGAAGAGCGCCTGCACGTAGTCCATGATGCTCGCAAATTGCATCACGAGGTATGCCGTGCCAACGCTGATGAGCACGCCGATCACCGTCGTCCAGCGGCCCATGCTTACGTAGTGTTCGTCTGAGCCTTTGCTGTGGACAAGCGGCCTGTAAATGTCGTACGTCCACACCGTTGTGAACGCGGTCACGTTGCCTGCCATGCCGGACATAAACCCGGCGATCAGTGCCGTGATGCCAAGTCCAAGCAAACCTGGCCCGCAATAACGCGCGAGCATCAACGGCAAAACGTCGTTGTAACTGTGCGCGCCGGTCGCCGCAACCATCGATTCCGGTACAAGCTTTTCTGGCAGCAAACCTAAACCAAGAAGTCCCGGAAGAATCACGATGAGCGGAACCATCATCTTGAATCCAGCTCCGATGATCGGCGCCATCTCCGCGCTTCGGATATCTTTTGCGGCAAGGATTCTCTGCACCACCAGAAAGTCCGTGGTCCAGTAGCCCATCGAAATTACCGCGCCTAATCCGAACACGATTCCAAACCAATTGATACCCATCGGGTTGTCCGAGAACGATCCCAACCCCGCCCAAAGATGCACGTATTGTTCGGAAACTCTCTGTGAAATAAGAATTTTCAGGTTATGCCATCCGCCTGCTTCATAGAGTCCAAGAATCGGAATCAGTAGCGCGCCGGCCCAAATCAAGAAGAACTGCAACACTTCGTTGAAGATCGCCGAACGCAATCCGCCCAGCGCAACGTAAATCGCCACGGTCCCCGCGGACAGCCAAATGCTGACGTTGATGTCCCAGCCAAGCACAAGTTGCATGACTTTGGCCATCGCGAACATGTTCACGCCGCTCATCAACACAGTCATTAAGCCGAACGAAACCGCTGACACAGCTCGTGCAGGTTCTCCGAATCGCAGCTTCAAATATCCGGGCACGGAGTGCGTCTTTGAAATGTAGTAAAACGGCATCATTACCAGCGCGAGAAACAGCATCGCCGGAATCGCTCCGACCCAATACCAGTGCGTTGCCAAGATTCCGTACTGATACGCCGAGCCCGCCCAGCCCATCAATTCGAGCGCGCCCAGGTTGGCCGAAAGGAAGCTCAAGCCCGCCACCCACGCCGTCATATCACGGCCGGCCATAAAGAAGTCTTCGGCCGTGTTCGCTCGTTTTTTTAGGTAGAACCCAATGGCCAGCACAAGTGCGAAATAAAAGATGACGATAATCAGGTCCACTTTCGACAACGTCACCAGATGCTGCGCTTCAAATGCCGCAAGAAGTGTCATTTCGTTTTATTCACCTCGCTCCGTCGTATCCATTCCCCTGCCCCTGCGCACAGAACAACGCGAACATTTCCCGGATACGATGCGGGTTCTTCGCGGAATGCCGCATAGTATCAAGACGTTTGCACAAAATGTCTAGCGATTCGCCACGTTGAGCGTCGTAGTAATCAGGTCCACTGAATTGCCTCCGGCCATAACTTCGAACGTTCCCGGCTCCACGACGCGCTTCATATCGCGGTTCAGATAGGACAATTCATCGGGCCCCAGCGTAAATTCAATCTTCTTCGTCTCGCCGGGATTCAAGGAAATGCGCTGGAATCCCCGCAATTCCTTCACCGGGCGCGTAACCAAACTCACGGTCTGATGAATGTAGAGCTGCGCCACCTCATCACCTTTCACAGTGCCCGTGTTCGTCACTTCCACCGTAACCTTCGTCTGCCCTTCAGTTCCAATCGTGTCCTGCGCGAGCTTTAGGTTTGAATATTTAAATGTTGTGTAGCTCAGCCCCCACCCAAAAGGAAACAGCGGCAGCACCGATCCATCCACGAATCCTCGCTTTGCGGACGGCTTCTGATAGTAATAATCGGGCAGTTGGCCAACTGAACGCGGAACGGTGATCGGCAGCTTTCCGCCCGGATTGTAATCGCCAAAAATCACGTCGGCTGCGGCACTTCCGCCCTCTTGCCCCAAATACCAACCATCCAGAATTGCAGGCACATTTTCTGCAACGTAATTAACCGAATTCGGCCGCCCATGAAGCAAAAGAACGACCGTAGGCTTCCCCGTAGCCAGAATCTGCTTTGCTAATTCATCTTGATTCCCCAGCAGATCCAGACTTTGCCGGTCACCCAAGTGATTCTTTGCCCATGCTTCTCGCGAGGTTTGCTCGTTTTCTCCGAGTACAAGAATCACCACATCCGCTTTCTTTGCAACGGTCACGGCTTCCGCAATACGCTTCGCGTTTTTCACCGGATCGCCCATAACAACGGTGTCTGCATCCCAATCAGGCACCGATTCAGTTATTTTGCAACCTTCCGAGTACGTCACATCGTTTCCGGCGCCCAGCTTGTCTTTGATTGCTTGATAAATTCCAACGCCTCTTCCTGGTTTGCCGCTGTACCCGCCTAAATGCAGTTCTCCTGCGTTCGGTCCGATCACGGCAATGTGCTTGTACTTTGTCTTGTCCAAAGGCAACAAATTATTTTGGTTCTTCAGCAGAACAATCGTTTCATGCGCGGCCTTCAACGCAAGCGCCTGGTGCTCCGCCGAATTCGTGATTTTCTCCGCTTGCGCGGGATCGACAAACGGATCCTCAAACAGTCCTGCCACAAACTTCGCGCGCAGGACTCGCGCCACAGCGCGATCAACCATCGCTTCCGAAACTTTTCCTTGCTTCACTTGCTCTATCAGACTCGGGAAGGCGCTCGTAAACGGCAATTCGATATCGACTCCGGATTCCAGCGACAGTTTTGCCGCCTCTTCCTTTGTCCCCACAACGTGGTGCACCCGAATCAACTCATCAATGCCAAAATAATCCGACACCACCATTCCGCCAAATCCCCACTCGCGCCGGAGGATGTCGTCAAGCAAATGCTTATTGCTGTGCGCTGGAATTCCGTCGATCTCGTTGTAGGAAGCCATCACCGTTTCTACATGCCCCTGCTTCACCGCCGCTTCGAAAGGCTTCAGAAAATACTCGCGCACCACGCGCTCTGAAAGATTTCCGGTACTGACGTTCGTCCCGCCTTCCGGTTGCCCGTGCACCGCAAAATGTTTTGCCGTCGCCATCACGTGCGATTTATCAATCCACGGCCCGTCGCCTTGGAATCCGTGAATCGCCGCCAGTCCGATCTTCGTCACCAGATACGGATCTTCGCCGTATGTCTCTTCTGTTCTTCCCCAGCGCGGATCGCGTGCCAAATCCAGAACCGGCGCAAGACATTCCTGTGCTCCGCGCGCCCGCACTTCAGCGGCAACCGAGGTGAACACTTCATTGATCAGCGTGGGATTCCAGGTCGACGCCAATCCAATCGCGGCGGGAAAGGACGTCCCTTTCGGCCCCGTATGCCCATGCAAACATTCTTCATGAAACATCACCGGGATGCCGAGCCGCGTATTTTCTTTGACCCATTTCTGGATTGCATTTGTCAGTTCGGCCATTTCCCGAGGCCCGGGTCGGCCGCCTGGATTTTCGCTTGGACGCGACACTTGTCCGAGCCCGTTTTTGAGGGTGGTCTTTGCTCCTTCAGGCAAAAATACGCCTTGCTTGTCCACAAAATACGGTTGCGACGGAATCACGAACCCGGCGTTTTCCCACGCGCTGTCAATCTGCGAGATCTTCTCTTCCAGCGTCATTCGCGAGAGTAGATCTGCCACTCGCTGTTCCACGGATAGCTTTGGGTTCTTGTACGGCGGAATCTCTTGCGCCCCTGCGCGCTCGCAAAGGGCGGCACAAATCAGCAAAACCCCAAGAAATCCCCCAAATGCCCTGCGTATCTGTGCGCGGTCTCTCACGCTGTTCCCTCCAGGATTTCGTCCGTGCTTGCATTCGCTCTGGCGCGTGGTACTATACACGCCGTTAACGTTAACGGCAAAGGTTTTTGCACCTTAATTATCTATAGTGTGAATCGCATCAATTAACTTTTTTGCACGTCACGTCGAGGAGAACTAATGAGCGCTGGCCAGTTTCAACCGAAACCGGAGCATAAATTCACATTCGGCCTGTGGACTGTAGGCAACCGCGGCCGTGATCCCTTTGGCGATTTTGTCCGTCCACCGCTCTCTCCCAATTGCATTGCATCCATGCTCGGCGAAGTCGGCGCTTGGGGCGTGAATCTTCATGATAATGATTTGGTTCCGATCGACGCGACGCCCTCTGAACACGACGCAATCGTCCGCGACTTCAAGAAAGCGTGCAAAGACGCGGGCATCGTCGTTCCCATGGCCACGGTCTCCTTGTTTTTCCATCCCGTATTTCGGGATGGCGCTTTTACCGCAAACGATCCGGACGTTCGCGCGTACGCCATTCAAAAGACCATGCGGGCGATGGATCTTGGTGCGGAACTTGGAGCGAAAATTTTCGTTCTATGGGGCGGCCGTGAAGGCACAGAGACCGATTCTTGCCGCCGAGCCGACGAAGCCGTCAAGCGGTTGCGCGAAGCCATAAATTTCCTTTGCGAATACAACGTCGAGCAAGGCTACAAATATCGCTTCGCCCTCGAATCAAAACCGAACGAGCCTCGCGGCGACATTTATATGGCCACAACTGGTCACTACCTCGGCTTCATTCCTACACTCGATCGTCCGGAAATGGTCGGTGTCAACCCGGAAGTCGCGCACGAGCAAATGGCCGGTCTTAATTTCATGCATGGCGTCGCTCAAGCGTGGGAGGCCGGTAAACTCTTCCATATTGATCTCAATGACCAGGCGCCGGGCCGTTACGACCAGGACTTTCGCTTCGGCGCGGCCAATCCTAAATCCGCCTTCTTCCTAGTAAAGTTTTTGGAAGATGTACGATACGACGGCTCGCGCCATTTTGACGCGCACGCGTACCGGACAGAGGACTACGAAGGCGTAAAAGACTTCGCGCGCGGTTGCATGCGCACTTATCTCATCATGAAAGACAAAGCGGCCCGCTGGAATGCGGACAAGGAGATCCAGTCCATTTTGAGAGAAGTTAATTCAAATGGGAAAAATCTCCCAAAGACCGACAAGTACTCCAAGGGCAACGCAAAAGCTTTGTTGAGTCACGTCTTCGACAAAGACGCAATGATGAAAAAGCGTCTGCCCTACGAACGTCTTGACCAGCTCACTGTGGACATTCTTACCGGCACGCGATAATACATCGCGGAAGCAAATGCTAAAGCGTTTCGCATTCGCGACGCTACTCGCTGCGATTTTTGCGGCATTGTTTCCGCTTGCGATTCTTCGCGCCGAAACAGGCAGCGCAGCATGGCTTCGTTACGCGAAACTCGACGAAAAAACCGCCCAACAATATGCCGGCGTTCCATCGGCTCTTCTTGCTCTCAATAGGCAGAGTTCCCCGTTGTTGAACTCTGCTCGCGATGAACTCTTTCTCGCCTTTAAAAACACGCTCGGCCGTACATTTCGCGTCGCACATCAGTTGCCCCAAGAACCCGCCCTCATCCTTGGCACTCTCGATTCTCTGCGTGAGCTTGACCCCGGCATCGACTTGCCGACGTCCATGACTCCTGACGGCTTTTGGATTGCCCGCGTTCGCGTTCTAAACCAAAACTGTTTTGTCGTCTCGGGGCAAAATGAACGCGGAGTTCTCTACGGCGTCTTCGCTCTCGTTCGCAAAATTTCTCTTGGGGAATCGCTCGAAAACATCAACGAAGTCCAAAATCCTTCCGCGCCGATCCGTTGGGTCAACCAATGGGACAATCTCGAAGGCTCCATCGAACGCGGTTACGCCGGCCGCTCTATCTTTTTCGATAACGGAAAGATTCTAAGCAGCAATCCGCGCATCGCCGCATACGCTCGCATCCTCGCTTCGGTCGGTATCAACGGATGTAACATCAACAACGTTAACGCCAACCCGCACCTGCTCGACGACGAAAACCTTCCGCATCTTGCAGAGATTGCGAATACGTTCCGTTTGTGGGGCGTTCAACTCTCGATTTCCGTCAATTTGAGCAGCCCGAAAACCACAGGCGGTCTTGACACATTCGATCCACTGGATCCCCAGGTGGCAAAATGGTGGCGAAACAAAGTGGACGCGCTTTACGCCGCAATCCCGGATTTTGGTGGTTTCGTGGTCAAAGCCGATTCGGAAGGTCAACTCGGCCCTTCTTTCTACCATCGCTCCCCTGCGGATGCCGCCGACGTCATCGCCAGAGCTCTTAAGCCACATCACGGCATCGTTTTCTACCGCGCCTTCGTCTACGACCATCACCTTGATTGGCGCAATCTCAAAAACGATCGTGCCAAGGCCGCTTTCGACAATTTCCATCCACTCGACGGCCAGTTCGACGACAACGTCATCATCCAAATCAAACACGGCCCGATCGATTTCCAGGCTCGCGAACCCGTTTCGCCGTTACTCGGTGCTCTTCAAAAAACCAACGAAGCTATTGAGCTGCAAGTTACCCAGGAATACATGGGCCAGCAACACCATCTCTGTTTCCTAATTCCCATGTGGAAGGAAGTTCTCGATTTTGATCTTCACGCAGACGGTTCAAATTCTCCTGTTAAGGAAATTCTCTCTGGAAAAACGTTCCATCGCGCGAGTAACGGATACGTCGCGGTCGTCAATGTCGGCTTCGAGGAAAACTGGTTAAGCCACCCGCTCGCCATGTCAAATCTTTACGGCTATGCGCGTCTCGCCTGGAATCCGGAACTTTCTTCAGATCAAATTGCGCGAGAGTGGACGGCGCTCACCTTCGGCCGCGATCCCAAAGTTCGAGACACAATTTCTTCGATGCTTCTATCTTCCTGGCATACCTATGAGAGCTACACAGGTCCGCTGGGCATGCAAACGCTCACAGACATTACTGGCAGCCATTACGGACCCAACATTGAATCTTCTGAAGAAAACGGCTGGGGCCAATGGCATCGCGCCGATGCAAAGGGCGTCGGTATGGATCGGTCCGTCGCAACTGGAACCGGTTTCGCCGGCCAATATTCGCCGCCCGTCGCGAAAATTTACGAATCTTTGGAAACAACTCCGGATGATCTTCTTCTTTTCTTCCACCACGTCCCATACACGTACGTGCTGCACTCCGGCAAAACGGTCGTTCAACATATTTACGATTCGCATTACGAAGGAGCCGAACGCGCCGCAGCCTATGTGCAATCTTGGCAAACGTTAAAAGGGAAGATTGACGATGAGAGTTATTCTGCGACGCTAGACCGCCTACAGTATCAATCCGGTCACGCCATCGCGTGGCGCGACGCGATCTGCGAATATTTCCTGAAGCTCACGGGAATTTCGGACAAAGGAGGCCGCGTCGGCCATCATCCAAATCGCATCGAAGCCGAATCAATGCAGCTCTCTGGCTACACCGCGGTTGATGTCACGCCTTGGGAAAATGCTTCTGGTGGCAAAGCGATCGAGTGCCTATTGCTTCAGGTTTGTTCCGCGAAACTTGTATTCGAAGGTGTTCCCGGCAAGTACAAAATAGACATTCAGTATTTCGACATAAAGAGCGGCGAAGCAAAATACCGCGTCTTTGTTGCCGGAAAACTCATGGGCGAATGGACGGCAAACATGCAACTTCCGGCCACAAAAATTGGCGGCGATTCCTCCGCTCGGCACTCCATTCCAGATATCATGATTAAGAAGGGAGACGAGATTCGCATAGAAGGAATCTCCGATAAGGACGACCACGCCGCGCTCGACTACATCGAATTATCTCTGAACCTGCAGCGCTAGTTCACAAACAAGACGATCGGAATGGCTCCCGCCATTGCGGCAAATCCTGCAGGTCCCGGATGCAAGTGATCTCCTGAATCGAACTCTGGCACTAGCATTTCCATGTGCACCGGATCGCGAGTCACTTTGTCGAAATCGACTACGCCATCAAAGTGTCCTGGCGTTCGAATCCACGCATTCACTGCTTGACGATCCGCTTCGTTCTTCGCATTGGGGTGATAAAACGCCGAGCCCGTAAACGGCATCACCGTTGCGCCAATCACTTTGATTCCTTGCGCGTGCGCCCGGGCAATAATCTGTTCGTATGCGCCAATCACCCACTTCACTTCCGCTTCATGTTCCACATCCGAAACTTCCTTTTCGTGCGTCAGCATTCCCAAATCGTTGATCCCTTCGAGCACAATCAAATACCGTGCGCCTGCCTGCGCCAGCACGTCATGATCGAATCGCGCCAGCGCGTTCGCGCCGATTCCGTCAATCAATAAGCGATTTCCACCAATTCCTTGATTCACCACGCCAACCTTTTTCGCGTTCGCATTTGCTTGCAGTCTTTTGGCAAATAGATCCGGCCAGCGATCGTTGCCGTCCGTAGTCGCGCCATGGCCGTCCGTGATCGAATCGCCCAGCGCCACAACCGCAAACGCGTCCACCGGTGCCGCAACATCGATTCCGGCAATGAAATACCATCGCGCGATCTTCTTTGCCTCCGGCAAATCTTCTGCGCTTACTGCGCTTCCTTTCGCCACAAATGAATTTGTGCGTGAACCCGGATGCCCAGTCAAAATTTTTGCATCGCTCACTCGCAAAGTAATCGCCAAATCCGAAACCGGCTCTATGGGCAGATCAATCGCGTCGGAAACATAATCCGCTCCTTCGGGCACTACCACACTCGCCTTGCCCGAAAATAAAACCTCTTTGTCCGTACTGGTCACAATCCTTGCCGAACCTGCCGCAATCGCTTTCGCAACATGCACTGAAGTGAAACGCAGAGCCTCTTTTCCGTATTTATTCGAAACATGCAGTCGTATTTGCGGCCCTCCCAACGACAAATGGACGATTTGCCGCAACGTACTGTCGTTCAAATCATCGGGCGAGACTGCACTGCCATCATCCAATTGCGGCGACGTGGCCCATGACGCGACCCATTTTGTTTGTGCAATAGCCGCGCCTGGAAAGAAGTAAGTGATTACAGCGATGACAAACAACAATTTCAGCGTTTTTGTGCGTTTCATGGCGGAAGAATCTAACACAGTTCTTCTTTGCCGATTTCTGTCGGACGCACATGCATTCGGCAACTTCTTTGAATTAGGAAACAAGGTTCGAATTCCCAGTCAGGGCAGTTTCACGTACTCAAAGTCCCGTGGTTGCGTGTTGATTCCCCGCTCGGGAGGCGCGATCCATCCCGCCATCTTTCCCCGCTCGAACACGCCATGCATCAAGCTTCGCACATACGCGCGATCATTTTCCGTAGGCAGCCATTCCGTCTCCCGCGCGGCGAATTCTTCCGCGCCGATCGGCTTTCCGTTCAAATCCGTCGGAATATTCGCCCAGCTGCCCACAGTCCGGCGAAACCGCGTGCTCGGCAGCATCATCCGGTGCGGATAGCCGGCCTCTTCCAGCAATCTGTTCCAGCGTGCCAATCCTTTTTCGCAGTCCCGAACGTACGATTCACGCACCACTTCATTCATTGCGTTGCGCATCGGAATCTCTTCGCGCTTTGCGCCACCTTTTCCGTTTGGCAATTCCAGCGTATAACTCTGACCGGTCGCCACGTGGTCCTCGTATCTCTCTTCGTCCGGACGTCCCTTCAATCCGTTCGCAAAATACGAAGCCGCGTTTGAAGAAGAATCTCCGCCAAACAAATCAAGCGACGAACTGAACCAGAAATTCAAGTATCTCTGCACCGTAGGCAGATCCACCGCGCCTGCCTTACGTACCGCTTCCGGATCGTCCGTCCCAAGCTCTTTCATCACCTCGATCGTCCGCTTGATTACGCGCCCGATTCCCGTATCGCCCACAAACATGTGGTGCGCTTCCTCCGTCAGCATGAATTGGCATGTCCTTGACAGCGGATCAAAGCTGGATTCGGCAAGTGACTTCAGCTGAAATTTTCCGTCGCGGTCCGTAAAGTAAGTAAACATGTAAAAGCTCAACCAGTCGCTGATTGGCTCGTTGAAAGTGCTCAAAATGCGTGGCTTGTCCGCATCGCCTGAATGGCGCTCGAGCAACTCTTCCGCTTCCTCGCGGCCATCCCGGCCGAAATATGCGTGGAGCAGATACACCATCGCCCACAAATGCCGGCCCTCTTCCACGTTCACCTGAAACAGGTTCCGCAAATCATAAAGTGACGGCGCCGTGTGCCCCAACAACCGTTGCTGCTCTACAGACGCTGGTTCCGTGTCACCCTGCGTCACGATCAATCGCCGCAGAGTCGAACGATGCTCGCCCGGCACTTGCTGCCACACCGGCTGCCCGTAGTTGTCGCCAAAACCGATCCGCCGGTCAGTCCCCGGTTCCGCCAAGAAAATTCCCCAGCGGTACTCCGGCATCTTCACGTAGCCAAAAGTCGCCCAGCCTTTCGTGTCCACCGAAATAGCTGTTCGCAGGTACACTTCCGAAGCGTTGAAGTCGCTCGGGCCCAGTCCGTGCCACCAATTCAAAAATTCTGGCTGCCAATGTTCCAGCGCGCGCTGCAACGTCCGGTTCGATCCCAAATCCACATTGTTCGGAATCCTGTCTTGGTAATTCGATTCCATCTCTACACCCGCTCCCAATCAAACTTCGGTTTTGATCCTTTTCCAAAAATCTTCAGCGCTCCTTGTTCTCCGGTCGCATTTGGACGGATGAAAACCCAGTTCTGCCACGCCGAAAGCCGCCCAAAGATTTTCGTCAGAAGATTTTCCGCGCCGCCAAATCGCAAGCTCGCTTCCATTCCCGTCAACGCGTCGGGCGAAAGGCTCGCTCTTTCTTCAATCGCAATTCGAATCTCATCCTCCCAATCCAGATCGTCGGGCGCTACCGTCACTAGCCCGGCATCGAGCGCTTCTTGCGCACTCAGCTCTTTCCCGCTCAATTTCTTCAATTCGCCGAGCTTCTTTGCGTCTCCGAAAAATCGCGCCTCAAGCCGCGCCGACCCGTGCACCATTGGCAACGGCCCAAAATTCATCTCCGACAACGCGATTTTCGGAAGCGTTGCTTCTTCCTCCGCAGCTGCAAGCATGTAACTCCG
>Ga0126371_10004482_pt1 | contig 12313 bp, 13 predicted proteins | sample PanSoiMetaPlot_4_FD_110145 | JGI IMG/M metagenome (GOLD analysis project Ga0126371, IMG submission 110145) | Tropical forest soil microbial communities from Panama - MetaG Plot_4 | ecosystem: Environmental > Terrestrial > Soil > Tropical forest > Bulk soil | place: Panama | collected 2016-02-17
CAATGCCTGCGGCCATCACCATGTCGGCCACATCGGCATCCTCGGCCTTGAGAAGAACGGCGCCGAGTCCTACCAGATCACGGTCGGCGGCAGCGACAACGCCCAGGCGGCGCTGGGCGGCATTGTCGGACCGGCAGTGGCAGCGCACGAGGTTGTCGCAACCGTCGACCGGCTGATCGACACCTATCTGCGGCTGCGGCACGACGGCGAGCAATTTCCCGATACTTACCGCCGCGTCGGCTTGGCACCATTCAAGGAGGCTCTCGTTGTTGCTCGATAGGAACGGCATCTTCCGGCCCGATCCGTGGCGTCATCTCGCCGACGACGAAGCGCCGGCCGGCAACGAAGCCGTCACCATCTCGTTCAAGCGCTGGCAGGCCGAGCCGGAGCGCTGGTCGGACCGTAGCGGCCCACTCGGCCTGCGGTTGCCCAACGACGTGCCGCCGGCTTCGTTCGGTCCGGCCGCGACGCGCTTCGCGCTCATCGTCCTGAATTTCCCGCGCTTCATCGACGGCCGCGCCTATACGCAGGCGCGCCTGTTGCACGGACGCTTCGGCTTCAAAGGCGAACTGCGCGCCGGCGGCAACGTGCTGCGCGACCAGTTGTTGTTCATGGTGCGTTGCGGCTTCGACAGCTTCGAGGTCGACGCCGAACGCGCCCGCGCCGAGGATTGGCCGCGCGCCTTTCGCGAATTCGACCAGTTCTACCAACCCGCCGCCGATCACCGGGAAACCATCCTGCGTCAGCGTTTGCGCGGTTGGCAAACCGCCGCCGAATAGATGCGGCGAAATTGGCGCAAATTGTCGGTAGTTATCCACAGTTGTTTAAGCGCCACCGCCTAACATCGTCGGCGTATGGATTGGACTCGCCGGCGACGGCCTGACGATCCGCTTTTGAATTTCGGTATTTGCCGGTTATCGCGCGCGAAGGTCGCGGCCGGCGGCGATTCCCCCTCAATCGCCCCGGCCGCGATCTGTTTTTTTCAGCCGCCCAAGGCGTATTCCGCCTGATCCTCATAGATCGAGCCGCTTTTCGTGAGATAGCTCGCGACGAGCTGGAACTGTTCGACGTCGAACGGCGCCGCGCGGAACAGCGCATGCTCGGCGAGATAATGGCCAAACCGCACATCGGGCTTGCCCTTGAGCCGCGCCAGCGTCACATGCGGCGCGAAGCGGCGGCTTTCGGGTTCGATGCCGCTGCGCGCGACAGCACTTTCGACTTTTTCCTGGAGATGGACGAGATCGGCGTTGCGCTCAACGCCGACGAACAGATTGCGCGCGTTGAACGAGCCGACTCCGGCGAGCGTCAGCGCGAAGCGCTTGGCGCGGACGCTCGATAGGGCCGCGTCGACGTCGCTCGCGGCGCCTTCGTCGATCTCGCCGATGAAACGCAACGTGACGTGATAGTTGCCGGGATCGACCCAACGCGCATTCGACAGGCCGCCGGCAAGCCGCGACAGGTCCAGTTTGAGCGCGGGCGGCAAGGCGATGCCGACGAACAGCCGCAGCATAGAGGCGAATCTGGCGGCCACGGCGGACGCGGTCAACCACGGCGCCCGGCCGCAACTCGATAACAGGAAATTTAGGCCCGGCGCCAAAGGCTTACTCGGTCATTGAATTGCCCGCGACCTGTGCCAATATCACCGCCAAAGCCACACCGGCTTAGAGAGGTTCCAAACCATGTCATTCGATACCGGCAATCGCTTTGCCGCGCGGACGGCAATTCCGCAGGTCGGCATCGACCAGGGCCTGCGCAGCTACATGCTGCGCGTCTACAACTACATGGGCGGCGCGCTCGCCGTCACCGGCCTCGTCGCCTGGTTCTCGCAGGGCTTGGTGGCTCAGCTCGCGCAACAGCACTCGCCGCTGATGTACCTGCTGATCTTCGCACCGCTCGGCTTCGTGCTGGTGTTGAGCTTCGGCATCCAGCGCATGAGCCTCGGCGCCGCACAGGCGACCTTCTGGGGCTATGCCGCGGTGATGGGCCTGTCGATGTCGACGATCTTCCTCGTCTACACCATGACCAGCATCGCCCAGATGTTCTTCATCACCGCCGCCACGTTCCTGGCGATGAGCCTGTGGGGTTACACCACCAAGCGCGATCTGGCCGGCATGGGCCACTTCCTGTTCATGGGCCTGATCGGCATCGTCATCGCGTCGGTCGTCAACATCTTCCTGCGTTCGCCGGGCCTTTATTTCGCGATCTCGGTGATCGGCGTGCTGGTGTTCACCGGCCTCACCGCCTGGGACACGCAGCGCATCAAGGAAATGTATTGGGACGGCGACACGGCGGTGATCGCCGGCAAGAAGGCGATCATGGGCGCGCTGGCGCTCTATCTCGACTTCGTCAACCTGTTCATGTTCCTGCTGCAGTTGTTCGGCCAACGCCGCGACTGACGCCGCAGCTGATCGCGAAAGCGAAAAGGGGCCGAAAATTCCGGCCCCTTTTTCTTTGTGTCTAGTTCGCCTTCGGCTCGAGCCGCCAGGCCTTCATGCCGGCGATCTCGCCCTGCGGCACGACCGTGTAGTGGCTGTCGAAAAAGCCGGTGAACTTCGCCTTCGGCATGCCGTCGCGGGTCAACAGCATCCACGGCGCGTTCCAGTTGGTCGGATCGAGCGCCTCGAAGACGATGACGCGGCCGCCGCGCGCCAGCACCGGATCGACCTTGGCCTCGACCGCGGCGAAGAACACCGGCGCGTCCTTCGAGCTTTCATAGAGCTGATCGAGAACGACATGCGGCGTCGGCAGCGTGAAGAAGCTCATGTTCGCGCCGCCGCCATAGGTGACGAAATAGAGGAAGAGGTCGTTGGCGTTGTAATCGCGCGCCAGCTCGGCCTGATAGCGATCGAGCGGATAACGCGCCTAGGGCACCGCCCAGAGTGCCAGGTTGAGCGCGATGGTCACCCCGGCCCAAACCGGCAGCACGACCCACGCGAGGCGCGGCGGCGTCACCATCAGGAACAGGAACACCGTCGGCACCGTCAGGTGGAACCAGTGCTCGGGCTCGTTGATGTTGAAGAACAGGTTCCAGGCGAGCGCGCTGACGATGAATGCCAGCGGCATCATCAGCGGCGCGCCTTTGAGCGACAGCCACGCCGCGCGCAGGTAAACCGTGGCGAGCAGAATCGCCGTCGCCAGCCAAGGCAGGGCCTGGAGAACGAGCTCCTTGCCGTAAGGCGCGAGCGACGGGATCTGATGCAGCAGCCAGGCGCGCACCACCGGGCCGAGCGCCGGCGCGGCGATGAAATTGTTGACCGTGCCGAACACCATGCGGCCGGCGAGATCACTCCACGAGAACCAACCGGTCCGCAGCGCGTCCTTGGCGCCGACGCTGGCGTTGAACGTGTCGGGGGTCAGCCATTGGCCGAAGAAGACGAGACGCGCGATCTCGAGCAGCGCCAGGAACACGAGCCCGGTGGTGGCGCCGTATAGCACGGCGCGGCCGATGCTCTTGGCCCAACTGTCGCCATGGCGCAGGTTCGACAATAGAATCACCAGCGCGACAAACGGCGGCGCAGCGAGGCAGCTCGAATGGAACGAGGCCGCCAACGCCAGGAACACGCCGGACCAAACGAGGGTGCGGTTGCGCGCAATACCGGCGGCGCGATCGCGTTCCCACGCCACCGCGAAATAGAACGTCGCCGTCAGGAACGGCAGCGCCAGCAGCTTCATGTGGCCGGTTGGCGCCAAGGTCAGGATGTTGCAGCTGGCGGCGACCAGCGCCGACGCCACGACGCGCTGGCACAGGCCGACCTCGAAGCGCATCAACGCGAAATAGAAAACGCCGACGCCGGCGCCGGCGAACACGGTGTTGATGTGCTTCTGGCTGTGCTTGGCGGTTTCGCCGAAACCCAGATACCAGTGCCAAAGCAGCGTCACCGGCTGGAGCCAGACATGCCCCATGTCCCAAACGAACTTGCCGCTGTCGATCTGGGCGATGAAACGGATGACGTCGTGATAAGGCAGCTGGCCGTAAAGCGAGACATAGAAGGAAGCGGCCGCCAAGGCGGCCAGAGCCGGCTGCCACACCAAAGGCGACAGCACGCCGGCGCGGCGGCCGGCGATATGGGTTGGGGCGGCGGAAACCATGGTGGGAATCCCGCCCCGGTATAGGGTTTCTTAATTGAGGAAGCGTGAACGCCGGTCCAGCGGCCGCCTGCGCGCCCGGTGCAGGGTCGGTTTGCTTCCACCGGGATAGCCAGAGCCGGTAAGCCGCGCTAGCGTGCCGGCCGCCAATCCACGGAGGAAATTCATGAAGCTCTATTATTCGCCCGGCGCCTGCTCGCTCTCGCCGCACATCGTCCTGAACGAGGCCGGCTTCAATTACGAGGTCGAAAAGGTGGACCTTGCGAGCAAGAAGACCGAGAAGGGCGCCGATTTCTTCGCCATCAACCCCAAGGGATACGTTCCCGTCCTGGCGCTCGACGACGGCCAGATTCTAACCGAAGGCCCAGCGATCGTGCAGTATCTCGGCGACCAGAAGCCGGCCAGCGGCATCGTGCCCAAAGCCGGCACGATGGAGCGGGCGCGCGCGCAGGAATGGCTCAACTTCATCACCAGCGAGCTGCACAAGACCTACTCGCCGCTGTTCCGTCCGACGACGCCGGACGAATACAAGAAGCTGGCGCGCGAATATCTCGCCAAGCGGCTCGCCATTCTCGACAAGCACCTCGCCGGCAAGCAATACATTCTGGGCGATAAATTCAGCGCACCCGACGCCTACGCCTTCACCGTGCTGCGCTGGTCGCAATATACGAATGTCGACTTGTCGCCGTTCCCGAACATCAAGGCATTCATGGAGCGCGTCGCGGCGCGGCCCAAAGTGCAAGAGACGATGAAGCAGGAAGGCCTGAAGGGCTGACCGCTCAGCTCTTGCCGTAGACCGGCACGATCGCGCCGCGGGTGACGCGGTTCGCCGGCGACGCCAGGAACACGATCGTCGTGGCGATCTCGTCCACTTTGGGCCAGGCCTCGTGCTTGGCCTTGGGCATCGCGGCGCGATTGGCCGGCGTGTCGATGATCGACGGCGCGACGGCATTCACCAGGATGCCGTCACCGGCGACTTCCTGGGCCAACGCCTCGGTCAGCGCCGCCACCGCCGCCTTGCTGGCGCCATAAGCCGCCATGCCCGCGGCCAGGCGCGGCTCGAGCGCCGGCCGCGCGGCGACGTTGACGATACGGCCGCCTTGCCCGCCTCGCCGCAGCGCACGCACCGCGGCGGCGCAGCACAGATGGCAAGTGAGGAAGTTCATCTCGAGCATCTTCAGGATATCGGCCTTTTTGGTGTCGCCCACGGCCGTCATCGCGAACCCGCCGGCGAGATGGATCGACGCCCACAGCGCACCGGCGCCATCGTAGACGCGCGCGACATCGCTTTCGCTGACAAGATCGACGGGGCCGACCAGCGTCACCCGGTCCTTGAGCGGAAACTGCGCGGCTTCGGCCGCATGGATATAAGGCACGACGCAAGCCGCACCCTTCGCCAGCAACGCGCCGACCACGGCCTGGCCCAGCGCGCCGGTGCCACCGGTGACGACGACGGTGCGGCCGTGATAATCGGTCATCGACCGCGAGTGTAACGGATCGAACCTGCGCCTGCCATGAACGCGAAACCCGCCGATGCCCGCGCCACCGCGCTGGCCCTGCTCGACACCGTGCTGATGCGGCGCGTGCCGCTCGACCAGGCGCTGGCGGAGAGCCGGACGCTCGGCGCCTTGAGCCCGCGCGATCGCGCATTCACGCGGCTGCTGACGGCGACCGTGCTGCGCCGACTCGGCCAGCTCGACGACGCGCTGGCGCGCTGCCTGGCGCGGCTGGTGAATCCGGGAACCGTGCGCGACATCCTGCGGCTCGGCGCCGCGCAGCTGATGTTCCTCGACACGCCGCCGCATGCCGCAGTCGCGACGTCGGTCGATCTCGCCGCCGCCCACGCGCCCGCGATGAAGGGCCTGGTCAACGCCATCCTCCGCCGGCTGGCGCGCGAAGGCGCGGACATCTTGAAGCAGCAGGATGCGGCCAAGCTCGATACGCCCGAATGGCTGTGGCAGAGCTGGAGCGCCAGCTACGGCGAGGCGACGGCGCGCGCGATCGCCATGGCGCATTGGCACGAAGCGCCGCTCGATCTATCCGTGAAATCGGATGCGCCGGCCTGGGCGGCGAAGCTTGAGGCCAAAGTCCTGCCGACCGGCACGCTGCGCCGTGCACCGGGCGGTTTGATCGAGGAGCTGCCGGGCTGCGGCGACGGTGCGTGGTGGGTGCAAGACGCCGCCGCCGCATTACCGGTGCGGCTGTTCGGCAAGGTTGACGGCGCGACGGTCGCCGATCTATGCGCCGCGCCGGGCGGCAAGACGGCGCAGCTTGCCGCGGCCGGCGCGCGCGTCGTCGCGCTCGACCAATCCGAGGTGCGGCTGAAACGGCTGCGCGACAATCTCGCGCGGCTCAAGCTGACGGCCGAATGCGTGACCGCCGACGCCGGCGACTGGCAGCCGGCCGAGCCGTTGCGCTTCATCCTGCTCGATGCCCCATGCACCGCCACCGGCGCGATCCGGCGCAATCCCGACGTGCCCCATCTCAAATCGCCTTCCGACGTCGCGCGCCTCGCCGCGCAGCAGGATCGTCTGCTCGCCAACGCGGTGCGGGCGTTGGCGCCGCACGGCACGCTGGTCTATTGCGTCTGCTCGCTCGAAGCGGAAGAGGGCCCGGCACGCATCGCGCGCCTCTTGGAGAGTGGTGTCCCCGTCGAGCGCCGGCCGGTCGCGCCCGTCGAGATCGCCGAGATCGCCGACTGCGTCACGCCGGACGGCGATCTGCGTACCCTGCCGAGCCAGCTTGCCGACGGCGGCGGCCTCGACGGCTTCTACGCCTGCCGGCTCATGCACAAGTCTTGATGCCGCGCGGTATCCCTGTTAGTCAGGCCGCATGCGGCAGACGACCCGAATCGCGCCCTCGATCCTGTCGGCCGATTTCGCGCGACTCGGCGCCGAGATCGAGGCGGTGACCGCGGCCGGCGCCGACTACATCCATGTCGACGTGATGGACGGGCATTTCGTGCCCAACCTGACCATCGGACCGGTGGTGGTGAAATCGCTGCGGCCACACACCGAACTGACCTTCGACGTCCATCTGATGATCGCGCCAGTCGACCCTTATATCGAGGATTTCGCCAAGGCCGGCGCCGACATCATCACCGTGCATCCCGAAGCCGGACCGCACCTTCACCGCACGATCCAGCTAATCAAGTCCTTCGGCAAGAAGGCCGGCGTCGCGCTCAATCCGGCCACGCCGGTCGACGCGATCGACTATGTCATGGGCGATCTCGATCTGGTGCTGGTGATGAGCGTCGATCCGGGATTCGGCGGTCAGAGCTTCATTCCGGCCGCGCTCGACAAGATCCGCGCCGTCCGCAAGCGCATCGACGCGACCAAGCGCGCCATCGACCTCGAGGTCGACGGCGGCATCAATTTCGAGACGGCGGCCGAAGCGGTCGCCGCCGGCGCCGACGTGCTGGTGGCCGGCACCGCGACGTTCGCCGGCGGCAACGGCGCCTATGCCCGCAACATCGCGAGGTTGCGCGGCGGAGAGCGGTGATGGCGCTCCGCGACTGGGTTTACCGTTCGAACCTCTACAACCTTGCCCTTTGGGGTCCGGCGCCGAGCGAATTGCGCTTGCGCCTGGACGAAACTTGGCCCGGCGACCCTGAGCGCGGCGAGGCGCTGCTTGGTCAGACGCCGCAATGGACCGCCGAGAATCATCGTTTCGGATTCCTGGCCGATTTCGCCGCGCTCGGTACCGAGCCGGCCGTGCGTGCCGCCCGCGACGCTGCCGCCGACTGGCTCCGGCGCTGCGATGCCATCGAGCCGCTGTCGTGGAACGCCGAAATCGTCGGCGAGCGCCTGTTCGCCTGGATCGCGCATCACGACCTGCTGGCCGCGCCGCCGCAGGACCCGGCGTTCCGCAACGCCTTATTGATGAGCCTGGCGCGGCAGGCGCGCCACTTGCATCGCACCTGGCGCCGCGCCACCGGCATCGGCCGGCTGCGTGCGTCGCGCGGGCTTGTCACGGCGCTCGCGGCGCTCAAGGACCAGCGGCGGCTCGGCGCCGCCTGCGCCCGTTTGTCCGCTGAGGCAAAGGCGCAGATCCTGCCCGATGGCGGGCATGTCTCGCGCAATCCGCAACAGCAATTGGCCGCGCTGATGGCGCTGATCGACGCGCGCGACGCGCTGAGCGCGGCCAGCGTCGAAATCCCCAAGCCGGTTATGGACGCGATCGACCGCGCCGCGCCGATGCTGCGCTTCTTCCGGCACGGTGACGGTGGGCTGGCGCTGTTCAACGGCGCAGCCGCCGGCGACATCGGGCTGATCGAATTGGTGTTGCAGCGTTCGGCGGCCAAAGGCCGGCCGCCGTCGCATGCGCCGCAGGCCGGTTACGAGCGGTTGCAAGCGGGGCACAGCCTGACGCTGTTCGATTGCGGCACGCTGCCGCCGGCGCCGTTCGACCGCGACGCCCATGCCGGCGCACTCGCCTTCGAGTTCAGCCACGGCAGCGAGCGGCTGATCGTCAATTGCGGCTCCTATCGCGGCGGCGATGCGCAATGGCGGAACGCCATGCGGGCGACCGCGGCGCATTCGACGCTGATCGTCGCCGACACGGCGTCGGCGGCCATCGAGCACGGTCATTTCGCGACGCGGCCCGAGGTCAAGGCGCAGCGCAACGAACAGGACGGCAATATCTGGGTCGGCGGCAGCCATACCGGCTACATGCAGAATTTCGGCCTGCGCCACGAGCGCGAACTGTACCTCGCCGCCGACGGCGACGATCTGCGCGGCGAAGACCGGCTGGTGGTGGTCGGCAACGGTCCGCCGCGCGGTCACGGCTTCGCCATCCGGTTCCATCTCCATCCCGATGTGCAGGCCTCGACGACGCAGGACGGCAATGCCGTCCTGCTCAAATCGCCGGGCGGCGTGTTCTGGCGGCTGAAGGCGGCAGGCGCAGTCATGAACCTCGCCGAGAGCGTCTATCTCGGCGACGGCCCCGCGCGCAAGACGCAGCAGGTCGTGCTCGACGGCCATGCCGGCTCGACGGGCGCATCGGTCAAATGGGCGCTGAAACGCGAAGCCAAGAAGGGCGAGAAGCCGGGCGAGGCGTGATGCGATGAACGAGCGGGCCGCGTTTTTCCAAGGCACCGAAATGCCGACCGCCGGCTGGTGGCCGGTGCTGTGGCCCGATCCGGCCGGCGTGCTCGCCACCATGGGCGTCGCGCGCGGCAGCGACGTGATCGATCTGTGCTGCGGCGACGGCTGGTTCACCGCGCCGCTGGCGACGATCGCCGGTCATGTCGTCGCCGTCGATCTCGACCCCAAATTTCTCGACATGGCCCAGGTCCGCGTCTCGGCGACGGGCGCGACCAACTGCGCCTTCATCGCGGGTGACGCTTACGATATCGCGGCGCTGGTGCCGCGGACGGTCGACTACGTGCTGATGGGCAACGCCTTTCACGGCGTGCCCGAACCGGCGCGGCTGGCCGACGTCGTGCGCCGCGCGCTCAAGCCGGACGGGCATTTCGGCGTGATCAATTGGCACAAGCGGCCGCGCGAAGAAACGCAGGTATCCGGCGAGCCGCGCGGGCCGCGCACCGAGCTGCGCCTGTCGCCGGAAGAGACCATCGCGCGCGTCGCGCCGGCGAGATTGAAGGTCGCCCGAACCGTCGAACTGCCGCCCTATCATTACGGTGTGATCTTCGCCCGTTGACCTTGCGCGGTGCGCGGCGCGGCCTTATGGTCGCGCTGCCTTTTGCGCGGAAATCTCATGTCCGAACCCCGCCTTCGCCCGGTCCGCCGGGCGCTGATTTCGGTTTCCGACAAGGCCGGCCTCATACTCTTCGCCCAGGCGCTCGCGCGCCATAACGTCGCGCTGGTTTCGACCGGGGGCACCGCCAAGGCGCTTACCGACGCCGGGCTCGCGGTCGAGGAAGTGGCATCCGTCACCAAGTTTCCCGAGCTGCTCGACGGCCGGCTCAAGACGCTGCATCCGGCGATCCATGGCGGCATCCTGGCGAAACGCGACGAACGCGCGCACATGGACGCGATCGGCAAACACGGCATCGCGCCGATCGATCTGGTGGTCGTCAATCTCTATCCCTTCGCCGCGACGGTCGCGCGCGGCGCATCCTTCGACGAGTGTGTCGAGAACATCGACATCGGCGGGCCGTCGCTGATCCGCGCCGCCGCCAAGAACCACGCCGACGTCGTCGTCGTGACCGACGCGGCGGATTACGCGACCATTATTCGTGAGATGGACACGCACAAGGGAACGACAACGCTGGCGCTGCGCCGCGGCCTGGCGCAACGCGCTTTCGCCCGCACCGCTGCCTACGACGCCGAAATCGCCTGGTGGCTGGCGCGCCAGGCCGGCGACGCGTTCCCTGAAGCCTTGATCCTCGCGGCGGCGCGCAAGCAGACGCTGCGCTATGGCGAGAATCCGCATCAGAACGCGGCGTTCTATGTCGGCGGCGCGGCACGCAAGGGCGTCGCGACCGCGCACCAGCTTCAGGGCAAGGAGCTCAGCTATAACAATCTCAACGACACCGACGCGGCGTTCGAGCTCGCGGCCGAATTCGCCGAGCCCGCCGTGGTGATCGTCAAGCACGGCAATCCGTGCGGTGTCGCCGTCGGCGACAATCTTCGTGCTGCATGGGACAAAGCGCTCGCCACCGATCCGACAAGCGCGTTCGGCGGCATCGTCGCGGTCAATCGGCCGCTCGATGCGTCAACCGCCGAAGCGATCGGCCAATTGTTCATGGAAGTGGTGATCGCGCCTGCGGTCGAGGATGCGGCGCTCGCCACGCTCAAGAAGAAAAACGCGCTGCGCGTCTTGGCGGCCGGCGGTATGCCCGATCCGGCCGAGGCCAGCGTCACGCTCAAATCGTTGGCCGGCGGCTATCTTTTACAGACGCGCGACGGTGGCCGGGTCTCCGAGAATCAGCTCAAGACCGTGACCAAGCGCGCGCCAAGCCGGCAGGAGATCATCGACCTCGTCTTCGCCATCCGGGTCTGCAAGCACGTCAAATCGAACGCCATCGTCTTCGCCAAAGGCGGCGCCACCGTCGGTGTCGGCGCCGGACAGATGAGCCGAGTCGATTCGGTGCGGGTCGCGGCGCAGAAAGGCGGCGCGGCGATCAAAGGATCGGTCATTGCCAGCGACGCGTTCTTTCCGTTCGCCGATGGCCTCGAAGCGGCGATCGCGGCCGGCGCCACTGCCGCGATCCAGCCTGGCGGCTCGGTGCGCGACGCCGAGGTGATCGCCGCCGCCGACAAGGCCGGCATCGCCATGGTGTTCACCGGCATGCGGCATTTCCGGCACTGATCGCGCATCCGGCGCCCGTCGGGCGCCGAGCCTCAGCAAGCCCGACCCGCCAATACGGTTGAGCCGTTCGGGCACACGACCGTGGCGCCGCCATAGGGCACGACCAGCGAACCCGAAGCCTGCGGCGACGGCTGGACGTAGACCGGTCTTTCGACCGTGTGGCTGGCGTAGCAACCGGTCAATCCGAACATGATAAGCGGCAACAGCACGACGTAACGCATTCACATCTCCCTATCAGACTGCGCACCTGAAAGATGGGCACAGACCACGTTCAGGGTGGCGCGGGTATGTGATCAATCGGTGGTTGGTTGGCGCCATCCGTGCCGCTTGTTCCCGCCCGCGGGGGTTCCTAAACTCGCCGGAAATAAGCCTTTCGGGAGGGCGCCATGCCGGACACTGCCGTCAACATGTTCCCCGTGCCGCGCCAGGTCGCGCAAAGCGCCTGGGTCAGCGAGAAAAAATATTCCGACATGTACGAGGACTCGATCAAGAACCCGGAGCGGTTCTGGGGCGAGCACGGCAAGCGTCTCGACTGGATCAAGCCCTACACCAAGGTCAAGAACACCAGCTTTGACGGCAACGTCAGCATCAAATGGTACGAAGACGGCACGCTCAACGCCGCCTACAACTGCATCGACCGCCACCTTAAGCTGCGCGCCGACCAGACCGCGATCTTGTGGGAAGGCGACGATCCCAAGGACAGCCGCAACGTCAGCTTCAGCGAGCTGCATGAGAGCGTCTGCCGCCTCGGCAACGTGCTGAAGAATCTGGGCGTCAAGAAAGGCGACCGCGTCACCATCTACATGCCGATGATTCCCGAAGCCGCGTTCGCCATGCTGGCCTGCGCGCGCATCGGTGCGGTGCATTCGGTCGTGTTCGGCGGCTTTTCGCCCGAAAGCCTGGTCGGCCGCATCAAGGATTGCCGTTCGACCGTCATCATCACCGCCGACGA
>Ga0126371_10004483_pt1 | contig 12311 bp, 14 predicted proteins | sample PanSoiMetaPlot_4_FD_110145 | JGI IMG/M metagenome (GOLD analysis project Ga0126371, IMG submission 110145) | Tropical forest soil microbial communities from Panama - MetaG Plot_4 | ecosystem: Environmental > Terrestrial > Soil > Tropical forest > Bulk soil | place: Panama | collected 2016-02-17
GACCAGTTCCCAGGCGTATTCGATGGCCTCTTTTTTGAAGTAGTCGCCAAAGGAAAAATTGCCGAGCATCTCGAAAAATGTGAGATGGCGATTGGTGAAACCGACGTTCTCAAGATCGTTGTGCTTGCCGCCTGCGCGGACGCATTTCTGGCAAGAGGTGGCGCGTTGGTAATCGCGCTGCTCGAGCCCGAGAAAAACGTCCTTGAACTGGTTCATCCCCGCATTGGTAAACAGCAGTGTGGGATCGTTCGCCGGGACGAGCGAAGAGCTGCGTACCACGCGGTGGCCTCGCGCTTCGAAAAATTTCACAAATGTCTTGCGGATTTCGCTACCGGTCAAAGTGCCCTCAGAATCTTAAGTTCATTATACCTGTAATCGCCAGCAAGACTTGCCCCCGACAGGTTCTAGGTTCTCAGCAATTGCTTTTTTCAGGTGTCGACTGCTTCAGTTCTGCGGTGCACGGGGCGGGGGCGATTGGCGCATGCGCTGTTGCTGGCCGGCGGTCCACGGCGGGACGACGCCGTTCATGCGGGCGTAGGCGATCGATTGTCCGAGATGCTCGTGCGCATGCGCAACGATATGGAGGATGAGGTCGCCCACGGTGGGATACTGCTGCCAGTTAATCGGTTTAGAAAGGTCGGCATCGGAGAGATTGCTGATGCCGTTTTCGGCAAACTCAAATGACTCGTTCAGCTGCTTGACGATTTCGGCTTTATTGGTGGTTGATTTTTCGAAGCCCTGAAATCGGAAACCCGTTTTGGGAGTGGCACCGGCCATGGCGGTCAAACCGAAATTTCCGGCGCAAACGTGGAGATAAACCTCAGCGACCGAGCGGACGCCTTCGGCGGGGCGCCAGGTGTATTTTTCAGCGGGCATTGCTTGCGCCAAGCTGACCAGTTCATTTTGCGCCTCCTTGAGCTCAGCGACGGCCCCTTGGCGGACGTTGAATGCCGTGCCTTGTGCGGCCACTTGGGCCGCTCCCGCACTAAGCGTGAGAGCCAGCCCAGTAAGTAAAATAGTCGGCAAGCGGTTCATTTGGCGAGCCCCTCGCACTGAATTGCCGGAAGAGACTTTACGCTTTTTGCAGCCGAAAATCGACCCAGATTGGCGGCCCAGCGAAGATTTTCGCCCGCAACGTGAGGTAGGCTTCGGCGAATGAGCGGACGCTCGTGGCTGTCTGCAGGTATCGCCTCGGCGAGGTTGACGAACCGCTTTGTGCAGACCATCGAAATCCCTACTGAGCTTTGAAAATGGATGGCGAGGCTGCTGTTGCGGGAGACTGTGCTGCCAGAAACCAGACTGGCGGCCATCGGAGAAGGGCCGGAATTATTCGAAAGACCCCCTTGGGCCGTTTTTGGGGAAGTCGCTAGCCGGCCTTGCGGCGCGTCTTCTTGGGAGCCTCGGCGGGGGCGGGAGGGACGGCGGGACGCTCACCTTTGGGAACCACGCGCAAAAGGGCCTTCTTTTCTGCTCGCGGGCCCTTTTGCGCCAGGCTTTGCTTGAGAGCGGAAAGAAGGTCAGGTGGCGCCGCTTTGGATACGGGAGGCGCAACCACGACCTCTTCATCTTTCGCCTTCGCTTCGATTAGCACGCGCAGGCCTTCCTGATACTGATCGTGATACTTCTCGGGTTGAAACGGAGAAGAAAGGCTTTCGACCAGCTGCAAGGCGAGGGCCCTCTCCTGGTCTCTGATTTCGAATTTGTCGCCGCGGCCTTCGAGAGGCTGGCGAATCTCATTCTGGTAGAACATGGTGTGGACGGTGAGTCCTTCCTCGCGGGCACGAATAATGACGATGTATTCGCGGTTGTGCATGGTAACTTTGGCGATGCCGGCGTGACCTGATTTCAGCATAGCTTCCTGAAGCAAGCGGAACCCTTTCGCGCTGGCGGGCTCCGGCGTGGCGTAGTAGGAGGCGTCGAAATAGAGCGGGTCGATCTCGTCGAGCTTCACGAACTCCAAGATCTCCATCACGCGGGCAGATTCGGGCTCGATCTTGTCCAATTCCTCCTCTGTGAACAAAAGATATTGATCCTTTTCGTATTCGTAGCCCTTTTCGATTTCGTTGCGCTCCACCATACGATTGCAGGTGGGGCAAAACAGTGGCTGCCGCAGGCGTGAATGACACACTGTGTGAAGCTGATTAAAACTGATGCGCTCGGTGCGAGCCGCCGGTGAAAGCTGGATTTGTACCGACACCAACCCGAACGTCAGCGCGCCTTTCCATGTGGCAGCCATTTGCGCCCCTTTCGCCGAAGAACTCGAATGTTAAGGCTTCATGGCAGGGCAGGCAATCGGAGAAAAACCGGTGACACGAATCGGGCAGGCGAAGACAGGGCGAACCTCGATGTGGAGAACCTGGTTACTCCGGGTCTGCCTCTGGGGGGTCCGGGACACCGCCGCGGGCTAGATTTTGAAGCTCGCTTCGAATCAGATCCGCAGAGAATCCGGCGCGCAACAGGCTGCGATACAAGGACGCAATTTTTCGCTCATCGAAGACGGTGCGGCCGTGCGCCGTGTGGCGGTTCAGGCGAGTGCGAAGCAGAGCGGCTTCATTGATCTCTGCAAAGGTGGCCCTGAGAGCGGCATCAATGTGGCGATCGGGGACTCCACGGGCGCGCAACTCGCGTGCGATCCGGAAGCGTCCCTGACGGCGCGAATTGGCGTGCTGGCGAGCGTATTCGAGGGCGTAACGGGCGTCATCGAGGTAATTTTGCTGGCAAAGACGTGCGATCACAGGCGAGACTTGCTCGCTGTTGTGGGCCCGCCGATCTAGATATTCGCGCATTTCATGGATCGAGTGCGCACGGCGCATCAGGGCCCGGAGCGCGGAGGTGTAAAGCTGCTGCTCCGTTAAGACCTTGCCAGGCGAGAAACGGGAATACATGGGCAAAGAATAGAGAGGAGGAGGCCGGGAAGCAAGGTAGGAGTTTTCCTCACAAACTCTGGGAAACGACAACTCTTTCTAGATTATCGCTTGCCGAGGCGCTCGAATTCATTCATGGCGCGCTCCATGTCTTCGCGGGCCGCGTCGGCGGACGAGCGAATGCCTTGGACGCGGAGGTGGAAGTCGTCCGGATTCGAAGCGCGCATGAGAGCCTCTTCGAGTGTGATGAGATTGCGGGAGTAAAGATCAAAGAGCGACTGATCGAACGTCTGCATGCCGTACTGGCTGGTGCCAGCGGCGATCGCGTCGCGGATCATGCGCGTCTTGTCCGGATTGATGACGCAATCACGAATGTAGCCGGTAGAGACCATCACTTCGACGGCGGGAACGCGGCCCGTGTTGTCGGCTCGACGTACCAGGCGTTGGCTGACCACTGCCTTCAGAGTGGTGGAGAGCTGCAGGCGAATCTGCTTTTGCTCGGGCGGCGGAAAGACAGCGATGATGCGCTGAATCGTTTCGGTGGCATCGAGCGTGTGCAAGGTCGAAAGAACCAGATGTCCGGTTTCGGCTGCCAGCAACGCGGTGGCGATGGTTTCAAGGTCGCGCATTTCGCCGACCAGAATCACGTCAGGATCTTGGCGAAGCGCGGCGCGAAGAGCTGTCGAGAAAGACGATGTATCGACTTCGACTTCGCGCTGATTGATGAAGCCTTTCTTGTCCCGATGTAGGTATTCGATCGGGTCCTCAATCGTGATGATGTGCTCGGCGCGCAACGAGTTGATGCGGTCGATCATTGCCGCGAGCGTGGTGGATTTACCGGATCCGGTGGTTCCGGTGCAGAGAATCAAGCCGCGCTGCTCTTCACAAACCTGGGCCAGAATGCGAGGGAGTTCCAGTTCTTCGATGGTGCGAATTTTGGTCGGGATGACGCGAAGAACCATGCCGACGTTGCCGCGCTGCTGAAAGACATTGACGCGGAAGCGCCCCAGACCGGCTACGCCGTAGGCCATATCCAGTTCGGCCGTTTCCTTGAATTTTTGCTTCTGCCGGTTGGTCATCATGCTGAAGGCCATGGACAACATTTCTTCCGGCGTGATGCGGGGAATATCCGTGAGCGGCGTGAGCAGACCGTCGACGCGAAGATAGGGATGGTTGCCAACCTTCAGGTGCAAGTCGGACGCGCGACTCTCGACAGCGCGGCGCAGCAGATCATCAATGTTGACGGCCATGTGAAATTGTCCCCGTTTCTCTAGCTGTAGCCACGCTAGCACGCACCCCCGAGGCCCGCAACAGTGGCAGACAGGAGGTTTCTAGAGGCGCAACCTGCCGCCCCCGGCGGCGAAAATTGCGCGAGCGGCAAACCTGCTGGTCCCCTCTACTGAGTTCCCTGAGCCGGAAAGAAACGATCGCCAATGAACGCAGCGACGATCCCGCCGAGTAGCGATCCAACCCAATACACGCCCTGATTGGTCCAGTGGCGCGAGGCAAGCGCGGGGCCGAAAGCTCGCGCCGGATTCATCGCCGCGCCCGTGAAGGGATAGGCGAAGAGTGCACAAACCGCCACCGTGAGCCCGATGGCGAGAGCGCTCATTTTCGTTGAGACTGCGCCCTGAGCGGCAGCCGTTGCAAAAAAAGCGAACACCCACAGAAACGCCGCAACGCCTTCGAGAGCCATGGCGTGCGTGCGTGTGAAGTCGGGTGTCAGTGCGGGTGTGCCCAGGGCAACCTGTTCCCAGACGGAATCGGGCACGATGGCTGCTATTGTGTAGGCGGCCGCCCCGGCACCCAGTAGCTGTACGACACAGTACAAAAGGGTCACGATCGAGCCCATCCGCCGCGTGACCCACAGACCGGCCGTGACCGCCGGATTGAAATGGCCGCCGGAAATTCGTCCCAGTGCGGCGATCATCGCAGCCACTGCCATCCCGTAGGCCAGAGCGACGCCCAGAGTGCCGAGGCCAGGCTTGCCGGTCGTGGTCAAATACTGGTCGCTGCAAATCGCGCCGACGCTGATGAGCACGATGGCCGACGTTCCTACAAATTCAGCGAGCAGTTTCTGTGAGAGTCTACCCATTGATTTGAAACGCGCGGATTCTACTGGAAGGGAGTGGGGGCAGTCAAAGAAACACGCAGCAGTGCCAAGCAACGCACAACCAGAAGCAATCTGTCAGCGCACCGCGGCACCGCTCGGAACGTCCACCGGCGAAAGCCAACCGTGACGGTCCGACACTTTGCCACTGGTGATGGCGAAGAATTCTTCCTGAATGCTCTTAGCGATTGGACCTCGCGAGCCGGTTCCGACTTTGACGCGGTCGACCGAGCGGATCGGCGTGATTTCCGCGGCGGTTCCACAGAAGAAAACCTCTTCGGCGATGTATAACATCTCACGCGGAATCATTTGCTCGACTAGAGGGAAACCCAGCTCGCGGCACAAGGTAATCACCGAATCGCGCGTGATACCGGGCAGAGCTGAATTCGCGAAGGGAGGCGTATAAACTGTGCCGTTCATCACCACGAAAATATTTTCCCCCGAGCCTTCGCTCACATACCCGTTGACATCGAGAGCGATGCCCTCCGAGTAGCCGTTAGCCTTCGCTTCCATGCGTATCAGTTGCGAGTTCATGTAGTTCGCGGCCGCTTTAGCCATCTGAGGCAGAGTGTTTGGCGCGGGGCGATTCCACGAGCTGACACAAACGTCCACGCCGCTCCGCAGTGCTTCTTCGCCGAGGTACTTTCCCCATTCCCAGCATGCGAAATAGACGTCCACCGGGCAATTTTGCGGATCAACGCCCGCATCGCCGTAGCCACGCAGCACAATCGGGCGAATGTAACATGCCCCGATCCTGTTTTCTCGCACCAGATCGAGGCCCGTCTGACAGAGTGTGTCCAGAGAGAAGGGAACCTCCATTCGGTAAATGTGCGCAGAACTCAGCAGCCGCTGCATGTGTTCGCGGAGACGGAAAATCGCGGGACCGCGCTGCGTTTCATAGCAGCGTACGCCTTCAAAGACTGCCGATCCGTAGCTGACCACATGCGACAGGACGTGGATCTTTGCGTCGTCCCAGGGAATAAACTTGCCGTTACACCAAATTTTTTCAGTCTTCGGGAGGCTCATCGGGGTTCCAATCCCATCAAAAGGCGCGCGATAGCAATCGCCCGAGAAGTATAACATACGGATTTTGGCCCTTACCGCCCGCGTCTGGGGAAATCGTGCGCCGCCATGCCAATTTGGCCGCACAAAACGGCGATTCACTAGTCCGTGTGGTCGTCGGGCACATTGCTGACCGCAAGCGCCAGGCCCGAGATGCGGCCCCAGGCGCTGGTGCGCCAGTTGTCTACGATTTCCGTGGCAAGAATCCACGGCGGGACTTGCATATAGAGATAGTGCGATAAAGCGTCCAAGTATGGCTCGTACATACTCCGCAGCATCGATAGCTTAGCCAGTGACTCCCTATCCTGCCGCAAAGCGAAACCACTTTCGGTCAAGGCGGATCGAAGGCGCTCAAATACGGGCTGCGGCAGCCGATCGGGCAAGCTCGCCGGGGGCGCCTCGCCAAAAAGCTGAGCCAGATCGACTACCGTGTGGCGGCACATGGCGAACGTGAGGCGCGCCTGTCGCGTCGATGAATTTTCAATGCAAGACAGCAAGAGAGCGCACGTATCGAGGATGGCCGTCAGAGCGGCGAGCCATGACTCATTGGTGTGCTGCGAGCGAAAGTAGCTTACCGCCGGATAGGAAACGTGACTCTCAAGAATCTCCGCGGAAGAATGTTCCCAATCACGAAGGGTCTGCTCGAGGGCGACTGCACCACTGGTTCCTGAGTGACGGTGGAGGAGTTCGGCGGCCGTGGGGGGCGAGCCGGCACGCGCGTCGAGCAGCACGATGTTAACCTCACGCCGCGAGAAGGCCTGGTAGATCACCGGGAGGTAGCTGAGAATCAGGGCGAGAAAACCGAAGCCCAGACCGCTCTCGATAACGGCCAGTACTCGCTCCGGCCAGTTATGCGGGATCACGTCTCCCAGGCCGAGGGTAAACATGGTGGTGCCGCTTAAATACAAGCAGGTCTCGAAGGTCGGGTGGGTCGAGTCCGCCGCTGACGAGCTGAAGTACAACAGGCCGAAGCCGATAATGATCAGTGCTGCCCAAACGGCAAAAAGGATCAAGAGCGAAAGCGGCCCGAAGAAACTGAGAAACGTCTCGCGGGACTTGTCTTTATTGAACCTGCGCGCTATGGCCTTCCAAGGAGCCCAGGTGCCGCGGTACACCAGGACTGTGAGGCGAAAAGGACGCACTACGCGGCGAGGAAGGACAACCGTCTCGAACGCTTCCCATAAAACGACCGCGATCGTAGCGGCACCAAAGATGATCGTCAGGATCAAGCCAGTTGCTCCTCAAGTTTATGGCATGAGCACAATCTTCCCGTAGGCGCCCGATTCCATAACGGCAAGGTGCGCTCGCGCCGCTTCGGCGAGCGGCAATTGCTGCCCGATGACCGGCCGAAGGGATTTGTTCTCGAGTCCCGCCCCAAGCGCGGCATGAATGCTGGTAAGTTCCTGCCGGCTGGCATTCCAGAGACTCATCGCCAGAATGGAGCCATCACGGGTCATGAGATCGCGCGCGTTGATCTCAGCCGTTCCGCGATTTCCCACAACCACCACGCGCCCCTTCGGGGAGAGGATGCCCAGATCCCGGCCGAGGTTCACGTTGGCAAGCATTTCGAGGATAACGTCATAGCCGCGCCCGTTTGTGGCGGCAAGAGCTTCCTCGAAATGGTTCCCAGACCCATGTTCCAGAACTTGATGGGCACCCTCCGCCATCACCAGTTGCTGGCCGCGGTCCGATCCGGCTGTGCCGATGACATGCAAGCCCGCTGCCCGAGCGAGCTGTACGGCGGCGATGCCTACGCCTCCGCTCGCGCCATGAATCAACACCGTTTCGCCGCCCTGAGCTCGTGCTCGATGAAACAAGGCGCGAAACGCGGTCGCATACGGAATGTGCATCGCAGCTCCTTGAGCGAACGACACGTGGGCAGGCAGCAAAAACACAAGTGCTTCATCGCACAGGGCCTGCTCGGCATATGCGCCCGAGAGCGTTGTGGCTGTATAGACGCGGTCCCCTGGCTTGAAGCGCGTCACGCCACTGCCCACCAGAAGGACCGTCCCCGCGGCGTCGGTGCCAGGGGTGTAGGGTAGCGCTGGTTTACGCGCATAGGCGCCAGCGCGTATATACGTATCCACAGGATTTACACCGATGGCGCGAACCTTTACGACCAGCTCCCCTGGCCCGGGCTGGGGGTCGACCAGGTCGCCGAGCTTCAAAACCTCAGGGCCACCAAACTCTCTTACCACAATGGCTTTCATGAACACTCCCCTAAGAAAGGCACAGGTAATGGTGCGAATGCGTTTGGAATTCTGGTACCACTTTCGATGAAAGTCGCGCGCTGACGGATTCACTCAAGAACACGGAAGGTAGAACGACGCTAGCGTGCTCCAGTTGCTTGCTCCGGGATCGTGCTTCCACTGAGCGTTTCGAAATTGCGATCCACCCGGTGCAATCGATTCCCGGCGATGTTTTCCCAAACCCCGAACAAGAGAAAGGGCACCAAAGCCGCCAGGACCCACAACTTTGCGCTTCGCGGTGCCTTCGCGTCCGGCTCCCAGCGGAACAGATGGCGCGAGACTTCGAACGCTACCAACAGCCCCAGCATAAGGGCGATCACATCCTCGATAACCTCCGCCGGCCCGGCCATATTGGTTGTCGCGGATTCGAGCCCGGTGGCCAGGTATTGCCCGGGAATAAATAGGGCGATTCGCTGTAACCAGATGGGAAAAATCGCTAGGGGCACGGTGGCGCCGGTCAAGAATAGAAACGCCATCCAAAGCAGGTTGTTGATCATTTGAGTTTCCTGCATGGTGTTGGTCACGCTGGCCACGATCAGGCCCAGAGCGGAGAAGGTAGCAGATCCTACCGTTACCAGTAGAAACACCAACCAGAGATTTCCCCACGTGTGCATGTGGAAGGCCCAGCGGCAGACCAGAAACTCGAAAGCGACGACGGGCAGGGACATGAAATAGTTGGAGAGGATGCTCGAGGCCAGAATGGGCCCCGCTCCCACGGGCGCGAGACGGAATCGCCGCAAAATCCCTTGTTCGCGGAAGGTCACGAGCTGAACGCTCAGGCCCCAGAAACTTCCCATCACCGTGGTGGTGAGCACAGCTCCCAGGACGTAGGGGATCCATTGCGTCCGCTCCGGGCCTCGCCGCAAGAAAATCGCCGCGCCGAAAAGGAAGATCAGGGGCATGACCAGGCTGAAGAAGAAAAAAGCGCGATTGCGCACGGCCAGGCGCAAACGGAGCCTCGTCAAGGTCCAAGTTCGGCTGAGCGTTTTCATTTCACTCCCGTAGGCGGCGCCCGGTTAGCTCGATAAAGACATCTTCGAGCGAAGGCGAAAACATCTCCAGGCTTTGCAGCTCATTGTTTTCCCCTTCGAGTTGCTTGACGAGCGCAACGATGGTCTGGGACGGGCGGCTGGAGTACAGCACGTAGGCGCCGTCGAATTCTCGGCAATCGGAGACACCGTCGAGATGGGCGAGTGTGCCGTTGGCCGCCGCTCGAGCCAGCCGAATCTCCAAGCGCGTGGTTCCTGCCGACTTCTGCTTCAGTTCGCGAGGTGTGCCGAGCGCCATCACCCGCCCGTGATCCACGATGGCCACGCGATCGCACAGGCGCTCCGCTTCTTCGATGTAATGAGTGGTCACCAGAACCGTTTTCTTGTCCCTGCGCAGCTCTTGAATGATGTCGTAAATCTCGCGCCGGACCTGCGGATCGAGTCCGGCCGTCGGTTCGTCGAGAAAAACCACCTTGGGGTCGTTCACAAGGGACAGGGCAAGAGCAAGCCTCTGCTTCTGCCCGCCGGAAAGCTCGCTGTAAAACGCATGGGCCTTCTCTTGCAACTGAAAGCGGCGCAAGAGCTGAGTGACATCGGCCCGGCGGGGATAGAAATTCGCAAACAGCTCCAGCGCTTCCCTGACGCGCAGCTTGGCGGGTAAAGACGTAGATTGCAGGACAGCGCCGATCACCTCCTTTAAGCCCTCGCCCGCAGATTCAGGATTAAGGCCGCAGACTTCAGCCGTGCCCCGGTCCGGGGTTCTGAGGCCTTCCAGGATTTCGACAGTAGTCGTTTTGCCGGCGCCGTTCGGCCCAAGCAGCCCGAAGACTTCACCTTCGTGAACGTCAAAGGTCACGCCGCGAAGAGCCTGGACAGGCCCATAACTCTTACACAGATCCGCCACTCGGATGATTGATTCGCCCACCAAAGGGGTCCTTTAGATCCCGGCAATACTTCTATCACAATGGCTAGAGACGCCGGAATCAACGCTTCCGAGCCGCACGTTTTGTGGCCTTGGCACTGGCCCTTTTCCTCAGCGGTGACCAGCCATACCGCCTCAAATCGATTGCCTCTCCGTCGATCGCCACGCCTTCGGTCTCAAGCAGCTTGCGCTGCAGGGCGGCGTAGTGCTCGGGCACACGAATCCGCCCTTTGGCGCCCAGGACGCGATGCCAGGGAATACCCAGTCCGCGCGGAGTGGCCGCCAAGGCAAATCCGACTGCCCGTGCTCCGCCGGGCAGCCGCAGTGCTTGAGCGAGTTCGCCATACGTGGTAACACGCCCCCGCGGAATCTTCCTCACCAGCCGATAAACGGGCTCCCAGGACATTTTTCTAGTTACCTTTTCGGCGCCGCCGTTTCAGTTCGATCCAGCATCCTAATGGTTACCATCAGATTTTCCTGGGAAATCATGTAGCTGCCGTCGGCAATGCCTTTGTTTCTCGCATTCACACCATAGTCGCCGCGTTCCTCGTCACTAATAACCGATTCGATGCAACGTTTTTGCCACTTCTCTAATCGTACCATTGACGGCGTAGTGGATCGTCGATACACTACAGCCGTTGTTGGGCCCGGCCAGAAAGAGAGACTGTTGTGGCTTTCGTTCGACGAAAAGGCAACGCGTATTTCTTGGTGCACAACGTGCGCCGTGGCGGAAAAGTGCAACAGCTGCATCTGGCGAGTCTTGGTGAGAGGCCCCATATCTCAGATGAAGTTGTCCGCGCGGTCACGCGAAATCACCCTTTCCTCGAACTCGATTGGTCCCGTCTGCGAGAGAAAGTTAGCAGCCGGGTAGAACTGTTCGATATCCGGTCGCCGTATGTGAGGAACTTAATGCATTCGGTACGCGACCTCAACTCAGACCTGGCCGATCTGTCCCCACCTCTGTTACTCCTGACGGATCGCGCCAATTCAAGCCGGGAACTTGTAACGCAACTGCGGCTCTTGCGTTCGACGCTCGACGTGAAGCTCGATCAGTTTGAGCGCTCTGGACGTCCGAAAGCGCAGGGCGAACGGGGATACCGGTAGGGGAGCACGACCATGGGTGCGCATGCAGTGCAACTCGATCCGTCGCTTCGCAGCATCGAATCGCGGGACTTTGAAGGGGGACTTCGCCGGAAGATTGTCGGGCAAGACCAGGCGGTGCAGGCCGTTGTGGACTTGTATCAAGTGTTCCGCGCGGGCCTGAACGCGCCTGGTCGGCCGGTAGGGAATTTACTGTTCCTGGGGCCGACGGGTGCGGGCAAAACACGCGTCGTAGAGGCCACCGCGGAAGTTTTGTTCGGCGACCCTCGAGCTGTCATTAAGGTCGACTGCGCGGAGTTTCAGCATTCGCATGAGATCGCCAAGCTGATCGGTTCGCCCCCGGGTTACTTGGGGCACCGCGAGACGCACCCGCTGATCACCCAGGAGGCGCTCGCTCAATATCACACCGAAAAGCTGAAGATCAGCTTCTTGCTCTTCGACGAGATCGAGAAAGCCAGCGACGCGCTGTGGCAGCTACTGCTAGGCATTCTGGACAAGGCCACGCTCACGCTCGGCGACAACCGCCGCGTGGACCTCTCGCAGACGATGATCTTTATGACTTCGAACTTGGGAGGCAGAGATATCACCGAATTGATGGCGGGAGGACTCGGATTTGCTCCCGAAGTCCGACCGGAATCCAAACCGCGATTGGATGAAAAGGTTGAGCGCACCGCGGCGGAAGCGGCCAAAAGGAAGTTCGCGCCCGAGTTCATGAACCGCATAGACAAGGTCGTCGTATTCCACCCCCTGCGCCAGCAGCAGCTCGAACAGATCCTCGAGATCGAGCTGGGCATGGTGCAGCAGCGCGTGCTCGAGACGGCGAAAGGCAGGTTCTTGTTCCGAGTCACGCAGCCTGCCAAGGACTTTTTGCTTCGCGAGGGAACCGACCTGAAGTATGGTGCGCGGCACCTGAAGCGTGCCATCGAGCGCCACATCGTCTATCCGTTGGCTAGCCTGCTGGCGACCAATCAGGTCACCCTAGGCGACGTCATTTCCATTGATTACCGCGAGGGC
>Ga0126371_10004485_pt1 | contig 12310 bp, 5 predicted proteins | sample PanSoiMetaPlot_4_FD_110145 | JGI IMG/M metagenome (GOLD analysis project Ga0126371, IMG submission 110145) | Tropical forest soil microbial communities from Panama - MetaG Plot_4 | ecosystem: Environmental > Terrestrial > Soil > Tropical forest > Bulk soil | place: Panama | collected 2016-02-17
GCTTCCGTCACAGGCGTGTGCGGAGCGCGTAACGCGGACCTGGTGCGGTCGCTTGGCGCGGACTCGGTGCTTGACTACCGGACGGAGGACTTCACCAGCCGCGGACAGCGCTACGACCTGGTACTCGACGTCGCGGGCGGCCATTCGGGGCGGGCTTGCGCCCGAGCGCTAACCGCGTCAGGCACGCTCGTCCTCGTCGGCGGCCCGGCCGGCCGCTGGGTGCAGCCCGCCGGTCACGCTTTCTCGGCCCTAGCGCTAGGACCGGTGATGTCGCAGCGGATCGCGCTGGCGGAGACTGGTCGGTGCGACCGGAAGAGGGAACTGCTCTCAGCGCTGACAGAGCTCATCGAAGACGGGAAGGTCAGCACGGTCATCGACCGCGGTTACCCGTTCGTGGAGATTCCGGCGGCCGTGGCGTATCAGGCGGCCGGCCACTGCGCCGGGAAGGTGGTCGTCACGGTGTGAGTCGCGCTTGGGCTAGCCCGCGCTCACCGTGACATTGCTGCCGCGGCGCCCCTTGCGGACGTGAACCCGGGCAGGAATGCGCTGGCGCAGTTCGGCGACGTGGCTGACGATGCCGACGATCCGGCCGCCCTCGCGCAGGCCGTCCAGGACGTTCATCACCTCGTCGAGCGTGTCCTCGTCGAGGGTGCCGAACCCTTCGTCGACGAACAGCGCCTCCATCGGGGTGCCCGCGGCCTCGGCGGTAACGACGTCGGCGAGCCCCAGCGCGAGCGCGAGGCTGGCCAGGAACGTCTCGCCGCCGGACAGCGTGCTCGTGTCACGGTCGATTCCCGTCCACGAGTCGCAGGCCAGCAGGCCCAGCCCGGCCTTGCCGCCACCGCGCCTGGCGTCGGTGTGCACCAGCGAGTACCGGCCGGCGGTCATCGTCAGCAGCCGCTCGCTCGCTGCCGCCGCGACCTCTTCCAGCCGTGCGGCGAGCACGAATGAGGACAGCGTCATGCGATACTGGTTGGCACCGAGACCGGCCGCCAGGTCGGCGAGCTGCCTGGCCTGATCCGCGCGCTCCTTGAGCGGCTCAAGCGCGGCGAGGGCGCCTGCCAGTGCCGGCTCGAGCCGGGCCAGCTGTTCGGCGGTATGCCGCGCCCGGCCGTGCGCGTCCACCGCGGCCTCATGCGCGTCTTGCGCGACGGCTGAAGCTTGCGTCGCTGCTGTTACCGGAGCGGGCGGATCCAGCGGGACGTCGAGGTCAGGGTCGGCGAGCAGCGACGCGACAGCTTCTGACTCGGTTTGGTGCTGCGAGACACGGTCGGCGGCGCCGTGACGCCAGTCAGCATCCCGTGCGGCCGCCCGGGCCGCCTCGATCGCGCCCGCGCCGCCAGCAGCACCTGCCTCGGCGGCGTCTGCCCCAGGGGAGCCCTCGCCGCCGAACCCGGCGCCGGCCGCGGCACTCGCGGCGCGCTCCGCCGCGACGCTGGCCTCGCTGGCGGTGCGCGTCATCTCGTCAGCGGCCTCGGCGGCGGCTGTCAGGGTCTCGGCGTAACGGCGTGCGGTCGCCAGCGCCACCTCAAGGTCGGGAGCGTCACCCAGCTGGGCATGCAACTCCGCGCGCCGGGCAGCCGCACGTTTGGCCGCGGCCTCCGCTTCGGCCAGCGCGGCCGTGTGCTGCTCGGCTAGCTCTGCCTGCTTGGCCGCGCCGGCCGCGAGGGCGGCGTCGAGCGCGTCGAGCCTGCTCTGCAGGTCACCGAGCGCGGCGGCCGCGTTAGCGAGGGCCGTCGTGGCCGCCTTGAACCGGCTGGCCTCCTCCCCGGTCTGGCCCGCGGCCGCGGTGAGTGCGGCGAGGTCTTCAGGTGCCGTGCACCCGGCGCCGTCCAGGCGCTGCCTAAGCTGGCCGATGACCGCGTCGGCGGCGGCCAGCTGCTGGCCGGCCTTGTCGGACGCCGCGGATGCCTTGTCGGCGACTGCGTTCGCGTCGTCCTCCTGCTCGCGGCTCACGGGGTCGCCGGTCAGCTCGCAAAGTTCCGGGTGGTCGAGTGAGCCGCACACCGGACAGGGCGTGCCGTCGACGAGGGCGGCGGCGAGTTCAGCTCGCATCCCGTCGATGCGTGCCTCGCGGATGCGGAGCGCTTGGGCCCGTAGCGCGTTCGCCTTCTCCCATGCGCTCAGGTACTCGGTGTTCAGGCGTTCTCGTGCGGCGCGCTCCTGGACCAGGGCGGCCAGGTCGGCCGCGACCCGCAACCGAGAATCCGCCTCCGCCTGCACGGCCGGCAGATCGGCGGCGGCGTCGCGGGCGGCGTCGCGAGCCGCGACGAGCTCCGGGCGCCGGTCACCCTGGCGTGCAGCCGCTGCCCTTGCGTCGGCGAGCGCGGCGTTCAACTCGGCGGCTCGCGTTTGCGCGGCGAGCTCGGCCGTGTCCTCGTCATCTGCCTGCCGTGCGACGGCGCGGAGAGCTTCGAACAGGCCGAGCTGCGAGCGCTGGCGCGCTGCGGCTTCCCTCAGTGCGGACGCGCTCACCGGCCCCTGTGCTGTCGCTGGCGTCCTGAACTGCGCCAGCACGTGGGCCGGAATCGCGGCTAGTGCTTCCTCCTGCGCTTCACCTGCGCGTGCAGCTTCCCCGGTCGCTTCGTCTGCCTGGTCAAGAACTGCGGCCACCTCGGCGGCACGGATGGCGGCTTCCGCCTCGACACGAAGCCGGGCAATCGCTGGCGCGGCGGCTGCCAGCTCTTCCTGCTTGCGCAAGGCGTCTCGGCGCCGCCGCTGGCGGTCCGCCTGCTGCTGTGCTTCGGCTTGCGCGGCAAGCGCCCGGTCCAGGTCACCCTTGCGCGTCTTGACGACCCCGGCGGTTTCTTGCTGTGACGCCAAGGCCGCTGCCGCTAGTCCGGCCACCCACGCAGCCGGGCCGGCCGGCTGGCCCGGCGCTGGTTCACCCGCGACCTGGCTCACCCGTGCGATGAGCTGATCCACCTCCGCGGCGGCGGCGGTGACCTCGGCGGCGGTCGCACGGCGGCGTTCGGCCAGCCAGTCCTCCACGGCGCGGAACCTGTCAGTGCCGAACAGCTTGCGCAAAAGCCTTTCCCTGGCGTCGGCATCCGCGTGCAGGAACTGCGCGAACTGGCCTTGCGGCAGCAGAACGACCTGGAAGAACTGCTCGGCCGACATGCCCATCAGGACGGCGATCTCGTTGTCGGCCTCGCCTACCCGGGTCGACTTGACCTCCCAGGCGTCATCAGCTGTGGCCTCTTCGAGCCGCACCGAGGCGGGTTCCTTCGTGAGACCGGCGCCGGATCGCTTCGGCCGCTCTTGCTCCGGCCTTCGAACTATCCTCAGCCGCCGCACGCCGATTGTCGCTTCGAGTTCCACTTCCGTGACCACACCGGGACTGGCGTGATCGGAGCGGAGCCGCTTGGCCTTGCCGCGCTCCCCTGGCACCCTGCCGTAGAGCGCGAACGCGATCGCGTCGAGTAGGGTCGTCTTGCCGGCGCCGGTCTCACCATGCAGCAGGAACAGTCCCTCCAGGTCGTCGAAGCAGACAAGCTGGGTCTCCGCGAACGCGCCGAACGCGGTGACGCGGAGGCGGTGCGGGCGCATCAGCCGACCTGCTCGCGGACGGTATCGAACGCTTCCGCGAGCAGATGCTGCTCGGCCATGGTGGCGGGCGTGTTCCGCACATGCTTGACGAACTCGGACGCGATCGTCAGGTCGTCGTGTCCCGCGACGCGGGACCGGTAGGACCTGCCGTCGGCGGTGACGCCTTCTGGCCTGAACTCAAGGGTCAGGATGTGCGGGAAGCGTTGTCTGAGCCGGTCCATCGCTGCCTCGGGCCTGGCCGTGTCGGTCAGCGTCACGGCGAGGTAGTCCGCCTCATGCTCCGCGAACTCGCGCGACGTCAGCAGGTCGTCGATCCGTCCGCGCAGCACCGTCAGCCGCCGGAAGGAGGGTGCGGGGATCCGTTCGGTCCGCGTTTTCCCGCCCAGGCCGACCTCGACCAGCCAGCTGCCTTTATTGTGGGTGGCCTCGGAGAACGAGTACGGGAGCGGGGAGCCGCTGTAGCGCAAGTGTTCGGCGAGGGTCTGCTGGCCGTGCAGGTGGCCGAGCGCGACGTAGCTGAATCTGTCGAATAGCGAGGCCGGGACCTGGCCCACGCCGCCGACCGATATGTCCCGTTCGGAGTCACTGCCCGCTCCCCCGGCCACCCAGGCGTGCGCCATCACCACCGTGCGAGCCACCCCGCGCCGCGCCGCGTCCGCTCGGATGCGTGCTACCGCGTCGCCGAGCACCGCCGCGTGGCTCCGGGCGCGGGCGGGGGTCCTTGTGCCGGGGGTTCCGTGGCCGCTGCTCTGGGCGGCGCAGTCGTCATCGGCGGGCAGGCCGACCGCGGGCTCGAGGTAAGGCACGCCGTAGACGCCGACCTGCCCGTGGTCGTCGCTAAGCAGCACCGGGTCGCTGAGGGCGGCGGGCCGGGTCCGCAGGTGGACGCCGGACGCGTCGATCAGCGCGCTGCTGAACCCCAGGCGGCGCGCCGAGTCGTGGTTGCCGCTGATCAGAATCACCCTGGCCCCCGTCTCGCGCAGCCGGACCAGGGCCTGCTCGCAGAGCGCCACCGCGTCAACCGATGGCACCGCGCGGTCATAGACGTCACCGGCGACGAGCACCGCGTCGACGTCTTCGGTGCGCGCCACCTCGACCAGGTGATCCAGGAACGCGGCCTGCGCGGCACGCAGGTCCGCGCGGTGCAGCGAGCGCCCGAGGTGCCAGTCTGAGGTGTGCAGGAACCGCATGGCACGGACCATAGCGAACCCCGCTGACATTTCGCCGGATACGGAAGCGTCCGGCGTGGCCGGCGGCACGCTGGGCTTGTGCGCCTAGTGGTAGTGCTGTGCCACCGTGAGGCTTCTCACGGCGGCACAGCCGATGATCACGAAAATAATTCACGCTATACGATCGATTTATTTACGTCAGGAAAATAGCTTTCGCGATCATCAGGGTCTCGCCTGGTCGAACGGCTCTCTCGTTACGTATGGGAGGTGCGAGAGATGTGGCAATCGGTTGCCAGCGGCAAATTCGTGCCTGGTTCCGAGGAATTCACTGAAAGCGTCGTCAGAGCGTTCATATGGCCTGCGAGCTGCGGTAATGACGCATGCCCGAGGGCGCGGGCCGGTCATCTTAATTCGTGTCGCCTGGAATGTCGGTGGGTCCTGTTACTCTGCGGCTGTGCCCAGGAACCGGGCGGGCGGATAATCCCTATGCCGGCCGGAAGGCCTGCCGTACGATCGAAGGGTGAAGGTCACGATGAGCATTTCTCTTGCTCCCGAGCTGGGCGATGCGGTGCGAGCGGCCGCTGCCGAGGCGGCGCGCGAACTGGGGTGGACTGGCCGCCGGCGGGAGCGAGCGCCTTGGTCATCCGCTGCCGATGGTCGGGGGCATGGGGCGGCGGGTGCGTGGGGCCGGCGGAGGGGTGGCTAGGACTATCGTCTTAGGCCGTTAGTTTCGGAAATGAAACATTGGGCCGGCCTGTTGCAAACGTAGGTGAGAAGTAGCTCTCATACTCGGGGACGGATGAACGAGAAAGACGGTCAGCGGAGCCATGAGGTCCGCTGGATGCGGCGGCTTGCGGCCTACTGCTGGCGATTCCGGCGGGATGTGCTCATCGCGCTCGGCGGCGCGCTGCTGAGCACGGCGGCGACCCTGACGATCCCGCTGCTGCAGCGCGGGATCATCGACAACGTCATCGTCACGTCGCGGGACTCCGTCTGGCCGCTGGCGATCGCGCTGCTCGGCGCTGCGGCGGTCAACTTTGCCGGGATCTACTTCCGGCGGTACCGGGGCGGCAGGATGGCCCTCGACGTGCAGCACGAGCTGCGCACGGAGCTGTTCGACTCAGTGTCCCGGCTGGACGGCACGCGGCAGGACGAGATCCACACCGGTCAGCTCGTGGGCCGGTCGATCTCTGACATCAACATGGTTCAGGGCCTGCTGCAATGGCTGCCGCTCACCCTTGGCAGCCTCATCCTGTTCATCTTCTCGCTCGTCATCATGGTCGCGTTGTCCCCGCCGCTGGCGCTTGTCGCGTTCGCGGTCGCCCCTGCGCTGTGGCTGATCGCGAGAGCCTCGCGGAAGAAGCTCTTCCCCGCGAGCTGGCACGCTCAGCAGCAGGTGGGCGAGGTCGCTGGCATCGTGGACGAGGCCATCGGCGGAGTGCGCGTCGTCAAGGGGTTCGGGCAGGAAGAGCAGGAAATGCAGCGGATGGAGGCCGCTAGCGAGGACCTGTTCGCCTCCCGGATGCGGATGGCGCGGCTCACCGCCAGGTACAACCCCGCACTGACCGCGATACCGTCGCTGGGGCTCGTCGGCGTGCTCGCGTTCGGCGGCTGGCTGGCGATCCACGGTGAGGTGTCGCTCGGCACGTTCCTGGCGTTCTCCAGCTACCTGGCGCAGCTGACCGGGCCAGTCCGGGTGCTGACCGGCCTGGTGACGATCGGCCAGGAGGCGCGGGCCAGCGTGCTGCGGGTATTCGAGGTGATCGACTCCCGGCCGGTGATCACCGATAAGCCTGACGCGATCGAGCTGCCCGAAGACGCGAACGGGATCACGTTCGATGACGTGAAGTTCGGTTATGTGCCGTCGCAGCCGGTACTGCGCGGGCTGTCACTGCGGATCGCGCCCGGCGAGACCGTCGCGGTCATCGGCCCGTCCGGATCGGGGAAGTCGACGCTGTCGCTGTTGCTCCCCCGGTTCTACGACGTGCGCGGCGGCGCCATCCGGATCGGCGGCTACGACGTGCGTGACGTCACGCAGGAATCGCTGCGCAGCGCCATCGGCATGGTGATGGAGGAAAGCTTCCTGTTCTCCGACAGTGTTCGGGCGAACATCGCCTACGGCCGGCCGGACGCGACATTCGAGCAGGTCTTGGCGGCCGCGCGGGCCGCGGAGGCCGACGAGTTCATCCGCGAGCTGCCCGACGGCTACGACACGGTGATCGGCGAGCAGGGACTCACCCTCTCCGGTGGTCAACGTCAGCGGGTCGCGCTGGCGCGCGCGCTGATCACCAACCCGCGGTTGCTGCTTCTCGACGACGCCACGTCGGCGGTCGACCCGCGGATCGAGGCGGAAATTCACGCCACCCTGCACCGGGTCATGGCCGGCCGGACCACGCTGCTGATCGCACACCGCAGGTCGACGCTGAACCTGGCAGACCGGATCGCGGTGCTTACCGCCGATGGGCGCGTCGCCGACGTCGGGACCCACGACGAACTTGCCGAGCGGTCGGAGCTGTACCGGCTGCTGATCTCCGGACCCGGCGACGACGCCGAAGGCACCGACGCGGGCGAGCTCCCGGCCGGGCAACCGGAGTCGCAAGCCGACGCCACCGCGACGGTGATGGCGGGCGCCGCCGCAGACGCGACCACTCGTTCGGGATCTCCGGGTTCTGGAACCGGAGCGGCGCGGTCGCTTGCAGCTTCCGCCGGGGGCGGCCGGGCCGCGCAGGGTGGCCGTGGTGCCGGGCGGGCCACGAACATGGACGGGATGATCGGCAGCGTGCCGCCAAGCCCGGAGCTGCTCGCCCTGGTGGACGCGCTGCCGCCGGTCAAGGACAAGCCGCGAGTCGACGTGCGGCGGGCGAGGGTGGCCGACCGCAACTTCACGCTGCGCAAGCTGCTGCGGCCGCTGGCCGTCGCACTGATCGCCGGGCTGGTGCTTGACGGCCTGGACGCGGCCGCCCAGCTGGCGCTTCCCGCGCTGGTGCGCGGCGGTATCGACCAGGGAGTAGCGGCCCGCGCGTTCGGCACGGTGGCCCTGCTGGCACTCGCCGGGCTGGCGATCGTGGGCGCCGACTGGCTGGTCAACATCGCGGAGACCATGGTCGTGCAGCGCAACGGGGAGCGGCTGCTGTTCACGCTGCGAGTCAAGATCTTCGCGCAGCTGCAGCGGCTGGGCCTGGACTTCTATGAGCGTGAGTTGTCCGGGCGCATCATGACGCGGATGACTACCGACGTGGACGCGCTGTCGACGTTCCTGCAGACCGGGCTGGTCACGATGGTTAGCGCGGTGCTCACGTTCTTCGGCGTGCTCGTCGCGATGCTGGTCATCAATGTGCGACTAGGGCTGTTCGTGCTGGCCGTCGTGCCGGTGCTGGTCGCCGCGACCGTGCTGTTCCGCGCGAAGTCGTCCAGGGCTTACACCGAAGCCCGGGAGAAGATCAGCGTCGTCAACGCCGACCTGGCGGAGAACGTGGCCGGGCTGCGGGTCACCCAGGCGTTCAACAGGGAGGACGCGAACCGGGCCCGGTTCGCCGGGCGGAGCTTCGGCTACCGCACGACGCGGGTGCGGGCGCAGCGGTACATCGCGCTGTACTTCCCGTTCGTGCAGACGCTGTCGACGGTGGCGTCGACCATTGTGCTCGTGCTCGCCGTCGGCGAGGTGCGGTCTGGCGCGCTGACGGCGGGGGCGCTGGTCGCGTACCTGCTGTACATCGACATGGTGTTCGCCCCGATCCAGCAGCTTTCGCAAGTGTTCGACGGCTACCAGCAGGCGATGGTCGGGCTGAGCCGAATCAAGGACCTGCTGCGGTTGCGGACCTCCACCCCCGCGCACGCGGAACCGGTTGCGGTGCCCGCGGCCGGGCTGGCAGGGCGGATAGAACTGCGGGACGTACGGTTCAGCTACAGCACTGGGGCGGCCCTGTCGGGGGCGATGGACCCGGCCGAGGCGGCTCTAGGCGAGGCGAACGCCGCAGACTCGGCGGGCGGACGGGCCATCAGCCGCGAGACGACCGGCGTCGCGGCGCTGCCTTCGGGCGGCGAGGCGATTTCCGGCGTGTCGTTCACTGTCTCGCCGGGCGAGACGGTGGCGCTGGTCGGGCAGACCGGGGCGGGCAAGTCCACCATCGTGAAGCTGATCGCGCGGTTCTACGACGTGACGTCGGGCGCGGTGCTGGTGGACGGCGTGGACGTGCGGACCTTCGACCTGACTGCCTACCGGCACCGTCTCGGAGTGGTTCCGCAGGAGGCGTACCTGTTCAGCGGGACAGTCGCGGAGGCGATCGCGTACGCGCGACCGGACGCCGCACTCGAGGAGGTCATAGCAGCGGCACAAGCGGTGGGCGCGCACGAGATGATCATGCGGTTGCCTGGCGGCTACGAGCACGAGGTTGGCGAGCGGGGCCGCAGCCTGTCTGCCGGGCAGCGGCAGCTCGTCGCGCTAGCCAGGGCCGAACTCGCCGACCCCGACATCCTGCTGCTCGACGAGGCGACGGCGGCTCTGGACCTGGCCTCGGAGGCGGCGGTCACCGCGGCGACGCGGCGCCTGACCTCATCGCGGACCACAATCGTCGTGGCGCACCGCCTGACCACCGCGGCACGAGCCGACCGCATCGTGGTGCTCGACCACGGGCGGGTCGCCGAGATCGGCACGCACGAGGACCTGCTCGAACTGGGCGGCGTGTACGCCGGACTGTGGGACGCGTTCGTCGGCGAGACCGAGTACGCCGCCTGAGCACAGGCATCAAGGGCAGTGGGGCTGGGCAGACGCCAGCCCCGCTGTCCTTTGGCGCACGATCACGGGTAATTAAAACAGCGTTCCAAGCCAATTAGCGTCTACGCCGTCGTCCTCAGTCAGGCTCACGGATGGCATCAGAACTTCACTGATTCCTGCACGAGTGGACGGAGGTCTATTGTGCGCAAGATCCTGGCGCGCCTGGCTGTGCCCATCCTGGTGGCGAGCCTCGCACCCCTCATCGTGATGGCGGGCGCTAAACCGGCGGCCGCCGCGGGCCCCTGCGGCACGGTCAGCTCGGCCCCTACCTACACGCACGTCATCTGGATCTGGATGGAGAACCACAGCTACAGCGACATCATCGGCAACACCTCACAGGCCCCGTATATCAACACCATCGCTGGTGAGTGCGGCCTGGCGACCAACTACCACAACCTCTCGCACCCCAGCCTGCCCAACTATGTGGGCGCCACATCCGGCCTGGCCGTGTCGAGCCTGACGCCGTTCGACCCGGACTGCAACCCAACCGGAAGCTGCCTCACTTCCGCGGCGAGCATCTTCGGTCAGGGCGAATCCTGGAAGGCCTACGAGGAGTCGATGCCGTCGAACTGCGCCGGCTCGAACTCAGGTGAGTACGCCGTGCGGCACAACCCGCCGCCCTACTTCACCTCGCTGAGCGGATGCGGCACCTTCGACGTGCCATACCCGCAACTCGCCACCGACCTGGCCAGCAACACGCTCCCAGCGTTCTCATTCGTTACCCCCAACCTCATCGATGACATGCACGACGGCACCATCAACCAAGGTGACACGTGGCTGTCAGGCAACCTGCCGACGATCCTGAATAGCTCGGCGTACACCAGCGGCAGCACGGCCGTCTTCATCACCTGGGACGAAGGCACAGGCGGCAGCACCGGCGAGAACTGCGTCGCCAACACCACCGACGCCAGCTGCAAAGTGGCCACCATCGTGATCAGCCCGAGCACCGCGGCCGGCAGTCAGTCGGCCACCCTCTTCAGCCACTATTCGCTGCTTGGCACCACCGAGCAGCTGCTCGGCCTGCCGCTCCTCGGCCAGGCCGCCAGCGCCACGACGATGACCAGCGCGTTCAACCTCGCACCAATGTCAGGCAACACCGTCACGGTGACCAACCCAGGGTCGCAGACCGCGACGGTAGGCACCGCCACCTCGTTGCAGATCAGCGCTTCCGACTCCGCGCCGGGCCAGGTTCTGACGTACAGCGCCACTGGGCTGCCGACCGGGCTGTCCATCAACTCCGCCACCGGCCTGATCTCCGGGACCCCGGCCACGGCGGGCACCACCTCGGTCACCGTCACGGCGACCGACACCACCGGCGCGCACGGATCGGCCACCTTCACCTGGACGGTCAACCCGGTGGCCGGCAACACCGTCACCGTCACCAATCCAGGAGCGCAAAGCACGCGGCTGAATACGTCGGTCTCGCTGGGCATCGTGGCTACTGACTCGGCGTCCGGGCAGACCCTGAGCTACACCGCCAGCGGGCTGCCGGCCGGGCTGTCCATCAACTCCGCAACCGGCCTGATCTCCGGGACCCCCACCAGGACAGGCACGTTCACCGTGACCGTCACCGCTACCGACACGACAGGCGCGGCCGGGTCAGCTACGTTCAGCTGGCGCATCCGCAGGCACTAAGCGCCGCACCGTCTGGGCCCGGCCGGATCAAGGCCGGGCCCAGATTCCGGGAAATCGCGTCCGCGGCTAGCCGACGGCCGGGAGGGACGGGCCCTGGAGGAGGGCGCCGCCGTCGATCGGGTACACGCCGCCGGTCATGAAGCTGGACGCCTTCGAGGCGAGCAGCAGGGCCAGGCCGCGGATCTCGGCGGGGTTGCCCATCCGGCCGAGCGGCACGACGGCGTTCCACCGGGCCTCGGCCTCCGGCGGCATCGGGCCGCCGCCGCCGAGGTTCGTCTTGAACGGCCCGGGCGCGATCGCGTTGACCCGTACATTCCAGCGGGCCAGATCGTGGGCGGCCTGCTTGGTGAAGTTCACCACGGCGGCCTTGGCGATCGCGTAGGAGTACGGGGTGAACGGGTCGTTACGCAGACCCGCGGTCGACGCGGTGACGACGATGCTGCCGGACCTGCGCGGTTTCATGTGCCTGGCCGCGGCGCGGGTGGTGTGCACCACGCCGTGCAAGTTCACGTCGATCAGCGCGTGATAGTCGTCCACGTCGAACTCGTCGATCGTGCCCTCGGGCAGCAGCGGCGGGCGGCCGCGCGCCACGCCGGCGTTCGCGAAAACGATGTCGATGCTGCCGTGGTCGGCGGCGATCGAGTCCGCCAGGGCATCGACCGCCGCCGAGTCGCTGACGTCGAGTTGCGCGGCGTGCACCGGGGCGCCGGCCGTCTCCGCGAGCGACGTGGCGGCCAGCGCCAGGCGCTCGGCGTTCCAGTCGGCGATGACCACGACCGCGCCGCACGCGGCGAGGATCTCGGCGAACGCGTAGCCCAATCCGGACGCTCCCCCGGTGACGAGCGCCACCTGGTCGCGAACGTCGAACAGGGCGGTGAGGACGGCGGCCGCGCCGCCCCTGGCCGGCTCGCTCATCAGGCTGACCGTCTCCTCTTGAAGATGCGGTCGCGGGTGACCTTCGGGATGGTGACGGCCGCGACCAGGGCAGCGCCGTAGAAGATCTGCTGGTAGTAGCTCTGCGCACCGAGCAGCTCAAGTCCGGCCGTGCCCGTCGCCAGGAAGTAGACCGCGATCAGGGCGCCGAGCGGGTTGATGCGTCCCGGCTTGATCGCGGTCGCCCCGAGGAAGACCGCCGCGTAGGCCGGGAGGATCAGGGCGCTGCCTGCCCCCGGGTCCACCGTCC